>Ga0070734_10000997_pt1 | contig 46365 bp, 48 predicted proteins | sample Coa_R1_8_FD_66444 | JGI IMG/M metagenome (GOLD analysis project Ga0070734, IMG submission 66444) | Surface soil microbial communities from Centralia Pennsylvania, which are recovering from an underground coalmine fire - Coalmine... | ecosystem: Environmental > Terrestrial > Soil > Unclassified ...
TCTATCCGCTTCCGCGTGCGGCGCATTTCGATCATGAGATCATGCGTCTCTTTCAGTCGCTCGGGATCGACAAGGAGGTGTTGCGCTACGCGCGAGCGGCGCCGGCCTATGAATTCAGAACCGCACGCGGCGAGGTGCTGCTGCGCTACGAGCTTCCGCAAACTAGTGCCTCAGGCTGGCCTTCCAGCTTCATGTTCCACCAGCCCGGCGTCGAGCATGCCTTGCGCGATCTTCTCGCTGCTGATCCGAAGGTAGAGGTCCGGCTCGGGACGGCGTTCGAAGGCTTCGCTGCATTCGACGGCGGCGCCTTCGTCTCTCTGGCTTCGGCCGACGGCCCCTCCAGAACAAAGGTACGTTATCTCGTGGGGTGCGACGGCGCGTCGAGTGCAGTGCGCGCCTGTGCGGGGATCGGGCTTCAGGATTTCGCGTTCGATGAACCCTGGCTCGTCATCGATGCCATCGTCGGACCGGACGCACAGGTTCCAGACATCAACCTGCAGATCTGCGACCCTGAGCGTCCCACGACGTGCGTCCTGATGGGGCCAGGGCGTCACCGCTGGGAGTTCATGCTGAAGCCCGGTGAATCCCCGGAAGAGATGCTCGCTGACAACGTGATCGAAAGCTTGCTCGAACCCTGGAATGTTTCCGGCAAGGTCACGATCGACCGGAAGGCGGTCTATCGCTTTCACGGCCTCATCGCGAAATCCTGGCGGCAGGGACATGTTTTGCTCGCGGGAGATGCGGCCCATCAGATGCCGCCTTTTGCCGGTCAGGGCATGTGCTCAGGCGTGCGCGATGCGGCCAATCTTGCCTGGAAACTCGCGCTCGTACTGAAGGGCCTTGCCGGAGAGGCGATCCTCGACACGTATCAGAGCGAGCGCGAGCCCCATGTGCGCGCAATTCTCGAGGCATCGATCGCCATGGGACGCGTCGTGTGCACGCATGATCGCGCGGCCGCAGCGGCGCGGGACGCGGCGCTGCTCGCGCAACGCGCGAGCGGCCATAGCCCGGAACCACCCCTGGCACCGAGGATCGGCCCGGGCGTTCTGAGTGCCGGGGCAGCAGCAGCGGGGGATCTTTTCATTCAACCGTGGGTCATGCGCCACGGAAAGGCACTGCGACTCGACGATTTTCTGCCGCGCTCCTCATGGCTGATCTCTCGCCAACCAGCTCAGAAGCGGCCGCCAATCGGCGCAGACCCGACGCACATCGATCTCGGTGCTGCCGAGATCGCACCGTTCAGAAGCCAGCTCGACGCGTGGCTCGACGCCCGGGACGCCGACGCCGTTCTCATCCGCCCGGATCGTTACGTTTTCGGCGCGGGAAGCGCCGAGGCGCTGGTTTCGGAATTCGCCAACCGGTTATCAACGTAGACTGGCGCGGCGATCCATCCGCCACTTGCCTCCGTGGCCGGCGTGAACGACGGGATGCCCGCGCGCGCGGCAACTTGCGACGCGTTGAGCTGGGAGACGATCACGTCTTTTCCGGTATCGAGGCTCAACTCGTCTGCCCTCAGGCTCACCGTCTGACCGGGATGGGCCGGCGGCGCGAGAGCAACTTTGATCGCCGACGCGTGGCCACCTGGTACGATGCGCACGTCCTCGACGCGGCCGACGACGATTCCCGTGGCATCTTCTACGGAAAGTGACGCGAGCCTCTGCCGAGCATCCGGGACGGTAGAAACCAGTTCCATTCCGCCCACGGCCGTCATCTGCGGAGGCGGGGATTTTGCGGAGGATTTGATCGGAGCATCCTCCTGCGCAACGGCAACGCTTGCGAGAAGGGCGACGCTCGCAGAAATCCCAAAAACAATTCCAATAAAGGGTGGAACGCGGTCGGCCATCGGCCCTCCTGTCACCCCTCGCTGACGCACGCTTCTACTGCCCGCACGCGCGAGCCCGTGTCCTCCCGTTTCTTGCCAACGCGTCCGCAGTCGAGCCGTTCCGGTCGCGCTGGCCCGGAACTTATGGTGATCCGAGCGCTAGTTCCGCGTTGCCTGCCCTTCTGGTCTTTTGTCGATATCCGGAGTGTCGAGTTTGCCCTGATTCTGATCGAGATTGGTCGTCTCCGGCACGACATCATCGCGCTTGTCATCACGCGTCCCCTGGGGCCGTTTCCTCAGATCGCCGCCTGGTTCGTTCCTGATATCCACTGCCGGATCACGTTTCTTGTCGGACACTTTTTCCATGGACATCTCCTTTGCCTGGAAAGGAAACGGGCGGCAGACGCGCCGGTGCCGTGCTCAAGCGAGGCTGGCGTTCACGTCCCCGCGACGATAGCGCCTGAGTCCAAAGTGAAACGCGCAAACCGCAAGGGTGAAATAAATGGTCGACGCGGAAATCGCGAGCGCGAGTGTTTCCGCGTCCGGGGTGCGCAGGAGCTTCACAGGCGTCAGAACCACGAAACCAGCCGGCAGGATCGAATAGGCGATCACACGCGTCGCGCCGGAGTAAATCGAACCCGGATAGCTCGAGAACAGGAGCATGAAGTCCGTGAGATCGCGGGCGAAGCTCCGCGCGCCCGCAAACCAGAAGGCAAGGCTCGCATAGAGCGTGCCCGAGGCGACGTAGACCGTCAGTCCGCAGACGAGCGCGATCAATGCAAGCGGCAACTGCACGATTGCAAGATGCGCCGTAGTGGAAAGCAGGATCAATCCGACGACAAGATCGCCCCACGCGCTCGGGATGCTTTCGCGTGCGATGAGTCGAGGAAGCACCCATTTGGGTTGCGTCAGAAGCGAGTCCAGTTCGCCTTTGAGGATCGTCGCGGCCATGTCGCGATAGCCACCGAAGAAGACGCCCGAGATCGCGACCACGATCATGATGATCCCAAGGAGCAGGGCAACATCGCTCCGTCCCCAGCCGCCGACTTCGCGAAATCCTGCAAAAAAAAGGAACCAGAGCACGAGAAAAAAACCGTCATTGAGCACCATGCCCAGAGCCTGGAGCAGGAAATTCGTGCGGTCCCTGAGCGAGGTACGGATCGCGTGTGCGATGCTCGCAGCATAGACGGTGAGCGCGCTCACGGGCTGCCCTCGCGTAGCAGGCGTGCAAGGCCGCGGCGCCAGAGAAGCGCAATGAGAGCAGACAGGGCAATGATCCAGAGCACCTCGAGTCCGATTCCGAAGAAGAAGAAGCGCTCAGATGGCGCGATGATCTGCACTCCGGCAAAAAAGGTGTGCGCCGCAAACGGCGTTGCCAGCGCGAAGCGGAACAGCCAGCGAGGATAAAGGCTGATCGGCGCAAACAACCCGCCAAGCAGGAATGTCAGCTTCTGGACGATGAGGTAAGGCGGCAGGACACGCCGGATCCAAAATGCCGACAGCCCGGCAAACGTGAAGAGCAATACGCCGATCGCGCAACCGAGAACGCCGAGCACGGCGACATACATGAAAGCCAAAAGAGGAGGCTGAGGCCGGCCCGACAACACCAGCAACGCAATGCCTGCAATCGCAAGCACGATCAGTCTCGCGGCTGCGCCCCCCAGGGATTCCGATATTCTTTGTGCAAGGTACGGCTTTGGCCGCAAGAGTTGCGGCTCCAGCGCGCCGGAGCGGATATCATCCTCGAGCCGCAAATGAATTGCGGAAACCGAAAGCGTGATCCACTCGGTCACACCGACATAAAGCGTCAGCGCGCCTTCAGGCAGATGAGCCGCAAGCGTTCCAGGCAGATGCGCGGCCGTGACTTTGTCCCAGAGCGCGGCCAGAATCGCCATGACAACGAGATAGAAAAGAGCGCGACCCATAAGTACCGGCCACGCCGCGAAGGCCTGGCGCAAACCTATTCCAAAGGCCGCCAGAGCTGCGTCAGCCGTGCGCGGAAAATCACTTCGTCGCCGCATAAATCTCACGCACCACCTCCTCCATCGGTGGGTCCTCGATCGTAATGTCCTCGATGCCGCCTTGAGCGAGAGCCTTCGAGATCACCTCCTCGACCCGCGCCACGCGCGTATCGACATCGAACATCGAAGTGTGCGGTTCGCTCTCGCGCCGTGTCACGCCGGGAAGCGAGAGCGCAATGGCAGGGGCCGCCGATCGCAGCGTCACCAACTTTCGCGCCAGGAACTGCCGCCTCAGCTGCTCCGTAGGTTCATCGACAACGATCCGCCCGTCATTGATGACAATCACGCGATCGCAAACGAGTTCGATGTCACGCGTGTCGTGAGACGTGAGGACGACCGTTTCGCCCTCCTCCCGCGCCTGCTCGCGAATGACATCGCGGATGATGGCTTTGGCGGTGATATCGAGACCGATGGTCGGCTCGTCCAGGAACAACAGCTCCGGTGCATGCAGCAAACTGGCGACGATTTCGCAGCGCATGCGCTGGCCGAGCGAGAGGCGCTGCACGGGCTGATCGATAAATTCCGCGAGACCGAAGCGGCCGGACAGATGTGCGAGACGACTGGCGAACGCTTCCGTCTCCTGGTCGTAAACGCGGCGTAGAAGCGCGAAAGAATCGCGCGCCGACAATTCCGGCCAGAGCTGCGTGCGCTGACCGAAAACAACGCCAATGCGGTACGCTAGCCGAATTCGTTCGCGCCAGGGGACCAGTCCGAGTACGCGCGCTTCCCCCGACGAAGGCTCGAGAATGCCCGAAAGGATTTTCAGCGTTGTCGACTTGCCGGCCCCGTTGGGGCCAATGATTGCAACGCGCTCACCTGCCTCGATTTCGAAGGAGATGGCTTTAACCGCTTCGACCTGCTGGATCTCGGGCGCGAACGCGCCGGTCAAAAGGCCCCTAAGCCCACGCCTTCGCCTGGCATAGCGGTATGTCTTCCTGAGATCGCGGACGGAAACAACGGGCATGGCAAAAGCCGGAGAGAGGAACGAGCGAGCGTGCGCGCGGAGGCGCAGGCGGCACGTACATCATCGCGATTCCTCCCTTCAGGCCACGGCAAATCTGGCAATGAGCACGGGAGAAAAGCAAGGAATGGCGGCCATGCGCAGATTGCCGTGGGGCCGCGATATTGGCCAGCCGAGGGATATGCGCGCTACATCGCTACGGCGACGCCCAGCGTCACCACGCTGACGAACGCGAAAAACGCGCGCACGACGTGCGAATACTCCCAGAAACGCTTCACCTCTGGCCAAAGATTCTGGAGCCGCCTTCTTGCTGCGGTTTCGGCTGCGCCCGTAAGCCCGAAGAAGCGTCGACCCGCCGCGACGAGACGGCCCCTCTGGGTCCACGAGGAGCGCACCGGATATGCCACAGCCCAATAGACGAGATGCATCACCATCAGTGAAGAGAAGGAAGCTGCAATCCAGTTGAACTTCTCGGTTCCTGCCGGGGTTACAATCAACAACACAAAAGTGAGCACCGTGCCCAGCCATTCGCCCACTCCGCCCGCGATCTGGAACGCCGGGTAGTAGTAGGGCTGGCCGCCGATCTGGGCCGGACGTTCAAACGCCTCGAGTGCGCCGACCAGCGTCAACGCCATGGCGAGTGCCACGAACACATCCGCTGAGACCTTGAGCGCGAGCAGATCCGCCTCCTTTGGGGGCCGGTTCAAAGACCGTTCTAGGCCGCAGACCATAGCAACCGGCGCAATCGGTGAGAACGGCGGTCACTCCCTTCCGTTAATACCCGGAGGCTTGGTGGAGACGGGTTCCGGGGTGGATCGGACCGCCTGGCGCCACGCTTTCAGTATCGTCTTCACGTAATCCACCGACCCCAGAATCTGGACGCTTCCCGGTGCGACCCCGAGGATGCGGTCGATCATCGACTCTTCGGCGCGGAGACGCTGAGCCAACTTCAGGGCTGCACTGTCGATTTCGCCCTTCTCGGCTTCTGCAAGGCACTCCACGACAAGACCAAGGCGACCATTGCCGAGCCAGAGAAAGGCCTCTGCGGCGGCTTCTGCATCGGGCACATCGAACGTGCCTTCGGCCACACCAGCCTCGATGATTTCCGCAAGCTTCGGCGCGAGCGCCGCGAAGACCGCGTTGACCACCCGAAGATACAGCACCGCATTTTCCGGCCGAAACAGCATGCTGAATACCGCGAGCTCGGCAGCACGCTCTCCTTTGAGTGCGCGCGTTTCCGCGAAAAACAGATTGAGCCTCTCGAGCGCATTCCGTACGGTTCCCCGTTCGGCTTCCGCCGCACGCGCAAGCGCGTCACTGGCGAATCGTTCGGCAATGGCCTCGAGCAAATCCTCCTTCGCCCGGAAGTGGTGATAGAATGCGCCTTTCGACAGCCCAGCCGCCGCGATCACGTCGTTGACGGTGGTCCGCTCGTATCCCTTCGCCAGGAAGAGCCTGAGAGCGCAATCGCTGAACTCCGAGCGACGGACTTCCGGCGGCTTCAGGACCCGCAGTCGGATTGGTTCATCTTTAAGGGCAGGAGCAGCCATTTTAGCGCTCAATTGATTGCAGACCGACGGTCGGTCTGATAGAACCCAAATACTGGGGCTGAATCAAGGGGCGGCAGGATGCGTGCAGTCCGGAAGTTCTCTGGCAACATGCGAGACCTGCTTTCGGCCGGCCTCTTTTTCATGACGTTCATCTTTGGCCCACCCGCTTTAGCCGCGGTACCCACGGCCGCGCCGGATGTCGAAACACTCCTGAAGCGCGTCTTCGACAATTACCGCTCCAAAAGCTCGGAGACCTCCGTCGGAATGACAATTCATTGCGCCGGCTGGGAGCGACATCTCGCAATGAAAGCCTGGACGCGCGGCATGAGCGATGCGCTCGTGCGCTTCACGGCCCCGCACGCAGACGCGGGAAATGCAACGCTCAAGCTTGGAGACGAGACCTGGATTTTCAATCCGAAGCTCGAGCAGGTCATCCGGCTTCCGGCCAGCATGATGAGCCAATCCTGGATGGGTTCGGACTTTTCCTATGACGATCTGTCCAAATCCGATGACCTTCTCACCGAATACGCGCACCGTCTTGCGGGGAGCGAACAACAGGCCGGCCACCAGGTGTGGGTCGTCGACGCGATCCCGAAGCCCGGTTCGCCCGTCGTTTGGGGGAAGGTCACCGTCAGGATTCGTGACGATCTCGTCATGCTCGAAGAGACCTACTTCGATCAGGACGGCAAGCCGGTGCGACGCATGACGGCGGACGACATCCGTGTTCTCGGTGGACGAATCTATCCCGTCATCATGACCATGCATCCGCTCGATCGTCCCGGGCAGTGGACCCGCATCGAGACGTCCGACGCTCGCTTCGACGCCGGCTTGCCGGACTATCTCTTCACGCTTTCCAATTTGCAGAACCCACGTCCATGACCGGCTTCGTCCTGGCTTGCGCGAGCCTGCGATGATCTTTTTTCTCGCCTTCCGGAATCTCTGGCGGCGGCCGCAGCGCACGATCCTGAGCTTGCTCTCGATCGCGATCGTCTCGGGACTCCTCATCTTCATGCTCTCCTTCCAGGTCGGCGTGTACGAGACGATGAAGCAGAGCACGCTGCGCATCTTCGATGGATACGCGCAATTCCAGCCGCCGGATTACGCCGACGACCCCCGGCTCGATCGCACCATTGCGAACCCAACGAGCATTGCGGGTCTCGCACAGTCGGTTTCCGGCATTACCGCCGTTAGCCCTCGCATCAACGGCTTTGCCGTACTCGCCAATGGCGGGCGGTCCTATGCCGCTGCGGTCGTCGGAGTAGATCCTTCCAGCGAAGAGAAAATATCCTCCATCGCGCACGTGATCCGTAAAGGCCGCTATCTGCAGGCTTCCGACAGCGCAGCCGCCGTCATCGGTGCATTGCTGGCCCGCAACCTCGGGCTTTCGACCGGAAGCCGCGTAACACTCCTCGGCTCGGCGAAAGACGGTTCGGTCGCCACGGACGTGCTCGAGGTCAAGGGCATTTATGAGAGCGGCGTTCCCGAGCTGGACCGCTCGATTCTCGAAATGCCCTTTGCCCGCGCCGAGACGACCTTCGGGATGAACAACGCAGCGAACACAATCGCGCTCGGTGGGCCCACGCTTTCGGATGTGAACGCTGCTCTGCCTGCGCTCGCGGCCATTGCGCATGCGCATGGGCTTGCGCTCCTCGATTGGGGAAATCTCGAACCGGCACTCAGAGACAATCTCCGTCTCAAATATGCAACCTCGATGCTCTTCTATTCCACGCTGGTCGCGGTGGTTGCCTTCATTGTTCTCAACACGCTTCTAATGAGCGTCCTCGAGCGCACGCGCGAGTTCGGAATGCTGCTCGCAATCGGCATGCGACCGTCGAAAATCGGCCAAATGGTCTGGAGCGAACTCCTCCTCCTCGCGGCGCTCGGCACGGGGCTCGGCGTAGCCGCAGGCATCAGCGGAACGCTCTGGCTCGAACACGTGGGCGTGCTGATTCCTCAATTTTCGGATGTTTTGCGCCAGTTCGGGCTGCCGCAGCGCCTCTATCCTGAGCTCAGTCTTTTCAGCGGCCTCTTCGGGCCGGCGGCGATCTTCGCAGCCATTCTTTTGGGCGGGCTTGTTCCTTACGCGCGCGTGAGAAGCCTCACAGCCGCGACCGCAATGCGGGCAAACTGATGGCGCCATTGACATGAACCGAGTTGCTCTTCTTCTGCCACTCGCATGGCGCAATCTCTGGCGCAATCCGCGCCGGACCGTGATCACGCTCGCCGTTGTCGCGGTCGGCATGTGGTCGATTCTGATCTTCGACGTGCTGTTTGCCGCGGTTGAAACGAGCTCGCGCGACCAGGCACTCCGGGTAATGACCGGCGAAGGGCAGATCCACGCATCGCGCTATATGGATGACCCGAACGTCGCCTATAGCTTTGTGCCTGGCACGGCAATGCTCGCCGTATTGAACTCGCCGCAGGTCTCATCCTGGGCCGCGCGTGTGCGCGTACCCGCTATCCTCCAGAGCGAATACGAGACGCGGCCGGTAACATTGGCCGGCGCATCGCCCGAACAGGAACGAAAGATTTCGGTGCTGCCATCGAGCCTTGCAGCGGGCAGATACCTCGCGGGCGATGACGACTCCGGCATTGTGATCGGCCGCGATTTGCTCAAGCGCCTCAAGACGCGACTCGGCAAGCGCGTGGTGCTGATGACGCAGGCAAGCGACGGCCATCTCGCGCAATCGGGATTTGTAATCATCGGCGTCTATGGCAGTACGACGCCCGTCGAGGACGAATTTGTCTTCACCGGGCGCCATGCAGCACAAGAATTGCTCGGCATGGGAAACAGGATTTCCGAAATCAGCTTCGACGCCAATGCCGGCACAAGGCTTGACACTCTTGTGGCTGCGCTGAGAACGGCAGCACTGGCCAATGATGCACACCAAGACAACACGACGCACGGTCAGCCATCAGGTGCGCATCCATCGCTCGTCATCGAACCGTGGACGCAGTTCTCGCCCATTGCGGCAGCGATCGAAAACGTCTCTTCGACGTACACCGCGGTCTGGCTCGCCGTCATGTTCGTGCTGATGGCAATTGGAATTGTGAACACGCAGCTGATGGCCGTGTTTGAACGGACGCGCGAATTTGGCCTGCTGATGGCGCTGGGAATGAGGCCGGGCACGGTCATCCTTCAGGTTGCCATCGAGTCGGCGCTTCTTGTTGCCATTGGCGTAGTGCTGGGTGTCGCCGCAACCGCGTCCACGCTGGCACCCTTTGGCGATGGCATCGACCTCAATTTCGTCGCGAGCGGCGTCGATCGCTACGGGCTGGGCCGCATCCTTTACCCGAAGCTCGATCCTTCGACCGCCGTGGTTCCCGGAATGATCGTCTGGGCGCTTGGAATTGCTGCCACCCTGTGGCCGGCGCGCCGGGCCGCGCGCACCGCCCCTGTCATCGCCATGACCCAGTTTTAGGAGACCGCCGGATGGGCAATATCATCAGCTGCCGAGGCGTGGAAAAGATCTATCGCCAGGGCACAGTCGACGTCTCGGCCTTGCGCGGAATCGATCTCGACATCGACGCGAGCGACTTCGCGACGCTTTCCGGTCCGTCGGGCTCCGGAAAAACGACCCTCCTGAGCCTGATCGGCGGCCTCGACCGCCCGAGCAAGGGCGAGATCACGGTTGCCGGTGAGAACATCGCGCGGCTTTCAAAAGACGCGCTCGCCGACCTCCGCCTGCACAAGATCGGGTTCGTGTTCCAGAGTTACAGCCTGGTGCCCGTTTTATCGGCGATCGAGAATGTCGAATTCATTCTGCGGCTTCTTGAAATGCCTTCGGCGGCGCGGCACGCCCGTGCGCGCGAAGTCCTTTCCGAAGTCGGGCTTGCAGGCCTCGAAAACCGTAGGCCATCGAAGCTGTCCGGGGGACAGCAGCAACGTGTCGCCGTCGCGCGTGCCCTGGGGCCACGGCCTGCACTGGTGCTTGCGGATGAACCGACAGCGAATCTCGACTCGAAGAACGCCGAAGACTTGATCCAGCTCATGGCGAAACTGAACGAGACATCTGGGATCACTTTTCTGATCGCGACCCACGATCCGCGCGTCATGGTGCATGCGCGCCGGCACATCGAACTGATCGACGGCAGGATCGTTTCCGATGATCGCACCCAAGCGTCAGCCGCGGCCTGAGGGCGTCACGACCGGAAGCAACCCGCGCCGATTGTGTGCGCGGATGCGTAGAATGCTTCTCGTCGTCACGACGCTGGCGTTCGCGACAGTCGCGCACGCTGATGCTGACAATCTGATCCACGGACGAATCGAACTTCAGGACATCGGCGCCTTTACACGCGAGAACACGCTCGATGCACTGCTCCGCGCACAAAACCGCAACGACTTTACCTCGGACATTCGCCTCACATGGGAGCCGGCCTTCGGCTCCTGGAGCGGAATGTTTCATTACGTCGTCGACATGGACTATGGCGACGACGTCCGTCTCATGCGCAGGGAGTCAGGCTTACTGGCCGTCCCCACCTCGACCTGGTTTGACCTGACCGAGCGATTCGACGATCACGCCAACTTCCTCGGCTCTCAGCGAATCGATCGTCTGGCAATCGCCTATTCCACGCCGAACTTCGTCCTACGTGTCGGACGGCAAGCGCTTACCTGGGGTTCCGGCCTCGTCTTCCGTCCCATGGATCTGTTCGATCCGTTTTCACCTACCGCGACGGATACCGAATGGAAGCCCGGCACCGACATGTTCTATTCGCAATATCTGTTTCCTGACGGATCTGACCTTCAGTTCATCGCTGTGCCACGTGCGGACCGAATGACTGGAAGCCATTCCTTCGCTCCTCCCCTTGCGTGGAATGAATCCTCCTTTGCACTCCACTACAACGCGACCATCGCTGGCCACGCGACGACATTGCTGATCGCACGCGACCGCGGCGACTGGGTCGCCGGGCTCGGGATCGATGGAGCGCTTTCGGGAGCGACGTGGAATCTCGAACTCGTTCCCACACTCCTCCGGAATGGCAGCACGCGCGTTTCGGCACTTGCGAACGTTTCGGACGCGGTCACGCTGTTTGACCGCAACACGACGGTGTTCGCGGAATATTTTCATAGTGGCTTTGGGATCACCGGAAGCAATCTGTCGTTCGCGGCAATGCCGACCGACCTTCTCGACCGCCTCGCACGCGGCCAGTTGTTCAATGTGCGCCAGAACTATCTCGCAACGGGCTTCACGATGGAAGTCAGTCCCCTTCTCCATGCCGGCCCAACACTGATTGGCGATCTCGACGACGGGAGCTTCTACGCGCTGGTCCAGGCAAGCTATTCGCTCGCGGACGATCTAACGCTCATTGCAGGCGCGCAGGCGCCGGTCGGCGCATCGGGATCCGAGTTCGGCGGAATTCGCACGGCGCCGGGGAAAGACATCTATCTCGGTTCGCCGGGACGGATTTACATCCAACTGCGCAGATATTTCTGAGTGCCGCATGGGCTTGCCGCGTGGTCTGCATAGAAGACACTTTTCCCGAAACCATGTAACCTTCTTGCGCTGTTGATGAGAGTGACATGCGGGCGATCATTGCGCTTCTTGCCGCCTGCCTCGTGCTCTCCGGATGCACGCGCCCGCTTTATGCCGACAACCACACCTACAAACCCTATGGACTTCTGAATGCAGATGAGCGGCGAAGCGACAAGGTCTGTTACGAGATTTCGGCTGGAAACGTCATCTGGGGCATCATTCTGGTCGAGACCGTCGTCGGTCCGGTTTATTTTTTCGGTTTCGACTACCAGAACCCGGTTCGGCTCAAGCATGGGCTCAACGACGCCTGCGGGCCGGACGACTAGGAACAGCCCGAATCGATTGATAAGCACGCACAGCGATTCAGGTCGGCGTCGTGCTTGACGCGCGTGCACATCCTCCTGAACCGGCGTCGCTCATCACTCTCAAAGACGGACGAACGCCGGCTTTTCTCGACGTCGGTCCGGCCGACGGCGCGCCCGTGTTTCACTTCCACGGGCACGGTTCTTCGCGTCTCGAGGCGCTCGCTCTCGAACAAGCGGCGAAGAAGGCGCGGGTGCGGATCATAGCGCCCGACCGGCCGGGGATCGGCTTTTCGAGCCCGAAAAATGGCGATCGCCTCCTCGACTGGCCAGCCGATGTTGCCGAGATCGCAGACCGGCTTGGGGTCGCGCGCTTTGCTGTGCAGGGAATGTCAGCCGGTGGGCCTTACGCGCTCGCGACCGCCCACTCCCTCGGCACGCGCGTCCGCGCCGTTTCGCTCGTCAGCGCGGTTCCGCCGCCGGGGTTCGCGCTCACAGCCGGCCCTGCTTTGCGGCGGCTCGCCTGGTTCGTCGCGCGCGCATTTCCGAACTATCTGAGGAAACGGCTCAGGGAATTCAGGCCGGATCATGTTTCAGAAGCGATGGTGCGCGCCCGCATGCTCCGCATCGCCGAATGGCTCGGCGGCGAAGATTTGCGGCTGATGAAGGATCCGGCGCAGCTTGAACTGTTGGCGCGCACCATGCTCGAAACCGGGCGGCAAGATGGTGCCGGCAACAGGAGTGAGATCGAGCGGCTGGTGAAACCGTGGGGCTTCAATATCCGGAAGATCAACACACAGATCTTCCTCTTCCATGGGGAGGAAGACCGCATCATGCATGCGGGACCTTTGCGGCGCATGGCGAAGGCGCTGACGCACTGCCGGACGGTGTTTTACCCGGGTGAAGGTCATTTCTCGGTGCTCGTGAACCGCGCCGACGAGATTCTGGGCGCGCTGGCTGGCGTGACCTAGTTCGCGCTGAAATGAACCAGACGTCCCCGAATTCGCAACCGGACTTCTCTTACACTACCGCCAGATGCTTGCGATCATCAGGAACGCCTCCGAGCAAACGACGAGCACGAGCGAAATTTCCGTTGCGCGGACCGCATGCTCGAATGCGGCGTGCTTCTTGCGGCAGATTCCGGCGAGCGTGTGCAGCATGCGGAGCATATCATCTTCGATCGTCTCCGCGTCCGCAGCCTTGATCGCCGATATGAATTCGGCCGCGTGTGTCAGATAGATTTTTGAACCCCAATAGATGTAGTCGTTGACGCGGACGATCCTCGGACGGATGGCCAGCCATGCCGCCATCGTGGTTGCAGCAATGCTGACAATGGCGGCCACCAAAATGACAAGCGCAACGTCCTTTCTCCAGTGCACCAACGGATGCGGCGCAAACAGGCTTCCGGAAAGAATTCCGGAGAGCCGATCGAGGCAGCGGAATAGGAGAAGGCCCGCCAATGCCAGGAGCGCCCCGGTTTTCGCATCGAGCAGGATGATGTTGTCCTGGAGAACGTCGCGTTCAAGCGCGACGAAATCCATTCGGCTCAGCGAAAGACGATCGAGCGATACCGGCACGCGCTTTTCCCCAACAGCCAAAAAACTATCACGCCGGTGAGCTTTTCTCTATGAGCGGATCAAGACCCTCCCAGCTTGACCGCTGGATGGCACCACCCCGGAAGCCGGTCGCGAGATCCCCCCGCTTTGCAGTCCGCCCAGCCATGCGCGCACATCGTCAAAGACGCGTTGCCGGTCCAGATCGCGCAGAAGCATGTGATAGCCGTGCTCATAACGATGCACTTCGGCGCGCGAGCCGAGAACTGCAATCACCGCAAGCGTCGGCGTCTTTGGAATGACCTGATCGTTGGCGCCATAAAGAAACAGGATCGGCGGCGAATCGACGAGACGCTCCGGTGCGTGCCGCGCCTCGTCCATCAGGTTGACGAGACCCCACACCGCGTCGGCGCGGGTCGAATGCTGGAACAGGGGATCGTGCGCCAGCATGCGGAGCATGGGAATGTTGTCGGACGGCCAGATCTTCAGGCCACTTCCGGACACCTTCATGCCGGGCATGAGATGCGCTGCGACGAACAAAGCGGCACGATAGACCGGGGGCATGTCGCTCCGCGACCACACCGCCGGCGCGACCAGAATGGCGCCGTCGATATGAGGCGGGCTCGCACTTGCAAGCGCGGTCAGCACGACAGCTCCTCCCATGCTTTCGCCGAGCGCCACGACAGGTTTGCCGGGAAAACGTGCGCGTATCGCGTCGACACAATCATCGAGATCCTTGCGGAGCGCGTCCGCGCCGGGCCATAGCCCCTTGTTTGGCCCGGCCCCGAAGCTGCGCTGGTCATAAGCGAATGTGGTGATTCCGTGCTTCGCCCAATCGCTCGCCGGCATGTCGAACGCATTCGAATAATCACTCATGCCGTGGAGCGCGACGACGATGACTCTCGGCCCATTTGCATCCCAATGCCGCAGCGGAAGACGCAGGCCATCGCGGGTAAGAAAATAGTCGGGCGTGATCGCGGGCGTTTCGCTCTCCGGCCCAACCGGAGCAATGACCGGCGCGCAACTGACGAGCGCAAGCAGAATCAGCGCGACGGTCCAGTTACGGATCATGCCCCGAGGATGCGCCTCACGCGGCGGCGCAGATAAGGCAGCAAATCAGTTTCGAACCAGGGATGGCGCTTCACCCAGGCATTATTGCGCCAGGAAGGATGCGGCAGCGGCAAAAAGCGCGGAATGTATTCTCGCCAGGCGGAAACCGTCTTCGTCATGTTTTCCTTGGCGCGCTCTTTCAAATGCCAGTTCTGCGCGTAAGACCCTACAAGAAGAATGAGCGGGAAATTCGGAAGCGCCGCCATCAGCCGCCCCTGCCACAGCAACGCACATTCCTTGCGCGGCGGCTTGTCGTGGCCTTGGGCGTTGTAGCCCGGAAAGCAGAAGGCCATGCCGATGATGGCCACTCTGCTTTCATCGTAAAAAGTGTCGCGATTGATTCCAAGCCATTCGCGCAAGCGATCGCCGCTCGGGTCGTTGAAGGAAAGGCGCGTATCGTGAGCGCGAACTCCCGGCGCCTGACTGACGATCAGAAGCTGTGCAGATTTGCTCGCCCGCAGAATTGGACGCGCACCGTGCTGAAGCGAATCCTCACAGGCGCGGCAGGCGCGGATTTCCCTGAGCAGCGAATCTAAGTGTTCAGCCATCGGTCTCAATCAAACCCTCACCCGAAGTATCTCTGCGTTCCGCTGCGCGTCTTTTCGGCCTCTCCACAGGTGAGACGTGGACCCACGCGCTATGCTTCGAGCCGCACCGCCTTTGTCAGCCGAACGTCAGCGGCCGACGCCGCTGCGTGAATGTCGTAAATCCCGGTCTCGGCCACCCAGAGGCGCTTCGTCTCGTCGTAATAAGAAAAGGCGCGAACCGGAAGCGCGAGACTGACTGTTTTTCGTTCGCCGGCCGCGAGCGCGAGCTTTGCGAACGCCTTGAGTTCCTTCACCGGGCGCAAGACGGACGGATTTCGCGGGCTCACATACAGTTGCACGACCTCCTCGCCCGCACGCTTGCCGGTGTTTTCGATCGTTATCCGCACCGTTATGCCATCGCGGGCACGCGCGCGCTCCGGTACTTCGAATTCCGACCATTCAAACCTCGTGTAGGAGAGGCCGTGGCCGAAGGCAAAGAGCGGCTGAACATTTGACCGGTCGAAATGGCGATAACCGACGAAGAGCCCTTCTGTATAAGGCGCTTCCGGAGCGCCGCGATAGTAAGGATCTGCCGGCGTGTCCTCGAGCCTTTTCGGGAATGTCACAGGTAACCGTCCCGAAGGTGCGCCTTCACCAAAGACGACGCGCGCGAGTGCAGCCGGACCTTCTTCTCCCGGAAGCCATGTCACCAGAACCGCCTTCACGCGATCAATCCAGGGCATCGCGACAGGCGCGCCGATATTGAGCGCGACCGCGGTCTTCTGATTTTCCCGCGCAACCGCCTCCACGAGTTCGTTCTGCCGGCCCGGCAGTTCGATGTCCGGGCGGTCATAGCCTTCTGCTTCGGTGGTCGATGCCGAGCCCACCATCACCAGAGCAGCATCGGCGCTTCTTGCTGCCGCGACGGCCTCTTCGATCGTGCCGGAGGGTTCACGCACACCGAAGTTCATATATTCCAGCTGGCGGGGGCGCTGCGTCCACGCGAATTCGAGTTCGATCGGGTAGGCCCGCCCTGCTTCGAGCATCGAACTCCCAAGACGCCGGACGCTACCTGACCCGGTAAGGTCGTCATGCGTCTCTATTTCGGGCGAGGAAGGAGAAATCAATTCCTTGCCATCGAGCACAAGGCGCGCATGGCCGCGACCGCGGATTGCAAACTCGTGGATCCCGGCCTTTGCCGCGAAGAATAGCCCGCGCCAGCGATAGCCCATCGGCGCGCCGGCCGGTGCGGCTTCGTTCATGTAGCGAAAAAAGCGTTTTTCCACACTGGTTCGGAGCGGCGTTTCGGAGAAGTCACTGCCCCGAAAGTATTCCGAGGCGAGCCCTTCAACCGATCGCGTTGCATCCGGCGAAAAGAACGAACTCCGCGCGAGCTTCGGGAAGGGTTCATTATCGACACCTTCGGCGTAGACGATCTTCACGTCGGGGCCGAGGAGTGTTGCGAGGCTGTCATACAATGAAGGGTGCCGCGTGGTGTTGACGCGCGAGCTGCCATCGCCCTGGAGGCGGAAATTCTCGACATTGGGACCGATCAGCGCGAGCGTTTTGATGTTGCGAGCGAACGGCAAAAGGCCGCCATCATTTTTGAGAAGGACGATCCCTTCCTCGGCAGACTTTCGTGCGATCGCTCGGTGCCGGTCCGAGCAGAGCTCGCCTTTCGGGCGCGGAGTTCCATCGAGCGTTCCGGTGCGCAGGATGAACCGGACCATGCGACGCGCACTCTCGTCGATCTGCCTTTCGCTCACATCGTGTTCGCGCACGGCGGCAAGCAACTTCTTGCCGAAATGCCGGGGCGGGCCCGGCATCTCGAGGTCGAGGCCAGCGTTTACGGCCGGTGCCGTCGAATGGACAGCACCCCAGTCCGACACAACGACGCCGTCATAGCCCCATTCGACTTTCAGGATGTCGGTGAGAAGACGGCGGTTTTCAGAAGCGTACGTGCCGTTGACCTTGTTGTAGGAGGCCATGACGGTCCACGGATTGGCGTCCTTCACGACGCGTTCGAAAGCCGAAAGGTAGATTTCGCGCAAAGTGCGTTCATCAAGTCCGGCCGAAACCGTCATCCGGTCGAGTTCCTGGTTATTGGCCGCATAGTGCTTGAGCGACGTACCGACTCCCTCGCCCTGCATACCTCGGACGTATTCGACGGCGATTTCCGCGGTGAGGCACGGATCCTCCGAATAGGTTTCGAAATTCCGGCCCCAGACCGGCGTGCGCACGATGTTGATTGTCGGTGCAAGAATTGCGACTTCGCCAAGCGCGTGCGCCTCTCGCGCGATTGCCGCTGCGACCTCTCGCGCGAGTGCGGGATTGAAGCTCGCCGCGAGCGCCACCGCGACCGGAAAGACAGTTGCTTCCTTTCCGGAATTCGAGCGAACGCCCGTCGGCCCATCGGTGAGGCGGAGCCCCGGCACTCCGAGCCTCGGTACGCCTTCAAGCGCAAAGGCTTCTGCGCCCGCGAGCAAGGTGACCTTTTCCTCGAGGGTTAGCTGCGAGAGCAGGTCCTCGACGCGTGTCTCGAGCGGCAGCGTGGCATCGCGAAATTTGTCTGTGGCGTGTGTGCTCATTGTTTTCTCTTCGAATTCACATCGTGCAAGTGAGCAGAAGGAGCCTTATCTTCCCCTCAGCATCGCCCGGGCAATCACGACCTGCTGAATCTGGCTTGTGCCTTCATAAATGCGGAAGATGCGTGCATCCCTGTAGAAGCGCTCGATTCCATAGTCGGCGACATAGCCCGAGCCGCCGAAAATCTGGACAGCGCGATCGGCAACGCGCCCAACCATTTCCGAGGCAAAGTACTTCGCGCACGCCGATTCCATGGTGACGCTCCTGCCTGAGTCGCGGAGCCTCGCAGCCTCGAGCGTCATGCACCGCGCGGCATAGGCTTCGGTTCGCGAATCCGCGAGCATCGCCTGGATCAGCTGAAATTCGCCGATCTTCTGTCCAAATTGCTCGCGTTCGCTCGCATAGGCGACACACTCGGCAATCAGCCGCTCGGCAAGGCCAACGCAGACGCCGGAGATATGCAAGCGGCCGCGATCGAGCACCTGCATCGCAACCTTGAAGCCTTCACCTTCCTCGCCCAGGCGAAGCCTGGCGGGCACGAGCGCGTCTTCAAAGACGACATCGGAGATATGGGCGCCTTGCTGGCCCATCTTTTTCTCCGGCTTTCCGATCGAAACGCCGGGCGTCCTTGCCGGAACTATAAAGGCGGAAATACCCGAGGCGCCCTTCCGCGACGGATCGCTGCGCGCCATCAGCGTGAACATGCCCGCGCGATTGGCGTTGGTGATGAATCGCTTTGTGCCATTGATGACGTAATTGTCGCCCGCGCGGATGGCCGTCGTTCGGACAGACGCGGCGTCGGAACCGGCGCCCGGCTCCGTCAACGCAAAGCTCGCGACCATTTCGCCACTTGCGAGTTTTGGCAGCCACTCCTCTTTCTGTTGCACCGTCCCGAACATCACGATTCCCTGGCTGCCGATTCCGACATTGGTGCCGATCACGGAGCGGAAGCAGGGTGAGGTGTGCCCCAGCTCCATCGCAACGAGGACTTCCTCTTCCATGGTAAGGCCGAGGCCGCCGTACTCGAGCGGGATAGAAAGTCCGAACAGCCCGAGCTCGCGCATTTCCGCGACGATCGCGTCCGGGACACGATCTTCGTCAGCGACCTTTGCCTCGATAGGTACGCACTTTTCGCGCACGAAGCGGCGGACAGTCTCGAGCAATTGCGTGCGTGTGTCAGGATCAAGAGCCATAGCGATTTCTACCGTGTCACGAGCCCGATGAAAGGGCAAAATGAAACGCGAAGAGAATGGCCAGGCCCGCTTTTCGATGCCCGCGCCCGCCGCACGCTTGAAAAGCGCGCGAACTGGTGGAATGACCGGGTGTGATGCTCCTTTCCGTGCTCGACCAATCGCCCATTCGCAAAGACGGCAGTGCCGAAGCGGCGATCGCCGAGACGATCGCCCTGGCAAAAGCGACGGATGCGCTGGGATATCACCGCTACTGGCTCGCGGAGCATCACAACTCGAATTCTTTTGCGGGCTCCTGCCCTGAGATCCTGATTGGTCGTGTTGCGCAGGAAACCAAGCGCATACGCGTGGGCTCCGGGGGCGTCATGCTGACCCACTATTCGCCGCTCAAAGTGGCCGAACAGTTCCGCATGCTGGAATTGCTGTCGCCTGGACGCATCGATCTCGGAATTGGCCGCGCACCGGGCTCCGACCAGCTTACAGCGCGAGCGCTCCAGGCCGGGCCCGAGGGCTTCGGGATCGACGCTTTTCCCAGCCAGGTCTATCTCCTGCGCCAGTTCCTTGAAGATGCACGCGGGCGTAAGAGCTTCCCCGACGATCATCCTTATCGAAGTGTGCACGCCATGCCGCGCGGAGCCGGCATGCCGGAAATCTGGATGCTGGGTTCAGGGCTGCACAGCGCCGTCTACGCCGGCGAACTTGGGCTTCCTTTCAGCCACGCGTACTTCATCAGCCCCGAGGGAAGCGAAGAGGCCTGCACGGAATACCGGGCACGATTCAAGCCCAGTGACGAGTGCCCTGCGCCACGTATTTCGCTCGGCGTTGCTGCACTCGCAGCGGAATCGGAAGAAGAAGCGAAACGGCTCGCGGCATCCCGCAATCTTTGGGTGGTCCGACTCTACACGGGGCGGCCGATCCCGTTTCCCTCACCGGAGGAAGCACTCGCCTATCCTTACAACGAACAGGAGCGCGCGCTCCTCAAGGGGATCGAACGGCGGGCCATCGTGGGATCGGTCGATGCTGTTCGCGACCGGCTGAGAGAGCTTGCACTGGCCCACGGCGCAGACGAGCTTGTGATCGTGACGATCACTTACGATTACGCCTCGCGGCTCAAATCGTATGAGCTTCTGGCAGGCGCTTTCGGGCTCGAGCCACGACCCTGATCCCTGGCTGGGCTCTTGCCCATATCTGAGCGTTACCCCACTCAATGCGATGCGTAAACCATCCAGAAAACCAGCACCTGCCAGGTCAGAAGTGCAGCGTTGTGTCCGACGATCGGCGCAACGATGCTCTTCGACTTCTCGAGCCAGTAGGCGAGCGCCGTGCTTCCGACAAAGATGTAGATCGCCTCGCCCATCGCAACCACAAAGTCCTTCGCAATCAGCGCATATAGTCCAAAGCCGATCGCAAAAATGGCCGCGACCACGATCCCGGCGCCGGTCATTTCGAAGCGGCCAAACCGGATCTTGCCCGGCATCGCCACAGCGAGGTAGCCAACGAGCAGCGCGCGAAACGGTATCTCTTCGGTGGGGCCGACGTAGAGCCCCTGAAACGCGAGCCAGCCGACTGGGCTGCTGGGATGGAATTCATATCCATGAAGCGGCTTGTGCGCGAAAATGTCGGGCGCGTAGTCGACAAACGCCATCGCGCAGCCGAAGAGAATTCCGATGATGAAGGCCGTCGGCACATAGCTTCTTCCGGGAGGCCAGTTGATGCCGAATGTCTGCCAGTTCCGGCCGCTGCGGACATAAATCCAGATCACGCCAAGCGCCAAAAGAAGCATCACCGTGTGCGACGCAACCGTATTGGCGAGTTCCGACCCGTAGACGGGCAGACCCACGACGTCGCTGACGGTATCCACGATCAATGTCGGAAGCAGCAGCAGACCGGTGGTGAGCACCAAGACCCACAGGATGGGGAGCGTGCGCAGCTCGAAGGAAGCGGCCGATAGCGGTTGAATGGCGCGCCGAGCAGCGGCCGGTGCCCGCGACGGAGCGTTCACAGGAGTTGGCTCGCTCGCCTCGGACGGTTGTTTGGCTAGCTCCGAAGCAGACTCAGCAACAGGCGATACAGCTTCAGAAGGCTCCGGCTTCGACGGCGCGCCCGAGTCGGTTCCGCCGGCCGCCACGCCGAGCGCGGCAACGGGGTCGCGCAAATCCTTGTTTCCCGGCATTCCACCCTCTTGTCCGCTGAGCGGTACGCTCTCGCGTCGGCGAAGGTCAAGCGGACCCTGCCTCTCAGCCCGCGATCGGGAGAAATCCGATCATTGAGCCGGTAAGCCCGCTTGCGAGCGTACCTGAAATAAGCGCACGGAGCGCGAGGGGCACGATTTCGTCACGCCTCGAAGGGACAAGTTGGCTCATGCCAGCCAGCATGATCCCGACACTGCCAATATTGGCGAAACCGCACATGCCATACACCATGATGAGCGTCGAGCGCGGGTCGAGAGACCCCTTGGGAAGTGCCGCGAGCTTCAGATAGGCGATCAACTCATTGAGAATCGTCTTAACGCCCATCAGGCTTCCTGCAATTGCAGCCTCCTGCCACGGCACTCCATATAGAAAGACGACCGGCGCAAACAGCCAGCCAAAGATGCGCTCGAGGGTCACCGGGGCGCCGCCGATTGCCGGCACGAATCCGAGCAGGGAATTGGCAAGCGACACTAGCGCCAACATGACGATGAGCATGGCAACGATGTTGAGATAGATACGAAGACCGTCTTCGGATCCATGCGCGACGGCGTCCATGCTCGAGCGGTAGAGCGTGGCTGATCCTTCAACCGCCTCCGCCGAGGACTCTCCGGGAATCATGATCTTGGCGATCATGATCGCGCCCGGCAGCGACATCATCGACGCGACGAGGATGTGGCCGAGCGCGCCTGGGAGGACGGGTTTGAGGATTGTCGCGTAGAGAACGAAGACGGTGCCCGCGACCGAGGCAAGACCGACCGTCAGCAGCACAAACATTTCGGAACGTGTGATCTTCGGAAGATAAGGCCGGATCAGCAGTGGAGCTTCGACCATTCCCAAAAAAATGGTCGCGCCGCTGCCGAAACCTACGGCTCCGCCGATCCCCATAACCTTCCGGAGCACGAACGCAATCGCGCCGATGACGATTGGCAGAATACGCCAGTGCCAGAGCAGGGCAGAAAGCGCGGAGATGACGATCACGAGGGGAAGAACGCCGAACGCAAAGCTTGCGAGGTTCCTGGGATCAGTGACTGCAAAAGGCGGCGCGCCTCCGCCGATGAATCCGAAAACGAAGGACGTCCCAGCTTTCGTAGCCGAGGTTACCGCACCCACGGCGCCGTTCAGTGCAAAGAGCGCATCGCGCGCCACCGGGACCTTCAGCAGCACAAGTGCAACCGCGGCCTGCAGGGCGAGGCCGCCCAAAACCAGTCTCCAGGGAAAGAGCCGCCGGTTTTCGGAGAGGCTCCAAGCCAGCGCGATGACAGCGGCGATTCCGAGCAAAGACTGCGGATGAAATCGTCCCATCAAGGCAGCTGCGCCCATCCCCCCCTCAGACATGTGTCGAACCCGCCTCTGAATCACCTCTTGCTGCATGCTACCGGCTGGCGTTGTTTTTGGCAGGGGTGCTGACTTGCGAGGTCCGATCCTCGCGCTAGCATGAAATCCTGTCAGCGGGGCCGGCCGGGGTGATCGCGCAATACCTTACCATCGAGAATACCGCCGCGCTCCTTGGCCTCATCAACGTCGCCATTCTCGTCCGGAGGAGCATCTGGAACTATCCATTCGGAATCGCTTCGGTTGCGCTCTACACCTATGTGTTTTTCAAAGCAGGCCTTTACTCCGATACGCTGCTCCAGCCCTATTTCCTCCTGATGCAGATCTATGGCTGGTGGAACTGGCTTCACGGCCGCAACAAGGATGGCCTCGCGCGGATCGAAAACATGTCGCTACAGGAGCGGGCGCTGTCTGCCGCCGGGACAGCGGCGATTGCTCTTGGCCTCGGCTGGACCTTCAGCCATTTCAAAAGCGCGGCAGCGCCTTACCTCGACGCAAGCTGTGCCGCGATGAGCATCACGGCGCAATATCTGCTTTCGATCCGGCGACTCGAGAACTGGATTCTGTGGATCTCCGTCGACGTGATCTACATCGCGCTCTATTGGTGGAAGGACCTCAGGGCCACGTCCGTTCTGTACGCCGTGTTCCTGGTGCTCTCCATCGCCGGACTGGCAGAATGGCTGCGCGAATACCGCTCCCACGCTTCCAAGCGGGCGCAAAAGGCGGTGGCATGAGGCCGATCCGCGTCTGTTTGCATGGGCCCGAGAGCACCGGAAAGACGACCCTCGCGCGTGAACTCGCCGATTCGCTCGCAACCGTGGCGGTTCCCGAATTCGGCCGCCTCTACTGCGAGGCGTTCGGCAACCGTTGCGACGAAGAGGATCTTCGTTTCATCCGAAGAGGCGAAGAGCTGATGATCCGGGCAGCAGAGCGAAAGGCCAATCGGATTCTCATCCTCGATACCGATGCCGTCATGACGGCGCTCTGGTCGGAGATCCTGCTCGGTACCCGGCCGGAAGACCTCGACAGGATTGAGGATCCGGCCGACCTGTATCTCTTGACGAATATCGATGTGCCGTTCGCCTCCGATTCGATCCGCTATTTCCCCGAGCAAAAAACGCGGCAGGAATTCTTTGCGCGCTGCCGCCTTGAACTCGAGCGCCGCAAACTTCCCTACGTTGTGATCTCTGGAGATCGCGTCGCGCGGCTCCGCTGCGCTCTGGCAGCCATCAGCGATCGCTTCGGCGCGATCGCGGCGCGATGACACCGACCAAACCGGTCGAGATCAAGGCGCTTTCCGGTGCGCGCGCCGTTCCACCCCTCGTCCTCGTGCTATTTCATTTCTGCGAGAGCCATGGCTATCGCGGGCTGCCCTGGTTCGATCTGATCGTTGCGAAGGGATATCTCTGGGTCGAGTTCTTCTTCGCGCTTTCGGGTTTTGTTCTCGTGTACGTGTATGGACCGCGCCTGCGCGAGCTCTGGACCTGGCGCGGGTACTTTCAGTTTCTGTGGGCAAGGCTTTCGCGCCTTTACCCGCTGCATCTCTTCATGCTCGCCGCCATACTCGCCGAGGTCATCGTCTTCGGTCTGTTGGCGCATGCCGGCGGCTATGTTTCGATCTTCGATCAGCCTTATCATCCGGTCCTCACCTGGCAGACCTTTGTCGCGAGTCTGTTTCTTGTCCAGGCTTGGAATCTCTTTCCTTATCTCTCCTGGAATCAGATCTCGTGGTTTGTCAGCGTCGAATTTCTGCTTTGTCTCTCGTTTCCGATTTACCTGCGGCTGGCGAAAGCACGAGCCCTTGGTGTCATCCTCATTGCAGCGGGTGTTTTCGGCCTCGCCTTCCTGGATCTGACGTCCGGACGCGGCCTGGATCTTACGTTTCACAATGGGATCTGGCGCGGCGCAGCGGCTTTCGCCATCGGCGTTGGCTCCGCGGCGTTCTTCCTGACGCGCCACGAAGCGCAATCGTTTTCCGTTGAAGCCCATTCGGCAATCCAGATCGGGGTCCTGGTGGCTCTTCTGGGTGCGCTTTGGTTTGGTGGTCATCCAAAAACGCAATCCGATATTCTGACGGCCTTGCCGATGGTGGCGCTCGTTCCGGCCCTAGCAGCCGATCGGGGCGTGCTGGCCTCCGTGCTCAAATCGAAGGCCGTCATGAAACTAGGCCAATGGTCCTACGGAATCTTCATCGGCCAACTCTTCTGGATGAATCTCGACAGATTCGCAGAGCAACACCTGCTGCCAGCGTTGGGAGCCAGCGTTCTCGGAATTTCCTTCAGACAGCTCGCCTGGTGGACAGAACCCGCCTGCCTCGTGCTCCTCTGCGTTGCCTGGGGAGCTTTCCTCACCATTGCGATTGAACGGCCGGTCAATGCGGCGCTGAGGTGGCTTCCCACGCGTCACGGTGTCCAAGGCGCATCGGCCGCTTGACCCGATCGTGCGGCCTGCGCCATCACTCCCCCACAACCTCCCGGAGTTAAGAACAATGTCCATTCGTTTCGACGGCAAGGTCGCGATCGTTACAGGCGCGGGCGGCGGGCTCGGCCGGGCGCATGCGCTCGATTTTGCGCGCCGGGGCGCGAAAGTCGTGATCAACGATCTCGGCGGCGCGGTGGACGGAACCGGCGGCAACAGCGAGGCGGCCGAAAAAGTCGTTGCCGAGATCAAGGCTTTCGGCGGAACGGCCATCGCGAACGGAGCCTCGGTTGCCGATGATGCGGGTGTCGCGCACCTCGTGAAGCAGACGATGGACGCCTTTGGGCGGGTCGACATTCTCGTCGCGAATGCCGGCATTCTTCGCGACAAGACATTCGCAAAAATGGAGCTCAAGGATTTCGACGCGGTGATGGCCGTCCACCTGATGGGCACCGTGAAACCGGCGAAAGCGCTCTGGCAGATCATGCGCGATCAGCAATATGGACGAATCGTCGTGACCACGTCTTCGACGGGCCTCTATGGCAATTTTGGCCAGACGAACTACGGCGCCGCGAAGATGTCGTTGATCGGATTCATGAATTCGCTCAAGCTTGAGGGCGCAAAGGACAATGTCAAAGTAAACGCAATCTGCCCGGTGGCAGGAACGCGGATGACCGAAAACCTGATGCCTCCCAATGTTCTGGAAATGCTGAAGCCCGAATATGTGACCCCCGCGGTTGTCTACCTCGCGAGCGAAGAGGCTCCCACGGGCGTTATCCTCACGGCAGCCGCCGGCGCATTTGCGGCCGCCCAATTGGTCGAAACCGACGGCGTCAATCTCGGCCACAACGCAACAGCCGATGATGTTGCCGCAAACTTCGCAAAGATCGCGGATTTCTCGACTGCGAAGCACTACAACGCCGGCGCGGAACAATCGCAGAAGTTCTTTACCCGCATGCAGGACAAGCCGCTCGTAGGCTGATGGACCGATGATCACCGGCATCGATCATGTCGGTATCTATGTCCGCGATCTCGAGCGCGCGGCCGCGGACATAACGATATTGCTGGGCCGTGCTGCCGAATGGCGCGGAGCAATCGGCGATCACCGGCACGCATGGTTCCAGCTCGGCAACATGGCGCTCGATCTGATCGCGCCAGAGGGAAACAGCGACGGCGCACAGAAGACGCATGCCTATATGGACAAGCATGGCGAAGGCATCTGGGGACTTGGATTTGCGGTGTCCGACCTTGAGCGCGCCTCAGCGCTCTTGATCCGTCGCGGATTGGATGTGCTGCCCGCTGCCGTCACGCGCTCGTTGAACGAGGGCGGCGGAACGCGCGATTGGCGGATCGCGATGATCCGGCGCGCAAGCACAGGAGGAGCGACGCTCTTTCTGGTCCAGCAAGAGGCCGCCCGGATTTCCATTCTAGACGCCCCGGACGATACCGTATCGGCCGTCGATCATATCGTCATCAACACCACGGATCCCGAGCGTGCGACCGCCTTGTACGGCGCGCGCCTCGGACTCGATCTCCGGCTCGACCGGTCCAACGCCCAATGGGGTGCGCGCTTGCAATTCTTTCGTTGCGGAAGCGCCACGGTCGAGATCGCGTCAAAACTCGGCGAGGCCTCAAACAGCAATCCCGACAGTTTTGGCGGCCTCGCTTTCCGGGTCGGGAATGCCGAAGAGGCCCACGCGCGGCTCACACGGAGCGGCTTCGAGGTCTCGGCGCTCAGACCCGGGCGAAAGCCCGGAACGGGGGTTTTCACGGTCCGCTCCCGGACGGCCGACGTGCCCACGCTCATGCTCGAGGCGCAAGAACGTCCCAATCGAAAGAGTTCGTTTACCCAGAACTAACGTAAGCCCGTCTTAACGCCGGCTGGATATTCTCCTAACGGAAGAAACGCCAAGCCGCGGATTCCGCTAGGCTTGCGACCGAGTAGGCGTGGTGTCGGAAGAGGACAAAAACCAGGCGCCTGATGCCGGGGGAAGCGCCGATTTCGTTCTGGACGAAAGCGGCCTTGTCCTCGACATTCGCGCCGTCGGCGACAATGCGAGGCTCGCGGCCGGCGTCTCAGCCGGCGAAACGATCTCGCAGTACATCCACCCGGAAGATCGCGAATTCTTTGCTTTCTGCCGCCACTGGACGATGCGTTCTCCAGGCGCCGCCAACAATGCACCGACCATCCGGCTCCGCTGGTTGAGGACAAACGGACATCATTCGCGCGTCTACGCGACGCTCCGGCCCGACGAAAGCGGCGTCCGGCTGTGCCTCGCCCGCGACGAGGCCGAACAGATCAGACGAACTGCGAGTCAGCTACGGCGCGTAGTGGAGCACTCGCGCCAGGGCATCGTCGTCCGGACGGCCAAGGACATCCTATTCATGAATGATGCCTTCGCGCACATGCTCGGCTACGAGTCCGCGAAGCACTTGATGTCCGAACTCGGCGGGTTGGGCCCCAATGGGGGAATTCATCCCGAAGACGCGGCGATGATTGCCGAGCGCATTCGGCGCCGGGTCGCCGGCGAAGAGCCGATCTCCCATTACGAATTCCGGATGATGCACCGCGACGGCACCTATCGCTGGCTCGATGCGCTCGCGAGTCTCGTCGAATGGGACGGGCAGCACGCCTCCCTCTCCTGGATGACCGACGTCACCGAACGAAAGGCGATGGAAGAAGAACTCGTCCGCAGCAAGGAGGCGGCGGAATACGCAAGCCGGACCAAAACGGAATTTCTGGCCCACATGAGCCATGAATTGCGCACACCGCTCAATGCGATCATCGGATTTGCGGAAGTGATCAAGGGCGAGATGTTCGGCAAGGCCGGCCAGCAGAAATATGTCGATTACGCCAAGGACATCCACCGCAGCGGCGAGCACCTGCTCGATCTGATCAACGACATCCTCGATCTGTCCAAACTCGAAGCCGGTAAGCTCGAGCTTCGCGAAGCCGAGGTCATTCTTTCCGAGATCATCGGACACTGCAGCACATTGGTCAGGAGCAAAGCGCAGCAGGGCCATGTGAAGATCGTCACCGACATCCCCGCCAACTTGCCCACGCTTCAGGCTGACGAGCGCGCCGTGAAACAGATCCTGCTCAATTTCCTGTCGAATGCGATCAAATTCACGCCGCAGCACGGGGTCGTCCGGCTTCGCGTCAATATTGAAGGGACCGGCGGTCTGCGCATCGCCGTTTCGGACACCGGCATTGGCATGAAAGCCGAGGACATCGAAATCGCGCTCATGCCCTTCGGCCAGATCGACTCGAAAATCGCGCGAGAGACAAAGGGCACCGGGCTCGGTCTGCCGATCTGCAAATCGCTCCTCGAGCTGCATGGTGCAGAGCTCAAGATCGAAAGCGAACTCGGCAAGGGCACGACCGTCGCGGCGATCTTCCCGCCGCAACGGTTGATTCAGAAGTCGGCGGCTTAAAGGCTGCTCAGCGTCCGCGGAATACGGGCTCGCGCTTTTCCACGAAGGCGCGCGCAGCTTCGCGGTGATCCTCGGTCTGGCCACTGTGAACGTGATGGGTGGCCTCTAGATCGAGACAATCGTCCCACGCGCCATTGATAGCGCGGTTGAAGTTTTCCTTCATGTAGCGATAAGCGACGCGCGGGCCGCGCGCGAGCCGCTGCGCGAGTTTCGCCGTCTCCTCCGCGAGGCGCTCGGCCGGCGCCACCCAGTTCACCAAACCGAGCCGCATCGCCTCCTTCGCATCGACGCGGTCCGAAAGGTAGTAGAGCTCCCGCGCCTTCGCCGCGCCGACGAGCTGGGTGAGGAAAAACGTGCCACCGTAGTCGCCCGAAAAGCCGACACGCGCGAACGCGGTTGTCATCACGGCGTTCTCGGCCGCGATCCTGAGATCGCAAGCAAGTGCGAGCGACAGTCCCGCTCCCGCGGCCGCACCGGGGAGCGAGGCAATCGTCGGCTTCGGCATGCGGTACAGCCTGCCAGCCGTATTGCGCTGGCTGAGCCGCTGGGCGTGAATGCGGCTGTCGATGTCCGCGCCGGCACGCTCCGTCGAGCCCCCGCCCGACCCTTCGGCCATGCCTTTGACGTCGCCGCCGGCGCAAAAGGCGCCACCGGCACCCGTCAACACCACAACGGCGACATTAGGGTCGCTTTCGCATGCTGCGAGCGCTTCGGCCATCGCATTGAGCATAGCGCCGGATAGAGCGTTGCGGCGCTCCGGCCGGTTCATGACAAGGGTGGCAACGCCACCGTCAATGGATGCCAGCAGATCGTTCGTACCGGTCTCGATTTTGCGCAAAGCGAAGTCTCCTCGTGTCCAGGCATCAGGCTAGCGCGGACCCGAACTAGTCGGAAATCCGAACAGTGGGAAGTCCATGAGTGCCGCTCATGCCAGCCATACGTTGCGGCGCAAAAAAACCCTCCCATCTCATTGGCTGGATGTCACTTTTCGAGGGAGAAGATCATGTTCCGCTATTCAGAAGACAATCTTGGCGGCCGCGCATTGAACTGGTCATTGCTGTTCGGCGCGGCGCTTTTGTTCGTGGCGTTCACCTACGCGAGCCTCGGATCGGCCACGCAGCCGGTCGCTCCGCAGGTCGTCGCGACGTCAGCCCCGGCGGTTCACGGCTGAGACGTTGCTCAGCCCTCCGCCGTCTCTTCCAGCTTGACGTCGTGGCCCCAGAGCCGCTCGACATGGGCAAGCACGAGTTCCTTGGTCGCGAGATGCAGCGGAACGCCCCGGTGCATTTTGTGCCTCAGGTGTAGCGTGCGATTGCCCTTGAGGTCGGCGCCGGTTACCTGGATGTTGGGTTCGGCGATGCCGATGTCGTACTGGCGCGCCAGCGAAGACCGTACTGCCCTGTAGCCCGTTTCGTTGTGAATGGAGGCAACGCGGTAGGCCGGATTGTCGGCCTTGTCGAACAGACCGAACAGTCGGAAATCGCGCATCAGTTTTGGCGAGAGAAACTGCTCGATGAAGCTCTCGTCGCGATAATTGGCCCAGGCGTCCTTCAGCGTCGCCATGTAGTCCCCGGTCCCGGCGAACTGGGGAAACCACTCGCGGTCCTCGTCGGTCGGATGCTCGCAGATGCGCCGGATGTCGGCCATCATGCCGTAACCGAGCGCGTAAGGGTTGATCCCGTAATACCTCTTGTCGTCGAAATCCGGCTGATAGATCACGCTTGCGTGGCTGTGAATGAACTCGAGCAGTGATCCCTCCGTGATCAGCCCGCGATCGTAGAGAAGGTTCATGATCGTATAGTGCACGAAGGTGGCGCAGCCTTCGTTCATCACCTTGAGCTGCTTCTGCGGATAGAAATACTGGGCGAGATTGCGAACGATCCGGAGCGTCTCGCGCTGCCAGGCCTTGAGCACGGGCGAGTGTTTTTCCAGGAAATAGAGAAGATTTTCTTCCGGCAATTTCATGTCGCCGTCGAATTCCTCGTCCTGCGCGGCAATCGGAGGGGCGGCAGGCGGTTCGACCCCGGCTGGAAGCGTTCGCCAAAGTTCGTTGTACGCCTCCTCCTCGTACTGCATCCGGCGCCGCCGCTTCTCGAGCACGCGCTCCTTCGACGGCTTGGGCGGTCGGCGGTACCGGAAAACGCCCTGGTCCATCAGCGCGTGCGCTGCATCGAGCACGGCCTCGACTTCGTCGCGGCCGTATCGTCCCTCACAGGCGGCAACGTACTTCTTGGCGAACGCCAGATAATCGAGAATGCCCTCGGCGTTGGTCCACTGGCGAAAAAGATAGTTGTTCTTGAAGAAGTGATTGTGGCCGAACGCGGCGTGCGCCATGACGAGCGCCTGCATGGTCATCGTGTTTTCTTCGAGCAGATAGGAAATGCACGGACTCGAATTGATCACGATTTCGTAGGCCAGCGCCGAATATCCCGCGCGATAAAGCGCCTCCTCGCGCGCAAACAGCTTGCCGAAGCTCCAGTGATTGTACATGAGCGGCATGGCGAGCGACGAATAGGCGTCGAGCATCTGCTCGGACGAGATGATTTCGATCTGGTTCGGAAAGACGTCGAGCTTGAGGTCGCCGAGCGCAATCTGCTCGATGGCCTTGTAGGTCCGGTCGAGCGTCTGGAAGTCCCATTCCGGCTCAGTGAAGAGGGGCGCATTGGCGCGAAGGTGAGGAGCTGCGCTCATGCCGCCTGCCCTTCGGTCTTCTTGAAGAGGTCATGGAAGACCGGAAAGATGTCGGCCGGCCGCGATATCCGCTTGGTCACGAAATTGGGCCAGCGCTCTGCGACCGTGCGATACGCGCGCCAGAGTTCCGCGCCCGAATCTTCGCTCGCGAACACTTCCATCTCGCGCTCATCGAGAATTTCGATGTACGCGTAGTACTGGCAAAGTGGCATGATTTCCGCATTGAGGAGATCGACGCAGTGGCGCGCGTCTCCCGATTGCGTGTAGCCGTCGGAGGCCTGCGCCGCGTAGATATTCCAGTCGGCGGTGGCGTAACGTTCCTTTTGGATCTCGAGCATCTTATCGAGCGCCGTGGAAACGATCGTGCCACCCGATTGGCGCGAATAGAAGAATTCCTGTTCGTCCACTTCCTGCGCGTCATGCGTGTGGCGGATGAAGACGACGTCGACTCGTTCATAACGGCGCTTCAGGAAGAGGTGCAGCAGCATGTAGAAGCGCTTGGCGAGATCCTTTTCGCGCTCGCCCATCGAGCCCGACACGTCCATCAGGCAGAACATCACGGCCTGGCTGGTCGGCACCGGCTGTTCGGTGAAGGCATTGAAGCGCACGTCCAGCGGATCGATGAAAGCGACCCATTTCCGCTTGGCATTCGCCTTGGCCAGCTGCTCCTTCAGCGCCACGATCTTCGCGCGCGTCTCATTAGTTTGCGGAACATCCTCCTCCGCTTTGGCGAGTGCGGCCTCGAGCAACCCGATATCCGAGAGCGTCGGGCGTTTCAGCGCGAGTCGTCGTCCAAAGGAATTCCGCATCGTGCGGATCAGATTGATCTGGTTGGGCGAGCCGGCGGTCGTGATTCCGGCCCGGCGCCAGACCTTGCTCGGCGTCTCCTTCAGCGTGGTGCGAACAAGGTTCGGCAATTCGAGATCCTCGAAGAAGATGTCGAGCACCTCGTCCTGGGTCATGGTGAATTCGAAATCGTCCTCGCCGTCACCGGAATCGGCGGCCTGTTTTCCACCCTGGCCATCCTCACTTTTGGACGGCTTCTTGATCTCATCGCCGGGAACGAACTCCTTGTTGCCGGGCAGCACGAAGTCATGTTCGCCGGACGTGCGCGGATCGAGCCGGAAGCGCGGCTCGCGCGTGCCCTTGGTGGAAATTCTGACCTTGCGGTCCTTCTCGATGTCCGCAACCGCTGAATCCTTCAGCGAGCGCTGCACGGCCTCACGGATCTGGGTCCGCGCGCGGCGCAGGAACCGTTGCCGGTTGGCGAGGCTTTTGCCTTTCGGGTTGAGACGGCGATCGATGAAGTGGGACATCGGGTCAGCCTCCCACTTCGCGAGCGGCTACGGCAATGGCTTTTGATATCCGGGCCCTTTGCCGCGGCAACTCCGGTGCGCGGGGGACCGGCCCGGCGACAGCGCGCATGGCGTCAACCGGCCTTGTTGACCCGCATGTACCACTCGACGAGGCGTCGCACCTGACGCGAGGAGTACCCGCGCGCCAGCATGCGCTTGACGAACTCGTTGTGCTTGGTCTGCGTGTCGGAGTCCTTCTTCGACTCGAAGCTGATGACGGGGAGGAGGTCTTCGACCTGCGTGAACATCCGCTTCTCGATGACGCTGCGGATCTTTTCGTAGGCCGTCCACGCCGGGTTCTTGCCCTCGTTCTGGGCGCGATAGCGAAGGGCAAACTTCACCACCTCGTTGCGGAAGTCCTTCGGATTGGCGATGCCGGCCGGCTTTTCGATCTTCGACAGTTCGGCGTCCAGCGCTGCGCGATCGAGCAGCTGGCCCGTGTCGGCGTCCTTGAAGTCCTGGTCCTCGATCCAGGCATCCGCGTAGGCGATGTAGCGATCAAACAGGTTCTGACCATATTCGCCGTAGGATTCGAGATAAGCCTTCTGGATTTCCTTGCCGATGAATTCCGCGTAGCGCGGCGCGAGCTCTGCCTTGATGAATTCGAGGTACTTCTTCTCGGTTTCATCCGGAAATTGTTCGCGTTTGATCGCCTGTTCGAGCACGTACATCAGGTGCACGGGATCGGCGGCGATCTCGGTGACGTCGTAGTTGAACGTCTCCGACAGCGTCTTGTAGGCAAAGCGGGTGGAGATTCCCGTCATGCCTTCGTCGACGCCGGCCTGGTCCTTGTATTCCTGCAACGTTTTCGCCTTCGGATCGGTATCCTTCAGCTTCTCGCCGTCATAGACGCGCATCTTCGAGAAGAGATTCGAATTCTCGTGTTCCTTGAGGCGCGTCGCCACGCAGAACTTCGCGAGCATTTCGAGCGTCTCCGGCGCGCACAAAGCGTGATCGAGGTTGGAGCCGCGAAGCAGCTTCTTGTAGATCTGCGTTTCCTCGGTCACGCGCAGGCAATAGGGCACCGTGATCACGCAGATGCGGTCGAGAAAGGCTTCGTTATTCTTGTTGGCCTTGAACACCGTCCATTCCGCCTCGTTCGAATGGGCGAGGATGATGCCCGCGAACGGAATGGGGCCTAGCGTCTCGGTTCCGATGTAGTTGCCTTCCTGCGTCGCTGTGAGGAGCGGGTGCAACACCTTGATCGGCGCTTTGAACATTTCGACGAATTCGAGAAGGCCCTGGTTGGCGTGGCAGAGACCGCCGGAGAAGGAGTAGGCGTCCGGATCGTTCTGGCTGAAATGCTCGAGCTTCCGGATATCGGTTTTCCCGACCAGGGAGGAAATGTCCTGGTTGTTCTCATCGCCAGGCTCGGTCTTGGCGATCGCGATCTGGCGCAGCTTGGACGGGAAAAGGCGTACGACCTCGAACTTTGAAATGTCGCCGCCGAATTCATCGAGGCGCTTCACCGCCCACGGACTCATGATGCCGTTCAGGCGGTACTTTTCGATGCCGTACCGCTCCGCGAGCAGGTTCATGAGTTCCGCAGAACGGAAGATACCCAGAGGAGATTCAAAAACCGGACTGATCTGATCGCCGGCCTTGAGGACATAGATGGGATGCTTCTCCATCAGGTCCTTCAACCGTTCGGCGAGCGAAGACTTTCCGCCGCCGACCGGACCGAGCAGGTAAAGGATCTGACGCTTCTCCTCGAGCCCCTGCGCCGCGTGCTTGAAGTAGCCCACGATGCGCTCGATGGTGTCTTCCATGCCGAAGAAGCCGTCGAAGGCGCGGTACATCTTTATGGTGCGATTGAAAAAAAGCCGTCCGAGCCTCGGGTCCTGCGCGGTGTCGACGAGCTCCGGCTCGCCGATCGCTGCTACCATGCGCTCGGCGGGCGAGGCATAGAGCATCTTGTCGTCGCGCGCCGCCAGCAGCCAATCGCGTAAGGACAGGGTTTCAAATCGCTCGCGCGCATAGTCGCGGGTAAAGATGTCGAACACATCAAGGCTGCTCATCAGCCCGACTCCTTGTTCGTCCGGCACGCCCTCCACGCTTACTTATGTCGTGGCCCGAGTTGGACGTGACAAGACGTGTGAACCCGACGCGCGGGACAAATCCTCGCTCTGTCCCGTGAAATAATCCTTAAGTTGCACCCTTGTTCCCGGTGCGCCTTCGAAGGCCAAACGCACGGTCACGCATGTGTCGCCGGTGTCTCCGGTGCACCACACGTCGCCCAAGCGCTTCATCCGTTTCAACTTCGCCGGCCTCTCCCGGAGCTTGGCTCGCGAGGCCAGCCATTGGGCCCGGTCGATTCGACAGAAGCTTACGCCCGTTTACGATTTTGCCAAATAGCCGGATCGCGGGATGCACAGCCGGAAACAGGTTTCGGTCACACATTCGCCACCGTCGCCTTCATTCCGGTGAACTGTCACAAGCGCTTCGGGAGTCTCTCGTCTCGGAGCCATCCGCGAGAACGCTTCGACAAAAGACACATGAAACGGTCGGCCGCTCTTGCGATTTTGTCCTTGAAGTTCCGCCAAATTCGCGCGCAAGCTTTGCAAATGGAAAGGCTTTCTCTGAGTGTGCGTTTGGCACGCCCGCAAGACGCAAAGCACGTTGCGCGCGTCTATATCGAAAGCTGGCACGACACGTACCCCGGTGTTGTTCCCACCGCTCTGCTGCGCGCCATGACTCCGAAAGGTCAGACCGCGCGCTGGCATGCCGCGATCCGCGCCCAATCCCGCGAGGCCGTTCTGGTTGCGGAGAACGAGCGGCATGGGATTATCGGCATGGCAAGTCTCGGGCCTTCGCGCGATCGCGCGATCGGCTTCGATGGCGAAGTCTATACGCTCTACGTCGATCCCGGATTCTATGATCGCGGAGTCGGCCGGGCGCTGTTGACGGCCGGTTTTCACATTCTGCGACAGAAGGGCTTCGCCTCCTGCGTGATCTGGGCGCATGCGAAGAATAATGCGCGCTTCTTTTACGAGGCGATGGGCGGGCGCATCATTGCCGAGCGCCAGGGAAAGTTGATGGGCGAGCCGAGCCCTGAGGTGGCCTTCGGCTGGAAAACGCTGGCGCTTGCGGTGCGCAGCCCCGCGCGATGAGCGCGCGCGACAGCAAGAATGCGATCGTCATCCTTCTCGACAGTTTGAACCGTCACCACCTTGGCGCCTATGGCGGGCGCGAATTCGACACGCCCAATCTCGACCGGCTCGCCAAGCGCAGCGTAAAATTCACGCGCCACTACGCGGCGTCTCTTCCGTGTATCCCTGCGCGTCATGACATCCTTTGCGGAGCCTGGGACTTTCTATGGCGGCCCTGGGGCTCTATCGAACTCTGGGAAGACGCGATCACCTACCCGCTGCGCTCGGCTGGCGTAACGACGCAATTGATCTCGGACCACCCGCATCTCTTCGAGACCGGTGGCGAAAACTATCACGTCGATTTCACGGCGTGGGACTATCTGCGCGGCCACGAGGGAGATGCCTGGAAAACAAGGCCGGACCCGAGTTTTGCAGGCGTGCCGACATTCGGCCGGCCGAAGGACATGCCTTATCACCGCAGCCGCCAATACTTTCGCGAAGAAGAGGATTTTCCCGGGCCGCGCACCATGCGCGCCGCTGCCAGGTGGTTGAGAGAAGACGCCCGCGCGCACGAACGTTTTTTCCTGTTTGTCGACGAATTCGATCCGCACGAGCCTTTCGACACGCCCGAGTCATACGCACGGCGATATGACCCGGATTGGGACGGCCCTCCCCTCATCTGGCCGCCATATGCGGTCAACGCTCTCGAGCGCGGAATTCTCGATGCGCGGCAGGCGCGCCAGATCCGCGCGCGCTATGGTGCGAAGCTCTCCATGATCGATCACTGGCTTGGTCAGGTTCTGGATGCGATCGACGAGAAAGCGCTCTGGGACGACACACTCATTATTCTATGTACGGATCACGGACATTATCTCGGTGAGAAGGACATCTGGGGCAAGCCTGCCGTGCCCCTGTACGAGACGATGTCCCACATTCCGCTTCTCGTCGCCGGGCCCGGCGTTCCGCAAGGCGAACGTGATGCGCTCACCACAAGCGTCGATATCTTCGCTACGATTGCGGAACTGTTCGGCGTTGCGGAGAACGTACGCCAGCGCACCCAGGGCGTTTCGCTGATACCCCTGATCGACAATGACGCGCGTTCGGTGCGCGACTGGATTCTTGCCGGAGTCTGGGGACGTGAAGTGCACTTCATCGATCGCAACATCAAATATGCACGCGCGCCCGCAAACACGAACGCGCCGCTCTCGATGTGGTCGAATCGCTGGTCAACGATGCCGACGCACGTCCTGCCGCGTGAACGTGAACTGCCACTTCCGGATTCGCGCGCGATCCTCGGCCATATGCCCGGTTCAAACGTGCCGGTGATCCGCCAGATCTGGGACCAAAGCGATCCGCTGCCCTTCTGGGCCTACGCGCGTTTCTCGGGCCATCATCTCTACGATCTTCAGGACGATCCCAGTGAAGAAGAAAACCTTGCCTGCGGTCCCAGCGAACCTGCCGCGATCGAGGCCTTGCGCGAGGCCTTGAAGAGCGTCGAAGCTCCGCGCGAGCAGTTCGAGCGGCTGGGATTGCTCTGAAGTCACAGACGCTTAGCACGGTTAGGTAGTGCTCCGCGCTACACAACACGTGCGGCGCGCGCCATATCACGGGAAATTTGAAGCGCGCAAGGAGCCGGGTCCAAGCCCGTGGTCATGTCTCGCTGGGGTGACCGCGGGTTTTGATTTTTTGGCCAGCCGCAATCACAGATCGCGCGGCCGCACGAAGTCGACGAGTTTGCCCGTGCCATAGCGCAGCGCCGGCCATTGGCTCACGTCGAAATCGATGACGGCGAGCGCACAGGTCGGAAACTTTTCCTCGATCGCATCGAAATAGCTGCGCTCCTTGCGGCGCACAGGCTCGCGCGCCAGCATCGCCGCACAAGCCTCGAGTCCCGGGTTGTGGCCGACGATGCAGACGCTTTCCTGTTTGCGCGGCACACGCCGGATGATCGAGACGATCGCATCGGGCTCGGCAAGGTAGAGCGCTTCGAGCAGTTCCGTGACCGGCGCCTTCTTCAATGGTGCGAACGCGAGCTCGGCAGTCTCCGCCGTGCGCCTTGAGGTCGAGGAAAGCACGAGATCGGGCGTAAAGCCGCGCCGCACCATGTAGTGCCCGATGGCGGGAGCATCCGATCGCCCGCGCTCGGAGAGTTCGCGCGCGTGATCGTCGATGCCGGGCCCGCCCGGTACCGCTTTCGCATGGCGCAGGAGCAAGAGGCGTTTCACGCGATCTGATTGCGCGCCCTGAGCGCTCGCTCGAGTGCGGCTGCCACCAGCTTGTCGATCCCGAGCTCGCGCCTCAGCGTATCGAGCACCCGAAGCTCCTCGAGCGCGACGCGCCGGTCGGCGAGTGCAACCTCGAGCGCGAGGCAATAGGCGGTTTCGCAAAGATGCGGCGGCAGCGCCTCCTTGATCAGCCCGAGGACCGCCGCGTAGCCATCGGGCTCCTTGAGAATCTGCGCGCAGGCCTGTGTCGTCGAAACGAGCTTCAGCGGATCGAAATCGTCGAAGACCGGAAGTCCTTTGACAAGATCGCCGATGGTCTTCAATTCGCTCGCGCTCATCGCGCCGTCGGCGGCGGAGACGACGACCATCACATAGATGAGCGCCGCATGATGGCTGACGGTGGTCATCGGAAAACGCGGGCTTCTGCGAGGATCAATTGAAAGTCAGCGACCTTAATGAGCTTGACCCCTCAGGGGCAAGCGCGCAACAAAACTCTCGATGGCAACGCACAAGAAGCCCGGGAACTGGCGCTCGCGCACGCTTGCGGTACGTGGCGGGCAGATGCGCAGCCAGTTCCAGGAAACAGCCGAAGCGCTCTATCTCACCTCTGGCTTTGCTTATGAGGCGGCCGAAGAAGCAGAGGCGCGTTTCAAGGGCGAAGCGGGCGGTTTTGTTTATTCGCGCTATTCGAATCCCACGGTTTCGATGTTCGAATTGCGCATGGCAGCGCTCGAGGGCGCGCCGTGTGCCCGCGCCACCGCCAGCGGCATGGCTGCCGTCACCACGGCTTTTCTGTGTGCACTCAAAACCGGCGACCACGTGATCGCGGCCAGGGCCATGTTCGGGGCCTGCCGCTATGTGATCGAGGAAGTGCTGGGGCGCTACGGCATCGCAAGCACGATTATCGATGGCGAAGACATCGGGCAATGGGAAAAAGCCATCCGTCCCGAAACTAGGATGTTCTTTCTCGAAACCCCCGCCAATCCAACGCTTGCGATCGCCGATATCAGAAAAGTTTCAGAACTCGCGACAAACGCGAAAGCACGGCTCGTAGTCGACAATGCATTCGCGACACCGGCGCTGCAGCAACCGATGGCCCTGGGAGCGCACATCGTCGTGCATTCCTCGACGAAATACATCGACGGCCAGGGCCGAGTGCTCGGCGGCGTGATCCTCTGCAAGGAAGATTTTCTGAAGGAGCATTTGCAGACGTTTTATCGCAACACCGGGCCCGCCCTATCGCCGTTCAACGCGTGGGTGCATCTCAAGAGCCTCGAGACCCTCGAACTGCGCATGCAGGCGCATTGCGAGAACGCCGAGCGCGTGGCGGCCTTCCTCGCGGAACAGAAGAATGTCACCCGCGTGCTCTATCCCTTCCGCTCCGACCATCCGCAGCATGCGCTCGCGCGTACACAGATGTCGGGCGGCGGCGGCGTCGTCACCTTCGAAGTGAAGGGCGGCAAGGCCGCGGCCTATCGCGTGGCCAATGCGCTCGGCCTCATCGACATCTCGAATAATCTCGGAGACGCCAAGAGCCTCATGACGCATCCGGCGACGACGACACATCAGCGGCTTTCGCCCGAGGCGCGCCGCGCACTCGGCGTGAGCGACGGAATGTTGCGGTTGTCCGTCGGCCTCGAAGATCCTGCCGATATCTGCGAGGACCTCAACCAGGCACTGGAGAAGGCGTAAGGCAATGTCCGAACATCATGCGGGAGTCCGCTGGCAGCGCACCTCCGAGACCTTCACCTACGATTCGTATAACCGCGGACATGAGGTCCTGTTCAAGCATGGAGTCGTCCGGCTCGACGGGTCCGCGGCGCCGGAATTCAAGGGAGACGCCGAACGGGTCGATCCCGAGGAAGCGTTCGTCGCTTCGCTCTCGGCGTGTCATATGCTGAGTTTTCTGGCCATCGCCGCGAGAAAGCGCCTGACTGTCGATTCCTACAGCGACGATGCCGTCGGCCATCTCGAGAAGGGCGCGAACGGAAAGCTTCAGATGACGCGCGTCATTCTTCGTCCACGCGTGGGTTTTTCACAGGACCCGGGCCGTACCGTGCTCGAGGAAATCCATCATCTCGCGCACGACACCTGCTTTATTGCCAATTCCGTGACCACAAGCGTTGCTGTCGAGCCACAATTCTGAGGTTCGTTAACGAGCCGGCAGCATTGCGCTTGCGCAGGCCCTCGCCTTTCCCGGATATTTCAGCCATGCAGGAGCGGACCTCACTCGGCGGAAATCGCGCCACGCGCCCCCTCATGGTCTATGAGCGGACGACCGAGGGCATTCGGGTATCCGTGAGACCCGCCTTCGTCGAAGACCAGTCCAATCCGGACGATGATCAATATCTTTGGTCTTATACCGTCACCATCGAGAACCGCAGCAGCGAGACCGTGCAACTCATCTCGCGCTACTGGCACATCACCGATAGCAGCGGTCGCGTGCAGGAAGTGCGCGGCGCCGGCGTGGTCGGCGCGCAGCCCGTGCTCGCACCGGGCCAGGTGTTCGAATACACGAGCGGCTGTCCATTGCCGACCGCATCCGGTCACATGGTCGGCAAATACCAGATGCAAGGGCATTCGGGCCGCGCCTTCGAGGTGGAGATTCCCGCTTTCCTGCTTGAAAGCCCGCACGAGCGCCGCCAAATCCATTGATCGGCCCACTTGGTGACGCGGCGAAACCGCGCTCCCCATTGCCGCGGTCATGCTGTTCGGGCGTTACTCTCTTAAACGCATTTCAGGAAACGACATGTCAGACGCCAAGAAACGCCTTCAGGCCGTACGGCCGGTTGCAGCGCAAAGGCCCTCCCGCGAGGAGGCCGAGCGCGCCGTGCGTACCCTGCTTCGCTGGGCCGGCGACGACCCCGAACGCGAAGGCCTGCGCGAGACGCCAGGGCGCGTCGTCACCGCCTACGAGGACTGGTTCTCCGGTTACAGCCAGGATCCGGAGGAATATCTCACGCGCACCTTCGAAGAGGTCGCGGGCTACGACGACATGATCGTGCTCCGCGATATCCGCTTCGAGTCGCATTGCGAGCACCATCTCGCGCCGATCATCGGGAAGGCGCATGTCGGCTATCTGCCGACCAACAAGGTGGTGGGCATCTCCAAGCTCGCGCGTGTCGTCGAAACCTATGCGCGGCGCCTGCAGGTCCAGGAAAAAATGAATGCGCAGATTGCGCGCACGATCCAGAAGGTGCTCGAGCCCAAGGGCGTCGCCGTGGTGATCGAGGCGACGCATCAGTGCATGACCACCCGCGGCGTGCACAAATCCGGCGTCAGCATGGTCACCTCCACCATGCTCGGCGAGTTCCGGAAAAACCCGCTCACGCGGCGCGAATTCCTGAGCGTGATCGGCAATCCATCGACAGCGATGGACGGCTAGCACTATTCCACGAACGTGCCCGGCGCGAGTTCGTGCACGCGTCCACAGAACTCGCATTTTGCGCGGATGATCCCGTCGGAATCGGCAAGGCCTTCACGGTCCTTTTCCGTGTACGCCTTGAGCACACCCGCAATCCGGCTGCCGTCGCAAGGGCAGCGAAAAGCAATGCGCTCGGCGCGGTGCACGCGCGTCTCGTCCTCATGGAAAAGCCGCCAGAGCAAAGTCTCCGCCTTCAGGGACGTATCGAGCAGCTCGATGTCTTCGACGGTCGCGAGAAAACTCGCCAGGCGTTCCCAATCGTCTTCGCTGCCGCGTCCTTCGGGGGTCGCCTGCAGCATGATGCCACCGGCTCGCCAGCCCGGCGCCGGGGCGCCGGCCGTGAAAACCGGGCCCGCCGCCAGTTTCAGCGCCGTCGGCAATTGCTCGGATTGCGCAAAATAGGTTTCGGCCGAAGCGCCGATCCCGGCCGGAGCCAGTTCAACGATTCCCTGGTAGGTCTGACCGCCCTTTCTGGGTTCAATCGTGATCGCGAGCGCTCCATCTCCGACCAGTTCGTCGAACGATACGAGTCCCTCGAGCTTGTCGAACCGCGCTTTGTCGAGCCGCGCATAGCCACGAAGGCCGATCGGAAGTCCCGCCTCGGCGCCGTAATAGTCGACCGCAACGAGATCGAGCGGACCATCGCTTCGCGTTTGGACGGTGAGCCGCCCATCGAGCTTGAGCGAGGTTCCGAGCATGGCGGACAGAACCAGCATCTCACCGGTCACGCGCGCGGCGATTTCCGGCAAAGCCTGGGTTTCCAGCGCGCGGCTCGAGGTTGCATCGAGCCGCACCACGCGGCCGCGAAGCCCCACGTCCGGCAGGTCGAACGGCAGGACGAAATCGGCCGCGGGCGCCGGTACGTAGATGGGATCAGGCATGACACCCGTATATGGGCGAGGCGCTGCGGCGATCAACCTCGATCGGCCGCTATCATCTCACGCGGGAACAGCCTGACTCAGCGCCGCCTGAAACTGCTCATCGCTCATCTTCGCGTTGCCGATGAGAAGACTGCAATGGCAGTGATCGCACAGGAACGTCTCCGTCGATCCCGACCACCAGCGGGCGAGCATGCCCTCGTTGTGATGGCCGACGACAATCAGATCGGCTTTGATCTCCCTGGCCACGGCTGCGATCACCGGGCTCGGCTCGCCCATCAAGAGGCGTGAATCCGGTTCGAATCCCATCTGCTTCAGGACTCCGATCGCCCGTTCGAGGAGCGCCTGGTATTCGTCGAGCTGGCTTCCGAGCGCGCCGGCGAAGATTCCCTCGGCCATCCTCGTCCCCGGCGAGTCGGGCACGATGCACAAGAGCGTCACCTTCGAGCCGCAGGATCGGGCGAGCAGCGCGCCCTCCCGGAGCGCGCGAGCGCCTTCGGTAGAGCCGTCATAGGCAAGAAGTACGTGTCTGTACATGGAGAGACCCCGCTGCTTTCATCATCGAGACGCGCGGGTGAAAAGACAAGGCGCTCGCCGCGATGACGCGTCGGCCGGCTGGCCGTGCTATAGAGAAGCCTCGGAATTTCCAAAGCGAGGGGTACGATGTTTTCTCACATCATGATCGGCACCAACGACCTGGATAAGGCGAAGAAATTCTACGATGCAATCCTGGGGACGCTTGGTGTCCCGGCAGCCTTCGTCGACAAGGAGCGCAACCGAATGTTCTACCGGACACAGCAGGGCGTCTTCGCCGTGACCAAGCCGATCGACGGCAAGCCGGCCTCCTCCGCAAATGGCGGAACGATCGGCTTTGCCGCGAAATCGCCGGCCGAGGTCGAAGCCTGGCACAAGGCAGGCCTCGCCAATGGCGGCAAGACGATCGAGGATCCGCCCGGCGTCCGCGAAGGCGCGGCGGGAAAACTCTATCTCGCCTATCTACGCGATCCCGATGGCAACAAGGTTTGCGCGCTACACCGCATGGCGTAAGCCGCACGCCGAAATCGAAGGACGAAAAACGGGGGCGTCATGACCAGGCTTTCCATTGGTCTTGCGGCAGTCATTTTTCTTCTGGTTGCCGTCGCACACGCTTACCGGCTCTACGCGGGATGGAGCGTCGTGATCCATGGGCATGACGTACCGATGTGGGTGAGCTGGCCGGGCATGCTGATCCCCGGCTTTCTCGCCTTCGTGCTGTTTTCCGAAGCGCGCCGCTAGGAGGGAGAGTTGGGCCGGAACATTCTCGCCGTGATTGCCGGAATCATTGTCTGGATCGCGTTTGTCATGATCTGCGGTCTCGCGTTCCGCTACTGGCCAGCCTATGAGGCCGCGGCCCCGCAGATGCAGTTCGATCTCGCGATGAAAATCGCGAGGCTGGGCTTGAGCTCGACCGGACTTGTGATCGCGGCACTGACGGTATGGTGGATCAGGCCTTCGCGGGCGGTCGAACTCGCCTTCGGCATCGTGCTGGTGCTCGCTTTCATTCCCGAGCACTACAGGATCTGGAGCAAGTTTCCGATCTGGTATCACGCGACGTTCTTCGCGTCGCTGATCCTGATTCCATTGCTCGTTTCAGCGGTCGCTCCGAGAGGCGCGCAGAGAGCGGCCGCATTGGCGTGACGCTCGATCCCGCGGATCGGCGCCGTGCAAGAAAGGAGGCGAACGCGTGATTGAACGCCAGTTGGAAGTCCCGACCCGCGACGGCCATGCCACGACGTTCGTCGTGCACCCCGAGCGCAACGGACCGTACCCTTGCATCTTCTTCCTGATGGACGCACCCGGCATCCGCGAGGAGTTGCGGGACATGGCGCGGCGCATCGCCAGCGTCGGCTATTACGTGATGCTGCCCAATCTCTATTACCGCGCCGGCGTGATGGAGCTGGGCCCCTTGTCACGCGATCCTGAGAGCCCCGGCCGGAAACGGATGATGGAGCTGATGTACGGGATCGATATTCCGAAAGTGATGAGCGACCTCGACGGGCTTGTCGCTTTTGCCGATCGCGACGAGGCTGCAAAGAAGGGCCCGGCGGGCGCGATCGGTTACTGCATGAGCGGGCAATACGCGATCAATGCCGCTGCCCATCGCGCCGACCGGATCGCCGCGGCGATTTCGATGTATGGCACCTTTCTGATGACCGAAGGGCCCGACAGCCCGCACCTCGCGGCGCGGAAAGCCAAAGGCGAACTCTATTTCGGCTGCGCCGAGACCGACACTTGGGCGCCGCTCGACGTGATCGAGCGGCTGAAAGCCGATCTCCGCACCCACGATGTGAACGCGGAAGTGGAGATCTATCCCGGCTGCGAGCATGGCTTCGCGTTTCCGCAGCGACCGGCTTACAACAAGCTGGCAGCCGAGCGGCACTGGGAGCGCATGTTCGCCCTCTTCCGGCGGCGGCTCGGCTAAAGCGATGTCGCAGGAAATCGAGACCGCGGGCGTGATCTCGCTCGGCGGGCTCTTTCGCCGTGGCAAGCACAGCGAGGTCCTGCCGCCGGGAACGCCCTGCCCCAATTGCGCGACGCCGCTCGAGGGCCAGTGGTGCCACGCCTGCGGCCAGCTCGCCGAGGACTTTCACCGCTCGACCGCAAAGCTTCTGATGGAGTCGGTGAGAGAGTTCTTCGATCTCGACAACCGGGTCTGGCAGACACTTCCCGATCTTCTTTTTCGTCCCGGCCGATTGACGCGCGCCTATCTCGATGGCCATCGCGTGCCGCAAGTGCCGCCGCTGCGTCTGTTCCTGATCGTGCTGGTGCTCCTGTTCCTGGTCGGCGTGAACATCGGAGCGAAATTTCCCACGAACATTCCCGCGCCGACCGGCAACCCGGCGGAGCAGATCAAGCGGATCGAGGCGGACAAGCATCTCTCGGCGGAAGACAAGAAGGAGATCCTGACCGATCTGAAGGAAGCCCGTGCCCAGATGGCCAGCAGAAAACCGAATGCGCGTTCGGAATGGCTGGAAGCCCGCATCCGTTACGCCCTCGCCCACCAGGCGGAGTTCTGGCAGGCGATCCAGAACTGGGCGGAGCGTTTCGCCTTCCTCATGCTTCCGTTATCCGCCCTTTTGATCAGCCTTCTTTTCCTGTTCGACCGGCGCTTCTTCCTCTTCGATCACATCATCTTTTCGATGCACTCGCTGTCCTTCGTGTGCCTGCTGCTGACGGCAACGATCGCCTGGAATCACTATGTGCCATTCACCGTGGGCGGCCTGCCGCTGCTTGCCGCACCGGTCCATCTCTTCTTTCATATGCGCGGCGTCTACAGGACGAGCATTTTCGGCACGCTCGTTCGCATGGCCGTGCTCTTCATCGGCTCATTGATCGGCGCCATCGCCATCTTGCTGGGGCTGCTCTGGGTCGCGGTGGTCTCGATCGCTTAAGCCAACTCTCCCTTGTGGCTCACCCACCCGTGTCGAACTTCCGCTCCAGGTAATCGAGGAAAGCGGCGACATCGAGCGCGCGCCCGGTGGCGCGGCGGATCGTATCGTCAGCGGAAAACCGGTTGCCGTGCGCATGAATCGTCTGGCCCAGCCATTGGCGCAATCCGGAGAAGTGTCCGCGGCCAATCTCATCCTCGAGGTCGTGTTCACGCGCGTAAGCTTCGGCGAGCTGAGCCGCGTAAAGGCTTCCGATCGTGTAGCTCGGGAAATAGCCGAAACTGCCGCCCGCCCAGTGGCTGTCCTGCAGAACGCCCTCGCGATCGTTTTCCGGAACGACCCCGAGAAGGGCCCGGCTCCTTTCTTCGAAAGCGGTCTTGAGATCGGCAGGTTTGAGCGCCCCCGCAACCATCGCTTGCTCGAGCTCGAAGCGAAGAATGATGTGCAGGTGATAGGAGATCTCGTCGGCCGAAACGCGCACCGGGCCGCGCCGGACGCGGTTCGCCGCCTGGTACAGGGTCTCCGCATCCAGCGAACCCGTGAGATCGCGCGCCTTTGCCACAAAATGACGCCAGAAGGGACGGCTCCGCCCGACATGATTTTCCCAGAGCCTCGCCTGCCCTTCGTGCATGCCCATGCTCGGCGCATCGGAGAGCAGGCAATCGCGATCGCTCTCCTTGAAGCCCTGGTCGTAGAGCGCATGCCCGCCTTCATGAAGAACCGTCAGCACGGATAGCACCAGCCCCTCCTGCCGCCGCATTGTGAGGCGCACGTCGCCGAGCCCGAGCTGGGCCGTGAAAGG
>Ga0070734_10000998_pt1 | contig 46362 bp, 35 predicted proteins | sample Coa_R1_8_FD_66444 | JGI IMG/M metagenome (GOLD analysis project Ga0070734, IMG submission 66444) | Surface soil microbial communities from Centralia Pennsylvania, which are recovering from an underground coalmine fire - Coalmine... | ecosystem: Environmental > Terrestrial > Soil > Unclassified ...
ATCGGTGCGCATCGGGCCGCCCGCTCTGCCCGTGTACGCGCAGCCCATTTGCCCCGGCCCCGGTTACATGTGGACGCCGGGCTATTGGGCCTGGAATGACGAGGGCGGGTACTACTGGGTCCCCGGCACGTGGGTAGTAGCCCCGGTCGGCATGCTTTGGACTCCCGGTTACTGGGGATGGGGCGGTGGACTCTACGCGTGGCATGCCGGCTATTGGGGGCCGCATGTCGGCTTCTATGGCGGCATTAACTACGGTTTTGGCTACGGCGGAGTGGGCTTCGTCGGTGGCGAATGGCGTGGCGGAGGGTTCTACTACAACCGCAGCGTCACGAATGTCAGCGTGACGAATGTGACGAATGTCTACAACAAGACCGTAGTAGTGAACAACACAACGGTCAACAACACCAGCTTCAACGGAGGGACGGGTGGAATCCAGGCGCGTCCGACGACGCAAGAGCAGGCATACGCGAACGAGCCGCATACAGCGCCTTTAGCGACGCAGACGCAGCACCAGCAGCTCGCCAGCCAGAACCACCAGAACTTTGCTTCCGTGAACCAGGGACGTCCCGCCATCGCGGCGACGGCGAAGCCTGGGGACTTTAGCGGCCGCTCTGTGGTGGCTGCACGGGCAGCGGGTGGTGAATACCATGCGCCTGTAATGTCTCCAAAGGAAGCGCGGGTGGCTACACCGGCAGCGAATCATCCGACGAACGGTCCGGCGAACAACAACGCGAATCGCGGGAACAACGAGGGATTCCGTTCGTTCACGCCGCCGAACAAGGGTAACTCTCCGTCGGCGAACAATAACGCGAACCGGGGCAATAACGAAGGATTCCGGTCGTTCAATCCGCCGAATAAGGCGAACAACTCGGCCGCCAACAATTCGAATCACTCGAATTCGAGCCCGAACAACCAGAACCGATATAACGAAAGCCGTCCACCGAGCCAACCGCATCAGTCGTCGCCGCCGCCACGGCAGCAGAGTGCGCCTCCTCGTTCGAGTCCGCCACCGCAGCAGCATCATCAGAATCCTCCTCCGAAGGAAGAGCATCGGGGCGGCAAGGGACGGTAAGGTTTTGTAAACGAGAAGGAATTTGATAGAGCCGGCGGACCACGCCGGCTCTACTTTCTTTTGCAAGCCGCTTGGTGACCGACGTTCTCAGATTGCAGAGTCAGCGGGGAAGGTTCTGCTTCAAGAGTTCAGGTACTGGAGTGCGGGCCCCGCAGTGAGTGTTCTCTGCTACAATTTTTGCATCCGGCCAGCGAAAAAATCTTAGGCGGGGCGCGCCCGAGGATACCTATACAGTGATGTCATCGAAAAGATCGAATCTACGTTTGATTGGCGCGTTTGGTGCGCTGGGCTTGTTGGTGTTGGCCGTGAGCTGCACAGGATTTTTCGTAAATCCCACGTTGACTGGAGTTTCTGTCGGACCGCAGGGGCTGAGCCTCACTGTCAATCAGACATGGCAGATGTCGGCAACTGGAACGTACAACGACGGCTCTCAGAAGACACTGTCTTCGGGAGTGACATGGTCTTCGAGTGATGCAAGTACGGTTTCCATCGGACAGACGTCCGGTATCGTTACGGGCGTGCAAGTGGGCCAAGCCACGATTACAGCTGCGGCTGGTAGTTGCTCAGCATGCTCAGGGTCGACCACAGTTACAGTCGTGCTGACCGGTGTGACCTCGATTGTCGTGAGCCCGAGCAACCAAAGTGTCAGCAATGGAAGCACGGCATATTTCTTTGCGAAGGCTAACGGCACCACGGATGTCACCGAAACCGCGACATGGACGGTAGTGGATTCTACCGGTGCAGACCAAACGGCGAATTTCAGCCCGAGCTTTATCTCATCAAGTCAAGGAGAGGCAATCACGCCTAATTCTGGCAGCGTCACGACGGGTACTTACACTGTTGAGGCCACCTATAACGGGATTGTCGGTAAAGCTACGCTGAACGTTAATTAAATACGCAGTTGCAGTCGGGCAGCACTAACCAAGCTTTAGATCAGGGTGCCCCATTTCTCGCGTTCCTTGCGAGAAGTGGGGTTTTTGATTTTTGTGTTGGTAACGAACGATGTAGATGTATATGCCGGGCCGACTTCCATCTTATGTATCAAACAGTGAATCTGTGGCAAGACATCCCCAGTGGCGGAACGAGTTTTTGCCGCCTGTGTTTGTTGTGTGATTTCAGTCACTTCACTAGCTTTCTTTTGGTGGGACCATCGACCGCGATACTCAGGCATTGCTACCGAATACCACTGAGGTTTTAGATCGGTGAACCATCGTGACGAACAGGAGCTGCGTGCAGCGCGCTTCGCCATGCGGATGTCGCTGGCTGTTGGCGTCCTGATGCTGCTGGGAAAGAGCGTTGCGTACTACGTCACCGGATCGGCTGCGATCTTGTCGGACTTCGCTGAGTCCGTTGTGCACGTGGTCGCCGTTGCCTTTGCCGCATTCAGCCTGCGACTCAGCACCAAGCCCGCTGCCCCGACCTTTCTGTACGGCTACGAGCGCATCACATTTTTCTCAGCGGGATTCGAAGGCGCCATGATCATTGTCGCCGCGATCTGGATATTGGTGGAAACCGTCGAGAAATGGCTCGCCGGTTTGCCGTTGGAACATCTCGGCTCAGGCGCTCTGCTGCTGCTGGGTGCCGGAGTGCTGAATGCATGGCTCGGCTGGTATCTGCTGCGTGTGGGGAGGCGTAGCCACTCGCTCATTCTCGAAGCCGACGGCAAACACGTGCTGACGGATAGTTACACCAGCTTCGGTGTGGTTGCGGGACTTGGGCTGGTGATGCTGACCGGCTGGAAGCCATTCGATCCCCTGGTCGCCATCGCCATTGCAGTAAATATTCTGTGGTCCGGAGGCCGCCTGGCATGGCGCTCAGCTGTCGGGCTACTCGACTACTCCGATCCTGACACAGGCAAACGAATCCGTGAGCGGCTCGATGCTATTTGCAATGAACTTGCGTTGCAATATCACGGTGTGCGCTATCGCACGACGGGATACCGCGAGATCATCGAAGTGCATCTCCTGTTTCCGCACGAAACACCGGTGGGAGAGGCGCACCGCCTCGCCACATTGTTGGAAGAAAGACTGCCAGTTGAGTTAGGTAAGCCTGCCGAAGTGATTACACATCTTGAGTCGCTGGAAGACCACGAACACGTGCATACGACGGAGCACTATACGGGCAGGCCGGCGTGAGCGATGCAATTGCTGATTGCTGATTTCTTGATTGTTGATTGAAACCAGCGGTAGCCGAGAGGTCTTCAATCAACAATCATCATTCAACAAATAACGATGCTTTTTCTTACTCTTTCATCATCGCGTCAATCGTCGAGTAAAGCTGGTTGTTGTCTTTGACCTCGACATACGGGCGGCTGGGATTGCGGCTGCTGACGATGTAGACCGTCGGAGTGTGGTCGAGTTTGATCGCTTTGCCGAGGTCGCGATCCGCGTTTACCTGGGCGGCCAGCTTCCCGCTGGGATCGATGACGAAGGGCAGATCCACCTTGTGTGCGGTTCCGAATTTCTCGGCATATGAGCGCAAGTTCTGCACATTGATTTCGAGTTGGTTCTCGAAAACGTAGTCGCGGAATTGATTGCCAAGTTCCTTGGAGTGCGTGTCAAAGTAGCGCGCGAATACGGCTGCCTGGTACGACCATGGATGCATGGGCAGCGGGAAGTCATGGCGCACCACGGGAATCTTGTAGGTTTTGGAAGCCTCCTTTACAAGCGGGGCGGTGCGACGGCACATCGGGCATTCCAGATCCTCGAACACAACGATCGCCACCTGCGATCCCTTGGGCGGACGGAGCACCGAATCAACGGTGTCCTGGGCGGCGCACAATCCAGCGGCCGCAACCAATACAGTTGCAATCGATAAAATGGCAAAGCGATTCCAAATCCTGGTTTTCATGAGCAATTCTCTCTGGTGAATACTGCGGCGTTCCCCATTTAATTAGACGCAGAAAAGTACCGTGGAGCAACCTGCCGCCACAATTCCAGTCTAGAACGCTTAACTCTATGGTAACCGAGGGGCTGACCGGATGTCTTGCGTATGGATTGTCCAACCGGTCCATCATCCGTAAACCTTTGTGCCGGGAAACCAAGCCGTTCTCCGCGCTATAGTGAGAGATGAATCCCTGAAACGTGAGAGGTTTGTCTCCATTCCGTACTTTATGGATGGCCGCATTCCTGGCTGCCACCATAACGGTTGTAGCCTGCAGTCGACGTCATCGAGTGCAGGAGGTTGCCTACGTGTCGGCTCCGCAAGCCACTTTGCGCGATCAGGTTGCCGCAATCTACAACCGTGTTGGCACGGTGAAGAATGGAGAGCGAGTCGAAGTCGTCGATCGCGAAAAACGCTTTGCCCGTGTGCGCACCGCTAGCGGGATCGAAGGCTGGGTCGAGCAGCGATACCTTGTCGACCAGAAAACATACGATGGCCTTCAGAAGTTGACGCAGGACAATCTGAATGATCCCGTGCAGGCGCCCGGCCTTCTGCGGAATGAAACCAATCTCCATATCACGCCGGGTCGCGAGACCGAGCACCTGTACCAATTGGCTGCGGGCTCGAAAGTGGCCATCCTGAAGCGGGACACTGCCGAAAAGCAAGTGGCTGGAGCCCCGGTGGCGAAGCCTGTCACGGCGAAGCCCGGAGGTAAGGCGTCCGCCGGACCGGTGCTGGAAGACTGGTTGCTGGTACGCGATGAGCAAAATCGGGTTGGATGGGTGCTGGAGCGCATGGTAGACGTAGATGCCCCCCTGGAAATCGCGCAGTATGCCGAGGGCCAACGATTGGTAGCCTTCTTTAAGCTGGATGAGGTGCCCGATGGCGATAAGAAAGTCCCCCAATACCTGACTCTGCTTACCGAACCGCGCGACGGGTCGCCCTACGACTACGATCAACTCCGCGTCTTTACCTGGAACGCCCGTAAGCACCGCTATGAAACGGCCTACCGCGAGCACGGACTTAACGGGGTCCTGCCGGTAACCGTGACGCAAGAGAGCTTCGATAAAGAGGGAACTCTGCCCGTCTTTATCCTGCGAGTCAAGGACGATGTAGGCAACGTGACGGAGCGGAAATACAAGCTCAATACCCCGATCGTGAGGCGAGTTCTGGCCCCGGGCGAGGCCCCTTCAACGCCGAGCAAGAAACATCGATAACAGATTGTTAGAGTTCCGGCGTGTTATAGAAATCCATATCGCCCCAACCCTGTTTCTACTGTTTTTCGTATCAGAAACATCCGCAAATAAGTTAAACAACTGAAAAGACAATCACTTGTGATGTTTAGTGTTTTGGATCATCAGTTGCAAACCCTAGTGTTTCAACTGTACGTGTTGCTAGAGATACTTGGTTGGAATACATGAAACGAGGAAGCCCACGAAGAGGGGCGAGGGGGTCTCAAAGGGCGCGTTCGTACCAGCTCTCACGACAATTGAAACATTGCTCGGTGAATTGTAAATCTCTCGGGTTGCGCATTGAAATCCCAGGCTGGCAGTCGCTGCGCATCGCCGATCTCGGAACGAGGAAAATTCTAAGGAGGAAGGGAATGCGATACAGCAGGTCCTTGAAACTTTTTGCGTTAATCGCAACTTTGATCGCGCTCGTCACGTCGGGCGTGGTCCTGTTTGCCCAGGAAACGACCGGCGGTCTGCAAGGCACGGTGAAAGATGCCACTGGCGCCGTAGTCGCGGGTGCCCATGTAGTGGTCACAGGTACCAATCTCGTCGGCACCAAGGCATTGGACACGGATGCGAGCGGCTACTATCACTTCGCAAACCTGCCGCCCGGTACATATGCTGTGACTGTGACCTCTAAGAACTTCAAGACGATTAAGAGAGAGGGCGTGACCATCGAAGTCGGCCACCTGCCGACTCTGGATCTTGCCCTCGAAGTCGGCACGACTTCTGAAGTCGTGGAAGTTAGCGGCGCTGCTCCACTCATCGACACGACGACAGAGACTACTCTGACGAATATTACGCAAGACGTTGTGCAGGATGTCCCGCACGGACGCTCATTCCAATCGGTCATCCAGTTTGCCCCGTCTGCTTCGAACGAGCCATTGATGGGTAGCAATCGCATGAGCAACGGATCTGGCGGCGTATCCCCGGGCAACGGCAGTAACGGCCAAGCGTACGGCTTCTCGGTTGCAGGTGGATCTGACTCTGAGAACTCGTACCTCGTTGAAGGACAATCTACCGCGAACATTATCGGTGGATACTCTCACACAAATGTGCCCTTCGATTTCATCCAGGAAGTACAGGTGAAGAGTTCAGGCATTGACGCCGAGCACGGTGGCGCGTTGGGTGGCGTTGTGAACGTGGTCATGAAGAAAGGCCAGAACAGCTATCACGGCTCAGTATTCGGGCAGTTCGAAAATCAGGCTCTGGATGGCGGCGCTCAGGCCTATCAGAGATATGATCCACTTGGATCTCCGAGTACTACGGCGTTTATCGATACGGGCAACCAGCAAGTTCAACCCGTAAAACCGCACACCAGTGATGTTTTTCCGGGTTTCACTTTTGGGGGGCCGCTTCTCAAGGATAAGATTTACTTCTTCGCGGGTTTCAACCCCGAGTTGAATGATGTAGAGCGTTTTGTGAACTACGGCCCGGCAAATGGTGGAGTTCTGCCCTTCAGCCAAAACACGCAAACGTATTACTCGTCGGCTCGTGTCGACTACGCCGCTACTTCAAAGCTCCGCGTTTTCGGTTCGTGGCTCTATCAGTACCAACGCGAATCGGGCGAAAATCTGCCCAGTTCTGACTTGGCAGGTGGCGGCTTCAATCTAAGCTCGGGATGCTGGGGTTCCTTGGCCTCGAGTGATCCGAATTCACCCTACTACTGCGCTCCCGGATCAGGCGTCGCACCGTCGTCGTACGCGCACTCGCTCGGTTATACAGCACCAAATGTCACGGCGAATTTCGGTGGGGATTGGACGATCAATCCGCGGATCGTTTCGACGACGCGGTTTGGCTATTACTTTGAGAACTATCGCGATTTCGGTTTCCCAACATCCGGCAATCTGTACCAATGGCAGGACAGCAGCATCGGCGGCACCGACGGAACGGGAGCCGCTTTACCCGCCGGTCTGCAGCAGTCGAACGGATATATCAACGCTGCGATCAACGCTAACATGACCACCCGTAATGCGAACAAGGCAGTCCAGTTCGATCAGGATCTTGCTTGGTTCAAGAGCGGTTGGGCCGGGACGCACAACTTCAAATTTGGGTATCAGCTAAATAGGCTATCCAACAACATCCTGCAGGGTTACAACGAGCCGTTTACGCAGGCTTTCATCGGAGACAATTCGGCGACAGCGTACAAGCCGGCGACTCCGTTCGGCGTATCGAACTGCGCTCCGTTTGTTGCTCTGTATGGGCAGTGCCAAGGTCAATATGGCTACGTTACCGTGTTCGACTTCGGAACGGGTGGTAAGGCTACTAGCTACAACCATGGCTTCTTCGCGCAAGACGCCTGGACGATTGGCCGCGGTATCACTCTGAACCTTGGGTTGCGAGTCGAAAGAGAGTATCTGCCGGGCGAAGGCACGGGTGCTGGAGCTCCGGCTCGTCCGATCAACTTCGGTTGGGGAGACAAGATTGCTCCTCGTATCGGGGCGGCTTGGGATGTGTTCAAAGACGGTCGCATGAAGGTGTTCGGCAGCTATGGCGTCTTCAACGACATCATGAAACTGAACGTCGCCATCAGTTCGTTCGGTGGTCAATACTGGAACAACTGCGTCTATGCTCTCAACAACCCAAGTATCAGTGCTGTGAATCCGGCGTTTAACAGTAATGGCCGCGATTGCCCGGGACCGACCCCTACGGCCGGAGCAGTTTTCGGCGGCGGGTCCGTTCCATCGGGTCTGACCTTTATCGAGAGTCAGAACCTGCGGGCATTCCCGACGACCTGTTCGACCTGCAGCTCTGCACAAGAAGGCGTTATGCCGGGTCTCAAGCCCTACCGGCAGCATGAGGCCGACTTCGGTGTTGACTACCAGCTCGCGAAAGGACTAGCGTTGGAAGCTCGCTACGACCGCCGCCGACTCGATAACGCGATCGAAGATTCGTCGATTTTCAATGCTGCAACTGGATCTGAAACCTTCGTCATTGTGAATCCAGGAAAGGGCGTCAACGGTACGTTCTCCGGATTCTGCAACTTCATTTATGGCTCACAAGCCCCGTCGGCGTGTTCGAGTCCGGCCGGACTGGTTCCGCCAAACGGAACCATTCCCGCAGCTCGAAGCTACGACGGATTGGAACTGCGACTCACCAAGGCCAGCAGTCACCACTGGTTCGGAATGTTCTCTTACACCTACAGCCGCTTCCGTGGGAATTACACGGGTCTGACCAGTTCAGACCTTTCCGACGGTGGTTTGGCTGGCCGCAACTCGCCAAACAACAGCCGTGCATTTGACGAGCCGTATTTCTCCTGGAACGATAATGGTGGATCGTCGAGCGGATTGTTACCGACCGACCGGCCGAATAAGTTCAAGGGATACGCTTACTACGAACTGGCCGAAGGCAAGCACACGAGCACCAACTTCGGTCTTTTCCAGTACATGTATCAAGGCTCGCCGGTTTCTTCTTATGTTGACGCCGGCTATAGCTATGGTGGGTCTGGGTCAGGTGGATGGGATATTTACCCAGTCAATCGTGGGAACTTCGTGAACGTTACCCAGGACCCGACCACGGGTGCATTTACGGTAGGTAACCCGTACGTTCGACGTACCCCTTGGTACATCCAGAGTGACTTAAACCTGATGCAGAACTACAAGATTGGTGAGAGCAAGACGGTCAGCTTCTCCGCCACGTTCACAAACCTGTTCAACCAACGCTCAGTTACCGCCTACAACGAGCAGATCGACTCGGGTGCGATTCAGACATTTACCAGCCCAGGTGGATCAAGCTGTCCTAACCTGAGCACTGGCGCGCCAACAGGCGGCTCTTGCTTCATCGTTTCGGGGGTTCCATGGTACGCAGCTGCAATGAAACCTTGGGGCAGCGCCGGACTGGCAGGCAATTTGGCAGCTAACCTCAACAACAGTCCCGTCTTAGGCGGTCCCGTACTGCAAAGCAGTCAGTACGCTCAGCCTATCTACTACCAGTTGAGTCGTAACATCCGTCTAGCGGTGAAATTCACCTTCTAGTACGAAATAGTACAAAGCTAAAGGGAGCCGGATTTCCGGCTCCCTTCTTTTTTAGAACAAAGCAACAAGGAAACGTTTGGCAGGAGATTGTCATGGACTACCTCCCATAGGGAGGCAGGGCAAGGGGAATCTCCTACTCGCGGACTTCGTTGGCGTTAGGCACCATTGACATCAAACAACCGTCGGTGGAGGCTGTCGTTATGGGGGTCCTCAGTCGATGGGTCCCCGCGAACTGAGAACAGATGAGTTGCGCATCCGAGAACATTTGGACGGTGCTGCCCTCTGGCAGGCTAGCGGCAGCTTGACGCCATCAAAGGGCGCACCTGAGAAAAGGCAAATGAATCATGAAGGTATCGGAATTCCACTGAGTAGTGAGATTTTCGTTGGAGAGAGCGACAACATATCAGCCAAAGCTTAGCCTTGGACCTGGCGCGACTCAGTCCGGGGCCGTCCTCAAATCCTTAATTCTTGACGTATCTCACACCCGATGATATTTTCGCGATTCCTAGACAGCGGAGGGTGGCTCTGAGCCGACCAAAAGATACCCGAAGGCCACCGCATGCTGCTTCAGTAAACAACAGCCGTCGCGACTTCCTGATTCGCTTCTGTCAGAGTGCTTCTGGAATTCTGATTCCTTCCGGCTGGGATAGATTGCTGCCCGTATTCAACTTCGATAGGAATACAGAAGCTGCTCCCCGTGATTTTCATTTGCATCCGCATTATCGCGGACGCATGCCCCTAGATGACGTCCTCTTCAAGGTGGAAGCAGGTTCTGACGAGTTCGTAACAGAAAAGTACGTAGACAACATTGCCAAAGTCTTGACGCGTTGGACTTCGTGTCTTCTTGAATCGCCCGCGAACTTGTCCGCTATCAAGGAGTCTATTTTGCCGGACTTTTCCGGGTCTTCCTTCAAACCAGTTGGTTTGCGGCCATTACGAACTGATCCATCGATCGAGGTTCATCAGTATTCGTTTTCTCCACAGTTGTCGCTCGCGAAAGACGCTTTTCTCAAGCAACTGTCGTCTGCATGGGGAGAGTACACGCAGATCATGACTGCCGAATTCCAGATCACCGACATCGATGGCAGCGACATCGATGAATCCATCGGTTCCGGCCAATTGAGCACCCGCGTGCGGTACGAAATTGTTGCCGCTGGTAATAGCTTCTATCGTGAACAACTTATAGGTTCGTGGGATTTACTGTGGCAGTCCTCTTCCGGATTGGAATTCCAACTTCTGAGATGGAAGGCTTTAGTCGAGACTCGAAGCCGTGCGAAGGCCCCGTCATTCCTCGATATCACGGAAGCTATTATCGGAGACAATGCGTGTTACTCTGCTCAGCTTATTCATGGCAGCGACTATTGGCGCACTCTGCTCGATGGTGCTTGCGGAATCGAGATTTACGGAAATAACGGCGTCGCAGTCGGTGATATCGACGGAGATGGGCTTGATGATCTTTACGTCTGTCAGCCCGCCGGCCTTCCCAACCGCCTCTTTCGTAATAGAGGAGATGGGACGTTTGAAGATGTGACGGAAGCGGCTGGTGTGGGGATAATTGAAAATACATCTTGTGCCCTGATTATCGACGTCGATAACGATGGGCATCAGGATTTGGTCGTCGTGCGGTCCCATGGCCCATTGCTTTTCCTGAACGATGGCACCGGGAAGTTTCGTCAGAAGCCCGATGCCTTTCAGTTCGCCACTCCGCCCCAAGGCACCTTCACCGGGGCGGCAGCGGCCGACTATGATCGGGACGGATGGCTTGATATCTACTTTTGTCTTTACGTCTACTACCAGGGTGCCGATCAGTACAAATATCCTTCTCCGTATCATGATGCGCAGAACGGGCCACCCAATTTCATGATGCGCAACAATGGTGACGGTACTTTTCGTGACGTTACGGCTGAAACGAGACTTAGTCAGAACAACACGCGCTACAGTTTCTGCTGTGCATGGAACGACTTCGACCACGATGGCTGGCCAGACCTCTACGTAGTAAACGATTTCGGCCGGAAAAACCTGTATCGCAATAACAGAGACGGAACCTTTACAGACGTGGCTCCCGAAGTAGGCGTTGACGATGTTGGTGCGGGCATGGGCGTTTGCTGGTTCGACTATGACAACGACGGTGCAGAAGACCTCTACGTAGCCGACATGTGGACATCGGCCGGCGAACGTATCACTAGACAGGAAGCTTTCAAAAGAAATTCGACTCCTGATATTCGAGCTCTTTATCACAAGCACGCGATGGGGAATTCGCTTTTTCACGATTCGACTCAAACGAGGCAGGGAGACAGCCAGCGGAAACCTTTTGAGGATTGCACGACGTCCGCGGGGGTGGGCATAGGCCGTTGGGCATGGGCAAGTGACAGTTTCGATTTTGATCACGACGGCTTCGAGGACTTATATGTCGTAAACGGAATGATTAGCGGGCCATCACGCAACGATCTCAACAGTTTTTTTTGGCGTCAGGTTATTGCGCGATCTCCTGACGAGGCGCGGCCATCGCCAGACTACGAACTTGGCTGGGGAGCGATCAATGAGTTAATTCGCACTGATGGTACCTGGAGCGGGTATGAGCGCAATGTTTTCTACGCCAACAACCGCGACGGCACGTTCTCCGACATCTCGGGCATTGTTGGATTGGACTTTGTAGAAGATGGTCGCGCTTTTGCCTTAGCTGATTTTGATATGGACGGCCGCCAGGAAATTTTCCTGAAGAATCGCAATGCTCCGCAGTTGCGCGTCCTTAAGAATGTTACAGCTAATCTGCCTCCGTCCATTGCGTTCCGCCTTCTGGGTAAGAAAAGCAATCGAGACGCGATCGGAGCGGTTGTCACAGTCAAGACCGAACGAGGCCTTCAAGCCCGCTCCGTAACGGCCGGATCAGCTTTTCTCTCCCAGCACAGTAAGGATCTTTACTTTGGCCTCGGTTCCATCAGTGGCCCGATAACAGTGTCGATCCGCTGGCCGAGTGGCATTGATCAGGAGCTTTATAATCTTCCCTTGAACCATCGAATCTGGGTAGAAGAAGGTGCGGCTCCATCGCGCTTTGATCCGTTCCGGCCTACTACAGATCTGGACAGGTTTGCCCGACTCGGCCCTCAACCAACCGAAACTCTCCCGGATGCCTCTGAAACCTGGCTCCTACCTCCCATCGCAGCCCCGGATTTTTCTTTGCGCGATCCACGTACTAATCGAACTCATTCCATTTCCGCTTTGCGAGGTAAGCTCGTTCTGTTGCATTTCTGCACGACAGAAGACGACCGCACGCAACAAGACTGGACAGTTTTCAGTGAACGTTATGCCGGTTGGATCGCGAATGGTTTGCACTTGATCTCGGTTGTGTTCAACGAAGTTGGCAAAAACCAGGTTGTTTCCGCCGGAAATAATGACTTTCCCTTTCCCGTATTGTCCGGGAGCGAAGATATTGCAGGTATATACAACATCCTTCTTCATTACATGTTTGATCGCCGTAGGGATATTTCTCTTCCCACATGTTTTCTCATCGATCCGAGAGGCGAAATCGTCAAACTTTACCAAGGCCCTCTGGATTTCAAGCACCTAGTCCACGACTATCGCAACATTCCTCTGAATGACAAGGATCGGTTGTCCAATGCTCTTCCTTTTCCTGGCATCAGCGAAGCCAATGGGTTCAGGCGTAATTATCTGTCTTATGGAGCAGTGTATTTCCAGCGAGGCTATATAGATCAAGCCGAAGCGTCTTTTAAGCTCGCATTGCGCGATGATCCCCAGAGTGCGGAGGCCCTATACGGCATCGGCAGTGTTTATTTAAGTCAGCGTAGAACAGCCGAAGCACGGGATTGTTTTCAGAGAGTGCTCAAAATGCATGCGACCTATCCTGACACGCCTGCGAACACCTGGAATAATCTGGGGATGCTGGCGGGGAACGAAGGCAGTACGGACGAGGCGATGCACGATTTCGAGGAAGCTCTACGATTGAGTCCGGGGCATCGACCCGCGCTGAACAATCTGGCCACGACCTATCGATTGCAGAGGCGTTGGACCGAGGCACTTGAAACCTATAAGCGCTCTCTTCATCTTGGCCCGGACGATCCCGAGGCCAACTACGGCATTGGGATGGTTTATGCTCAGAACGACGACACGGATCATGCTTTGCAGTTTCTGCAGCGTGCATTGAAAGCTCGTCCGATTTATCCTGAGGCTATGAATAACCTAGGAATTCTGTACCTCCGCACCGACCGCATCGGAGAGGCTGTAAGAATCTTTCTGGAAGCTATACATGTCGCACCGAAGTTTGATCAGCCGTATCTTAATCTGTCTCATGTGTATGCGGACGAGAACTCTCTCGCCAAGGCCCGCTCTATATTAAGAGATCTTTTGAAGCAATATCCTGATCATCCAATTGCGCTTAGAATGCTGGAACAGTTGAACCGGTGATCTTGAGGCTACTCGTATTAGCGCTCTCGCTCGAGATCGTTAACACAGGTGTCGGCTCAAGACGTACTCCAACCGCACTTTCGCTGGGCTCTGTCTCCTAACCCGACAAATTTGTTACCGGGCTTGCAGCGGGAATGGCCTAACGCCAAGCCTATCCTTTCCTATCATTGCACCCCCAATGACTCGCCGAGTTCATCCACTCGCCCATCTCATCCTGGATCCTGTCGTCTCTGAACGCCGCTCCCATCCCGCGTCTTCGTTGATGCTCAAACGTAGCGTTTCCTACACTCAATCTGCCTCCGCACAGCGAACAACAGTAGTTCTGGCGCTGGACCATCTCTTGAACTCTTTTCGAGTATGTCCGTCGTCCTAGTACTGAATCCTGGCATACTTCTCGCCCATCCGGGTACTTGCGCACAGCTCCATCCAGTATCACTTCGTAGCGAAGGGAGGGCCCCTTGGGTTCGCGCTTCCAGCAACAGCGGCTTCGCGGGATGGGACGGCGGCGGATCATCGGTTCAGAATCGGCTTGTGAAATGCAAATGCCTTCTCCAACACGTATCGATTTTGCGTGGAGTGACCGGTTCGCCGGCGATGGCGAACATTTCTGGCGCGGCGGCAATTAAGCATCCCTTTTAGCTTCCTTGCCGATAACGCTGATTGTGTTGTCGATGACATAGGCCTATATCTACGTGTTTGCGCCTTACCCGGCGCCGAGCTTTCAAATGCCGGTGCGTTTCCGAATGGTCGCGACGCGCAAACAACTGCTACGAGCTGGCGTCCCTGCGAAGATGGAAATTAAACTGATATCTCTCCATCCGGCGACTTGTCCATCGCTGGGACAATGGGTTGCGGACCGTTTGGGCGAACTGCTTCGATTGACTTGGCCGCCAAGATTTTGAGCAGCGTCACACCGTGGTCCGGATGCAGGTAATCTTCGGTTGCCAAGTGCAGCATCGCCGCCAGCGACGGCTGATCCACGATCTTTTCGCCTTTCTGCATTCGCGCTCGCAGGTTCTTGATGATCTCAACGCTGCGCTTCAGGTTGACGGTGGCGACTTCTCCCTCCATCCGCGACCACGAGCTGAAGCCATTCAGGTATTCGAGCACCAGATTGCGATACATGGCATCGATTTTGGAGCGTTTCTCACCGCCAGGAAAACAATGATTGAGCAGGTTATCGAGCTCCTCAAGGAAACCTTTGCGGATGGATTGGTCTTGTGCCCATGCTGTCTTGCCAGAGACGATCAATCGATCACTGGAGGCCGCAGCGCGGCGAGCTTGATTCAACTTGCCTCGAAATTCGATATGCGGACGGAAACAGTCGAGTACTTTCTTATAATCGCAGGCGCGGTAGCCCTTCTCGAAGTCCTGAAACACGAATTGCTGATTGTTGATGATGGAGTTGGCGTCCTTCACAACATCGCAGACATACTCAATCACGGTTTTGCCACGGAGGAAACCTTTAACCCGTCGTTTGCGGCGACGCATTTCGCATTCGAGGATGCAGTCGTAACCGAAGTTTTGACTACCGCCAGCGTTGAACTTGGTGTCGCCCTGCAAAAGTTCGCGGTCTCCAGTTTCCTCGTCTTCGACCTGCTCCCAGTGATAGCTGAGCCGACCACACGCGATGGCGTGGAAGTTCCCTGTCTGAAACGGCTGTACAAATTGGTTCCACTCGTTCATCAGTTGCTGGCGACGATCAAAGGGCAGATTGCCGTTCTCATATGCGAATGCAGCTAGCCCTTCGGTCCATGGCACTGTCAGATCGTCGGCGACGTAAATCGCCCCTTGCTCTCGAAGAAAATGCTCCATGCTTTCCAATAACGCAGCGAGTGAGTTGCCGGCGGTGATGATGAGCGGAACTCCTTCCGTGTCAAAGATGTGAACCTTCCATGCCGGCCAGCGATCGGAAGAGTCAAAGACGTAAACCGGAGCGGAGTCACAGAATTCTTTGGAAATGCCGACGGCGAGTTGCGCCATCGTGCAGGTCTTGCCGGAACCGTTGGTCCCGTCGGCAGAAAGCTTCACGTAGGACTGACTGCTGGTCTGCAGTGCAAACGGCATCATGGCGTGATTGATCTCCTCATTTTGAGTTCGAGCAACTGCAAATGCTTTTCTGCTTTTTCGTACTTCGCCTTGGCGCGTTCCAGGATCGAGGCGACGTGCGCGGAATCCCCTTGTTTCGCCCAATGGATCGCGGACTCGAGGCACCCAACGACTCCATAAGCGGCGAGATCGCGGGCGAAACTAGCTTCCTCGAATTCGGACTTGAACATCTGGAGCTGGCGCGTGTAGGTCATCGGCTCTCCATCAGGTGCCAGGGGCATCTTGCGGAGCTGCCAGATTCCGTAGGAGCACAGGGGCGGGAAGACTGAAGAATGGAGAAGGCAGGGAGATGCTTACGCATTCCTAACCTCCCGAGAGTGCCGATCACAGTAATCCAGCCCATCTTCCAGGTTGTGTACGATGGCCAAGCAGTTGCACAGTTGGGAGTTGTAGTCGTTGTACGTCCCGAGCGGTTCCTCATGACAACAGATGCGGAAGGCGCCGCGGTCGAGTGCCAGGTCAATTGTCTGGGCGGAGTCGGGAAAGCGGAATACTGGTAGAGTGGGTGAAGCCACATGTACCTCCTAAATAGGCGCATTGGCTAGGGCTGAGTGGGTGTTGGTAGCACCTGCTCGGCCCGACTACACTGAGAAATGTATGCCGACCCCCTCCGCATTGTCAAGCACATTTTGCAACGTTTCTTGCGCCTCTCTTCGTATAGTGGTAACGTGCGCCTAATGGCAACCAAAGCTGAAATCAGGGAATACTTCGCGAAATTCGGTCGGCGGGGCGGAAAGGCTTATGCTAAGAACACCTCTCCAGAGCAGCGCAAGGCGGCAGCTCGCCGTGCTGCGCAAGCCCGCTGGGCGAGAGAAAAGGCTAAGCCGAAAGAAGTCGTCCGCGATATTTCCGAGAGCACTGAAGAGAGATCGAAGGGCTCCAATAGCTCCAATAGCTCTAAGAGATCAAGAGCCAACTCCTGACCCTCATCCCGAATATTTAGCTCCGACCTTTCGCGACACGAAAAACAACCTGATCAAACACTGCTTACTCGTGTATCGCTTCATAAGGAGGAATCTGCTCGAACGATGTTCGGAAAGCACATTCTACGTGCGAAACAATCGAGGCGAAGAGGCACAAGGGCCTCGGTTTCGCAGTCCTCGGACGAGTATTCGAGGCTTGCAAGTTGCGCACCTGCACGTCGACAGCGGGTCACCGGGTTCAGCCATCTCAAACGGACATGTACGTCCGTAATCTTGCGTCTCGGCCCGTTGGGACGTGTAGCATTTCGTTTTGCGTAGTTTCAAAGGAAAGCGCACATGTCGAAGTCGCCTCTGCAGGTCTCTGATAGGAAAATCGCCGCCAATCGGCGAAATGCACAGAAATCGACTGGGCCCAAAACGCTACGAGGCAAGTCTTACAGCCGCACGAACGCCCTCAAGCACGGACTCTTCGCAATGGATGTTTTCGCTGGGGAGGGTGCGAAACGAGAAAATGTGCAGGAATATGAACAACTGCTGGACAAGCTTTGGAAGTGCTACCAACCCGAAGGTGCAGCAGAGGAATTAGAGGTCAGTCGAATTGCCGCATGTTGGTGGCGACTTCAGCGCGCTTGGAGGTACGAGAACTCTGAAATCGCCGTCGAGCACTCCGGGGTTGATGCGTGCATCCAGAACTTGTTTGATCCCGAGGTAAACGATACTCCTTGTGTGCCATTTCACGCCGCCGTTCGCTTGTTGAAACGGGCACAAGAGGAGGTTGAGGCCAGCGGAAGCATCTCGGACAAACTACAAAAGGAATTTGAGGATGCCGATTCACCGTTTCGAGCGTTGTTGTATCTGGTCGCGGTTGCGACAAAGTCGGAATCGGCAGAAGCGGCGGCTCAAGGCTCTTCGGAGAACGATCGCGTAAAACCTGACTCCAAAGAAGTGCGAGTTCGGCACCAAAGCATCCAAAACGCGATCGAGTTCGTCCATCGGAGACTAGAAGAGCTCGTTGATGACCTAACGACGTGCTCCTACGACAATCGGTCAGTTCCGAAAGCAGATGTTTTGGACAGGCTTCTTCGAGCCGAAGCGGTGACAGAAAGGAACCTTAATCGAGCAGTGGACAGGCTGGAGCGCCTTCAACGGCGTCGAACGGGAGAGATCGTCCCGGCTCCGATCAGTGTTCGATTAAGCAGGTGAATAAGTTGAGCAGCGAGCTATTCGTTAGCAGCAGTTTAGAAAAGTCGTCTGAGGAACTCAGTGTTTCGAAGTGTGCAGATGAAGTCCTCGGCGAGCAACGCGTTCCTTTCAAAAGCGGAAATCTGTTTTCACAAAACGAAGCCAATAAATCTTTTATTATCAGAGACATGCAACACTTGGAAGCATGGCTATAGAGGATCGACTCTACTTCCCAAAGATCACCGTGCTCGAGAAGTGCGCCGCCGCAGCCATGTAGAACAGCAGCGGGACAGACAAAAAGAAATTCGTCCGCGAGGCCAGGAATGCCTGCCGCGCCAAAACTGCCGCGTTCTCGGGCGGCGTGCCTGCCAACGTTCCGCGAATGATCTTTTTATTATTCGGCCAGATGATGCCCCACACGTTGAACAGCATCACGATGCCGAAGCCGCCCCCGATGCCGATGCTGAGAACATGATTATCCTCTGCGCCAACCGGGGTGTAATGCACGAACAACCATCCGGCGACATAAACGACAATTGTTACGATTACGCCCAACACATATCCATTCGGTTTCATGAACTTGATCACAACGTACACAAGGAAGAACGCCACGATCCACAGCAGAAAGAAGAGGCCGAACATGGCACCCGCACTGCCGCCTTCACGTTGAGCATCGGGGGCGACGTAGCCTCCTCCCCAAACTCCCAGGCCCATCAGCACGGTCACGAGCGCGCTCCAGCGGAACCAGTTCAGCGCCGGCAAGGTGAGCTTCTCGAAAATCTTCGGCTTGGCCGCAGCATCGACTGTCTTCATGAACGGCACATTAATCAGGTTGAAGAAATAAAGCAGGCCCACCCAAGCGATGCCGAAAATAAAGTGGAACCATCGCATGATGAGCTGGGAAGCCTCCTTACCGGTGATCGTAGGCTGAACTATCGCAGGCAAAAGCCGGGAAACTGCCACTGTGATGTAATGCTGCATGTATCTCCTCCGCGTGTATGCAAATTAACGCCCTCGACATGCGAATGAGCGCACGCCGACTAAGGATGGGCAGTTGTCTGAGTCGAGAAGAGTCTGCGCTTCGTGATCGGTAGTGTCAATACAAGTTGCCTATGTGATTCAATACGCGAAAGTTCATAAACTTCGCGGTTGAAAAGCTGCGCGGATCGCCGTATTGTACTCACATCTATCCGCTGGGGTTGCGATTTTGCGGAGTTAGTGACTCTACGGCGGGATGTCCCCCCTTGTTCTCGGGGCAGCGGGAAGAAACTCTGGGAACATGCTGTAGGTTTTGAGCCTGTCCGCGTGCGCCCTGTGGACGGCGGTTTGAAGGTCGGGAGTTCAACAATTAAGGAGATCGGCTATGGACAACAATAAGCCGGCGCAAAACATTCAGGATTCCTTCCTCAACACGGCCCGCAAAGAACGAGCAAGTATCACGATCTATCTGCTCAGCGGAGTGAAGTTAACGGGCCGCATCCGCTCCTTCGACAAGTACTCCGTGGTACTGGAGGCGAACGGTCAGGAGCAGCTCATCTTCAAGCACGCCATCTCTACCGTAGTCATGGGACGGGTGCTGTCGACGCATGTGCCCCACGCGGCACATCCGGAAAAAGCGATTGCCAGCACGCCCTCGACTGTGAGTGCGGCAAGCGCGTCCGGTACTGAAGGATAGGCTTCTCGGTTTGAGAAGTTCTCAGCGCAACAAATCTCGCGACGCGACGCGCGGCGGTACTCGTGCGTCTGCCGTTACGGTCCCCGATCCGAACGAGCGCGAGCGGGCGTTCCTCGTTGGTCTCGACGCGCGGACGCGTGGCCGAGCCGCGGGCAAAGGCGCTGTTACCGCTCAAGCCACGGCCGCTCGCGATGCGGCCACAGCTTCCGCGAGCGGAGCGCCGAAGTCCGACGCGCGACCGAGCATTCCTGAATTCGACGCTGAGGAATCTCTGGCGGAACTGCGTACGCTGGCGGAAAGTGCGGGCGCAAAAGTCGTTGGTGAGCTTCTCCAGCGCCGGGATCGTCCTGATCCGGCGACCTTGGTCGGGGCAGGGAAGCTCGAAGAGATCGCGGGCGCGGTGGCTTCCGTTGACGCCGATGTTCTGCTTTTCGATCACGACCTGAGTCCTTCTCAGCAACGCAATATTGAGAAGGTAATTGAGAGGCGCGTGATCGACCGCACCCAACTTATCCTCGACATCTTTGCGCGCCATGCGCGGACTCGTGAAGGTCAACTGCAGGTTGAACTCGCGCAGTTGCATTACATGATGCCGCGGCTGGCGGGGCGCGGCGTGGAGATGTCGCAGCTCGGCGGTGGAATCGGTACGCGTGGTCCTGGAGAAACACAACTTGAAACTGATCGCCGGAAGATTGCTCGCCGCGTCCGTCATGTCGAACAACAGCTCGAAAACGTTCGTCGCATTCGCGCGCAGCAAAGGCAGCGCCGGGAATCCGCTCCGGTTGCAACGGTAGCCCTGGTCGGTTACACGAACGCCGGAAAGTCGACTTTGTTCAATGCACTGACGCGCGCTGGCGTGTTGTCATCGCCGAAAATGTTTGCCACGCTCGATCCGACGATCCGCGCCGTCGCCCTGCCATCCAAGCGCAAAGTGCTACTCTCCGACACAGTGGGATTCATCCGCAATCTGCCCCATACATTGGTATCTGCATTTCGCGCCACGTTGGAGGAAGTGCAGCGCGCATCATTGATTCTGCATGTCTCCGATGCCAGCAGCCGACTCTCCGCCGAGCAAGACGCACAAGTGGAAATTGTGCTGAAGGAACTTGAAGCGGAGAAGAAACCGCGTCTGCGGGTGATGAATAAGGTCGACCTGCTGGACGAAGAAGTGGCTGGGAGTTTGATTGCCGATGCGTCGAGGCCAGGTTCCAAAGTTCTCTACGTTTCGGCTGTCGAAGGGGCTGGCCTGAACGCTCTCCTCGAACGCATCGACCAAATGATCGAAGAAGATCAGGTCAGCCGGGTCAAGCTGCGAGTGCCTCAAAAAGAGGGCAAAATGCTGGCGCTGCTGGAAGCGCGGGCTCGAATCTACTCGCGAGAATACAAAGACGGCGCGGTCGAGTTAGAGGTCGAGGCGCCGGAGTCTGTCGTGCGGAAGATGAGGAATTTCATCGCCGAAGACGGCCCCATTTCTCGCCGGTGAACTGGGGGACGAATATATCCTAGGTATGTGAATTTGTAGCATTGCCATCTTGCCTGCCGATCTTCTTGAATCCCCAAGCCGCTCCGGATGCGACGAACATACCCACTAGGCCTATCCACGAGAGGAGCGCCAACATTCCAGAGACGCCGTTGACCACATCCGCGATTTCGCCCGAGAAGAATGCAGTTGGGACCATCACAGCTGCGGCCACAGTAATGATTGCGACCGGAACGACCCATCGCCATAACCGATTTAGTTGCCGACGTTGATGATCTAACCATCGGCCAACAAGCCACCATTGTGCGAGAATTCCCAGAACAATGAGGCTTCCGCGCAAGATAATCTCGTTCTTTACCGATATACCCAATTTCGCCCCGTCTGATACAAGCTCGAGGGCGCTCCTTGGGCATCCGTCCGGTGTACCGATCAGGAGGGCCGCAGGCAGGTTGGCTACAAAGATGACGCGGCTCGCGTTCGAGAAACGGTATTCATAGCATGGCTCAACAACTAGGCGGCCTGTGTCGCCCGGGTGCATTTGCTCATAGTCTCGCTCTTGCTGTGCGATGGGTGCATATTTCCAAGCCTCCGCTTGGCGGATGAGCATGGCTGGCGTAACAATCGAGAGGTGGAGCAGCGGAAGGAGTAAAGCGAAGCGAATTCTCTTCACACGCAATTAGACACCAGGCTTTGCCCGCCGTGAAATGCTGCGTTGTGTGTGCAGAATTTAAATGGGCCGGCAACCAAGAAGCGGTGACATTCCTTGGCTATCGGCCCATTCGATCCTGAATTGGATCGGAGGTGATACTTCTATGCTAATCCTCTTTACTGCGAAGTCAAGAGTTATGTACAGAAATCCGCCGAGGACTCTCCGAAATGCCGTCGTTACCATCCTGTTAACCCTCTGATTATAAGTGGTTTACCTTAACTGCGATGGCTGCCCTGAATTCTGGCTCTCGCTACAGGCTTTCCATGCAGATTGACGCGAATGGAGTGACTTCGTACATTGACATTAAACTCACGTGGACGCTACACTTAACAGTTTTTATAGCCCTCATTTCTCAGTCTAGATCAGCACCACATGGACGAAACGCTACGACAACTAGGCGAATTACTGCTCGGAGCGGTTCCGACAGTGGTGATGCTTGCGTTGTTGTACGTGCTGTATAAGGCGATCGTGCACAAGCCGCTGGCCCGTGTGCTGGCCGAGCGCCGAAGCAAGACCGAAGGCGCAGTGGAGAAATCGAAAGCGGATATCGCTGCCGCCGACGCTCGCACATCCGAGTACGAGCATAAACTGCGGGAGGCACGGGCTGCGGTGTTCCGCGCTCAAGAGGCGAAAAGGCAGGCTGCGATGCAGGCTCGGACCAACGCGGTGAACGAAGCACGCAACAAAGCGCACGCGCAAGTCCAGGCTGCCAAAGTTGACATCGAGCGCGATCGCGCCACAGCGGAAAAAGGTTTACAAGCAGAAGCCGCCACGCTTGCACAAGAGATCGTTCGCCGTGTACTGCAGCCGGCAGGAGCGGGGCGCCAATGAAACTGGGCCGAGTCGTACGAATCGGGATTCTGGCGCTCGTTGCGGTCATCTGCGTGGGTGGTTCTTCCTCGCGTGCTCAACAGGCTCCTTCTGCGCCGGATCAGCACCAACAGTCCAGCGAGGTCGAGGGCACGACCCCTGGTCGCCAACTCGCTCACGAGAGCCGCGAAGCTGCTGGCGAAGAAAAAGACGAGTTCGCAGAGTTCAAGCAATCGCCTTCGGTGCAGCTCATTTCGCGAATCACAGGATGGAGTCTGCGGGAATCGTACTGGGCGAGCATGTGCCTGAATTTTGTCGTGATTGCGGTGGCGATCATCTGGGCCGGACGCAAGTTTCTTCCCGGCATCTTCCGCGACCGTACCGCGGCGATTCAGAAGGCGATGCAGGAAGCGCAAAAGGCCAGCGAAGAAGCGCGAGCAAAGCTCGCTGAAATTGAATCGCGGCTGCAGAAACTCGACATTGAAATTGGTGCAATCCGCGACGCTGCGGAAAAAGAAGGTGCGGCGGAAGAGAAGCGTATTCAGGCTGCCGCCGAAGAAGATGGACGCAAGATTATTGCCTCGGCCGAGCAGGAAATAGCAGCCGCTGCGAAGGCTGCGCGACGCCAGTTGACAGCGCATGCGGCCGATCTGGCCGTGGGCCTGGCGCAGAAGCAGATCCACGTTGATCCTGCCACCGATCAAGGTCTGGTGCGGAATTTTTCCGCTCAGTTAGGTTCCGTGGAGAATTCCGGAAAGGATCGAAACTAAGCCATGGCCACCGTCGCCAGCACTTACGCTCGGGCTTTCGCAGATGTCGTATTTGGTGCGCATCTCGACGCGGCGAAGGCGGTCGGCGGCTTACGGCAGATTGCCAGCTTGTTCGGTGAAAGCGCCGAACTTCGGCGGGTTTGGGAGAATCCGGCGGTTCCGGTCGAACAGAAGCGCAGGTTGCTCGACGTCATCGTCAAGCGCGAGGGTATCGAAAAGCAGGTGCGAAATTTATTGGCAGTTTTGATCGATCGCCGCCGCCTGCCGTTCTTGCCGAGGATTATTGAGCAGCTGGAGAAAGAACTGGATTCACGTCTGGGATTTGCTGAAGCACAGATTTCCAGTGCCCGCCAACTGGGTGACGCCGAAAAGCGTGCGTTGGAAGGTCAGATTGGCAAGACCACTGGCAAGAAAGTGCGGGCGAGCTACGCGTTGGATCCGTCTTTGCTGGGTGGAGCGGTTGTCCGCATCGGCAGTACGATTTACGACGGTTCGGTAAAAGGGCAGTTGGAGAAGATTAAAGAGGCGATCAGCTCCTAGGGATCCTTCGACTGCATTGCCGCCCGCTTCGCGGCCGGCAATTACGCTCAGGATGACAAGGGTTTTTACTGGGAGCTGATGGCTGAAAGCTGAGAGCTGATTTTCTATGGCGCAGATTAAAGCAGACGAAATCACGAAACTGATCCGCGAGCAGATCGAGAACTACGAGTCGTCGATCTCTGTGGACGAGACTGGCACCGTCATCACATTGGGCGACGGTATCGCCCGTGTGTATGGGCTCGACAAGGTCATGGCCGGCGAACTGTTGTCATTCCCGCACGGCGTGGCCGGCATCGCCATGAACCTGGAAGAAGACCAGGTCGGCGTAGTGCTGCTCGGTGAGTACACCGAAATCAAAGAAGGCGACGAAGTGAAGCGCACCGGGCGCATCATGAGCGTGCCCGTCGGCGACGCCATGATTGGCCGCGTGGTGAACTCGCTCGGCGAGCCAATCGACGACAAAGGTCCAATTGCTTCCGACAAGTTCATTGCTCTCGAGCGCCTTGCTCCCGGCGTCATCGACCGGCAGCCTGTGCGCGAGCCGATGGCTACTGGACTGAAGGCCATCGACAGCATGATTCCGATCGGCCGCGGACAGCGCGAATTGATCATCGGCGACCGTCAGACCGGTAAGACTGCTGTCGCACTCGACACGATCATCAACAGCAAGGGCAACGATCTCATTTGTATTTACAACGCGATCGGTCAGAAGCGCTCGTCGATCGCGCAGGTCGTAAAGATTCTCGAAGACGCGGGCGCGATGGAGTACACCATCGTGGTCGCGGCTTCGGCGTCAGAGCCCGCGCCGATGCAGTACATTTCGCCTTATGCAGCGTGTGCCATGGGCGAGTACTTCCGCGACACCAAGCGGCACGCGCTCGTTATCTATGACGATCTCTCGAAGCATGCTGCGTCGTATCGTGAGATCTCGCTGCTGCTGCGCCGTCCACCAGGACGCGAGGCTTATCCGGGAGATGTCTTCTATCTCCATTCTCGTTTGCTGGAACGCGCGGCGAAGCTGAGCGACAAGAATGGTGGCGGATCACTTACGGCTTTGCCGGTGATTGAGACCCAGGCGGGCGACGTTTCCGCATACATTCCGACCAACGTCATTTCGATTACCGATGGCCAGATTTATCTGGAAACCGATTTGTTCAACCAGGGTGTGCGCCCTGCGGTGAACGTTGGATTATCGGTGAGCCGCGTCGGCGGCAGCGCTCAAATCAAAGCTATGCGGCAGGTCGCCGGGACTTTGAAATTGGAACTGGCGCAATACCGCGAACTGCAGGCTTTCGCGCAGTTCGGCAGCGATCTCGATAAGGCGACGCAAGCGCAGTTGAATCGTGGACAGCGTCTCGTCGAACTGCTGAAGCAGAATCAGTTTTCACCATTGCCATTCTCGAAACAGATTTTGATCATCATGGCTGGCACCGGCGGACTCCTCGACGACATGCCGGTCGCACAGGTTCGCGACTTCGAGAAAGAGTTGTACAAGTACGTCGAATCAACGAATCCCGGAATCCTGCGCGCCATCATGGAGAAGAAGGTTCTCGATGATCAGCTGAAATCGCAGATGCAGAGCATTATTAAAGAAGCGAAGCAGCAGTTCGTTGCACAGAGGGAAGCGGTAGCGAAATAGCGAACAGCACTTAGCGATTGGCAATTGGCACTTAGCCAATCCGGTTTTCGTGGAGATTTCACCGGAGCCGTTGTGACCAAATGCCAAATGCCAAATGCCAAGTGCTAATTGCTAAGTGCGGAAGTGGTTAGTCCGATCATTAGATGCCAAACATTCTCGACATCCGGCGCCGTATCCGCAGCGTGATTAACACGCGGCAGATCACCAAGGCGATGAAGATGGTCTCGGCGGCGAAGTTGCGCCGCGCGCAGGAGCGCGCTCTTGCAGCGCGTCCGTATGCGCAGATGCTGACGAATGTGCTGAAGTCGTTGGTGTCGCGCGCCGAAATATACGATCCGGAGACCGGAGAGCCGAAACATCCGCTGCTTGCACAGCGGGAAGAGAAAAATATCCTGCTGATCGTTGTAACCGGCGACAAAGGCCTTGCCGGTGCCTTCAATGCGAACATCACGAAGGCAGCGTTGCGGTTCCTCGATTCGAAAGCCGGCAAGAACATCGACATTGAATCGGTTGGCCGCAAAGGACGCGACTTCCTGAGACGCCGCTACCCGGCGGCAAAGGTGCAGACGCAGACCTTGGCCGAACTTGCGGAGTCAGTTGAGTTTGAGCCCCAACCTGCGGAGCGTGCTGGAGCAATTCAAGTCACCGGCGAACACATTGGCATTCTCGGCAAGGTTGAGTTCGCACAGGCCTCGGCGCTAGCAGAGAATGTCATCGAGCGGTATTGCCGGGAAGAGATCGATTCAGTCTACGTGGTGTTCAATGAATTCAAGTCGGTGATTGCCCAGCGGCTAATTGTGGAGCAAGTCCTTCCTATCGGGCAGATCGGCGAACAGGCCGTGCGTCTGGCCGAAGAGCTAACGGAAGAAGAAAAGAAGAAGGCAAAAGAGGCCGCTGTGACAGCCGGCGTGGGGATGCGGACAAGCGAAGCCGCGGACGCGGCATCGCAGTTTGGCAGCTCGCAAGTGGATTACATTTACGAGCAGCCGCCGGAACAGTTGTTCCGCGACCTGTTGCCGAAATACGTCAGCATTCAGATTTTCCGTGCGCTGCTCGAATCGGTGGCGGCCGAGCATGCCGCACGCATGACCGCAATGGATTCGGCCACCAACAACGCAACTGACATGATCGATTCCCTGACGCTGGTCATGAATCGCGCCCGTCAGGCGAAGATCACGAAAGAGATTATTGAGATCGTCAGCGGCGCGGCCGCAATGTAAGGAAGCTGCTAGCTTCTAGCTACTGGCTTCTAGCAAGACAGAAAACTGGTTGAAGTTGAACATCGATAAGAGGACCGGCAGAACTGATGCCGGTCAAAGGAAAGCTAGGAGCTAGCAGCTAGTAGCTAGAAGCTTAATATGGCTCAAAACGTAGGACACGTAATTCAAATCGCAGGACCCGCAGTGGACGTGCAGTTCGCAGAGGGACATCTGCCCCCGATCTATCAGGCCGTGGAGGTCGTCAGTGACGGCTTTAATGTCCCCACGCCCATCAAGGTCATCCTCGAAGTGCAACAGCACCTGGGGGAAGGACGCGTACGCTGCGTCGCTATGGAGCCCACCGACGGCATGGTGCGCGGCATGAAAGCCATCGATCAGGGCGGGCCGATCTCTGTGCCCGTGGGCCGCGGAACGCTTGGCCGCGTGATGAACGTCATTGGCGAACCAGTCGACCGCCTCGGACCGATTGACTACAAAGAGCGTCTCCCGATTCATCGTCTCGCGCCGGCATTCGACGAGCAAGCAACAACTGCCGAAATGTTCGAGACCGGAGTGAAGGTCATCGATCTCATCCAGCCCTTCTTGAAGGGCGGCAAGATCGGACTGTTTGGCGGCGCGGGCGTCGGCAAGACCGTCGTCATCATGGAGCTGATCAATAACGTTGCCAAGAACCACGGCGGATTTTCGGTCTTTGCGGGCGTCGGTGAGCGTACCCGCGAGGGGAACGACCTTTGGCTCGAAATGACCGAGTCGGGCGTGATCAAGCCGGGCAAGCCCGCCGAGTCGAAAGCCGCGTTGATCTATGGACAGATGACGGAGCCGCCAGGAGCTCGTCTGCGCGTAGCGCTCACCGGACTCACCGTCGCAGAATATTTCCGCGATGCTGAAGGTGCTGACACTCTGCTCTTCATCGACAATATCTTCCGCTTCACCCAGGCAGGATCGGAAGTATCCGCGCTGCTGGGCCGTATGCCCAGCGCCGTGGGATATCAGCCCAACCTCGCTACCGAAATGGGCGAATTGCAGGAGCGCATTACATCCACAAAGAAAGGCTCCGTCACGTCCGTGCAGGCCATCTATGTTCCCGCCGACGACTTGACCGATCCAGCTCCAGCAACGACATTCGCTCACTTGGACGCGACCACCGTGCTTTCGCGTGCGCTGACCGAAATCGGAATTTATCCTGCGGTCGATCCGCTGGCTTCGACCTCGCGCATTCTCGATCCGCGCATCGTCGGCCAGGAGCACTACGACGTGGCGCAGATGGTCAAGAAGACGCTGCAGACTTACAAGGATCTGCAGGACATCATTGCGATTCTCGGCATCGACGAGTTAAGCGAAGATCAGAAACTGACCGTCGCCCGCGCTCGCAAAATTCAGCGGTTCTTGTCGCAACCGTTCCACGTCGCCGAGCAGTTTACCGGCGCACAAGGACGCTATGTGAAGATCGCTGACACGGTGAAGGGTTTCAAGGCGATTGTCGAAGGCAAATACGACGACATCCCCGAGCAGGCCTTCTATATGAAAGGACCCATCGAGGAAGTGCTAGAAGCCGCAGAGAAGATGAAGGCAGCAGCATAAAAAATGGGCTTCCGCTTTTCGGCGTCCGGCTTCCGCCAAATCAACCGTCCGGAAGCCGAGAGCCGGAAGCCTGAAGCCGTGATCTGAATGGCAGATACTTTCCAACTCGAGATCGTTACGCCGGAGAAGAAAGTCGTGGACACGGCGGCCGAAGAAGTCCAGATTCCCGGCAAGAACGGGTATCTGGGCATTATGCCCGGACACGCTCCGCTCATTACCGAGTTGTCGGTCGGGGAGATTACCTACCGCGAGAATTCCGCCGAGCAGCACCTCGCCGTTGCCTGGGGATTCGCTGAGATCCTGCCCAACAAGGTGACGATTCTTGCTGAGACGGCTGAGCGGCCCTCGGAGATCGACGTGAACCGCGCGCGCAAAGCGAAAGAGCGCGCCGAGCAGAGACTGACGAGCGGCGATATGTCAGTTGATGTCAAACGTGCGCTCGATGCCCTCCATCGGGCCGAAACCCGCATAGAAGTCGCATCCGGGAAATAACCAGCAATTAGCAATTTGCACTTAGCAGTTAGCAAAATAGTTTCGGATCACGAAATGCTAATCGCCGACTGCTCATTGCTGACGTTCAATCCTAACTTCCACTGTCGTTCTTCCCGTATACAATGTTCCGGTCCAAGGAGACCAGCCATGAAGCTTCCCTCCCTCATCGTCATTTTGCTGTTGAGCTCCGCCGCAGTTTCCGCGCAGCAACCCAAGCCTGCTGCCAGTGCAGCGCCACAGATGCTGCCCGCACTGATCACGCCTGAGGTTCACTCCGACGATAGCGTGACTTTCCGCTTCCGCGCTCTGAATGCGCAGGAAGTTTCAGTGCGCCGCGAAGGAGTTCCAGACCCCTTGCCAATGCAGAAAGACGAGAACGGCATCTGGACCGTGACTACGGCTCCGTTACCGCCTGACTACTACGGATACTCGATCATCGTCGATGGCCAGCGGATGATCGATCCGTACAACTCGCTTCTGAAGCCCAACCTGCTCTCGACCGAGAACATGGTGCACGTGAAAGGGGAATCGTCGCTGCCTTGGGAATTGAACGATGTGCCGCACGGAGAGGTTCATCATCACTTCTATCGCTCGACCGTCGCCAACGATGATCGCGACTACCACGTCTACACGCCGCCCAGCTACAATCCTGCCGCCAAAACGACGTATCCCGTTCTCTATCTGCTGCACGGCTACAGTGATGACGCCAGCGGATGGTCGGCCGTGGGACGCGCGAATGTCATCCTCGACAATCTGATCGCGCAGGGAAAAGCCAAGCCCATGATTGTCGTCATGCCGCTTGGGTACGGCACGATGGAAATGGTGCGCGTCGGATGGGGAGGAATCGGCAACCATCCCGAGGTGCGCGAGCAGAATCTCACGAAGTTCCGCGAGGCTCTGCTGACCGAGGTGATGCCGAAGGTCGAAGCGGAGTATCGCGTCAACAAAAACCGCAGCAATCGAGCCATTGCGGGGTTATCGATGGGAGGTTCCGAATCACTGCTGACCGGCCTGAACAATCTCGACGAGTTCGCATGGGTCGGAGCCTTCAGTGCGGGAGGATTGCCGGATTCGTTCGAAAAAGACTTTCCCAGCCTCGATGCCAAAGCGAATCAGGAACTGAAACTTCTCTGGATCGCCTGCGGGACGGAAGACCGGTTGATCACAGCAAACCGCAGCCTGCGCGAATGGATGAAGCAGAAGGGAATCAACCACACGGATATCGAGACTCCGGGCATGCATACGTGGATGGTCTGGAGGAGAAATCTGGCGGAGTTTTCGCCTCTGTTATTCCGCTAGAGCATGGAACCCCGGACGCCTTCGTGTCCGGTTGATTGCGGCGAGGAAGCGCAATTCACGGTAAACATGATTGAGCCGCCGACACTAGCTTTTGATGCAATACACCGCGGTGTCATCCTGATGGCCTGCGCTTTTTGCAGGCCGGAGGACCTATGCAGTCCCCCGGCCGCATGAGTACTGCAGACAGACTTGCATAGGTCCTCCGGCGCCAAAAAACGGCGCCATCAGGATGACAAACGCGGAATGATATACAGCAATTCCTAAATCGATCTACGGTACGTTTACGTGATCGTGCTGTTCCGCCGGCACATAGTTTACCGCCGCTGTCCGCTCCAACTTGTCCCAGGCAAACTTCCGCCCTTCGATGGCGCGCTTGAGCGTCTTGAACAGCACGATGGAAAACAGCTGCCGGTAGGCGAAGCGCTGCAGCCAGACTTGGGTGAGCAGCCAGGGATCTTCCTGGTCGTCGGGACGCCGCCGCTCCAGGGCGAACGCAATCGCTGACGCGATGAAATCGATTACGAGGAACGCAAAGAAGAACAGCACGAGCTTGTGGAAGCTTGCCGGGTCAGTCGAATCTGGATGGAAATGTTTCTGAATGAAGTACCAGATCGTGCCTACCACAAACATGATGTCGATCAGCGGCGACACCAGCGGGAGAAAGATCTGGAAAATCCATATGTTCGGTAACGCCACCCAACCCAGAGCTCCCTTGCGGGCCATGACGCCGCGATGCTTGTAGACCGCCTGCAGAATTCCGAAAGACCAGCGAAAACGCTGCCGCATCAGGCCGTTCGCATTCGTCGGAGCTTCGGTATAGGCCAGAGCCATGTCTTCGTACTCGACGCGATATCCCATGCGAAGAAGTGCCATGGTCAGGTCGGCGTCTTCCGCGACCGTGTCGGTGTGATAGCCACCCGCCTCACGCACAGCGGAAACCCGCCAGGCGCCGATGGCTCCAGGCACCACGCTGACCGCTCCCAAAACATCGAGCGCGCGGCGTTCAAAGTTCTGGCTTGTGATGTATTCCAGCGCCTGCCACCGTGTCCACAGATTGACGCGATTGCCAACCTTGGCATTACCCGCAATCGCTCCAACTTTCGGATTGATGAAGTGCGGCACGAGCCGCGAAATGGCGTCAGGGGCAATGATGGTGTCGGCATCGATACCTACAAAAAGCTCCGCATCTCCGATGTGCTCGATACCGTAATTCAGAGCTTCTGCTTTACCTGAATTCTTCTTGCCAAGAATCAGTACCTTGCCTGATGCAGTTTCTGTCCTGAAAGCGCTGCGCGCTACCTCGAGCGTCCGGTCCTTCGAGCCGTCGTCGATCACAATCACGCGCAGGTTCGGATAATTCGAATTCAGTGCGGCGCGGATCGTGCGCTCGATAACCTTTTCTTCGTTGTAGGCAGGGATCAACACCGCGACCTTAGGTCTGTACGACGCAACTTCCGCAAGTTTGCCGAATATCTTTTCGTGCGCGCGGTCGTAAATTGCAGCTGTGCCGATGAAGATCAACCGTCCGGTCATCAACAAGTCGCCCACAAGGAAGATCCAGGTGATCGTGACAATACCGGCGTCGAAGACCCAGAAGCCCAGGCGATCCAGGCGTGCAGCCCAGAGTTCGCCACGTGGCAGAGGCGCCATCACGTCAGCCTTTTGCATCCCAAGCAGTTCGTAAAGCGGTGCCACTTCGTATCCACGAGCGCGAATGCCGTCAATGATCATCGGCAGCGCGCGCACCGTTTCAGCGCGATCACCGCCTCCATCGTGCAGCAGCACGATGTTGCCGCAGCGCAGGTCGTCAACACGGCACGGCGGCAAATGTGCCAAGACGTAAGACGCAATCTGCTCGGCGGAATGACGCGGATTATCGCTCCAGTCGTTCGGATCAATCCGGTTGCCAACCGTGATGTAGCCCATCTCTTGCGGAATTTCGAGTGGACGCACCTGATCGGCAGTGTCAGGCTCTTCATCGATCGCGTAAGGTGGCCGCATCAAGGTCGTCCGCATTCCCATCAGGCTGGCGAACAACCGCTCGGTGAGATTCAACTCCACTTTCATGTACGGAGTGGAGATATTGCTCACGTCAGGATGCGTGAACGTGTGATTCCCGATCAGATTTCCTTCGTTGTAAATCCGCTTCGCGATGCCAGAAAATTTGTCGGTTTGAATGCCGATCAGAAAAAACGTTGCGGTCGCATGCTTGGCTTTCAAGACGTCGAGAATCTTCGGCGTCCACTCGGGGTCTGGCCCGTCGTCGAAAGTAATCGCGACCTTATTTGGACTGTAACCATACCGCGCGACGCGGTATGGTTCGGGCATGGTCTGGAAGACCTCGTCATCGATCATCTTGCTGTTAGCATCGACGCTGATGTCGCGGATGCCATGAGCAGGTTTGTCTTCGATGCGGAGGATTTCTCCCTGACCCTCCATGTCGACATCGGCGCCCGGGGGCACGTCGCGCAGTTTCTCGGGTGCGCTCGGATCGCCGGGCATGTCCCACACGCGCCATAGAGATCGATCCTCGCCGCCCAGCCGCCACAATGCAAACGTTTGAATCCCCAGGGATTGTGCTGACCGCATCTGATTCAGAGCAGTAACTCCGTCGACGAACCACACATCGTGGCGGAAATTGCGCTCATCCAGATAGCTGAAGTGAGGATTCATTGCGTCGTCGTCGAAATTGACGTCCTCATCAGAGTCACGCGCCTCCAACCATGCATCTTGCACACTGACAGTGTGGTCGCGCAGGTCCGCTGGCAGTTTTCCTTTTTTCGGCTTCAGTACCCAGTCATAGCCGTAGTTGGCAATCGCGCAGATGATTTTGTTTTTGGGAATGACCGACGTAGCAAACTTCAGATTCTGGTCGAACCAGTCTTGCGACGCGACGGGCCCTGATGCAGCTCCTGGATAGTGCTCGTCATAGTTCATGAGCACGACGCCGTCGGCAGCCGCTGAGATCGACGCGTAATCGTATTCCTCATTGTGGGGCGGCACGGCAACATAGAGCTTCAGGCCGCGCTGGTGGAGGTCACCCGACAATTCCTGGAGCAGCGCGACAAACCCAGCCTGTCCACTCTGCGGAAATGCCTCAAAATCGATCATCAAGCCGTGGAACCGTCCGGATGCCAGGAATTGCATGGCCTGACTGCAGAATAAGTTTCTGGAGTCTGCATTATTCAGGAACGGGGAGACGTCCACCCAGTTTGCGCCGTCCGAGTTATTCACCATCGGGAAGACTTCCATCCCCGGATCTTCCGTCTTCAGAAGGGGCATGACGCGATCATCGACAGATCGCACGGTGTTGCCATGAATGACGTCAAAGTATTTGTTCGTCTGGTCGTCCACACCCTGAAGGTGTCCGTCGGGAGTGAGTACGTGCAGCCAGTCGGGATACAGAAGATCAATTTGGTGAGCGAACGACCGAAGGGACGAGAAGCTTGCTGCATCCCAAGGAACATAGAATGCGGCGCGGATGCCCTCTTCCTGATTCAGAGTTACTTGCGAAGCAGCAAGCTTTGACTTGCGATGGGAGCGGGCGGCGGCTTTCTTGGCTCGCTCCTTGGCTCTGTCTTTCTCGTTTTCCTTGAGTGCCTTGAACGCACGTTTCTGAGGGAAAAACAACAACTCTGGCAGCGGCTCATCGCGCAGAGCCGTGTAGGCAAAGAAGATGACAAGAGCCGAGACAACGACCGCCGTTACGTCTAAAAGACGGCGCAGACGTTTCCATCGGGCGCGCCGCGGGTCATAAAAAACAGGTTGAGCCATGAGTGACGATGTTCATCGTATGCCGCGAAGGGCACACGGTCAATTGTCGGTAAGCCCCAGGGTGAGCGACCACTTACCCAATTAGATGCACTTTCCTATCCCCGGGATTGTTCGAAACGCGCTATCATTCGCTGCGTGCGGGAACTGCTGGAACGAAACGCGCGGTTCTTCCTCTTCTGGGCGCTCGTCGCCCTCGGTCTTCGGCTTTTATTCGTATTCCGGTTTCCCGGTGTAGTCGATGACTCCCGCCTCTACGCGGATATCGCGAAAAACTGGCTACACTATGGAGTCTACGGAATTACCAACTCCGGCAGGATCATGCCGACCCTGTCGCGGCTGCCGGGGTATCCGGCCTTCTTAGCAGCTGTGTTTGCTATCTTTGGAGTCGATAACTTTCGGGCAGTTCTGTTGATCCAGGTCCTTTTCGATCTTGCCACCTGCCTTTTTGTCGCCGACTCGGCACGAAGACTCTTTTCCGACCGCGCCGCGAGAGCCGCATTCGCTCTAACGGCCGCGTGTCCGTTTCTTGCCAATTACGCAGGCACCGCTCTTACGGAGACACCGGAAATCTTCTTCACCGCCCTGGCGCTGAACTTGGCAATCCGTGGATTCGGCATCGGCGGTCCCGCTCGTAGACCTCTTGCCATTTGGCTTGGTTGCGGACTCGCAATCAGCGGAGCTATTTTGCTTCGTCCAGACGGCGGAATTCTGCTGGCCGCGATAGGCGGGTACATTCTCTGGCAGTTCCTGCGAAGCTTGCGAACTTCAGCCGGCGCACTTACTCCTCGGGCTTTGTTTATTGCCGGCGTCCTTGTGGGCGTAGGATCTCTTGCCCCTCTGATCCCATGGACGCTTCGCAACTTCCATACGCTTCACCGCTTTGAGCCGCTGGCTCCCCGCTACGCCAATGACTCCGACGAGCCGCTGATGCCCGGATTCAACCGATGGGTGAAGACATGGACAGCTGAGTACGTATCGGTAGAAGAGATTTACTGGAATGTCCCAGGGGACGAGATTGACGTCCGACGCTTGCCAACGCGCGCCTTCGATTCGGCGCAACAGCGCGAAGCCACCACCGAAATCTTCGATGAATACAACCGCGATCATGATTTGAGCCCGGAACTTGATGCGCGACTTGCCACGCTCGCCGCCCAGCGGATCCACGATGCACCTCTGCGCTACTATGTATGGCTTCCAGCCATACGCATCGCCGACATGTGGCTGCGTCCTCGAACTGAACTCACTTCGGCAGATCCGCGCTGGTGGGAGTTCAACGACGATCGCCGCTTCGTCGCCGTTAGCCTGGGGTTTGGCCTCATCAACTTGATTTACGTCGTTATGGGACTTTGCGGGATCATTCGCACGCGCGAAATTTTTGGCGTCGGATTATTTATTTTATTTTTAGTACTGCGCTCGCTTTTTCTGGGAAGCCTCGAAAATCCCGAGCCTCGCTACACGCTGGAATGCTATCCCGCGGTCATATTATTCGCGTCTGCCTGTTTCCACAGACACGAATGAGTATTCAACCGTTTTAATCGCAGATTAATCTTGAACATTGTCATACCTACGTTGCACAATAGCGGCCCATTAGGTTCCCCAGGGCTCGTTCCACCAAGAAAATCCTGGGCCAAAACGTTATTGGAAAAGAACGCCCCCACTTGGGGCGAGGGGAGTTTCCCATGCGTTCTAGCTCAAGGCAAGTCACGTGTCTTTTCGGCATTGTCCTCGGTCTCGCCGCGCTGACCTTCGGTCAATCGGCCACAACCTCACTTCGCGGAACGGTTACCGATCCGAAAGGTGCAGTGGTCGCCGGAGCTGCCGTTACAATCAGCGATCCGGCTGCTGGCCTGTCGCGCGATACCAAAACCGGCGATCAAGGTGAGTATCAGTTCCTGGAACTTCCTCCCGCAACCTACGAGCTCATTGTGAAGGCGCAGGGATTTGCCACGGTAAGAGAGAAAGGCGTTACGTTGTTGGTGCGCACTCCCGCGTCGCTGAACGTTACTTTGGAAGTGTCCGGAACGGTGGAAACGGTCGAGGTCAATGCGACCGCTACCATGATCAATACCGAAGATGCCTCCATGGGGCATGCATTCGACAAGCAGCAGATTGAGTCTCTTCCTTTCGAAGGCCGAGAACCTGCAAGTATTCTGACTCTCCAGGCGGGCGTTGTTTACACAGGCAATAGTCGTGCGATTAACAGCCAAACGCAAAGTGGCTTCGACAGCGATAGCCGCAGTGGCACCGTGAATGGCGGCCGCAGCGATCAGACCAACATTACTCTCGACGGTACGGACAACAACGACCAAGCAGGCGGACGGGCCCTGCAAGGTGCCATTCGAGTTCCCCTGGATTCGTTGGAAGAGTTTCGCGTCACTACTGCCAATGCTGATGCCGACACCGGCCGCTCCTCAGGAGGACAGGTCGCTCTGGTCACCAAGAGCGGCACCAATAAAATTCACGGTGGAGCTTACGAGTACTATCGCCCAACATTCACGGCCAATGATTGGTTCAACGAAGCGGCGCAGGTTTCCAGTGGTCTTCCCAACAAGCCAGCATTTTTCCTGCGCAACACCTTCGGTGCATTTGTAGGTGGCCCAATCAAGAAAGACCGCGTCTTTTTCTTCCTTAGCTATGAGGGAATGCGAAAACGCGAAGATCAGATTGTTACGCAGACTGTTCCCAGCGGCAGTGGCACGACCAACGGGTTGCGGAACGGATATATCAGCTATTGCACAGATCCCGCCTGCACACCGTCACTTGTCCGGACCTTGACGCCCTCTCAACTCGCTGGCCTCGATCCCAACTGCGCTTCCATCGGCAGTTGCGTTTTCACCGGTCAGTCCGCGCCTGCCGCCGGTCTTTGCCAGGGGACATTCCCCACATGTCCCGGTCCCAATCCGTATGTCATGCAAGTGTTCCAGCAATATCCGACTCCCAACAGCACCGCGGTCGGGGATGGTTACAACCTGCTTGGTTATACGTTTGCCTCTCCGTGGCCCGATAACCTCAACATGTATGTCGCCAAGTTGGACTATAACCTCACGGCCAATGGCAGCCATCGGCTTTTCGTGCGCGGCGTACAGGATGGCGATCATAACAGCGCCGGGGCGCAGCAATTCCCGGGACAACCGAACTCAGTGGTCGAGGTGGTCACGAGCAAGGGTTTCACCGCTGGTTATACCGCCACTTTTAAGAATTCCTGGATCAATAACTTCCGGTACGGCTATATCCGCGAGGCTTTTGATGATCGGGGACTCCAAAACTCGCACTATGTGAGTTTCCGGTTCATGTCAAACATCAATGCCTTTAGCTCAAGCGTCAATCGCCAGGTTCCGGTGCAGAATTTTGTCGATGACGTTTCAAAAATTAAGGGCAATCATACGCTGCAATTCGGCATCAACGTGCGTAAGGTCGATAACGTCAGCAATTCCAACCAAACTTCTTTTTTCAGTGCCACAACCAACCAGGATTGGATGTCTCCAACCACCATCGCAGGTGCAGGGGTAAGTCTCGATCCTGCCACTGGGCCGTATCCGGCGGTGGATAGCGGATTTATACAAAGCTACGATGTCGCCGTGACCGATTTGGTCGGCCTCATCAGCGAGGTGAGCGCAAATTACAACCTGGACAAGCATCTGAACGCCCTGCCCGAAGGCGCCATGATCCACCGCGACTATCGCGACTGGGAGTACGAGTGGTATGCGCAGGACGCGTGGCGGATGCGCCCGAATCTGACGGTGACGTTCGGCTTGCGTTACTCGCTGCTGGAACCTCCGTATGAAACCTCCGGCACTCAGGTGGCGCCCACTACCAGTACCCACGATTGGTTTATGCAGCGTGCGCAGGCAGCCTACATGGGACAAAACTATTTTGTGACCGGGTTGGATTCTTCGGGCAATCCGATCTACGACGCAAGCCACGAGCTCCAGTTTGCGCTGAGCGGTCAAGCCAATCACGCCAAGCCTTATTGGGGATGGGACTATAAGAACTTCGCCCCACGACTGGCCGTTGCCTATTCGCCGAGTGGAGACTCAGGGCTTGGACGCAAGATCTGGGGAGCAGCAGGCAAGTCGAGCATTCGGGTTGGATGGGGGATGTATTTCGATCACTTCGGGCAGGGGATTACGAGTTCGTTTGATCGTGAAAACGGATTCGGTCTGAGCAGCTCGAACGGAAATGGAGCCGGCTCGATCACAGTGGATTGCGCCTCACGTTTCACCAGTTTGACCACCATTCCTACCACGTATTACGGAAATCCGGGTAATTGTCCGTCCCCGACAGGACCTGTCCCTTACTACACCAGCGCCCCCAGCGGTTCGTTTCCGATTGTTCCGTCTGCGAATCCTGGCTATATCACTTTCGGTCTCGACGACAAGCTCAAGACCCCCTACTCCCACGTGTTCGACCTTTCGATCACTCGTGACTTGGGAAAGGGCTTCGTGCTTGAGACGTCCTATGTTGGCCGCTTCGGCCACCGTCTGTTGCAGGAAATCGATTTGGCGCAGCCCGCAAACTTAAGAGACCCAAAGTCCGGCATGACCTACTATCAGGCGGCTCAGGCTCTGGCGAAACAGTACCGAGCGGGTGTTCCCATTCAGAATGTTGCTCCAATTCCTTTCTGGCAAAACGTCTTTCCAAAGGCCTCAAGCGCTAACGGCGGAGTTCTTTTTGGACCGACCGAGAATTCCGCCGGCTCCCCCCCCTGCGTGAATGGTGAAGGAAGCATAACGAACTTCACCGCCACCCAGGCAATGTACGATTTGTTCGGCTGCTTCGGCGTAGCCTCAAACGGTTCGGGTGGATATAGCGTCGTTGGTAATGAGACTTCTGCCTTGGCCGCCGCTGATCTGGCGGGATATTGGGGATATTCAGGCCCGGGTGGGCCGTGCATCCCTGCATGCGCGACAATCAACGGTAAGCAGACTCCGTATGCCTTCTACGCCCCCCAGACTGGCTCTTTGGATGCGTGGTCCAGTATCGGCAATAGCGCCTACAATTCCGGACAGCTTACCTTGCGCCACCATTCCGGCGGGCTTACCTTCGACATCAACTACACGTATTCGAAATCCATCGACGTTGGCTCGAACGCGGAACGAATCAGTGTGTTCGAAGGTTTGGGATTTTCCAGTCAGATCATCAATGCTTGGATGCCTAAGCAGCTGCGTGCGCCTTCGGATTTCGACACGACGCACATGATCAATTCGAACTGGGTGTATGAGCTTCCGGTCGGCAAAGGAAAGAGATTTGCCGGGAACCTGGGCAAAGTAGGCGACGCTCTACTTGGTGGCTGGCAGATCTCAGGCCTGTGGCGCTGGTCCACCGGTTACCCGTTTGACGTTTACGCCTTCAACAATTGGGCTACGAATTGGGACCTTGAATCATACGGTGTGTTGAACGGGCCAAAGCCCAAGACCGGCCAATTCATTGTTGGCGGTAACACTCCGAACGTTTTCCAGAATCCATCCGCAGCGCTCAACTCATTTCGTTACTCACTCCCGGGCGAGTCGGGTCAGCGCAACGAATTACGCGGCCCAGGGTCCTTCGATATCGACATGGGCTTGTCCAAAGCATGGAAGATCACCGAGAGCCAGAACCTGAAATTCAGCTGGGAGGTGTTCAACGTGACCAACACGCCTCGTTTCGATGTGGGATCTATGATGAACAACAATAACTACCTTGATAGCGCCGGTTCCTTCGGCAATTTCATCAATACGCTGTCACAACAGCGTGTGATGCAGCTTGGCGCGAGGTACACCTTCTGAGCATTTGCGGAATTCAAGAATCAGGGCGGCGACGGCGCCGCCCTTTTTGCTTGTGTCGTTTCAGTGAAGGGTGTTTAGAGCGTGACTAAAATTCGTAGCTTGTGGCTGCGCGAACCGTCGCAGAACGCCCGAGGACTCTCAAACGGGGAAAGGAAGACGTCGTTTATCCCAGTGGCGAGTCGCTCATGCGGAAGCGGGTGCGAACGTGTTCCGATATCAGTTCGATAGCAGAGCGGTTGCGGACAGGGTCAGCCTGCGCCAGATATTTCATGGCTTCCACCAACAGACGTTGTCCGTCAACATATCGGGGGTCCGAGGTTCGTTCCCGGCGCTTATTACCCAACTTCGGAGGGACCGTAATCGTAAAAACCTTAGCCATGAATACATCCTTACAGACGTCCAGTCAGTATAGCGCCCGCCTTGCAACTCCCGGAACTGTTTCTTCCCCTTTACATTCAATAACTTAGCCTGTCGGAGAGATCGTCTGGGTCTTGCTGGTGGTCTTAAGCCTAAAGACATCGTCCGAGATTTTTTCGTTGAGCCGGATAGAGGAATACTTACAGAGCCGATAGTCCCCCTGCGGAGTGAAGAATTGCTGCTGTACTGAGATTCCTTTGTCCGGATCGATCCACAGAATCATCCGGTTGTAATTCCTGCGAACTCTTTCAGATTTGGGGACCAACTCCAGCCTGGCGGTCGTGACTCCGTTGATGTCCTCCGTGCCCGCAAGAGTGACGTCAAAGGTTTTCAGCAGATCCTGCCCGCTCCCTCCAAAACCGAGAACAAAATAGCTTTCCAAGTCGGCCCGATTTTTCCCGAGATCGTATACCGTAACCTGATCTGTCTTCGGGGTATACATCCGCACCTTTCCGTCGCTGAAAAGCACGTACTTCGGCTCGGGCTTTAATTCTTTCGTGCTCGCTCCGATCTTTTTTACGTTAGCCATCATGTCGACGTCTTTGCCAGAGCGACGGTAGTAGATATTTCCGGTCTGAACGTCAACCACTTCGTCGATCACCTTCTGATAGCTTTGCCACTCGAACTCAGCTTGCGCAGTGCGAAAGCTCGCGGCTACCGCGTCCATTTTCTTCAGGACATTTTCCAGCGTGATCGCGTCAGCACTCTTCTGCGGGGTGCTGGCTGTCGCATGAAAGAAGCCGCAATCAAAATCAACGCCCCTGCCGGGAAAGTTGTCCGCGTCAACTGAAGAAACGCTAAAGAAACTGCCAGCGATGGTGAGGGGCAATACTAGCGAGAGAAATTTCATTCTGAAGTCCCGTACACTTGCAGTCCGCAGCTATTCCCGCTTGGCCAGTACTTTGTAGCTCTGCACATTGCCGTTGTGATCTGACACTACTTCATAACTCATGATCGAAACCGCCCCGGAAATCGGTTCAATCACATGCAGCAACTGATCTCTGACCGATTGATCGTCTCCTGGCGCTACCATGTTGGCCTCGACCTGATAAAGAAGATGTCCCTCCGCATCAGAAGTCACCACTACTTCAGTGGGATGCGGATTCCGGTAGACAGGTTTGTCATTGAAGGGGATCACGCGCGGCGAAAAGAAAATAAAGATCAAAATCAGCGTGACCATGATGTCGTAATGGAGAGTGCCCCGCTCATGCTGCCACAAAATGTACGAGCGGATTGTTCGCCAGATGGCGTTCATGGGCAGGGGCGCGCCGGGTGCAGCGGTCGTGATTTCTGCTCTTTGCAAGTGTACTAGCTCCTGCTAGTAGCTTCTAGCTGCTAGCTTCTAGCCAATGCTCCAGCGGGTTCGGGTTTTAGCTAGGAGCTAGAAGCTTTTGGGCGTAATCCGCTCGGCTCCAATATAGGGCCGCAGAGCCTCCGGAATCACCACACTTCCATCGGACTGCTGATAATTCTCGACAATCGCAACCCAGGTGCGGCCAACTGCGAGTCCGCTGCCGTTCAATGTATGTACAAATTCAGTCTTGTTCTTGCCTTCCGGCCGGAAGCGAATGTTTGCTCGCCGGGCCTGGTAGGCTTCAAAGTTCGAACAGGACGAAATCTCGCGATAGAGTTGCTGCCCCGGCAGCCAGACTTCAATATCATACGTCTTTGCCGAAGAGGCTCCCATATCTGCAGTGCACAGCGCGACCGTTCGATAGTGCAAACCCAACTTCTGCAAGACTTCCTCGGCATTGCGCGTCAGTTTTTCATGTTCTTCGTACGATTGCTCGGGGTGCGTGAACTTTACCAGTTCCACTTTTTGGAACTGATGCTGCCGGATGATCCCGCGAACGTCTTTCCCGTACGAGCCCGCTTCGCTGCGGAAGCACGCAGTGTAGGCGGTGAGCGAAATCGGGAGCCGCGCCTGGTCCAAGACTTCATCGCGATACAGGTTTGTAACCGGGACTTCAGCCGTTGGGATCAGCCACAGATCTTTGTCACCATGTGGCACGCGAAATGAATCGGCTCCAAACTTAGGCAACTGCCCGGTGCCGTACATCGAATCGGAATTGACCAGATATGGCGGAAGAACTTCGGTATACCCATGCTCGCGTGTGTGCAGATCGAGCATAAAGTTTGCGAGCGCCCGCTCGAGCTTCGCGCCAAGGTCCCAGTACACGGCGAATCGAGCGCCCGTCAGTTTGACGGCGCGTTCCAGATCGAGAATCCCAAGCTCGGGCCCCAAGTCCCAATGTGCCTTTGGCGCGAAGTCAAACTTCGGAGGAGTTCCCCATCGCCGAACTTCGACATTGTCGTCGGCGCTGCGCCCGATCGGGACGCTCGCGTGCGGAAGATTAGGAATGCCGGTCAGAATCTCGCGCAGTCGCACGTCGAGGTCAGTGGCTGTCTTCTCAAGCGTAGAGATCTTCTCGCGCAACTCTTTTGCCTGCGCCATGGCTGAGCTCGCGTCCTGCTCGCTCTTCTTCAGTTTGGCGATCTCTTCCGACGCTTTGTTGCGTTGCGCCTTGCTGGTTTCTGCCTCGGTGATCGCTTGCCGGCGCTGCGTATCAACTTCTCGAAAATCCTTAAGCACGGCTGCGGGATCCATCCCGCGCTGGCGCAGTTTCCCCTCCACCAATGGCAAGTTCTCGCGTACAAAATTCAGATCGAGCATAGGAATCAATACTTTATCGGAAAACCCTAAGGGAATGCACGCCACCTTCTTGTGGTTTCGTTTCAAATCGACTCTGCGATCTCAGCGGCCTTTCTCCGCGAACTCGGCGGTAAAAGGCTTTTGACGGCACTTTGCACTGTCTAAGCCACGCAGAAAACAGCGGGGAGCCCGCTTGAGTCGGGCTCAAAATGGTGGGAAGATATGTTGGAAGAGGTGGATTATGTCGGAAAAGCGTCACCCCGGCATTAACATGCACAAGCTTCCGGTCGGCGGCGGATTCATCGGTCTCCTCTTCGCAGTCGGCACGGCCGTCATTTTTATCCTCGGATTTCCCACGTTGTGGTACTTCGTCGTCTTCAGTGCAGGGCTCGGCGTCGCCATCGCGCTGATGATCGGAATGGTTCACCAGCGCACATCGGACCAATGCAAGCCGCTTTCGATCCTGACGACCGAAAACTCGCAGCCTCGCTCGCGCGGGCAACGCCAAAAGTGGCACAGAATGTTCCAGACTCTGCCGGAGCCGACTCGTCCGTAGGCTCTTCCGATCATCGAGCCAGCGTCCACAACTCCATTTGGGCGACACGCGCGGACTGTGTAAACTACCCTCGCATGAGATCGACCCCGAGATGGACGGCCCTGTGCCTTGTCCTTGCCATAGCCGCCGTCATCTGCTCGCCGCTTCGCGTATGGGCATCGGCATACGACGGACATCCCAAGCTGGTCGTCGTGATCGTGATCGATCAATTCCGCGGCGATTATCTCGATCGCTATCACGACAAGTTTGGTGACTCCGGATTCCGTCTCCTGATCGACCACGGCGCCTACTTCCCGAACTGCAACTACAACTACGCCAATACCAGGACTGCTCCGGGGCACTCCACGCTCTTCACCGGCGCCTACAGCAATGGTCACGGAATCATCGGCAATGAGTGGTGGGATCCGAAAAAGAAGCGAATGGTGACCTCGGTCGAAGATGATGATGCGAAGTTGGTTGGTGTCGACTCGAAAGCTGGAGCATCCCCGCATAACCTGATGGCCGACACGATCGGCGACGAACTTAAGCTTGCCACGCAAGGGAACTCCCGAGTCTTTGCGATTTCCTTGAAAGATCGTGCCGCCATTCTTCCCGGAGGTTTCGCGGCGAACGCCGCCTACTGGATCGAGCCTAAGACCGGTGCCTGGATTACGTCGACCTACTATCGGCCCGATCTTCCCAAGTGGGTACAAGACTTCAATTCCAGTCGCCCTCAAAAGTACTGGGATCGTGAGTGGAAAGATTCGCAAGGCAATCTTCTGGGTTCCACAGCACGCCGCAAAGGCAAAGACGGATCTGACCTCGGCTTCTACGAAGTAGTCGGCTCAACCACTTTCGCCAACGAATACCAATTCGAATTCGCGCGCGAGTTGATGGTTTACGAAAACGTGGGCCGCGGGCCTGCCACCGACTTCCTCTCGATCAGCCTTTCGGCCAATGACATCCTCGGCCATCGCGTCGGCCCCGATGCACCTGAGATGGCGCAGATGGCGCTCGATCTCGACCACGAACTCTCCGACTTCTTTAACTTTCTCGGACACCAGGTGGGGCTCGCCAACGTCTGGATCGCGCTCTCTGCGGATCACGGTGTCTCGACCTTGCCCGACGCGGTCAAAAAGTTGCACATTCCAGCTGCGAATCTCGGAGCTGCGAAAATCGAAGAACAGATTAACAACGCGCTCACCGCGAAATTTTCACCCGGGCATCCGGCGTCTTACGTGAAGCTCGACTATCCTGACGCCTGGCTCGATCCGGACGCTTTCGCGGCTGCCCATGTTCGCGAGCGCGATGCAGAGACCGCTGTCGGCGAAGCCATGAAGCAGGCGGGGCTTCGCAGCTATTACACGAAATCCCAGTTGGCTGACGGAGAGGTTCCAAATACAGACTTAGGCCGCAAATTTCTGAACAGCTATTCGCCGGAGGGAAGTTGGTATGTTCTGGGCGTTCCCGACATCTACACCGTCGGAGGCCTCAAGGGCACCGATCACGCCTCGCCCTACAACTACGACACGCACGTCCCTCTAGCGTTCTACGGACTGCCTTTCCGCACCGGTACCTATCGCACAAGCGTGCAACCTGTTGATATGGCCGCGACACTCGCATCCCTGCTTGGTATCAACGCTCCAACCCATTCTGTCGGTCGCGTTCTCACCGAAGCTCTCGGACCTCTGCACCGCGAAGGAGAAGGCCAACCATGACCTCGGCTCCTCTGGACCTCAGCGTCAACGTTGCCGGTATCGCGCTGAAGAACCCGATCATCGCCGCCAGCGGCACCTTCGGCTACGGCGTCGAATTCGAGGATGTTGTCCACCTCAGCAAACTGGGCGGCTTTGTCGTGAAAGGCCTGTCGAAAGAGCCCATGATCGGCAACCCGCCGCCGCGCCTTTGGGAGACTGCAGCCGGCATGCTCAATGCCATCGGCTTGCAGAATATCGGCGCCCCGGCATTCCTCGAAGAGAAGATGCCGCACCTGCAGAAGATCAAGAACATTGTCGTCATGGCGAACGTCTTCGGCTACGCGCGCGAGGACTACGAACGCACCATCGAGATTCTCAATGAAGGCGACGGAATTGCCGCCTACGAGCTGAACGTCTCGTGCCCGAACACCGCCCACGGAGGCCTGCAGTTTGGCAGCGATCCGCGATCGCTTGATGAAGTTGTCACAACTGCCAAGCGCGTCGCCCGCCGTCCACTGATCGTCAAGCTTTCCCCGAACGTCACGAGCATCGCGCAGATGGCCTACGTCGCGCAGGAAGCAGGCGCCGATGCTCTCTCGCTGATCAACACTTTCGTCGCGATGGCAATCGATCCCGAAACGCGCAAGCCGCGCATCGCCAATGTCACCGCCGGACTCTCCGGTCCCGCCATCAAGCCAATCGCAGTGCGCATGGTCTACGACGCAGCACATGCGGTGAAGATTCCCGTCATAGGTATGGGGGGGATTTCCACGCCAGAAGACGTGATCGAGTTCATGCTCGCAGGAGCCAGCGCTGTCCAGATCGGCACCGCGAGTTACTGGGATCCGTGCGCCACGGAGAAGATCGTCGACGGCGTTGAAGAATGGTGTAAGGAACGCCACGTCAGCCGGATCGCGGACTTAATCGGCGGCATGCAGATGGAATGAACCGTTTGCACCGCAGCCTCAACTGCCGGAATAGCGCGATTGCGCTCATTGCCACGGGTCGCGAGCGAACTTTTCCCGATTTTCGTCAAGCCCATGCGTCCGGTAGCATCGGATGCGTAGAATTAAGGAAGACGCAGTGTAGCCGATAAAAGGCCAGGAGCAGGTTGCCATGGAATCACAGAGCGAACGTAGTCCCGAATCAAGTCAAACCAAGGCTGAGGCCCATATCAAGAGTGCTCACCAGATTCTAAAGGCGCTGCAAGAGAAGATCGGAGAGCATCCAGAAATCGGTGCCGCCATTACAAAGCTGGAGATGGCGCTGAACGATCTCGCGATCCAGACCGGCGGCGTACTGTAGCGGACGGGCGCAGGCGGCATCTCTCGCGATCTCCCGGCAGCATTCGTTGAACTCAATCGAAAGGAATCGGAATTTGAGTGTTAAGGCCTTCCATGAGAAGGCCGGTCGGAGTCAAGTAGATTCGTTGTGTTTCTTATGAGACAAATGTTTTTCTCCCGCCGAGTTAGCCACTGTCGCCATGCTTCCATCCGCACTCTCGAGGAG
>Ga0070734_10000999_pt1 | contig 46340 bp, 33 predicted proteins | sample Coa_R1_8_FD_66444 | JGI IMG/M metagenome (GOLD analysis project Ga0070734, IMG submission 66444) | Surface soil microbial communities from Centralia Pennsylvania, which are recovering from an underground coalmine fire - Coalmine... | ecosystem: Environmental > Terrestrial > Soil > Unclassified ...
CTGCGCGGCGCCGGCGACAGTCTTTATACGGCTTCAATTATCGCCGTGCATGCCGGCACGGGGGAGATGGCGTGGTATTTCCAAACCACGCCCGGAGACAACTGGGATTACGATGCCACGCAGCCGCTGGTCCAGGCGGATCTGACGATCGGCGGCCGCATGCGCAAGGTAATCATGCAGGCCAACAAGAACGGCTTTTTCTATGTGCTCGACCGCGAGACAGGCGAATTCATATCGGGCGCACCCTTTGTAAGCGGGGTTACCTGGGCCACGGGGCTCGATCCTAAAACCGGCCGGCCGATCGAAGCGGAGGGAGTGGCGGAGATGAAGCCGGTGATCGCGTCGCCCAGCCCGGACGGCGCGCACAACTGGAATCCGATCGCGTTCAGTCCGGCCACGGGCCTGGTATATCTTGCGGCGAAAAGCGGCACACAATTTCTCCACGCGCCCGATGCCAAGTGGAAATACAATCCGGAAGCCTCGAATCTAGGCCTTGCGCTGTACGATGGCCCGCTGAACGCGAAGTTGGCTTCGATGCCTCCTGCCAAGGGAGAACTGGTGGCATGGAATCCGGTCAAACAGCGGGCTTCATGGCGGGTGAGCTACCCGACCCTGGTCGGAGGCGGCGTTTTAGCGACAGGCGGCAACCTGGTCTTTCAGGGGCGCGCCGACGGCATCCTGGCCGCCTACCGCGCCACCGACGGCATGCAGTTGTGGCAGGTTGACGCAGGCACCGGCATCATGGCCGCGCCCGTTACCTATTCGATTGATGGCGTCCAGTATGTTGCGGTGCTGGCCGGATGGGGCGGAGCCTCGGCGCTCTTCAACGCTCCGGGCTCCGGCACGGTCAAACCCGGCTATGGGCGGATCGTCACTTTCACACTCGGGGGCGCGGCGACGCTGAATCCGCCGGCCTACGGTCACAAGGAGCCGCCAGCGCCCGCACTCTCCACCAAAGCTGCGGCATCGGTAATTCACGAAGGCGGCCTGTTGTTCAACGCGCACTGCGCTCCGTGCCATGGCGTAAACGCGGTGGCAGGACCGGTGCCGGATCTCCGCTATTCGAATAAGGACACGCTGGAACACATAGACGACATCGTGCTGGGCGGCAAGCGCGCATCGCTCGGCATGCCGTCGTTCGCGAAAATTCTGAACGCCGAACAAGTGAGGGCGATCCAGGCTTACATCATCGCGCGATCCCGGGAGAAGTAGCGCCGCCCGGCCACCAGATCGCGCCTAATTGGTGTAGTATTGAGCCACTATGGGTATCGCCACGACTACACCGGTCAGCGCCCGCAAAAAACAGCCGCTTTATAAGAGCCCGACTGCCCAGGTGCTGTTCGCTGTGGCGCTGGCCATCGTTCTTGGGTACGTCAGCCCGCACAAGGCAATCGCCATGAAGCCCTTGGGCGACGCCTTCATCCGCCTCATCACCATGGTGATCACACTGGTGGTGCTCTGCACGGTAGTGACCGGCATCGCGGGAATGCAGGATTTGAAGAAAGTCGGCCGCGTGGGCGGCAAAGCGATTCTGTATTTCGAAATCGTCTCGACGCTGGCGCTGGTCATCGGGCTGGTGATCGGCAATGTCGTGCAGCCCGGCAGCGCGTTTCACGTTAATGCGGCCACGCTTGACGCCAAGGCTGTCGCACAGTACGCCGGGCAGGCGAAGGCGCAAAGCGTCACCGATTTCCTGATGGGGATCATTCCCGCTACCGTAACGGATGCCTTTGCCAAGGGAGCGATCCTGCAAGTTTTGCTGGTTGCGTTGTTGTTCGGGTTCGCGCTCTCGGCGGCGGGGGCGCGCGCGAAGCCGCTGATCGACGTGTTTGAGGCTCTCACGCGCGTGGTTTTCGGCGTCATTAACATTCTGATGCGGTTGGCGCCGATCGGCGCGTTCGGGGCCATGGCCTTTACGGTCGGCCAGTACGGGCTGGCATCGCTCGGGCCGCTGGTGAAGCTGATCGTCACTTTCTGGATAACCAGCATTCTGTTCGTCATCGTCATTCTGGGGCCGATCGCGCGCGCAGCCGGCTTCAACGTCTTTTCGTTGCTGCGCTATTTCAAGGAAGAACTCGTGCTGGTGCTTGCCATCAGTTCGTCAGAGCCGGTGCTGCCGGCGCTGATGGAAAAGCTGGAACGAATCGGGTGCTCGAAGGCGCTGGTTGGCCTGGTAGTCCCAACCGGCTACACCTTCAACACCGACGGCACCAGCATCTATATGACGATGGCAGCGCTGTTCGTCGCGCAGGCTACGAACACGCACTTGACGTTAACACAGCAACTCACAATCCTGGGCGTCGCGGTTCTGACGTCGAAGGGCGCGAGCGGCGTGCAGGGCGCGTCATTCATCGCGCTGGTTGGGACCTTGATGGTGGTCCCAACGGTGCCGGTGGCCGGGATGGCGCTGATCCTCGGCATTGACCGGTTCCTCAGCATGTTCCGCGCCGCCATCAACGTGTTCGGTAATGCCGTGGCAACCGTGGTGGTGGCGCGCTGGGAAAAGGAACTCGACGGCGCGACCGTCCGCAAACAACTGGAAGCTCTCGCATGATCAAGCCCTTATATCTGATTCCGCTGCTCAGTGCGGCAGCGTTGGCGCAATTACCGAAATCCGGTCGTTTGTTCGAGCAGAACTGCGTGATGTGCCATGCCAATGGTCCCGGCGGGCAAGGGCCCGAAGCGGGCGCCCTGCGGCGATTGACGCCGGAAGCCATCGTACAGGCGCTGGCGTCTGGATCCGCGCACGAGCCGGCGCGCCGCCTTTCCGAGGATGACCAGCGCGCCATCGGTGAATTCCTCGGCGGCCGAAATTATATGATGCCCGGGGCGGGCGACGCCGCGAAGATGCCCAATGCGTGCAAGAGCAACCCCGGTATTTCGAGCATCACGGCTGCGCCCGCGTGGAACGGCTGGGGCGCGGACGGAACCAACGGCCGCTTCCAACCAGCCGGCGCCGCGGGGCTCCCCGGTGATCGGGTTTCGCGGTTGAAATTGAAATGGGCATTCGGGTTTCCGGGCGCCACGGCGGTTTACGGCCAGCCCACCATCGTTGCAGGCCGCGTCTTTGTCGGGCTCAATAACGGGTTCGTCTACTCGCTCGATGCCGCTAACGGCTGCGCCTATTGGTCGTTCCAGGCGCGCGCCGGGATGCGCAACGCTATCAGTGTCGGAGAAATCAAAGGCCACGGCGCGGCGCGCTACGCGGCTTACTTCGGCGATGTGCGAGCGAACGTGTACGCAGTCGATGCGGCGACCGGTCGCCTGCTTTGGGAGACCCGCGTCGATGATCATCCCGTCGCCGGCATCACCGGCGCTCCGACTCTGTTCGAAAGCCGTCTGTACGTTCCAGTCGCATCGCGCGAAGAAGCAGCGGGCATTCCGGTGAATTACCCTTGCTGTACCTTCCGCGGCAGCATCGTGGCATTGAATGCCGATACCGGAAAACAGATGTGGAAGACGCATACCATCGCGGAAGCCGCCAGGCCGCGCGGGAAGAATTCCGCCGGCACGGAATTGTGGGGCCCGGCAGGCGGCGCGGTTTGGAACTCTCCCACGATCGATCCGAAACTGCACGCCCTCTACGTCGGAACGGGCAACGCCTATACCGCGCAGAGCGCCGAGGGCACCGACGCCATCATGGCCTTCGACCTTAACACCGGCAAAGTGCTGTGGTCGGTGCAGGACACGCTTAACGATGGCTGGCTGGCCTGCAATGCGGCATCGTGGGGCGTGACCGAAAATTGCCCCAAGCCGATGGGGCCGGATTACGACTTTGGCGACTCGCCGATTTTGCGCAACTTGCCGAACGGCCGCCGGATTCTGGTCGCCGGACAGAAAAGCGGCATGGTGTGGGGGCATGATCCCGACCAGAAGGGCGCGGTCGTGTGGAAAACGCAGCTGCCGGAAAAGCTGGCGCTCGGCGAGATCACATTCGGCGGCGCGGCCGACGATCACTACGCGTACTTCGGCGTGAGCAGCCTGGGCGTGGCGGCGGTCGACCTGGTAACCGGCGAACGGAAATGGGTGGCTCCTTTGAAAGCGGCCGGCCCGCGATTGGGCATCGGCGCGGCCATCAGCGTGATCCCGGGCGCGGTGTTTGGCGGGGGCTACGACGGGATCCTGCGGGCGTTTTCCACCGCCAACGGCGAACTGCTGTGGCAGTTCAACATGCGCCGGGACTATCAAACCGTGAACGATGTTGCGGCGCAGGGCGGATCGATGGGTTCGGCCGGCCCGACGATTGCCGGCGGGATCCTGTTCGCGCCTTCGGGTTACATCTTCGGCGAGCGCGGCACGCCCGGCAACGTGCTTCTGGCGTTCACGGTCGAGTAACAGCTAGGAAATATTCAGCAGCTTTGCGGCGGTCTCGCCTAAGATGGCGCGCTTGTCAGAATCGCTCAGGCCCGGTGTCTTCAGCACATGGTCCACCGTGGTGGTGCTCCACGGGAACGGGTAATCGGTCCCGATCATCACCTGAGCGGCGCCGACCTCCGCGACCAGGTGCCGCAGACCCTCGGGCGTGAACACCATCGAATCATAGTAGAGCTGCCGCAGATACTCGGTGGGGTGCTTCTTGGTTTTGCACGCATCGGGAAAACGCACGCAGCCGTAATCCGAGCGCGCCGCATAGGAAGGCAAGTACCCGCCTCCGTGCGCCGCACAGATCTTCAGACCGGGAAACTTGTCGAGCGTGCCGTCAAAAATCAGGTGCGAAAGAAAGATGGTGGTCTCGAGCGGATTGCCGATGACATTAGTGAGCCCGCCGGCGCCCGCCAGCCGCTTGCTCATTTCCGGAATCCCTTGCGGATGCATGAAGACCACGCATCCGAGTTCTTCCGCCTTCTTCCAAAACGGATCGAACTTCGGATTCGAGCACTCGTCGCCATTCACATGGCCGCCGATCGCCGCTCCGCGCAGCTTGTATTTCCGGACTCCTTCCTCGAGTTGTTCGGCCGCCATCTCGGGAAATTGCAGCGCCACTGAAGCGAACGCAACGAAGCGGTCCGGATATTTCGCGCAGAGTTCGGCGAGCTTCTCGTTCTGCAGCGGGATCATCTTGGCCGCGACGTCGCGATCCACGCCGTACCAGTTGGCGTTGATGCTGAGCGCCTGCATGTCGGTTCCCCACTCGTCCATGGTTTCGAACCGGGCAGGGGAGATCACCGCGGCATCGGTGGGCGCGGTTTTGACGCCCATCATGGCGGTAGCTTCCGGAATTACCACGTGCGCGTGAATATCGATGGTCCGGACGCGCCGGCCGCCGACCATCACCTGGCGGCGTTTCTTCGCCGCGCCGCCCTGCGCGCGCAACGAGCGCTCCATCATGCTGCAGCCGGTAAACACGACCCCTGCTGCGGCCGCGGCTTTAAGAAAATCTCTGCGATCAGGCATGGCGATCTCCCGTCGAAACATGGAGTATACTCCTGGAAGGGATTCGATGCGCCGCCTTTTTTCGGTTCTGGTTTTCAGCGGAATGCTGGCTGCGGTCAGCAGCGCCGCCGGCAAGGGCAAGGAACTTTACGCGGTGACGCACGTCGATATCGCCGGCACCGGGAATTTTCTCGCTGAAGCCACGAACCTGATCCAGGAATTCGCCGCCGACAGCCGGAAAGATCCCGGCGTGGTGCGTTTCGAGATACTGCAGCAGGAAGGCCACCCGAATCACTTCACGATCTACGAAGTCTGGCAAAACCGGCAGGCTTTCGATGCGCACCTGGCGGCCGCGCACACCAAACGGTTCCGCGAAAAAGTGCAGCCTATGCTGGGCAGCCCCTTTCGCGAGCGGCTCCACCGGCTGCTCTAACCGGCGATATCGTCGCTGGGCTGCTGCCGGTGATAGGATGGACGCCAGCATGCTCGATGCCGCCCGGAACCAGTTGCTCACACAAGTCGGCCCCGGCACTCCCATGGGCGGCCTGCTCCGCCGCTACTGGATGCCGATCGCCGGCGTGAGCGAATTCGAAAAGGAAACCATCAAGCCGGTCCGGATCCTGGGCGAAGACCTGACGCTGTACAAAGATCTCAACGGCACGTTCGGCCTGGTCGATCGCCGCTGCCCCCACCGCCGCGCCGACCTGTCGTATGGGTTCGTCGAATCCTGCGGACTGCGGTGCAATTATCACGGGTGGCTCTTCGATGAACACGGCCGCTGCATCGAGCAACCGTATGAAGATGTCGCCGAGCCCGCGGCGCGCTACCGGGATAAAATTCGGATTCAATCTTATCCCGTCGAGACCAAAGGCGGACTGGTGTGGGCATATCTGGGCCCCGAGCCGGCTCCGCTCGTCCCTAACTGGGAGCCGTTCACATGGTGCAACGGCTTCGTACAGATCGTCTTCGCTCACGTCCCCTGCAACTGGTTTCAATGCCAGGAAAACTCCATCGACCCGCTGCACTTCGAGTGGATGCACATGAACTGGAGCGTGCGGTTGAATGAGCGTTTCGGCCCCTACTCGCCCCGCCATCTGAAGCTCGCCTTCGAAGAATTCGATTACGGTTTCGTCTACCGCCGCATCCGCGAAGGGATGAGCGAACAGGACTTGTTGTGGACCGTCGGCCGCGTCTGCCTCTGGCCCAATGCGCTGTTCACCGGCGACCACTTCGAGTGGCGCGTTCCCATCGATGACGAAAATACGCTCAGCGTGACCTGGGCGTTCTCGCGCGTTCCGAAAGACCGGGAGCCCTACACGCAAGACCGCATTCCCGCATGGCACGGACCGGTGCGTGATCAGCAGACCGGCCGCTGGATCTCCAGTCACATCATGAACCAGGATTTCGTCGCCTGGATCGGGCAGGGGACAGTGGCTGATCGCACCCAGGAACACCTGGGCACGAGCGACCGCGGTATTCTCCTCATGCGCAGCCGCTTCCTTGCCGACCTCGAGCGCATCGCCAGAGGCGAAGATCCGAAGGGAATCATCCGCGATCCGGATGTGAACCGCTGCGTCACGCTACCGGTGGCCGAGCGTAGAATTCTCACTGAGGGCGCCACCCGCGAAGAGATGCTCAATCATCCGCTCTTAGGCAAACAGCTCACCCACGGATTCCCGTTCCAGGCGGGTCAACCCGACGATGTCCGTAAAGCCTACGAAGCCGCCATGGGCATCGCGTAACACCCTTACCTGGCTTCCTTATATACCTGGCGGGCGAACCCGGTGATGGAGTTGGCATTGGGCCAATCAGGATTGCGGGCCCACTCCGGGTATGCCGTTTTGAATTCATCCGCCAACCGCTTTCCCGCGTCCGCTTCAGAAACGCCCTGCTGCTTCAGAGCCAGGGTTCGTTTGCGCATATCGAGGATAAATGCTCGTTCAGCCGCGATCAGCGATCCATCACCCGGCCGGCTGTGATCGGGAATCACAAAGTGCACCTTGAGCTCCTGCAGCTTATCCAGCAGCGTCAGCCAACTTGTGAAGCTGCCGCCGTCGCCCGCCACGCCCGGTACCACTTTGTTCTGCACCAGGTCGCCGCTAATCAGCGCGCCATCCGGCTCAACCAGCGCGACCTGGTCGCCTTTCGTATGACCCGCGCCCAGCCATATCAGCCGCACCGTGGCGCCGCCGAGTTTCACCACCGTTTCGTTGTCGAAGATCACGTCGGGTGTCCGGGGCTGGCCCACACCCTGCAACAGCTTCGCGTACTCCGGCGACAGCCGGTTGAAGAGCACCAGCAGCTCCGCACCGTGATCGATGAGCTCCTGCTGCTGGACCGCGTTTCGCAGCAGAACGGTTTCCGCCGGAAAACCGCCTTCCCCGGCCGCATGTTCCGGATGGAAATGCGTTGTCGTCAGGTAGAGCTTCCGCCCTTTGGAAAGGCGCTTCGCGACCCGTGCTACCGTCGCGCCATTTGACGGGCCCAGCCCGGTATCCACCACCAGAGTTCCCTCGTCGCCGGTCACAATCGCAACGTTCGGGAACCCAATAATCACCTGGACGTGTTGCGAAACCGGCATGGTGCTTTCCGAAAGCGTCGGCGGCGGCATCTGTGCCGCAGCGGTCATAGTAATAAGTAACGCCGCCGATCGTGTCGGCGCTGCCTTCCGCACTCTCATATTTCCGTGGCCCGATTATACCCCGTGCTAGCCTTGTGAGTGTCTTCGCCCTCAGCAGGGAAACCGCTCAGTGCCGCGCAACTGGCCGCGGATTTTGGGCCGCGGACTCCACACGCCCAAGAGATCATTGGCGCGATCGGGCACGAAGGCCGTGTCGATGCCGTTCAGGCGTATTACTCGTTGCTGCTCGACTGCCTGGCGGCTCGCGCCACTGGTGCGGTCCTTCCGCTGGCCGGCCTCGCGGCGCCGCTGGTCCGTCGTCTCTCCGAATACACGCTGCCGCCCGAGCCCGAAGATCTTCTCAAGGATCTCTATCTCCAGCTGTTCCCGCGAGAGGTGCGGCATGTCCTTGGCGAATACTACACCCCCGATTGGCTCGCCGAGAAACTGCTCACCGCCACTCTCGGCCGGGATTTGGGAGATCCGTCACGGCAGGCGCTCGATCCCGCCTGCGGCTCCGGCACCTTTCTCGTGCTCCTGATCAAGCACATCCGCCGCCGCGTGGCCTCGGGCGCAATCTCGCCGCGCCGCGCTCTTGAGTTCATTCTGCGCAACGTCACGGGCTGCGACGTGCATCCTCTCGCGGTACAGGCAGCCCGCACCAATTACCTGCTGGCGCTTGGCGATCTCCTGCGCTTCACGCGCGAGCCCGTCGACATCCCCGTCTACGAGGCGGACTCCATCCTCTGCCCGCCATCCCGGCTCACGGAATCCTGCGACTTCCTCATTGGCAACCCACCCTGGATCAATTGGCAACATCTTTCCGAAGACCAGCGGTGCGCCACCATGCCGCTCTGGCAGCATTACAGCCTCTTCCCCAAACGCCGGCACGGCATGCAAACCATTCTCGGCGCCGCCAAGTACGATCTCTCGATGCTCATGATCTACGCCGCCGCCGATCGCTTCCTTCGGCCCGGCGGCCGTCTCGGCTTTATCATTTCGCAGACGCTGCTCAAGTCCTCCGCCGGCCAGGGCTTCCGCCGTTTCCGTCTGCCGGACGGCACACCGCTTTGCGTCTGTGGGGTCGAAGACCTGGTGAAATTGAAGCCATTCGATTCGGCCGCCAACCGTACCGCCACGCTGGTGCTCGAAAAGGGACGCGAAACCGAATACCCGGTTGAGTACCTGCACCACACGGCCGCCGCGCAACATAGCTGGCGGGCGCAGCCGATCAGCGCCGACCGTTCGAGTCCCTGGATCTCGGCGGCGCCGGCCACGCTGGCGGCTCTCACCCGCATCCTCGGTCCGTCGCCCTACCGTGCGCGCGAAGGCGTCAATACCGGCGGCGCCAACGCAGTTTTCTGGATCGACGTGCAATCCCGCTCGCGCTGTCTGGTAAAAGTCCGCAATGTCACCGAAGGCGCTCGTAACACGGCGGCGTCGACGCGGGCAACCTTGGAAGCCCCGCTTGTCTATGCTTTACTGCGAGGCCGGAGTGTGGCGCGCTGGAGCGCCGTAGCCGAGCATTCTATTCTCCTCACGCACCGCCCCGGAATGAAACTGCGCGCCATCCCGGAAGCCGAGATGCGCCGCGACTTCCCGCGGGCGTGGGCCTACCTGAAGCGCTTTGAGCCGATGCTCCGGCGGCGGCCCGCCTACAAACGCTACTTCCGCCAAGACGCGCCCTTTTACTCGATGTTCAATATCGGCGATTACACGTTCGCACCCTGGAAAGTCGTCTGGCGCGAACAGGCGTTGCCGTTTACGGCTGCGGTGGTCGGCCCTTCGCGGGAAGCGCTTGTGATCGCCGACCATAAACTCATGATCATGCCGACCGGTTCCGAAGCCGAGGCCCACTACCTCTGCGGCGCGCTCAATTCGCTCCCCGTCAGCGCGGCTGTGGCGGCCTACACCGTGGAAACCCAAATCGATACCCACGTACTGGAGCACGTCGCCGTTCCGCCCTTCGATGCCGGCAACCCCGTCCACCGTGCGCTCGCTTCCGCCTCTCGCCGCGCTCACCGCGCCGTGGAGGGACAGGACGGGAAGGGTCTTCAGCGAGCCGAGCTTGCGTTGAACCGGGCGGTCGCCCGTTTGTGGAGTCTCGCCGATTCGGAACTCGCGGATATGCGCGTCTTCCTGCGCGAAGCCGGTTTGGAACGCACGTGATAATATGGTTCGCGGCCGGTTCCGGAGACCTGAAATGAAAAAGCTGATTCAGCATTTTGCATTCATGGCGGCGGTGCTGTTATTCGCGGCGCTCGCTTCCGCACAGCAGGCCGGCGATGCGTCCCGCGGCAAGGATCTTTTTCTCAAGTACAGCTGCTATGCCTGCCACGGCTTCTCCGGCCAGAACGGCCCGGGTGCGCGCCTGGTTCCTATGCACATGACTACCGCTGGGTTCACCGCTTATGTGCGGGCGCCGCGAACGCGCCAGATGCCCTCGTTCTCATCCAAGGTTCTGTCCGACCAGCAACTGGCCGACATTCACGCCTACATCAAGACACTCCCCGAGTCGAAACCCGCCAAAGATATCCCGGCGCTCGATCAATTGAAAGAAAAATAGCCACAAGCTGACGGCTGCTGCTTTTACCCTCTCCCTCTGGCTTCACGCATTCACTTTTCCGATATGAAGTTCCTAATTCGCCCAATCCCTTGATTTTTACCGAAGCTCGGCGCATAATCTCTGAATTCGCCGGATTCAGACGAGATGCTTGTGAGCCCTGTCGGCTTTGGCATGGTTCGAGCGAACCCCGTGGGAGTTTCCGTTTAAGCGCACTTAAGTGGAGGGGTGGTCATGAATTCTTTCAAGACGCAACTATTCGCGCGTGTAATGTTCCCGGCAACTCTGGTGATATTGATCACCATCGCTGCGCTGCCCGCACTTAGCCAAAATGCCGCCACCGGAGTGATCTCCGGTCAGGTGATTGATCAGCAGGGAGCCGCCGTACCCGGCGCTATGGTCCGGTTGACCGAGACATCGACAAATTCCACGACAAATACCACCACCAACGATGCCGGCCGGTATACGTTCCCGACTGTTGCGCCGGGTACTTACGATCTTGTCGTCACCAAAGAAGGTTTCGCGCTCACGCGCATGCCCGCCCAGAAGGTCGATGTCGGCATGGCTTTGACGATGAACGTTACCATGCAGCTCGGCCAGACCTCCACCGTCGTTGAAGTCTCAGCCGCGGCCGGCGCCGAGCTGCAGATGACTAACTCGACGGTCGGCTCCACCATCTCCGGCGACGCCCTCCAGTTTCTGCCAAATCTCGGCCGCGACGCGTCCACTCTGGCCACTCTGCAGGTCGGCGTCACCGCCTTTGGCACCACAGCCGGCGCCAACCAGGATCAGAACAGTTTTCAGCTCGATGGCGGTAACAACAGTAGCGACATGGACGGTAACCAGCGCGTCTACACGCCTGCCAACGGCTACACCGGCACGGCCTCGGCGGGCGGCGCGCCTTCCGGCGTAATCCCGACCCCGGTCGAGAGCATTGAAGAATTTAAGATCGGCACGAGTAACCAGACCGCCGACTTCGCCGGAGCCGCCGGCAGCCAGGTGCAGATGGTCACCAAGCGCGGCACCAATACCTTCCACGGCGCCGCCTACGAGCACTTTTTCGCTTCTAACGTCGGCGCCGCCAATCTCTGGAAGAACAACCACACGCCATCCTCGGGCTTGCCCTACACCCCGCTTCCCTCCACGCACCGCAATCGATTCGGATTCTCGGGCGGCGGCCCGATCACACCGAAATTCTGGGGCGGCAAAATCTACATTTTCGCCAACTACGAAGGCTATCGTTTCCCGCAGACTACGACCATCGAACGCGCCGTGCCCTCAGTGCTTTTGCGCAATGGCGTCGTTCAGATCCCCAATGCGGCGGGCGTCTACCAGGCTTACAACCTCAACAACGTTCCGGTCACAGTCAGCGGCGTCACTTACCAGCCCGCCACCTGTGGCGGCTCGTTTTGCGATCCGCGCGGGCTCGGATTCAATCCGCTGGTGAGCCAGATCTGGAATAAAATGATGCCGCTGCCGAACGATCCGCAATATATCGTTGCCGGCGCTTCCGATGGCGTCAATCAGCAGGGCTTTCTGGCGAATATCCGCTTGCCTCAGAGTTCCGACTTCCTTGTCGTACGCCTGGATCATGACTTCGGGGATAAGTGGAAATTCATGTCCAGCTATCGCTACTATCGCTTCCTGCAGTTTGCCAACACGCAGGTGGATATCGGCGGTTTGTTGTCAGGAGCGCAGTTCGGCGTTCCTACCTCGACCGCCCCGCGGCCACAGAAGCCCTGGTTCTGGGTTGCGGGTCTTACCGGCACCATCACCTCCAATCTGACTAATGATTTTCATGTCAGTTACCTCCGCAATTTCTGGCAGTGGTCCACGGTGGGCGGCCCGCCGCAGCTCCCCGGTCTCGGCGGCGCTCTCGAGATGGGGGGCGAAAGTGCCGGCCTCAACGCCCTGATCCCCTACAACGTAGATTCCCAAAACACGCGGAACCGCTTCTGGGACGGCCAAGACTGGCTGTTCCGCGACGACCTCACCTTGTTGCGTGGCAATCACCTGCTCCAGTTCGGCGGCAGCTATCAGCGTAATTTCGATTATCATCAGCGCAACGACAACGGCGTCGGCATTGATACGTCGGTTGTTTATCAAATGACCAATGGCACGGGCGTGAATTTTACCGCCCAGCCAGCCGGCCTGCCCGCCTCCCAGGTGACCAACTGGAACAACCTCTATGCTCAGGTTCTCGGTATCGTCAGCCAGCCGCAGGTCATGTATACGCGTAGCGGTTCTAACCTTAGCCTGAATCCGCCGGGAACTCCGGGCTTCGATCAGAGCATCATTCCCACTTACAACATCTACCTCAGCGATACCTGGCACATGAAGCCAACTTTTAATCTGACTTACGGCTTGGCATATACACTCGAGTTGCCGCCCTACGAGATCAACGGCAAGCAAGTCGGCCTCACCGACCAGTCCGGTCATCCCATCGCCCTGACCGACTATCTGAATCAGAAGCAAAAGGCGGCCCTGGCCGGTCAGGTTTACGATCCCACGATCGGCTTCGCCACCGTCCGCAATATGAGTCCTGCCGTAAAGTATCCATTCAACACTTTCTACGGCGGATTTAGCCCGCGCGTTTCCGCTGCCTGGAATCCAAACTTTGATAGCGGTCTCCTGGGCAGCGTCTTCGGTCACGGCAAAACCGTGCTTCGCGGCGGCTACACCCGCATCTATGGCCGCCTCAACGGCGTGGGTCTGGTTTTGGTTCCGCTTCTCGGCACCGGGTTGTTGCAGCCCGTGTCGTGTATCGGCGCCAGCCGCACCGGCCAGTGCCTCGGCAACGGCGGCGTCGATCCCACTACGGCCTTCCGCATCGGCGTGGACGGCATGACGGCTCCTCTGCCCTCCGTCTCGCAGACATTGCCGCAACCTTATCTTCCCGGCGTGGGCGGCAATGCGGCTGCCGGCGATGGTTCGGTTCTCGATCCCAACTTGAAGCCCAACCACTCCGACGAGTTCAATTTCACCGTCCAGCGCTCACTCTCTACCAAAATGGTGATTGAAGCCGGATATATTGGCCGCAGGATTCGCGACGAATTCCAGGAAATCAACATCGACGCCGTCCCCTATATGACTAGCTTGGGCGGCCAGTCTTTCGCCAACGCCTACGCCAACGTGTACCAGCAGTTGAACGCCGGCGGCGCGACGGTTACGCCACAGCCCTTTTTCGAGGCAGCCCTGGGCGGCGCCGGTTCCGCCTACTGCGCGAAGTTCGCCAGTTGTACCGCCGCTGTCGCATCCAACCTGAAATCTTCGATCACTTCTACTCAGGTCTATAACCTCTGGAACAGCCTGAGCGCCGCTCCTTCCTGGACGCTGGGCCGCACCTTACTGAGTTCTCCGGCCATCGGCGGCAGCGCGGTCGCCTCGCAATTGTCCTCGCTCGAATACATCACCAGTCTGGGTTGGGGCAACTATAATGCCGCGTTCCTCTCCTTTGATGCGAGAAACTGGCACGGCATCACCAGTCGCTCCAACTTCACCTGGAGCCGCGCCATGGGAACCGGGAGCCTGCAGCAGTCCTCCAGTTCCATCACTGTGATTGACCCATGGAATCTGCACGCTTCCTACGGTCCTCAGCCGTTCGACATTCGATTTGTCTACAGCCAGCTCATGGTCTACCAATTGCCCGCATTCAAATCGCAAAAAGGTTTGACGGGCCGGTTGCTCGGAGGTTGGTCCATCTCCCCCTTGTTCACCGCGCAGAGCGGCGCGCCGCTGCAAGTGAACGTGGGTACGGGCAGCAATTCTGACGCCCAGGCATTCGGCGAAATCTATGGCAACAACAATCGGGCCTACGAGAACGCCGTGTTGACCGCGCCGTACACCGGCGGTAACTCCGCGCACTACAATGTCTCTGTGCCTAGCGGCGCGGGCGTCAACGGGAACCCGTCGCGGGGGGGATCCGGCATCAACATCTTTGCCGATCCGAATGCCACCTATGCTTTGTTCCGCCGCCCGATCCTGGGTCTCGATACAACCGGAGGCGGCGCCGGTGTGCTCCGCGGATTCCCGTCCTGGTCGCTAGATGCCACCGTTTCCAAGGAAATCCGCGCCACCGAACGTGTCGGCGCCACTCTCATCATTCAGATTACGAACGTGCTGAATCATTTCCAGCCCGAGAATCCCACCCTGAATATCGATAGTCCGCAGACCTGGGGTGTTGTGACCGATCAGTCCACTACGGGAACGCTTTCGGGCATCGGAGGAACGGCGCGCGGGGTCCCCACCATCAACCCGCGTCAGATGGAGTTCGGCCTTCGCGTGCACTTTTGAGCAGGGTGGGGCAGGCGATCGTTTCTCGTCGTCTGCCCCACCGGTTCTAGAAGTTCAGCCGCATCGAGAATTGTACGACCCTCGGTCCGCCGCCCACTACGCCCGCGGTAGTCCCGACCGCGGTAGCCACTGCGCTGCCCACCGTTGCCGTGATCTTGCCGAAGTTCGCGCTACTCTGATTCGAAACCGGGTTGGAAAAATTCGTGTGATTGAACAGGTTAAACAAGTCCGCCCGGAATTGCAGCCGCACACGCTCGGTGCCGAGAGGAAAAGTTTTCGCGCCGGCGAAATCGAAATTCGCCAGCCCCGGTCCGTAGTATTGATCGCGTCCGGATGTGCCCACGCGCCCGGCCGGCGGAGTCTTCGAAAAGTATGTCGTGCTGAACGCATTGTCCGGAGTGGTATTGTCTTGCGGCAGAGAACCGCTGCCCACCACGTCCGGCCGGTCGAAGAATTGATTGAATCCGCTGAAATCCGCCGACCCGTTGTAGACCGTAAACGGCGACCCGCTTTGCACCGTGGTAATACCCGAAATCTGCCAGCCGCCCAGCAGTTCGCGGTTGACCGGGTTGTCCCATCCGAAAACCCGGTGCCCGGGTCCCGCCGGCACGTCGATCACATACACAAACACGGCCCGGTGCCGGATGTCGAAATTCGAAGGACCGTACTCCAGCCGCAGATTCCGCGGATCGGCCACTCCGCCCGGCTGCCCGCTTGGGACCGACCACGACGAACTGTCGTCCAGAGACTTACCCAGAGTGTAGGAAGCCTGCAGAAACACGCCGTGCCGCCCCTGGTATTTGCCCGTCAGCACCAGGCCGTTGTAATTGGAAACCGCAATGTCTTTTCCGGTATTCAGCCCCGCAAACAGCGGGTACGGAAACACCTGCTGATTGGGCGCTTGGTTGCCGCGCTTGGTGGGATCCGAAACCGTGACATACGGCTCGTTCAGATCGATGTTGAGCAGCAGTTTGTGCGCGCTCGATCCGGTGTAATCGGCTTCGATCGAAAAATCGTTCCGGATTCTCCGCTGGATCCCCAGATTGTATTGATAGATGTAGGCGTTGCGCAGGTTCGGGTCTTCGGCGCTGAAACTGACTAACCCGCTAGTCGGCGTCCCCGGTCCTTGCTTTCCAAAATTTGACACCAGGGGCACGCTCTGGTTATACCCTGTCGCATACGCGAACTTGCCGGGCTGCGTCACTCCCGCCGATTGATTGGTGGTCAGGCTGTAGGGAGCGTTCAGCCCCATGTTGGCCGGAATGTTGTTGAACACCTCGTCATAAGCCACGCGAAAACCCCCGCGGATCACCGTGTCGCCCTGTCCGAACAGCGCTTGCGAGAACCGCGGCGTGTAGGCGAAGCCCACCACCGGAGCGAAATTGTTCTTGTCGACATTTACTCCGCTGCTTCCCAACGTGAACGGAGCCTGCGTATAAAAGAAGGATGCTGGTCCGGTCTTCGTCGGGTCGATGCCTAGCACCTGGTTTGTGCCCAGCAGCACCGGGCCGACGCCGGGAATAAAGTTGGTGGCATCGTACCGGGTCTGATAAATCGCCGACGGGTATTCGTAGCGAACGCCGTAGTTCAGTGTAAAGTTTTCCTTTACTTTGTAGGTATCCTGCCAGTAAACGTCGAACGGATAGCGCTTCCAGTAAGCCAGCGTCGAGCCGCTGTGGAAGATCGAGGTGTTCACTAACCCTGCCGCAAAATCACTCCAGTTTTGGAAATTGAACGTGCCCCGGAAGGAACTATCGAGAAAACGCCGCGCTTCCTCGCGCCGCACGTGCACACCCCACCGGAACGAGTGCTTGGAAGCCCCGAACGGTGCGATCCACGACATGTTGTCGAACAGCTCGTACGTGTTCGTAATGCGCCCTTGCGGATAATTATTGGCCGTTCCGAGAACCGCATAGCCCCCGCTTACTGTAATCGTGGGCAACCCGGAATCGAGCACGTTCTTCGCTCCGTTCACTACGCCCGGCAGGGGATTCCCGTTGGCGTCCCGGAAAATGGTCGATGCGTCGAATCCGGAATCCGTCACCGTGAGGAACGTCTTGTTCCGCGAAAAACCGAAACGGAATTCATTTAGCAGGTTTGCCGCGAACGAGTGTGTCTCGCTCACCACCCCCGAGCGGCTGATCGGCGTATTAGCGGTTCCGCCTAGCGACGGCAGTACTCCTGCAGTTATCGCGGTCCCCTGGTATTCGGCCCACCTCCCGGTCAAACGATCCCGGTCGCTGAAGTTATGGTCAATCTTGATCAGGCCGGTGTTGTCGAACGTCGACGCCCCGACATTGGAAATGAAATTGATCGACGATCCCGGGTTGAACGTATTCGGGTTGGGCCAGAATTGGAGCAGCGCCCGTGAGATCGGATCCGTCACCTGGGCGCGCTCCACTGCCGTCGGGACACGGGTCGAGCTTACCGTCGGGTTCACCTGCCGGAAACCCTCCCATGACGCGAAAAAGAATGTCTTATCTTTCCGAATCGGCCCCCCAAAGGTCGCGCCGTACTGATTTCTATGCAGCGTGTTCTTGGTGCCGCCCAGCTTGTTCGTGAAGAAATCGGTCGCGTCGAAATCGCTGTTGCGCAGATATTCGAATATCGAACCGTGGAACTGGTTGGTGCCGCTCTTGGTCACAATGCTCACCTGTGCCCCTTGCCCGCGCCCGAACTCCGCTGTCGGCACACTGGTCTGCACGGCGAACTCCTGCACCGCGTCAGTGATGCGAAAATTTCCGAGCGCGGAGCCGATCTGCGTGTCCATGTTACTGACTCCGTCCAGCAGGAACAGGTTCGATTGCGAGCGCGCACCCGCTACGTTGAACCCGCCCCCCTGCTGGCCAGGCTGCGACGGCACCGCGCCCGGCGTCAGCAGCGCCAGGTCGAGGTATTGCCGCGCGTTCAGCGGCATGTTCGCGATCGTTCGGGTATCCACCACCGAGCTGACCGTGCTCTTATCGCTCTCCAGCAGCGGCGCCGCGGATTCCACTTGCACCGTCTCGGACGCGCTGCCGACTTCCATCGCGATTTCCAGGTGCGTTACCTGATCGACTTGCACCAGCACCGACGGCACTGTTGCCATTTTGAATCCGCTTACCTGGGCCGCCAGCGAATATGTCGATGGCGTCAATTGCAGAAACTGGAATTCCCCTTCGGCATTGCTGGCGGCGCTCGTCTTGGTGTTGGTCGCCACATTCGTGAGTGTCAGTCTCACTCCGGCGATCACCGCGCCGCTCGGATCTTTCACCACCCCGGAAATGCTTCCCACCGGGGACCCAAACATGTTTCCGATGCTGGCCAGCAGGATTGCCGTCAAAAACCCGGTTCGTATAGTCACACTAAACCTCCTTTAGACAACGAAGTTATAAGGTGAGCAACATGGCGCTGGAACTTCGGGGTTGTTCGTAGTGTACTGCATTGAACGGGAATTGAAAAGGCAATTAGAGCCTTGACCTGCTTTTTTACAAAGCCGATAATCCCGCAATAAGGAGGTTCATTGCATGATTTCTTCGAACGTCGACCGCCGGGCCTTCCTCATGGGCGCCGCCGCCCTTTTGCCTACCGCCAGGGGTGACTCTGCCGCGGATTTAAAACCCGTCTTCGCCGAAATCGAAAAACGTCACGACGAGGCGGTGCGCCGCATCGAGGATTGGGTCAAGCAGCCCACCATCGCTGCCGAGAATAAGGGCATTAATGAGGGCGCGGACCTCATGATGCGCCTCCTGCGGGATGCCGGCTGCAGCCAGGTCATCAAGTGTCCCACCGACCTGCATCCGGGTGTCTTCGGCACGCTCGATGCCGGCGCCCCTAGAACGCTCGCGGTCTATATCATGTATGACGTTAAGCAGGTCGATCCCTCCGAATGGTCTTCGCCGCCGTTCACGCCCACCCTGACCGATCGGCCTGGTCTCGGCAAGGTACTGGTGGGCCGCGGCGCCGTCAACTCCAAGGGCCCGCAGGGCGCCTTCCTCGCCGCCGTCCACGCCATCCGCGCCGCCGGCCGCAAGCTGCCGGTAAATCTCGTCTTCGTCTGCGAGAGCGAGGAAGAAATCGGCTCGCCCCACATCCACCAGATCGTGCATCGCGCCGATGTTACGGCCGCGTTGCGCAAATGCGTCGGCGTGCTGACTCCTTCCTCGGCTCAGGCGCTCGATGGCACCGTTACCATGTCGCTCGGCGCCAAGGGTATCGTCGAACTGGAGCTGGTGTCGACCGGTGAAAAATGGGGCCGCGGCCCCCGCCTTGACGTCCACTCGAGCAATAAGGCGCGTCTCGATAGCCCGGCCTGGCATCTTGTCGAGGCGCTAGCCTCCCTCGTCTCCGGTGACGGCAACACCCCTGCCATTGATCGCTACATGGAAAAACTGCGGCCCGTTAGCGCCGCCGAGAAGGCCATGATCGACGAGGCCGCCAAGCGGCAGGACGAGCAGTTGCTTAAAAAGCAGCTCGGCGTCGAGCACTGGATCCACGATGTCGGATTCCGCGAGTCGCTTGAAATGCTCTGCTCGCGCCCAACTGTGAACATCGAGGGGCTTGTGGCCGGCTACACCGGCCCCGGCGGCAAAACCATCCTGCCGCACCGGGCCGTAGCCAAGATGGATCTGCGGCTGGTGCCTGACATGACCGCCGCCGATTCGCTAGCCAAGCTGAAGGCGCATCTCGCCAAGCGCGGATTCGGCGATATCGAAGTCAACATGACCGGTGGCTACGACCCGACCAGCACGTCCCCCGACGCCATGCCTGTGCGCGTCGAAACCACAATCTACAAACGCCACGGCATCGATCCGATTGTGTGGCCGCGTAACGCCGGTTCCTGGCCCGGATACGTGTTCACCGGCGAACCGCTCAAGCTCGCGGCCATCCAATTCGGCTTAGGTCACGGCAATGGGGCGCATGCCCCGAACGAATATTATTTGATCGAATCGAAGAACCCGAAGATCGAAGGGATGGATGGCGCTGTCCGTAGCCATGTCGAGTTCTTATATGAACTAGCCGCCTAGGGGCTCAGAGGAAGGACTCGTCCTTGCCCAGCGCCTCAATCATCGCCTGATCCCCCGATTTACTGCAACGACATTTCCACAGATTGCTGGGCAATACGCAACCGCTTGGTCGCCGTCACCATCGGCAATCTGCTACATTATTTCAACAGACTCATATCCGGAAGTCTTATTTCCCAAAGGAGGGAAGCCATGAAAAAAAGAATGCTTCTGTTCACCTTATTAGGACTACCCATGCTCAGTCTTGGCCAGGAGAACGGATCCCTGTGTGTGAAGGCAAATACCGGTCGCGCCGGTGTGTTTGTGGACGGCAAGTATTTAGGTCCGGCCGCGAACTTTCGCGTCGCGAGGACTTACTCAGTTCCCGCTGGCGATCACGATGTCAAACTCGCTGATCCTCGCTATGAGGAGTTGACCACCAAGGTCACGATCAGGACGGGGAAGAAGACAACCATTCACGAGACTCTTAAAGAACTTGCGCCGGCGAAGCCTCCGTTTGGCCGATTGCGAACAGAAAGCACCGACAAGTTCGCGGCGGTTTACGTCAACGATAAGTACATGGGCCATGCGGACGAGTTCAGCAACTTTGCCCAGGGGCTCTTGCTCAACCCCGGTGAATACAACGTGAAGATCGTACCGGCAACCGGCTCGCCGGTGGCGCAGACCGTCAAAATTGAAGCTGATAAGACCGTTGTCGTAAAATAATCTGTTCCGCTCAGCTCTCGCGGACGTAATCGCCGCCACAGCACTTCAGTGCGGGCCAGGGTGTTGCAAGAGTTGGTATCGTGTTGACCGAAACGCCGCACATCGCCGGTGGAGCCAAACCGGCGCGCCGGGAGGCGTTCCCTTATCTTTTCGTCGTCTTTGCCGCCCTGTTGACGCTGCCGATCCTGTTGCCGCCCTATCCGCCGCTGGTGGATTATCCAAGCAATCTGACGCGCGCCGATATTCTTTCCCGCTATTGGCAGGTGGAGCATTTCCGGAATATCTATGTGATTCAGCACGTCCCTCTCGCCAACCTGGCCATCGACCTGGTGGTGCCGCCGCTGGCGAAGATCATCGGGATCCTCGCGGCTGGGAAGCTGTTTTTGGTTCTGGTATTTTTCGTTTACGCGGCTGGATGTTATCTGCTGTGCGGAACAGCCCAAGGACGCCCCACATGGGTCGCGATGCTCCTATGCTGTTTTTTTTATAACACGGCACTCACCACCGGGTTCATGAACTACACCGCTGGAATTGCGCTGTACATGTTGGCATTTGCGTGCTGGCTGCGCTGGAGCAGCGGTTGGAACGCAAGTCGGGTGACGGCATTCGCGCTATTGGGGATAGGCTGCTATTTCGCCCACCTCTCGTCGATTGTTATCCTCGGCATTTCCGTCTTTGCGGTCTGGTGTTGGGAATCCGTCTCCGGGCGTATGGGGGCTTTGGCGCTGCTTTGGTCCGCCGCGGCCTTCGTTGTACCGGGTATCCTGTTTATCATCGTCATGCGAGGGCCGGGACGGGTCGGCACCGTGGCTTGGAACAGCTTCATCGGGAAAATGCAAGACCTTCCCCTGGTCATCCGGACATACAGCCTGCCGCTGGACTTCATTATCCTGGCCGGCACGCTGCTCGCGGTCTGGCTTTGGGTGCGCGCGTCCTCTGGCGTAACAGTCCATTCGCCGGCTCTGGTTGCCGGAATAACGCTATTTCTTTGTTTTCTGTTGTCACCCAAAGATCTGTTCACTTCCAACGCGGTCGATTTACGATTCGTCTGGCCGGCGACGGTGCTGGCCACAGTGGCGTTCCGGCCGCGAATTCAATCCCGGCGGGCGGAACGCTGCGTGGCCTGTTTGCTGTTGCTGTGGATCGCTCGCACGGCAGTGATCGGGTCCGTGTGGGAACAGTTGGGAAACCGGCAGAGGCAGATGATTCGGGTTTTTGACAGACTGCCGTTCGACGCTTCTGTATATCCAGTCACCTTCGAAGCCCCGGACTACGACACCGCAAAGCGGGATAATGCCTTGCGGTTTACGGTGAATTATGCGGTAGTTACGCGCGATGCGTACGTTGGGGGCTTGACCGCCGTGGCTTACCAGCAGCCATTAGTGCGGGTGGGAGGCCCCGATTTTGGCACCTGGAATCCGGGGCACCCGGAGCTGTGGCGCAGTTACGATTACGTCTGGACCTACAAGGCGACGCCGGAGCTGATTTCCGAACTGCGAAGCGAGGCCACGCTGGTCGCGAGCGCCTTCGAGAGCGCGCTATGGCGCCTGGATGCGCGAAGGGCGCAGACGCGGTCCAACTGAATGCTGCAGCTCGGGCAGCCCGCCGCAATCACCAGGGCAGTTCCCTTCTTCGTCGACCCGTTGTTACACTGAAATTTCTCCTGTCGCTGGTGCAGAATCTCGCTCTATCGATAGGCCGGTGAACTCGTTTTGCGACTAGCCCTTCTGCAAATCAACCCAACCGCTGGTGATCTGGAGGGAAATGCCGCGCTCATCGTCCGCGCCGCGCGTGAGGCGCAAGCGCAAGGAGCGGACCTGGCAGTCACGCCGGAACTTGCCCTGATGGGCTATTTGCCGCGCGATTTGCTGATGAACCAGGGCTTTGTGCGGCGCAGTTGCGAGATGCTGGGGCACATCGCAGGCGAGGTAGCCGACGGGCCCAGGCTGCTGGTCGGAGTTGCTACTCCGAATCCCGCAGAAATGGGACGTCCCCTGTTCAATAGCGCCGTTCTTCTGGAACACGGCATGGTTGGCCGCGCGTTCCATAAGACCTTGCTTCCCACTTACGACGTGTTCGACGAAGACCGCTATTTCGAGCCGGCTCGCGGACCTTTCCTGTTGGAGTGGGACCGGCTTCGTTTGGGCATTAGCATCTGCGAAGACGTCTGGAACGACCGAGATTTCTGGAAACGCCGTCGCTATCACCACGATCCTATCGAGGATCTGGAGCAGGCCGGGGCGCAGGCGATTCTGAATCTTTCGGCTTCGCCGTTCACGGCGGGAAAGCAACTGTTTCGAGAGCAGATGCTCGGCCACATGGCGCAGAAATATCGGGTGCCGATCGCTTACGTTAACCAGGTGGGCGGCAACGACGATTTGATCTTCGATGGCCGCAGCTGTATGTTTGATCGGGAAGGAAAGCTCGTGGCGCGCGCCAAAGGTTTCGAAGAAGACGTGCTGGTGGTCGACCTGGAAAGCGGTACCGGCCGCATCGCGGACGACGATTTCACGCCGGAGGCCGAAATTTGGAACGCGCTCGTGCTGGGTGTCCGCGACTATGCCCGGAAAACTCGGTTCCGCCAGGTGTTGTTGGGCCTCTCCGGCGGCATCGATTCGGCGCTCACGGCGGCCGTCGCCGCCGACGCTATGGGACGGGAGAACGTGTTGGGCGTAATGATGCCCTCGCGGTACTCGAGCGAAGGCAGCTTAAAGGATTCGGAGGAACTCGCCCGCAACCTGGGAATCGAGACTCTGACGCTGCCCATTTCCGGCATCATGGACGTCTACGACTCCGCGCTGGCGGACGCCTTCCGCGGCCGAGCGCCCGATGTCACCGAGGAGAACATCCAGTCGCGGATTCGCGGCAATCTGCTGATGGCCTTGTCGAACAAGTACGGCTCCCTGCTGCTGACGACGGGCAACAAGTCGGAGCTGGCGGTGGGTTATTGCACGCTCTACGGGGATATGAACGGCGGCCTGGCGGTAATCGCAGACTTACCGAAGATGATGGTTTACCGCGTGGCGCGCTGGCGCAACCGGCGCCGGCCCGACATTCCGGAAGCCATTCTCGCCAAGGCGCCTTCCGCCGAACTGAAGCCGAATCAGACCGATCAGGACAGCCTGCCTCCCTACGAGCTGCTCGACCAGATTCTGGAGCTGCACGTCGAGCAGTGCCGGTCGGCAGAGGAAATCATTGCGCAGGGTTTCGACGAAGCGACGGTGCGGCGGGTGCTGCGGCTGGTGCGGATGGCGGAATTCAAACGGAAGCAGGCAGCGCCGGTGTTGAAGGTCACTTCGCGGGCGTTTGGAACCGGATGGCGCATGCCCATCGTGCGGCAGGAGTGAGCAGCCCGCCGCTACTGACAAACCGTCACCTGATAGAAGTAATGCGGTGCGGGAGCGCCGGTAAGGATCCGCATCGCAGCTCGCTCCCAGGCGGGAAACGGCTCATACAACCAATCGGATGCTGTCCGCCCCTGGCAGGCTTCGGCCGCGACCGAACTAATCAGTCCGCCCGGCGAAATGTCGCGCGTATTGCGAATAATCCAGACCCAGCGCACGTCGGGAGCTCGCACAGCGGCCCGAGCCTGAACCGCTCTTTGCTGATTTACAGGGATGTACGTCAGCCCATCGCCGAGATAGTAGTGCAGCGCTTCGAAATCTGCGTTATAGCCATCCGCCAAAACCGTATCACGGGGAGATGCCGCCGACCGCAGCCTTCTGCTGATCTCGCGCAACGGCGCGGCGTATCCCATATTGACGAAATTCTGGCGGCGGAAGTAGGAAATCCCGGACGAGACAAACGATACAAGAATCGCCGCCGTAACGACGTACCGGAGCAAAGCGCGGCTCCGTGCCAGGCCTGCGGCGAGCGCCAGGGTCACGAATGGCAGCAGCCACAACAAGCGCGCCGGCACAAACGGCCAGGAGACCCACCGGGCGGCTCCGATGTACCCGCTTGCGGCGGCAATCGCCACCAAAGGGAGCAAGGACGCGGTGGACGCCCGTACGCAGCATCCGCGCCAGATCATCCAGGCAGCTAACGGCACCAGCGACAGCGCCAGGGGCGCGAAGGACTCCCCGATTGTCAGAGAAACCATGCTGAATGAAATTTTGAAAGCTTCCTCCAGCAATGGACTATGGGTCAGCCGGTAATGCGGTTGAAAAAAGGACGCCTGTTCCCAAGCACGAACCGAAGTAGCGAGGGTAGGCAGCCAGGGAGCGTACGCCGCCAGGGTGGCAGCCGTCCAGATCGCGACCCGGATGGGGCTGATGTACCTCCAGGACACGACCAGGAACCCGGCCAGGATCGCTAGGCCCGGCAGGTAATGTGTATAAAGCAGGAGAACCATCGCCGCGAAAGCAGGCGCCGCGCGTGCGAGAATCTGTCGCGGGCCGCGCATCCATCGCCACAGCAGAAAGATCGTCAGAATTCCCAACGCTGCCTGCATCGTATAGGAGCGCGCCATGCGGCCGTACAGCAGCAGGCACGGAGAGAACGCAAACAGGATCAGAGCCGGCCAGCGGTGAGCCGGCCGCCAATGGCGCACCCAAAGCTGGTCGAACAAGACGGTGCAGAACAGGGCCATGACCGCCGAAAGCGAGCGAAGGGCGGCAATTCCAGTCCAGGGCAACGGGAGGCGCAGCCACTCATGCAGGAGGAAATAGTAGAGAGGCGGGTGAACGTCGCCTTGCAGAACCGGGATGATCTCACGCAGCGAGCGGGAGACGGCGTTTCGAGTGAACAACTCGTCTCCCCACATGTCCAGCAGATCGAGATGGTAGAAGAGCGGAACCGACTGGCCGATCAGTACAGCGATCAAGGGGATCCATGAGCGGATCCCCGGAAAACGGCCTGATTGCACGCGTCGCAGGAAGGACGTCAGCACCGCTCCCCCTGGTCGCGGCTCAAACCGAAAGGGCGTCTATTGGGCGGCTGCGAGTCCAGCTCCGACGCGCAGAGACGAACGGACCGGATGCGCGAAGACCTGCACATTGATATCCGACGATTTGTCCCAACCGGAGCCATTGGTATTGAATGTACCCTGATACCGGCCGCCGGCATCGAACAACAACATGACGTTATCGGCGGAATCCTGTGCTGCTCCGCTCAGGGCCGCGTTCGAGGCGTGGTTGAACCATTCGTAGCTCTTTCCTTCGGATCCGGGGACCGGCCGGCCGGAGCCCCAAACTCCGAAGTGATACGCCACGCCGCCTTCCACAACGAGATTCAAATTGCTGAAATCCACCTGCCAGACACGTAGGCTGGTGCCGAAGTCGTCATAGAGAGGCGCTCCGCCCTGGCTCGCGTCGGTAATCTGAATATCGGGACTGCCTGTATCATTGCTCCCCGCAGTCAAGGAGGCGGCCCTCAACGGAGTCAGATCGCCGGTTGGTTTGCCAAAGTACAGCCGGATGTCCTGGTAAAAATCGCCCAGTTGATTTGGCTGCTGCCCAGCGCTGCCGGGAACGGCCCACGTGCGAATGGAATCGATGACCCAGCGCTCGCCTGCACGGCCAACGGTGAAACTGTCGCCGAGAAAACCGTGATCGTTCCAACCCCACCGGACATTACTGCGCACCGGACCCGAAGAGTTGTTGAGGTTGATTTGTGGTAAGCCCCGATCCACGACGAGCGTGGAGTCCGCGGCAAATGCCGGCAACGCCAGGAGCATCATCGCGCCCTTCAAAAATCGAGTTTTATTCACTATTCGATCCTCCACAATCGATTGATTCTTTTGCAGTTTACCGCAGTGTGCAGGATCACGCAAGTTTTCCTGTGGTAGTTGTCAACGACAAGTATTGCCGCGCCGCTGTTATATTGAAGTCGCTGGAATCCCGATGGATCTGCCGCTCGTCACGGTTGTCACTCCTTCGTACAACATGGCTGAATTTGTTGCCGAGGCGATCGATAGCGTGTTGTCGCAAGACTATCCGCGGTTCGAGTTGATCGTCATGGACGGGGGCTCGACGGATGGCACCACGGAAATACTCAGGAGTTATGGCTCGAGGCTGCGCTATTGCGTCGCGCCGGATGCCGGACCCGCGGACGCCATTCATCGGGGTTTTCTCCAGGCTTCGGGCGCGATCCTGTCATGGCTCAACGCCGACGACCGGCTGCTTCCCGGAGCGATCCGGACCGCGGCGGGGCATTTGGCCGAATTTCCAAAAACCGATGTGGTCTACGGGGAAGCGCGTTGGATCGACCAGCGCGGAACCACCATCGGACGCTATCCGACGCTGCCCTTCGATGCCAAGATGCTGGCGCGGGATTGTTTCATCTGCCAACCCACGGCGTTCATGCGGGCGTCTTCCTATCGGGAGTGCGGCCTGGATCCCAGCGTGAAGTGCTCGTTCGACTATGACTTGTGGATTCGCATGGCCAAGCTCCGATTTCGCTTCGACGCGCTGCCGCAGTACCTGGCGGAATCGCGGATGCACGCCGGAGCCAAGAGCTTTTACCAACGCGACCAGGCATTTCGGGATTCGATCCGCCTGCTCAAGCGCCACTACGGCTACGTGCCGTTCCAGTGGGTCTACGGCTATGCGGCTTATCGGATGGACGGCAGAGACCAGTTCTTCGCACCAATCCGCCACTCCGGCGCGAAATATTTAGCCAGTTTGGCGTTGGGCTTTCGATACAACCCCACGCGCGCCTTGCGTTTTTTGGGCGAATGGCTGGCGGTTGGATGGAAAGCTGTGGCCAAGGCAAAATCGAACGCTTAGCCGGTTGATCAACCTCGGTCCGGCGGACGGGGCACTCGCGAGGACTTCGGAAAACGGGGCGAACGCCCACGTCATTCGCTTCAATCCCCTTCGATTTGGCCCGAGCCGACTCCTACAATCTCTCCGCCCGCCCCGGAGAAGACGATTTCGCAGCCGCAATACCGGCTTCTCGACGACATAAAAATTTGCACACGCCATTACTAAGCTCGCAATGATGTTGAGCGGCAAGCTCCCAAGTACGCCGAGGCGCGATTCCCAACAGAACGGCTCCTGCCACAGATACAGGCTGTATGAGATTCGGCCGAGCCAAGCCAACGGAGGCCAATCAAGTACCGTACCTCGAGCCGAAGCGCAGTAGTGGATCACGGCCGCGGCACAAAGCGGAAACAGAGCATTTGTGTGCGGAGCCAACCCCAGCTCGTTAACCCTTCGCAACGAGCTAGCGCCAAGCCGCAACCAATCAGGATCGGATAGTGACCGGATAAAATCTTAAAAGCTCGCCGTAGCAACCAAGTAGACCAAGGCTGGCGGCAAGATCCGAAAAGCGCGGCGCTGATAGAAACCACCAAGGCTGATCCACCCGGCTTTGGCTTCCTCTAAAAGCAGCAGGTGCGTGATCAGAAACCCGGACAGCACAAAGAATACTGTCACGCCGAACGAGCCGTTCGGGAACACATTGCGCGGTGCGCCGGCGTGCCGACCAAGCACCATCAGAATCGACACGGCCCGCAGGCCGTCAAGGCCCGGAATGCGGTCCGGCCTAAATGACTCGGCGGTCATCAAAGAGCATCTATGCTTTTGAACATAACCCGATACAGCCACCGGGCACAACCGCCCAAGACAAGAGATGAGATGTTCACGCGGCGGGAACTATCACGCAGAGGCACACCGCCGCCCAGCCCCAGCATTGCGGCGAATAGCGTCTCAGCCCGCCGCTTCCAGAGCGGACTGATATCCTCGGATCTACTTCCAGACTTCCATGCAAGAAATGTTGCTCCATGGAATCGGAGACTCGCCCCAACGAGCCGCGAGAGAAGAGCGAACACGAGCCGTGGATAAGGAACCAGGCGTATGCACCTTGCGTTTTTTTGGGCGGCTGGCGGTTGGATGGAAAGCTGTGCCAAGGCAAAATCGAACGCTTAGCGGGTTGGGGTTGGGCTTGTGAGACTCTGCGCCTGGTACCACTGGTAGGTCTGTTCGATGCCGTCGCGCAGCGCAACCCGGGGAGTCCAGCCCTGAGCCCGGATTTTCGAGGTGTCGAGCACTTTGCGCGGTGTTCCGTCCGGCTTGGAACTGTCATAGCGGAGCGTTCCGGAGAAGCCCACCACGGAACAAACGAGGCTGGCGAGTTCGGCGATGGTGAGATCTTCCCCTGTGCCGACGTTGATAATGTCGGGTTCGTCGTAAACTTCCATCAGCAGGACACAGGCAGCGCCGAGATCGTCCACATGCAGGAACTCCCGTCGCGGCGAGCCGCTGCCCCAGATCACCATTTCGCGACTGCCGGCAAGCTTGGCTTCATGTGCTTTGCGGATCAACGCGGGAAGCACATGCGATGAAAATAAATCGAAATTATCACCGGGTCCGTAAAGGTTCGTAGGCATCAGGCTGATGGCGGACAATCCGAACTGTTTCCGGTAGGCCTGCGCCAGCTTGATGCCCGCGATCTTGGCGATCGCATACCACTCGTTGGTGGGTTCCAGAGGCCCGGTCAGCAGATACTCTTCCTTCAGGGGCTGCGGCGCGAATTTCGGATAGATGCAGGACGAACCAAGAATCTCGATCTTCTTGACGCCATGTGCCTGACACGCCTTCAAGACGTTCATCTCGATGGCCAGGTTGTCATGCAGAAAATCGACGGGATACGCATCATTGGCGCCGATGCCCCCAACAGTAGCCGCCGCCAGAAAAACATATTCCGGGGCGCTCTCCGCAAAAAAGCGCTCGACCGAAGGCGCGTCGCGGAGGTCCACTTCGGCGCGCGTGCGGAGGATCAGGTTCGCGTGTCCGCGAGTTTGCAAGGCGCGGACGATGGCCGATCCGACGAGCCCCCGGTGGCCGGCAACAAAGATTCGGCTGTCTCTATGCATGGGCCTTGCCGCGTTCTATTACCTTGTGGCCCGCCTTGGCGAGCGTCCGTTCCTGCCGCGCCAGTTCCAGATCATGCTGGATCATCATCTTCACCAATTCCTCGAAGGTCACTGTAGGTTTCCAGCCCAGCCTGGCGCAAGCCTTGGAGGCATCCCCGCAGAGATGGTCGACTTCCGTGGGGCGGAAGTAGCGCTCTTCGATCTCGATATAGCGCGCCCAGTCCAGGTCGAGACAGGCGGCGGCGAGGTCGAGAAATTCGCGGACAGAATGAGAGACGCCGGTAGCGATGACGTAATCATCGGGGCGGTCTTGCTGCAGCATCCGCCACATCGCTTCGACGTAGTCCCCGGCGTAACCCCAATCGCGGCGGGACTCCAGGTTTCCCAGATACAGCTTTTGCTGCAAACCGAGCGAAATGCGCGTGAGCGAGCGCGTGATCTTGCGGGTGACGAAGGTCTCACCGCGCCGGGGAGACTCGTGATTGAACAGGATTCCGTTGCTGATGAAAAGGCCGTAGGCTTCCCGGTAGTTCACCGCATACCAGTGCGCCGCCACTTTGCTGGCAGCGTACGGGCTGCGCGGATAGAACGGGGTAGACTCGTTTTGCGGCGGCGGCGCCGCGCCGAACATCTCCGAAGAGCCGGCCTGGTAATACCGGAGAGCGCCCCCGTCCCGGCCCACATAATCCCGAATGGCCTCCAGCAGCCGCAGGGTGCCGGTGCCGACGACATCGGCCGTGTACTCGGATTGTTCGAAGCTGACGCGCACATGCGATTGCGCAGCGAGATTGTAAACCTCTGCCGGCTGCACCGACTCCAGAATGCGGCGCAGGCCCGTGCCATCGGCCATGTCGCCGTAGTGCAGGTGCAGAGGCGTCCCGGAGACATGGGGATCGGTGTAGATCCCGTCCAGGCGATCCGTGTTAAAGGTAGAAGCGCGGCGGATAATTCCGTGAACTTCGTATCCTTTGGCGAGCAGCAGTTCCGCCAAAAAAGAACCGTCCTGCCCTGTGATCCCGGTGATAAGGGCCCGCTTCATCGGAAGCGAAGATTGTAGCATGGTGGATGCAGAGTCGAACCAAAAAACGGTGCGAAGACTCTGCTAAAACGTTGGCATACTGGAGATTGAGGCCCACGAAGAGGAGCATCACCTGGAAATCGGAAAGAACCGGGAATGGATAACAGCGGAAAGCGGCTCATACTCGGATTGAACTACAGCGGCGTTCATGACAGTACTGTCGTGATGATCACGCCGAAAGGTGAGACCGTATCTGCATGCGCACTCGAACGGCTCTCCCGGGTTAAACAGGACGGACGCCCGCCTGATGCGCTTCTCCAAGCTGTCGACTGGGACCAAATCGAGACGGTCGCAGTATCCACGGACGAACGCCTATGGTCCCCGGACAATCCCTTCAGTAAGCTGCATCCCCGACCCCTATCCAAGCCCCGGAATAACTATCTGGAGCATGCGCAGCCGTTTTATGACTACCTGGCTCGACTGCCAAGGCCGAAGCGCTTCGTCTGCCACCAATTGTGTCATGCCGCTTCGGCTTTCTGGTGGAGCGGCTTCGAGGAGGCGTTGTGCCTCACGTATGACGGAGGTATGTTCAACAGCCCTTGGTTCGGAGGACTATACAAAGCCAATCGGGCCGGCGGCATTGAACCCCTCGATCGGTTTGCTGCTTCCCATTACGCCAAGATAACCAGCCTGTACACAATCGTGACCGCCCTGTTGGGATTTACTCCCAACAAACACGAGGGAAAAGTCACAGGGTTGGCCGCCTACGGCAGCCCAAATCTGCGTTGCCGGGAGCTGATCGAGGAACTGTTTACGGTAAATTACCGTATCGGCGAGGAAGCGTTGGAATGGTTTCAGGCTTACTCGACCGAGACACCCCCGATCTTTTGGGTTCATCAGCCGCAGCGGCGTGAACTGTTTGCCCGGTTCGAGCAGTTCCGGCGCGAAGACATCGCATACGCAGTCCAAGCCGTGGCGGAGGAACATATAATCGAGATCCTGCGGCGCGCCGGCGATTTGGGGTGGCATTCCTCGGCAATATGCCTGGCGGGCGGTTTGTTTGCCAATGTGAAAATCAACCACCGGATCAAGGAGCACGGCTTCGAACGGATCTTCATTGCACCTCCGATGACGGATGATGGAACAGCCATGGGGGCGGCCCTTGTGGTAGCCTCCGAGCGGCCGGGTTTTTCGCCGGAGCCAATCCGGCATGTATTCTTCGGGCCCGCATACGGCGAGACGGATATTCAACACGCGCTCCAAAAGCATGGGTTGCGCTACTCGAAAGTGAAGGAGCCGGCGGAGCGACTGGCGCAGTTGTTACGAGATGGTGCAGTGGTGGGTGTGTACCAGGGCAGGATGGAATACGGACCTCGCGCCTTGGGCAACCGTTCTCTTCTCAGTGCGGCTACCGATCCGCATATCAATCAGGATCTTAACGCGCGCCTCCGCCGTAATGAATTTATGCCATTCGCCCCAATTACGAGAATTGAAGATGCTCGCTCCTGTTACACAGATCTTGCGGGCGCAGAACATACGGCAGAATTCATGACGATAACGTGCAGATGCACCGACGAAATGCGCCGAGAGTGCCCAGCGGTTGTGCATGTGGATGGCACGGCCCGGCCGCAGTTGGTGCGCGCTGAAATCCACCCGCTGATTCATGCGGTACTGACGGCGTACAAGGAGAAGACAGGCATCGCATCGCTAGTTAACACATCATTCAATGTTCACGAAGAGCCGATTGTCTGTACCCCCGACGATGCAATTCAAGGGTTCCTTGAGTCTGGGCTGGATTTCCTTTACATGGAGGGAGGGTATCTGGTTTCCTCTGCGGAAAACCACGAGCCAGCACTGAGATGTTTACGGCGCGGAATCGCCTTACCTTCCCAAAAAGAGCGAGACTTGGCCACGGCTGCTCTGGTGCTTAATGAACGCGCAAACGCGCCGAAAGAGCTGATCCGGGAAAAAGAGGATGAGATTCGCCGCCTCTCGGCCGAACTCTCGGACCGTGAGGCAGCGTTGGAGGCTGCCAGTGAACGGGCCGAATCGTTAGATCATGAGGCAAAAAAGCGCTTGAAGGAGATGCTGGAAAAAGAAGAAATCCTGCAGCGCCTCAATAAGCACAGAATTTTTATCCGGTGGCGTTAGTGCGCGGCGTTACGTGCTGCTCCTCTCTCAAAAAAAGCCGAGGAGCGGTTGCAGGAATATAGCCGATGCAGCTCAGTTTATAGGCCAACCGCCGGCGATCCCCCCGAAGCGAGAACCGCGCGGGAATCGTGTGGCTGGAGGCCCGGATTTCCAACAGCAGGCTTTGATTGTGAAGCTCCGGCGGTACGCCTATTTCCAACCGAAAATCGCCCGCTGACAGAAGGAATGATTTTAGCGGCACTCCGTTGGCTTTCACGCTGATTAGCTGTTGATGGAAATTGTCATTGCGCCCGGGCACCCAACCTTCCACCAACAGCGGTCCAACCGGAGGCGGCAGCATATAACGCAGGACGGGTCCGGCCCATCCGTCGGAATATAATCCCTGCGAATTTTGAACCGTGTGATTGATGGCCAATCCCGAAGCCAACCTGATTAGACCCTGCAGGCGATTAGACAGTGGACGACAGAGCCGACCGAACAAGCGCTCGACCTGGGCACACCAAATCCGATGGTAGGTGTCCAGGCCGTATACAATCGAACCGGGGGGCAGGCGCAGGCCGGTGTGCCGCTTCAGCAGCCTGTGGAGTTCCCGGATGCGCTCCGATCCACCCGAAAAGCTCTTGGCCTCAGGGTACTCGCGCAAACAACCCAGATATTCCGGAATGTACTCGATGCGGTATTTCTTCGCAATGCGAATCAGCACATCCCAGTCCATCGTATAGTGGAGGTCTTCCTCCAAATACCCGATGTCATCCAGAACCGCTTTGCGGAAGTACACGGTCTGCTGGAGAATGTAGTCGGAAAGATAAACCAATTTCCACAGGTTGAGCGGTTCCGTACAAGGGAACCGAGATGTAATTTCGCCCCGCCGGTCCATGAGATAACCTTCGCCATACACCGCTCCGGCTTGCGGGCTTCGCTCGAAGCACTCGACGGCCTTTCGCACCGCTCCGGGCAAATATACGTCGTCCGAATTCAGCCATGACAGTATGGTTCCATGAGCCTTCTGAAAACCTTTATTGATCGCGTGCGATTGGCCGCGATCTTTTTCTGAAATGAAGGTCAGCCGGCTGGCGTAGTCGCGAACGACCGCCGCAGTCTGATCCGTCGAGCCGCCATCCATGATGATGTATTCGATGTGGGGATAGTCCTGACTAAGAAGACTCTCGATCGTGGCGCGGATAAACTCCCCCTGGTTATAAGAAGGAGTGACCACCGTGACCAGGGGAGATTCCATCGCTAGCCCGCGCTGCTAAACCATCGCAGCAATGCCGATCTTAACATCATTCGATTTCAGCCCTGGATCGAAGACCTGCCTTCGTACGCCTCGCAAACATCAGCAATGGATCCATCCAGCAGTAATTGCCCGTGATCCAGCCATAACGCGCGGCCGCACAACTGCTGCGCCATGCCGGAGACGTGGGAAACACAAAGGATCGTCTTACCGAGACGGCGGAACTGAAGAATTTTGTCAAAACACTTGGTCTGAAACGTGTGATCGCCGACAGCAAGGAACTCATCGATGAGCAGGACATCGGGATCGACGTTGACGGCTACAGAAAACGCCAGCCGCATAATCATGCCCGCCGAATAGGTGCGGAGAGGTTCGTCCATGAAATCGCCTATTTCCGCGAACTCGACGATGCCGTCGAAGATTTCCTTTATACGTTCCCGGCGAATGCCGAGCAGCGCAGCATTCAAACGAACGTTTTCCGCGCCGGTAAGGTCCGGATGGAAACCGGAGCCCAGCTCCAAAAGAGCGGCAACACGCCCGTGAACCGCGATGGCGCCCGAATCGGGTCGCGCCAGTCCGGCAACCAGGCTCAACAGGGTGCTCTTGCCGGCGCCGTTCGCGCCTACGATCGCGACGCTCTCGCCGGAATCAACTCGGAACGACACACCTTTCAACGCATGAAAAGTCTCCAGCTCGCGGTGCCTCCCAAACCAGTTGCCGACATGCGCGCGCAAAAGCAAACGCCCGGTGTGCCTTTGAAATCCTTTCCAGACTTCACGGAATTCGATGCGCGGACCGGCGATCATAAATAGTTATAAAAACCGGATTGGAGTCGGCGAAAGGCGATCCAGCCTAAGACGAATGTCAGGGTCGAAACCGTGGCGAGTTTGAGCAGCAGCGACGTTTGTGGGTAGGCGCCGTCGACCAGAATTCGTTGCGATGCCAGAACCAGAGCCGCCACCGGGTTGTATTGATAGAATTCGCGGAACTCCAACGGGATCCTGGAAAGCGGATAGAAAATCGGAACCAGCCAAAAAAGAACGACATTGGCGGATTCCACGACATAGCGAACATCGCGAACATACACATTCAGCCCGGAAAAGATCAACGCGAGCCCGACCACAAACAGCAGTTCGAGAAACCAGACCAGCGGCAGGAACAACCAGTAGATGTTCACGCCCTCTCCGGTGAGCGCCACCAGCGCCAACAGCAAAATGACCTGACTGGACATATGCACGCAATTGCTCAGCACAGCCGAGATGGGGATGATCTCGCGCGGTACGGGCACGCGCTTGATCAGTGCCGCGCTCTCCACCAGGGAAGTCGTCCCGGTCAGCCAGGAGAGAGCAAACACGTTGTATGGGACAATGCCGCAGAGCGCGAATACTGCGAAGTGAGGGATTTGGGTGTCGTAGATTTTGGTAAAGACGAACCAGAGCACTCCCATCATCACCAGGGGGTTCAGCAACGACCAGAACACACCTAGGGACATGTTGCGGTAGCGCACCCGAACGTCTTTAGAGATCAGGTTTTGCACCAGGAACAAGTAGTCGCCGTTCCATCGCGGTTCCACAATGGCAGGGTTCTCGTTCAATGCGGCTGCGCCGGCGGACATCACGGGAATGCTATTTTAGCGCAGCTTGGATGGACCGTGCTGCTTTTGAACGCTCGTCGGCCGCGGTTTGCGGTAGAATCTCGCTTTCAGCCATTGGAAATGAGTGCAATCCCAACCAATCGCCCGGCCCGGGTGGCCGCGCCCCTACTTCTGGCGCTGCTACTGGCCTCCTGCAATCGCGGGTTGCCGACGAAATTGGATCACTTGCCGGCGAACTTGAGCAATCCCGAGCTGCGCGGGTCAGGGATTTACGCGGACGGCTGGATCGGAGGGAAGGCTTCACTCGATCTCAGGCAGCCGAACGGAGATCAGATTGTCTTGATTCGCGGAGAGGTGCCGGTAATCGGCGAATCGCAGTTTCGCAGCAATCTTGAATTGCTCGTCGACGGTGAGCCCATGGCGCGGTGGGAGGTTCGGCCCGGCAATTTCGCAGTATCGGCGCCCGTGCCCACGGGAAGCGCGAAACGGCGCCTCACCGTCGTCTTCAGCAAGTTGCAGCAACTGCCTGGAAGCGATGGCCGTTCCGTGGGGGCGCGGCTGAGCTTCATCGGTTTTGCGCCGAAATCCGCCACGGAAGGCGAGCCCTCGGACATCACCCGTGGTTTGAACCTGCAACTGGGCAGCGGATGGGGCGTGCTGGAGACGTTTCACAATGAGACTTTTCGCTGGATAGAGAATGACGCGCACATCGTTGTGGCAGCGGAGCACGGGGGCGACTTCGTGCTGTCCATGATTGTGGAGCCCGGACCTGGCGTTGGCGGCAAGCCCTTCCTGCTAAAACTGCTGGATGGCGCGGGCCGCCAGGTCAGCGCGGAACCGGTGCGGCAACGCGAGCGCGTGAATTTCATCTTTCCGATGGAAACAGGCAAAACCAACGAGTTTCAACTGCACCTCGACGGTGGGGGCAAGCCTACGCCGAACGATCCCAGGATTCTGAATTTCCGGGTTTTCGAGGTGGAAGCCAAACTTTGGGAACCAGTTAGGTGAACGAGCCGATCTACCCGCTTTTTGAGAACTGCTGAATGATCGCCAAGCGCTCGCGCGCGGCGCGATCGAGTTCCGCGATGACCCTCTCCTTGGCCACTAACTCGTTTTCCAACTCACGAATCCGATCTTGCAATGCCCGCAGGGTTCTGTCGGGCGTCGTACCGGTCCCAGACGTAATCGGCAAGTCCGTGTATGTGGCGGTAAAGACGTCGAGGATGGCGGCTGCCACCTCAGGGCGAATGTGCCGATTGTCCGCCGAAAAGGGACTATCGAATAAGTGGAACGCCAACTCATAAGACGGAAAATAGTAGTATTGTTCCCGGCTTCGCTTGGATTCATCCGAGAAGAATTCATCGATAGCAGCGCGCAGTATCGACTTCGAAGCCTGATTGGCCGTAATGGCAGACTGATTCCGAAATGTGGCGATTAGCGGAATGGGCGAAAGAGTGAAAATGATTCGCTTGCCAGGGAGAAACGTCCGCGCTAGGCGGTCGAACTCAGAAAAAGCTTCGATCGTTTCGGCTACCGTAGCACGGCGGAATGCGTGACGATCGGGATCGTACAGACGCGCCGGGATGGGGCGCCACAACGGTTCGTCGGCGATTTTGTCATACCAGATTTCCGACAGACCGAGCGTTATGATGAACACATCGACCTGCTCAAAGCTACTGCGTATGTTATTGCGCCGCTCCTCGGTAGCTTCGAAATATGCTTTATCCTTCGTGAACCAGAGAGCCGTTTCCGGCGTGAATTCACCGAATGCCCAGCGCAGTTGCTGAACAATCACGAAGACGTTCTCGAATGTCTGGCCCAGCGAGAGCAGGAGAGGCTCCGGGCACAATCCGTGCCGCTCCGGCGCTAATTGCCAGCGGTTATAGCCATATTTGCTCAGGAATTTTATGAAATATTCGGCAAAGCAACTGCCGAATGCCAGGACCTTGGTATCTCGTGTAATAAACGATGTTGAAGGGCGCCACCCTTGCAAAACGTCGTTGGCGACAATCGCGCGGTCCTGGGGATAACGATTACAATGCTCGCCGACAAACCAGCGATCGGGCTCCTCAAAATCCAGATCTTCCGGGTGTTGCTTCCAAGAGGAAAGGCGAACGGGTGGGTGCGACATCTCGATTTAGTGTACTGTGGATTGCGGATCGCGCCGCAACGCTGAGAGACGCAGATGCCCGCGGCTATCCCGCCCGACTCCGAAGAAACTCCGCGAACTTTCGCAATCCCTCCCCGAGGTCCACAGAGGAAGTGAAATGGTATTGCGACCTCATCGTAGAGTCAACGGAGTAGAACTCGATGTACTCGGGGACGGCCCCGGTATAATCGATCTCGGCTTTCAGGCCAAACACGTCAGCGGCGGTTTCCACAAGGGTCGTCAGCGACACCGGCGCGCCGGAGCCGCAGTCGAAGGTGCACCCTCGCGATGAAGTACTCAAGAGCGCAAGAATCGCTCGCACAGCGTCATCGATGTACATTGCATCGATCAGGTTGCGGCCGTTGCCCCGGATCGTGAATCGCGGATTTCGCTCGAATGCGAATTGGCGGACCAGCCGATTGTAAATTTTTCGTTCCGGTTCAAAGGGTCCGTAGGCGCCGAAAAAACGCAGAATAAAGAGGTCGTCGATTGCGAGGTTTCGCTGAAAATGGGCCAGGTACCGCTCACTGGCAAATTTGGAAATGGCGTACGGAAGCAGAGGCGCCACAGCACGTTCCGGGGAAACCGCACCCGTCAACCCGTCATACACGGCTCCGGAGGAGAAATAAAGGAAGCGCCGAAACTTGAGCTTCTCAACCACGTGGAGGAGTGAAAGCGTGTTCGAGACCAGGTCGAAGGCGGGGTCCGCCACCGAGCGAGCCGGATCGCCATTGGCGGCAAGGAATACACAGGCATCAAACGATTTGCTGGAGGACTGAAGCAGGTCGGCGGCCCCGGGTTGTGCCAGGTCGATTCGCAGAGGGTGAATGTGCCTGTTACCGGTGCGCTCGACAAATTCCGGAAACGAATCAGACCGGCAGTACGTCGCTGTGACGTTCCAATCGGCAGATAGCGCGCGAATGAGATTCCGGCCGATGAAACCTGAAGCCCCGGTAACCAGCAAATTCATGCAGTGGCAGTGCGGGCCTGTGTTCTATACCACTCTATGCTTCGCACGAGTCCTTCTTCCAACCCGACCTTTGGTGCGAATCCGAGTTGTTCCCGTGCGTGGGCGATATCGGGAATTCGCATGTCCACTTCGGGCCCTGGGTGCGGCTTGAACACGATGCGGGAGCGGGAACCCGTCAGACGGATGATGGTCTCGGCCAAGCCTAAAACCGTGATCGTGGCCTGTGGATTGCCAAGATTAAATGTGGCGTGGCGGCCAGTATCGGCGTGGAGCGTCTTGTAGAGGCCGTCCACAAAATCCGAGACAAAACACCAGGAACGGATCTGCGTGCCGTCGTTGAACACGGTAATCGGTTCGTCGTTGAGGGCGCGGCCAATAATCTGTTGTACGGCGCCTTCTCCGACCTGTCGGGGACCGTAAACGTTGAACGGTCTGACCGAGACAACTTGCAAGTCAAAGTCTGCACTGTAGGCATGCGAAAAATGCTCGGCCGCCAACTTGCTGACTGCGTAAATCCACCGCCGCTCTCCCAGCGGCCCCACGGTCGTCCGGTCGGTTTCTTTGCCCCGATAGACAAATGGGCCGTAGACCTCACTGGTCGAAAAATCGACAAATCGCGCGATCTTATTCGCCGTGGCTGCTTCTAACGCGTGATAGGTGCCCAGCAGGTTAACCTGCATGGTGCGCGTCAAATTGGCTCCCACGCTGTAAATTCCGGCAATGGCCGCCGCGTGAACACAAATGTCCGCGCCCTGCATCGCCGCTTTCAAAGCGTGAGCATCCAAAACATCTCCCTTTACGAAAGTTAGACCAGGGTGTTGGCGGAAGTCAGTAAACTGGAGGGCGTTGCGAAGGAGGTTGTCGTACACCACCACTTCGTTATCGGCTACCAACCGCTCAATCAGATGAGAAGCGATGAAACCGGCCCCGCCGGTGATGAATATTCTTTTCCCTTGAATAACGCCCACGAAATTCCCGCTAGAAACCTGAAGGGCCAGTATAGCCTGCAGTCTCATTGAGCGCAACCAAGGTGCCATACCGTGTTAGCAACGGGCATGCGTAGCGCATCCCTTGTTCCGGTATTCGTTCCCGCGTTTCGCAGCGCTGCGGTGGCGGTGTTAAAATGATCACTCCATCCGCCATTTCATGTCTGACCCTATCGTAATTCTAGGCGCCGGACCCGCCGGTTTGGCGTGCGCGTATCAGATCCTCCGCAATGCGCCTGAGAGTCGGGTTCTGGTGGTGGACAGCGCTTCGTTTATCGGCGGTGCCGGATCGAGTTTCCAATGGAAGGGGCATGCTCTGGACTACGGCCCCCACGCTTTTCACACGCGCGGCAGTCAACCGGAAAAGTTTGTGCGGGAGTTGTTCGCCTCGGACCCGGATATGCTGATCGAAGGCCGCAAAATGGTCCACGTGTACCTGAACGGGAAACGCCTGAAATACCCTCTGCAAATCGGTGAATCTCTGCTCAAGTTCAACCCGTTCGTGAGCGCGCTGATTTTCATGGAATTTCTGGCAACCTCCCTGTTCCACGCCGTCGTGTCGATACCGGTTGAAAATTTCGAAAATTGGGGTCGCAAGCGTTTTGGATCGAGGCTCTACCGGATCAGTTTCGGCGATTACACCGAGAAAGTATGGAAGACCAAAGCCAGTAAGATCTCCGAGAAGTTTGCATCTGAGAAGATTCAGGGGTTCAGCTTCGTCAACCTGATCCGGCGCTTGTTCCGCATCGGAGGGCAGGTAACCGAGCCCTACTTCCAGACCTGGCTCTATCCGCGGCAGGGCTCCGGGGAACTCTATGCGCGCGTCGGCCGCGAGATCTGCTCGCGCGGTGGAGAATTCCTTCTCAATCACAAAATACAGCGCATCCACTGCGATTCACAGCGGGTCCGCTCCCTCACCGTGGAGGGACCGGCCGGTCCTCAGGAAATCCCGTGTTCCTGGTTGATCAATACGATCCCCCTCCCCCATTTCATAAAACTGTTCGCAGAGCGGGCACCGTTCATTGTGCGCCACCACGCGTCGAAGCTGAGATATATCTCCTTGATTTTGGTATATGTTGAGTTCGCTCTTGAACGGATCAGCGAAGATCATTGGTTTTATCTGCTCGATCGGCAATTCCGGTTCAATCGAGTAACCGAGCAGAAGAACCTTAGTGCCGAAACCATGGAGCCCGGCAAGACTGTGCTTTCGTTTGAGCTGACCTGCCGAGTGGGTGACCAGTACTGGAAGATGTCGGACCAGGAACTTTTTGAAATGGCGAAGGCCGATTGCAAGGGCATCCATTTTATCGCCGATCAGGTAAGTCACATCACAGACTTCCACGTCAAACGGGTGCCGAATGTCTACGAAATTTATTTCAAGCATTTCGACGAACACGCCGAGGTTTGCCTAAGCTATTTACAGGAGTTCGAAAATCTCTGCAGCATCGGCCGCCGCGGCTTGTTTCTTCAGGGAGACCAACATCAGGCGGTCGAGATGGGCCTTCAGATGGGCGACATCCTGTCGAATGGCTCGGTGTGCCGCCGCGATCTCGATGACTTTATTCGGAAGTATGTTCGGTATGTGGATGACTACTAGAATCGTCTTTTGCGTCGCGACAAAACCCCTGTTTCATTCGGCGCTCTCGATCGACGGCGGAATCAGCCAGGCGTTAGGGTATGAAAATCGGCATTCTAACGTGTGTCTATAACGATTGGGCCGCAGCACAGGCGCTTTTTCCGCTGCTCGACGACGCGCTACAACGAGCGGGACTCCTGGCCGAACTGCTCGTTGTAGACGACGGTTCGTCAGAACCGACACCTGGTCCGCACTTCTTTTCACAGCCGTCGGCGCTAACCGCAATCAAGATTCTGCAGCTCCGAAAAAACCTCGGGCATCAGCGGGCGATCGCTGTCGGTTTAGCTTACATTTATGATCACATGACCTACGATGCCATCGTGGTGATGGATGCTGATGGTGAAGATAAGCCTTCCGACGTTATACGTCTGATTCAGGCCATGAGGCTCCAGACATTGCCCGCGATCGTGTTTGCAGAGCGCTCCAAACGTTCGGAAACCGCTCTATTCACGTTCTTTTACCATATCTACCGACTCATGCATGTCATCTTGACAGGTCGTGGAATCCGCGTTGGGAACTTCAGCGTCATTCCCTCCGCCCTGCTGCAAGGACTTGTCGTGGATATGAATCTTTGGAACCATTATGCTGCATGTGTCTTTATTTCAAAAGCTCGAACCGCAACCATCCCGGCGTCCCGCGGATTGCGGCTTAAAGGGAAATCCAAGTTGGGCTTTACATCTCTGGTGGTTCATGGACTTTCTGCCATATCTTGCTACAACGAGATCATTAGTGTACGCCTCCTAATCTGCACCTCTGTCACATTTGTTGCCGTCTTCTTAGCACTCGTTTTGACGGCAGGAGTCCGCTTTTTTTCCCATTTAACTATGGCGGGATGGGCGACCTATGCGGCCGGCATAATGGCACTGGCACTCCTTCAACTATTGCTGTTTTCACTGATACTCGCAACGACTCTTCTTGGCGATCGAAAACATCAACCTTTCATACCGATTCGGGATTACCCTAGTTTTATCGCCAACTTGCTGAAACTCTATCCTCATGACGCCTGAGTACAAATATGTAGGTGAAGAGTTGGATGTTTTTTCTCTTGCCAGAAACTGGAAGAATTATTGGGGGTCATTGATTCGGCCATATCTGGGCAAGCATGTCCTGGAGGTAGGTGCCGGAATAGGCGCCAATACAGAACTGTTGTGTTCGTCCGAGCAAGAGCGCTGGATCTCTTTGGAGCCGGACGAGAGTCTCTCCGAAACCATAACGGAACGGCTCGAACAACATCCCTATCGTCATATTGTCGACGTCAGAGTGGGCAGTATCGGCTCGATTTCTCTCGATGAAAAGTTTGACAGTATACTCTATATAGACGTATTGGAGCACATCCAAGACGACAGGCGAGAGCTCGAACTCGCCAGCAAGTTGCTCAAGAGTGGTGGAACTCTTATCGTCCTCGCGCCAGCTCACCAGCGTCTGTATTCGCCGTTCGATCGCTCAGTAGGACATTTCCGTCGATATTCGATCGACAGCCTGCTCTCCGTCGGGCCACCTTCTCTCAACGTCTTGAAGCTCATTTACGTCGACGCGGCAGGCCTGCTTGCTTCATCAGCCAATCTTCTGTACCTTCGCCAGAGCCTTCCGACAGCGGGTCAGATCAGGTTCTGGGATCGTTATTTGGTGCCGCTATCGGCGCGCATCGATCCCTGGCTGCGTTTTCGACTCGGTAAGACAGTGTTGGGCTTCTGGCGTAAGGCCTAATACGGCAGGCCGAAACTCATCGCTGGAAGTTCTGGTGGTAGAACTTGACCTCGTAGAAATCGAGAGACAGAGACCTTCCTCGGGGCCCCAAATCCTTTACTGCAATTTCGGCGACGGCATTGTCAAACTGGAAGCTTTCAAAAGAGAGGCCATCTCCTCCTTTCCTCATGAGGGATGCCCTGACCGGCTCCAAGGAGATACGCCACTTCGCCTGTAATACGGCTATGAGTCCTTCCGCGGCACGCAGACGAACAGGACTGAGCGGCAATGCAACATCAAGACCGAGAATTACCGGCTCGTAACTTCGGTTGATCTCGGGTACAGCGGGACTATATTGATACCGGTATCGCAGAGTCATACTGGAGTTTTCGACAAACCGTTGGTCGCTCCAGGCCTCGTAGGCGGTTCCGGAAATCAACAACTGCGGGTCCTCGATCCTTAATTCATAGTTTCCTAATGGCTTAAATTCCGGAAGCTGTAGAATCTCCGTGCTGCGTGGAAAAATAGCATGTTCAAATCGATCCCCGATGTAATGACCCGAGCGTCCGGTGCTGCAACCCGCCAGCACAATGAGCCCCAGAGCGCGTCCTGCACCTTTAACGATTTTCTTAGCGTCCACTTGTGCAACCCAAAAACGAGATGGAATTAATACGAACGCTTTGAACTACTGGCCGCTCAGGATCATATCCGTCTGGCGTAAAGAATTCAGCCGGCTTCAACTCAACCACAGTTTCGGAATAGTCGTTCTGGCGAAGCGGCATCTGGAGCGAAACCTCACCGGGACGCGTTAGATGGCGATCGCTCCAATCGCCATCAACACCCCAACTGACCGAAAGCGGAAAATGCAGCTTTCGATGAGCGGGAGCTAAGATGGAAATCGCGATCGAGCATGCGTTCCGTGGTCGCGGCAAAGTGATCGCCATCTGTTCCCGTACCCAACCGTTAGGTTCGATACCGTTGAAGGCCGTGCTCCGCGTAAATAGACCAGAGCCGGTTACCGGCTCGTTCAGTGGAACGGGATCTTCGGTCTGGTCTGGTGTAATCAGCTCAACATTCGAAACGGCCAGATTCAACCGCCTGTATTCCGCAGGCAAGTCTCTATGCCACAATGCGTATCGGCGCTTCGGCGGCACAACCTTCTCCTTAATCCTAAAAACCAGAAAATCGACGCCGCCCGTTGGATAAAACGGATCTGAAACAATTCGCCCAAATCCGTTGATAATCTTCGGAGTACCAAACAGCTTCTTGTTATGGTAAAACTCAATCGTACGTTTCGCACTGTTCAAACCAGGACCCGACTGCGCAGTGAATGCGAGCCGATATGGACGACCTGGCTTGCTGGCGCGAAGAATATACAACTCTCCCCCTTCCGCCGTCCAGCGCATCGCACTTGGAACATAATAATCCTTCGCACTCCTAAATTCCGATCGATAAAATCCCCGGCCAACATACATGAAATCTGGCGTATCGCTGGATCGAACAAGTGTAAACGTTCGATTCTTCCACAGAACGCGAGGAATGCGGTTATTGACTATTTCGGCGTTTAAGACGTCTGGGTTATTGAAGAGATAATAATCATCGCTGGCACCGTGAAAAAATGTGGGGGAGTCGATCGTTACGTTTCCGTAAGTATCTACTACCCGTCGCGAAACGACATCTGGTAGATTCTCGTCGTCACCGGGTATCAAATATTGTCCCAGGTAAGATAGACGGAAGTCACGCAGATAATATGATACCCACTCATTCTGTGCGGAGTTGATGAAGGCCATTCCGATACTTTCGGAAGGCTTCACGATTTTGGACAATGCTGGCGCCAGCTGGAAGTAATCCTCATTGCCAGAGGTATTGTGTAAGACAACGATATAACCTCTATTAGTATCTAACCCAAGGCTCTTGTATCCATACTCTAAACTCGACAGTATGTTCCCAAAGACAAACGGTACTGCGGTAACCGACAACAGGCCGGCAACCATGATCTTATTGATGTATCTAGATGGGCCAGAAAGGAACTGGTAACTCCGCCAGATTCCGATAGCGGCGATGCTCATCAAAATAAATTGCAGCCAAGTACCGTTCTTGAACGCGCCGTATCCATAGGGATGCACAAAGATGAAATTGGCAGCTGCCGCCGCGTAGATCGCAATACACAACGCTCCGAACACTCGACTTTGGGGGTCCTCGGCCGCACGGATCCAACCAATTACCGCCAAGATCAATCCAAGAGTGACTGTCACCGAGAGAGCGAATATTAGAGGCAGATACGCCGCATAGCCCAGCAGCGATCGAAAGATCGACGATTCCAGGGTGTATACGGTGAGACCATAAAACATCGGAAAGAAGCGTTCCGTTACGAAATCGATATAGTATTGACCCAGCAGCGTAGTGTTACCTGCCAGTCCAGTCCAGGCGCGTATTACGCCAATCAACATGGGGAGCATGCGGAGATGGATAATGAACAGCATTCCTGCGGCGCCCAGTGCCATGCCCAGAAATACACGGATCCGAAGCTGACGCGTGATCAGCATGTAAAGCGCGAAAAAGAGAACCGGACCACCTGCGTAAGGTATAAGCCCTAGATACATGATCCACATCGCGCAAGAAAGAAACGAGGCAAGGAAGAAGCTACGCCACGCAGGACGGGTGAGCGCAATGAACCACATAGCCATCAGCAAGGGCAAAAAGCCGAGCGCAGATGCCTGACCAATGTAATAGGATAAATAGCCCAAACCAATCGACGAGCTGACACCAAGAAGCCAGGCGCTCAGATACCCTACATATCTATTCTGCCGAAGCGCGGTTCGCATGAAAAAGTAAAGCGAGGGAGGCATGCAATAGTGAAAGAGCGCTATGGTCAGCGTAAGCCCGGTCCTCTGAGGAAGCCCGAACAAAGCTTCGAGAAGAATAGCGATGTAAGCGCCTCGATAACGGGCCGATTCCGAAATCGTTCCTGAGATCTGGTAAAAAATATTGTACGCGTCTGTATTTGCAACACCCTTAATTACGTTCGACGGATGCGATTTAAGCCAGACATTGTCGGCAAGACCCAAGAAAAAATCCGGATTAACTGCCGCCAAGAACGTCTTTGCACCAGCATAGAACATTGGCCAAAGGATCACTAGAAGCATCGGCAACGAGAGTATTACTGGATTTGCGGCCCGCCGAAGGAACAGCCATAGGCCCGTATGCCGATCGGTTATCCAAAAAGCATAGGCGGAAAAGGCCGCCAGAAAACCAAGGGCAATAACGCTGGACTCGAGCACCGATAAATGAAAGGAGCCCGATATAAAATGCGTTGTCAGGACGATACTTGGGTAACCGACTACCGGCATCAAGCCGAAACGATACTCATCGTATTCCTTGGGAAGGAGAAAGGTCGCCACTCCGTAGCCGGCTAGTGACGCTACTCCGACTGTCAGGGCAAACCAGAGAAGCGTTTGTATAAAGGTAATCATGCTACTCCGCGCTTAACATTTCGGCCCATTCGAAAAACGCACGCAATCGCGACCTGAAAGATTAGATG
>Ga0070734_10001001_pt1 | contig 46311 bp, 39 predicted proteins | sample Coa_R1_8_FD_66444 | JGI IMG/M metagenome (GOLD analysis project Ga0070734, IMG submission 66444) | Surface soil microbial communities from Centralia Pennsylvania, which are recovering from an underground coalmine fire - Coalmine... | ecosystem: Environmental > Terrestrial > Soil > Unclassified ...
AGGTGGCAGAGTGGCCGAATGCGGCGGTTTGCTAAACCGTTGTACGGGCTAACACCTGTACCGAGGGTTCGAATCCCTCCCTCTCCGCCATTCATGTTGTTATCAATAAGTACATACTGTGATGCGTACCGAGATACCAAGTTGAATCCAGTGGCCGGCAAACGGGATTCGTGGATTGGTTGCGCACCAAAGAGACGGTTTGGTCGGACCAAGTTCCTGAGATCCTGAGCTGAAACGATTGCCACGCGACCTCAATTGGCCGCTTTGTTTTTTCAGCTAGAGCGAAATGGCGCTCGTGGCGCCTGTTTTGCCTTGACACCTTCTGCAGGAGCCTAGACAATTGGTGGCCGTCGGGTAGGACTCCCCCTTCTGTAGTCCCGATTCTCTGGCATTTCAAAAAAATCAAGTATGTGAGCCGTAAAACTTCCTTGCGGAGAAGCGGTGCGGCACTCGTATTGCCCTGCCTATATCGCGCAAGCCAGGAACCGGTAAACGGAGAAGCGAGCTATGCGCAGTCGTGTGTGCTTTGTATTAGTGTGGGTAGCAGTCCTTATCTTTTCGATTGTGTCGACGCAGCCTCTTCGGGCGCAGTCTTTCAGCTTCGCGGCCGGCACTTTCACCACCTCGAATGTGTGCGCCAACAGCAATACTCCCCCGCCCGCTTGTCAGGTTTTGACGAATGGTTCTCCATTGCAGCCGCAGGTGATCCCTGGGGGAATCCTGCGTCTGACCACGGCAAATACGAATCAACACGGCTCCGCGTGGTACGAAATCGAACAGCCACTCGCCAGCGGCTTCACTACAGCATTTCAGTTCCAGATTTCGAACACGAATTCCTGCTTCTTCTGCTCTTTCCCTGCCGACGGTCTAGCTCTTGTGATACAAAACGATCCCGCTGGAACTGGAGCGCTGGGATACACCGGCAACGGACAGAACCTTGCGTACGGCAACAACGATGTCTCGACAGCGAGCGGCCCTGGAGCGGCGATCCTGAACAGCCTTGCCATCGAGTTGGATACTCATCAGAACTCCAATTACAACGACCCCGACGGCAATCACATTGCTGTGCAGAGTTGCGGTCCGAACAACAGCAGCACACTGAGTGCCAATAGCGCGGATCACAACTATATGTGTCCGAATGGAGCCCTGGCGAAGATCGCTCTCAAGAGCCTGCCCTCTGGTCTCTCGCTAACGGACGGCCTACCTCATACGATCACGGTGAACTACCTGCCGCCGGGCACGTGTACGAGCGGATGCAACAACCTGAGCGTTTATTTCGACAGCACTCCCATCCTGCAGACCACCATCGACATCACGAAGCAACTGAACCTTACCAGTGGCAGCAGTGCCTACATCGGATTTACCGCAGCAACCGGCTCTCTGGTTGAAAACAACGACATCATCAGCTGGTCATTCAGTCAGTGGCCACTATCGCCGATCACGATCACGCAACCCGTGCAGCCCACGGTGACCAATTTCAACTACACGTCGAGTTTGAGCGCGGTCACGGACTACTCGCAGAGCGGATTGCCGCAGAATTCCTTCCAGGGTCTCTTCATGCAGGGAACCGTCGCCACCATTACCGATCAGCAGTTCTCAGATCTGGTCAACAACACTCCCTTCCAAGGAAGTTCGTGTCAGCATCAGGACACCGGTAATGGCACGTACGCTTGTGTGACCACCACCGATCTCTGCACCACTCCGACGAATTCCACGCCGCAGGGTTCGAACTGCCTGAGCACGGGAACGAATCCTCTGATTAGCGTCTCGAACACTTATAACCTGGATCCCTCGCAGAAGCCGCTGATCGCGCCCGGATACATCATGGGCAAAGACAATGCACTGGGCTGCGGAGCCGGCGGAGACAATACTTGCAAAGGGCTGGTCAGCATCTTCACGGGAATCAATGGTGATTCAATCACCAGCGGCGGCAAGACCAATAACTTCAACTCGGTTCTGATCCCGATTTTTGGTTCGGTGCAGCCGAGCACCAGTATTACGACCACGCCCGTTTTGAACGCAGGATGGATCAACGGTCCGGTGACGGTAAACTTCAACAGCATCGAAAGCATCCCGAGCAACAACACGAATCCTCCTGCTACTCTGCCGGCCATCTCCTCGATTAGCTGGCAGGCAAGCGGTGCGAACGCGCCGAATCCTTCGTCGGGCAAGATCTCCGGCGCCACGGGCCAGGTAGCGATTCCGGGCGCGGTCGAGGGGCAGACCGTGATTACATACGCTGCGACTGACAGCTCGAACATCCTCGAGACGCTGATCACGAACAGCGGCAATAACGTGAGCAGCGCGACTCCGAGCGTGACGATCAATGTAGATCTCACGCCGCCGACGGTGACCTGCACTCCGCCCGCAGTGGCGTGGCAAGCCACGGATGTCGTTGTTCCGTGCACAGCAAGCGATAACCCCACCGGATCGGGGCTGGTTGGGCCTTCGTCGTTCTCGGTGCAAACGAACGTTCCTGCAAACACCGAGACTAATAGCGCGACAATTCCTGCCGTCACGGTGAAAGACGTTGCAGGGAATACCTCTGCCGGACAGGGCCCGTTCGGCCCATTTGAGGTGGACAAGCTGGCTCCGTCGATCAGCACACCTGTGATTTCCCCGGCTTCCCCGATATACGGACAGTCGGTGAGTGCCACTTACAGTTGCGCCGATGGCGGATCGGGCGTAGTTCTGTGTAGCCCTACGGGCTCGCCGCAGATCCCGCCGACAGCAAACACGGGCGCCATTACTACGAACGTGGACAGCTCGGTCGGCACGCACACCTTCACCGTCAATGCGCAGGATCTGGTTGGAAATGTCAGCGCACCAAGTTCGGTGACTTACACGGTCGGCAAGGCCACTCCCGCGATCACATGGGCGAATCCCGCGGCTATCACGTACGGGACGTCGTTGAGTGCGACTCAGTTGAACGCCACGGCGAATGTGGCTGGAACGTTCAACTACTCGCCAGTATCCGGTACGGTTTTGGCGGCTGGGAATCAAACGTTATCGGTGACGTTCACCCCTTCCGACGCCAACGATTACGCTACTGCCTCTGCGAACGTGACGTTAGTCGTGACCCAAGCAACGCCGGTGATCTCGTGGAGCACTCCAGCTGCGATCACCTATGGCACTCCCTTGAGTTCAACGCAGCTCAATGCCACGAGTACTGTGCCAGGTAGCTTTGTTTATTCGCCCTCTGCAGGCACCGTCTTGCAGGCCGGCTCCCGGACACTCTCAGTGGCTTTTACTCCGACCGACGCCACCGATTACGGAAAAGCGAACGCCTCGGTCCAGATCACGGTCAACCAGGCAGTTCCGACGATTACCTGGTCGAACCCTGCATCGATCACTTACGGAACTCCACTGAGTGCGGCGCAGCTGAATGCGGCGGCAAGCGTGGCGGGCACGTTCTCGTATTCACCTGCGGCGGGTGCAGTTCTAGGTGTCGGAACACAGTCGTTAACAGCAACTTTCACGCCGAGCGACAGCACTGATTACACGACGGTCTTGAAGAGCGTGTCGATCCAAGTGACGCAAGCGCCGAGTTCGACGACCATTACTTCTGCATCTCCGAATCCGGCTACCTTGGGAAGTCCGGTGATGGTCAGCTACTCCGTGGGAGGCGTCGTTGGAGGAGCTTTACCCACGGGGACTGTAACGGTGAAGGCGAACACAGGCGAAAACTGCTCAGCGTTGGTTTCGGCGGGAGGGTGTTCGCTGACTTTTACGACATCCGGGACTCGCACCGTGACGGCCAGCTACAGCGGAGACTTCAATTATCTGGCGAGCGCGACAACCACATCTGTGCAGGTGAACGTCGGCGACTTCTCGATCAGCGCCACACCCACGGCACAGACCATCTCCTCAGGGCATCAGGCTTACTACACGATCACGGTCACGCCAATTGGGGGCCTTACTGGGTCGGTAAACTTGAGTTGCTCTGGAGCCCCGAAGAATGCTACCTGCAGCGTCTCACCTTCCGTGGACAATCTGCAGGGAAATGCAGTGAAGTCAACTGTTACCTTAGCCCCGAACAAAAGCTGCGAACACGGGACGTACACCCTGACATTCACGGGCGTGTTTGGAAAGAATGCGCTGGTGCACAAAACATCCGTGACACTGACGGTTAAGGGTGGGAACTAAGGCAGACTCAAAGTAGAGAGGCGGGCAGAATGTGCTGACTGTTTCGTAGGCACCGATTCAGCGCTTCTTATTGCTTTACTTCCGCGTAGATTGGTTTTAGATCGTAACGATCTGTGAGATGTTCCGCTCCTTGTTCCTTGCTGATCTCATCCAGCAAGCGGCCAGCGGTGGCATATTGCGTTGCGGATTCCGGAGAGTGGCCCGTGTGTTTCAGCGCGGTTCCAAGCAGATAATGAATCCGCATGCTTTCGAAGCGGAGGCCCATCTTCTCGCTTCGTCCTAAGGCTTTCTGCAACTCCTGCTGGGCGGCAGCGTAATCTTTGTTTTCAATCAATGCTTGAGCGTGGAACGCAGCAGCTGCGACGGAAATGTATCGCCGACTCTCTCGATCTGCCCGCTGCTCAAGCGAGCGTAGATCGTTGACGGCAGCCCGGGAATGACCTTGCGCAATGGCGACCTTGTTCAGGTTCAGTTTGGAGGTAAGCAATGCATCCTTGTCGCCGCTGTGCACTGCCACTTTTGAGGCTTGCTCATACAAGTTTTGGGCTGACTTCAAATCCCCTTGATAAAAGGATGCATCGCCCTGGCTGTTCAGAATAGCCGCCGTCAGGGAATCATTCTTCAGGTCGCGTGCGATGTTCTGCGCTTCGTCTAAAAGCTTGGGTGATTCCGCTCCCCGGCCAGCTTGCGCCAATGCGTCCGCAAGATCAGCCAGCGCCTGTGCGGTATTGCCGCTGCGGTCGCCTGAATCGCGAAACGTCTTTACCGCATCCTGCAGGGTCGAAACCGCAGCTCCAATTCGCCCCTGATATTGGAACACGAGGCCGATGCTGTGTGACATCCCGGCGGCACTCAGGTTGTCTCCGGACTTGCGATAGAGATCCAGACCCTTCATGAAAGAAGTCATCGCCGAGTCGTATTGTCCTAAGGCAGCATATGTCGTCCCAAGACTTTGCAGAGTCTGTGCGATATTACCGGGCACGTTCAGCTTTTCGCGAATCTGTAACGACTGTTGAAGGTACGTCAGCGCGTCTTCGTTCTCACCTTTCAGGGAGTAGGCGTTCGCGATGTTATTCAGGCAGAGTCCCTGGTTTGTCTCATCGCCGGCGTCGCGCTGGATCTGAAGCGATTCCTTGAGTACCTGAAGGGCTTGATCTGGTTGCCCGCGTTCAAGATAGAAATCGCCGAGGTCACTCAGGGTGTCGCCAACTTCTTTCTTTGCTCCGATGTCACGGCGAATTTTGAGTGCCTGGTTGTAAGCGGACAAGGCTTCACCCGGTTTTCCCAACGAGAGCTGTACCTCTGCGATTTCCTCCAGACTCGCCGCTACGCCCCGCTTCTGGCCCAATTTATCGTTGATCGCCATCGAGTCCTGGTAATTACGCAATGCCTCCGTATACTTGTTCATCAGCTTGTACGCAATCCCAGTTGCCTGCAGAATCAGCGCTTGCTGCTCCTTGTTGTCCAGATCAATGGCGAGGCGTTGCGCGCGGTCGAGAGGATCCAGCCCCTGCTGTGGATTCCCCGATTTGATGTCGACTCGGCCCATCGCCAGCAGCGCATCGAGATTCTTGCCGTCGGCCTGGAGCACTCGCTGATAAAAAGAACGCGCTTTGTCGAGATCACCAGCATCTTCATACAGACTTCCGAGCGCGTACAAAACGTCAAGATTGTCGGGGAAGCTCTTCGCTAGACTCTCGTACGCCGCGGTGGCCTTGGGCCCGTTTTTTGTGACCCGGGCAAAACTGGCTTCGATGAAATAGCGTTGTGCCAGCGGGAGGCTCTGACTCAGGTCCACTGCGCGCTGCGATGCCTGCTCCGCCTCATTGTCATAGCCTAAAGCCGAGTAAGCCTCGCCCAAACGCGAAAACGCGTCGGCAAACTGAGAGTCTTCCGTGGTTGCCTGCTGCAGGTGCTTTTGAGCCTCGAGATTGTTTCCTTGCCGCAGGAACTGTAAACCTTCGTTGTAGTCGCGCAACGCATCCACGGAATTCGATGTGGATTTAAACGACTGCGCCTGTAGTTCCTTTACGAGGTCTGACGAGAGTGACAGATTCTGGCGAATCATCGCCGCCAGTCGGTCGACCGCCTGTGGAAGATCCTTCTGGCTGGCCGCTTCGGACTTCACTTGGACGGTGCGGTTGTGCTTCCGGTCCTGTAATGTGGCATCGATGCGAATCTGTTCGCCGAACCTCGTATATTGCCCCCACACCAGCGTGTCGGCGTTGGTAAATTCAGCCACGCGGCCGAGCAAAGTTGAATCCATCGTCGAATTCGGAGCAATCCGCAAGTCGTGGAACACCTGCTGCATCCGATCAGGTGACACAGCGCGCAGATGGGAAGATTGCCCCACATCCGTGCTCAGCATGTCCGAAAGACTGGGCCCGAACCAATCCCAGCTTTGATCTCCCGACGCGTTCTGGAACGGCATGACAGCGAGGGAAAGCGCTGCTTCTGTCTTCGCCGGAAAAAGTTTGTCACGAAACAAATAGCCGACAATCGCGAGCAGGATCACGGTAACTACGCCTGTGATCAGGGGCCACGGAATGGTCTGCCCCCATGGCTTTACGTCCGCGTGAAACCCCAGCGTCGCTGCTGCGCGTTTGCCTTGCCAGGAGTCGAGATCGCGCAGAACCTCCGCCGCAGTCTGATAGCGCAGGTTCGGATCGCGCTCGAGGCACTTGCTTACAATTCCACTCAGCGCTCCCGGGATGCTGTTGTCATGATCGGACACCGGAATGGCTCTCTCCTGTGTCCGTCGGATCAGGCTAGCCAGAGCGGTTTCCGCCTTGAACGGCATCTTGCCGGTGAGCATCTCGTAGAGAATGAGACCGGCAGTAAAGATATCGGACCGCTGGTCGAGTTCTTTGCCGAGCGCCTGTTCAGGAGACATGTATTCCATCGTGCCGACCAGAGCTCCGGTCTGCGTCATGCCATCGCTGTTCATGGTGCGGGCCAGGCCGAAATCCATCACCAGGATGCGCCCGCTTTCCTCGCGCATAATGTTCTGCGGCTTGAGATCGCGGTGGATTACGCCAACGCTGTGCGCGGCCTCCAGTGCCTGGCAGACCTGCTGCATGATTTCAACTGCTTCTTCGGGTGAGAACTTCTCCTTTTCAGTGGTGAGGGCCCGCAAATCGCGCCCTTCCACGAACTCCATGGTGATGAACTTCACCCCGTCAGCATCACCGAGGTCATAAATCCGGATGACATTCTTGTGGGTGACCTGCCGGGAAAGAAGAAGCTCTTGCTTGAAGCGCGCCAGAATAGAAGAGTTGGCGGCTAACTCGGGACGAATTATTTTTAGAGCGACGGGACGATCCAGTTCATGATCGAGAGCCTTGTACACCGCCCCCATCCCACCCTCGCCGAGAAGTTGGACGATCTCGTACCGCCCGGCGAGTACATCCCCAATCTCAAAAAGCGGCACGCTGACCATCGTGCGGATAGAACTGCGGTTAGAGGTGGGGCGCGGCGGAGGAACCCAGTCCCCGGTCGTAGCGTCAGCATCCACCATCGTAACTTCCGGATCGATAGAGGTTGAATCGGACGCGGGATCTGAACCCGGGATATCGATCAGATTGGGGCCGTCATTCGTCGAAACATCGGAAGACGAACTGTCTCCTTTTACGGGGACGCCGATGCCGCCTCGTGTTTTTCCGTCCCCGCGATCTTGGGGCTCGAATGGCAGGTTTCGTTTTTGCATGCCCGGTTGGAGAATGGAATGCCGCACTAACTACGCTGGGACAAACGAATAGGGAGAAGTATATACCTCGCGGTAGCACAGATGCAGCAAAGAAAGCGATCCGCCGACCCCTTGGGAAGCTCAGGGTGCTGACGACTCTGCCACACACGGTACCTTGCTCGCCGATGTGATTTTTGGCGTCGAATGCTGTGAGGTATACCTTGAGTGCCTAACCAACGCGAAACCTCCCCGTCACTAGACGCGCTAGAAACGAAAGCGGGACCGACCTCCCCCAAAGTCAGTCCCGCCTTGCTGGGACTTGGTCGTTCAACAGTGACTCTATGGCGTAATGTGAAGGCTGTAAATTGCACGAGAGTGGCGATGGATGGCCCAATGAGGCTAAAGGAATGTGACAGTCCATGGCTCCTCATTAAGTTTCTTGCAGTTGCTTGTCCTGCGGCTCGAAGAGCTCTGGCGTAGCTCGGCCGAGTCGATCGCCTGCGTTTCTGGAGGATCGGCGTCAGCCTTCTTCGCAGCCACCGGGAACAGCCGACAAGAGGGCGACGCGGTCGATTGGTTTCGGCATCGGACGTTCTAACATTCTTGATTTGCGTTCGAGCGAAAGAAAAAGCCGAAGTATTCCGAGGACCGGGGCTCTTTTCTTCAGGAGACGACCATCAAAAGGAAAATCGGCTTCGTGGGAACTGGAGGTGGTGCGAAGACTACCGGAACCGGCACTACCATACCTGAGTGAGTACTGGAGAATTCTGGTCGATCCTGATTACTCATAAATTGCGAGCGTTCTGCGACTGCTCGTTTGATCTGCGCAAGTTTCTCTTCAGTCTGCTGATATCACCCTGGGCTCAACTTGGAACTGAAGCAGTTTTAAGAGTGCTGATGGCGCTCGCGATCGGGGTAGGCTTTCCATCCTTCGGCGTCATCTTCGCGAGCTTCAGCAACAGCTTTTCGATCTTCCGCTGCTCGTGCGTCTGGGGAAGGCTGATTCTCGTCATATTCAGATTCTCCTACGGAAACGGTGGCAAAAAAGGCCCGAGGCTGAGTCGGGCCAAAAGCAGTCGCGAATATCGAGAGCCAGTTTACTCACGAACACGCTGAATGCAAGATGAAAGAACTTTACAGGCGCTAGAACGCGAATATCGTTGCCCGGAAGCAATCTTGAGTCTGTCTGGAACACGGCTTTCGGTGTCTTGGTAAGGAGTGAGCACTATCTCACCAAACGCTCCCTCGGATCGTTCCAGCGATCCCGCGGTACCACGAACGCGAAAAGCTCGCCTTCGTTGACCTCGAAGCGAAAGACTTCTGGACAATCGCGAGAAACCGTTTGACCCTCTGGGAATCCTCGGCGACAATTCTTCGAGTCAGTTCGTGCTTCGCAGGGGTTCCCCATGACTCATGATGTAGCTGTTTCGAGAGCTCGCGAAATTGCTAGCCAGGTGTTGGCGCCCTCCGCTGGACAAAACGACAAGGCAGGACGCTTCTCAACCGAAGCTGTCAAATCGCTCGGTGAGGCGGGCCTGCTCGGGCTGATGCTGCCCGCGGATGGTGGCGGCTTGGGGCTGGGGCCGCGGACGTTTGCGAATGTGCTGGCGACACTCGCGGAATCAGACGCTTCGGTCGCCATGGTCTATCTGATGCATATCCTGGGCACGGCCGCGATTTCGGCGGCGCGTGCAAGCGCTGCTCAAGCAGTTGCGCCGATACTGCGCGACATTGGTGCCGGCCGCCATCTATCTACTCTCGCTTTTAGTGAAGCCGGGTCGCGCAGCCACTTCTGGGCGCCGTTGTCACGCGCACATCAGAACGGCGCTGGGGTGCGAATCACCGCCAGAAAATCCTGGGTGACCAGCGCGGGTCATGCCCACAGCTATATCGTTTCTTCGTTGGCTCCCCAAGGAACCGGGCCCACCGATTCGACTCTTTATCTTGTCCTGGCCAACACGCCGGGCCTTTCAGTTGCCGGGCCTTGGGACGGTCTCGGACTTCGCGCCAACGCTTCTGCCCCCGTTGCGCTGGAAGAGTGCGAGGTACAGCCTGATCTTCAACTCACCGACGACGGCGCGGGCTTTCCGGCCATGCTGAACGTCGTGATGCCGTTGTTTAATCTGGGGTCTGCATCGGTAGCTCTGGGATTATGTCGAGCGGCAGTCTCCGGAACCGCGGCTCACCTGATGAGCGCGAAATTCGAGCACCTCGGCCTGAGCCTCGGCGAAAGCCTGCCTACACTGCGAGCGCAACTAGCCTCGATGCAGATTGAAACCGACGGGCTGTCGGCGCGCATCGATGATCTGGTCGACCATCTCGAGAAACCCCGCGAGACCACGATGCTCCGCGTTCTTGAGAGCAAAGCCGCAGCCGGCGATGTCGCGATCAGCGTGACGTCAGCAGCTATGCGTGTTTGTGGGGGTGCTGCCTTCTCGAAACATTTGAACATCGAACGCCTGTTCCGCGATGCGCACGCGGGCGCGGTCATGGCGCCAACGGGCGACGTTCTGCGCGAGTTCATTGGAAAGTCCCTCTTGGGAATTCCGCTCTTTTGAGGTTGCCCTACCGAACGTGATTTTTGTAGGGTGGAAAGTTCTGAACCTCTTTGAAAAGTCCGCTAACGCAATAAACAGTGGAGTTATTTATGAGCAAGACAATTTGGCTGGGAGCAGTCGCTTACAATCCGAAGGTAGTTACGATCTGGGAAGGGATGCGCCGCTATTTTCACGAGGAAGCGCACGTTCCGGTGGAAGTCGTACTTTTTCAGAGCTACGAGGCGCAAGTCCTCGCGCTTCTCGCCGAACCGGGCGAGGCTTTGCCGCGCATCGATATTGCCTGGAACACAAATCTAGCGTACCTGCAGGCTGACGAGTGGAGCAGCCACTCCTGCCGTGCCGTCGCCATGCGCGACACCGATCTCGGCTGGATGACCAAGATCGTTGCTCCCACGGGAGGTCCCATCGCTACGCTCGCTGATCTAAGAAATAGGACGCTTGCCCTTGGCAGCCGTGACAGCGGACACGCCGCGATTCTCCCTGTTCACTTTCTGGAGGAGCAAGGCATGCGCGAGGGCAAAGACTACCGCACGCTGCGCTTCGACAGCGACGTGGGCAAACACGGTGACACCGGAACCAGTGAGGTGGAAGTAGTGCGCGCCATTCTCGACGGGCGAGCCGACGCGGGCGCCATCGGCAGTCCGTTCTGGAATACAGTCCGCAGTGAGCGCTTAGTGCCGGAAGGCAGTCTTAGTGAAATTTGGACCTCTCCCGCATATAACCACTGCATGTTCACCGCACGGCCCGACCTCGATGTTGAGCACGAGCGCCGTTTTGTCGAAGCGCTCTCAGCCATGAGCTACGAGAATCCGGTTCATCGTCCGATACTCGAAGCCGAAGGACTTCAGCGCTGGCTGCTGCCTCATCTCGATGGCTACGATGCACTGAGGCAAGCGGCTGCACAGCAGGGGTTCTTCCAACAGGAACTGGCTAAAACGGCCTGAGAGGCTGAGGCGACATGGCCTCCATCGGCGGCCCTAGCGAACAATCTCGGACTCCTCCCTCGCGGCTTCGGACCAGTTGAGCGGCGGGAAAGCACTGTCGTGGGACAGAATAAAGCCAGACATTCGCGTCTAACCAAGAAGGCCTTGCTTAGTGACCCACCTTACCTCGGGCGAGCGCATCTAAGACTTGGTGCGCGTGCAGAATCTTACTCGCAGAGAAATGCTTAAATTCGGGGCTGCAGCAACGATTGCAGAGCTGGCGTCTTTGGGGCTGCACGGTTGTGGTACGTCCAGTTTGGTCTCGTCACTCTCACCCGGGTGCTCCACGTTAACCGACATTGAACACGTGGTGATCCTGACTCAGGAAAACCGGTCTTTCGATCACTACTTTGGAAGCTACCGGGCGGTCCGTGGATTTTCCGATAAGAGTGCGTCGTTTCAGCAGCCCGATCCGGCGAACACTACAAGTTCGCCAGTAGGGGCGCTCCTGCCGTTTCATCTGGATACCGCGCAAGGGGATGCTTCCTGTACGCACGACATTAGCCACGACTGGGTCCCGCAGCATCAGAGCTGGGACAACGGGAAGATGGATGGATTTGTCACTTCGCGCCTGCCGATTGATGCCAACGATGCGGTGTTAAGCATGGGTTACTACACGCGCGCAGACATTCCGTATTACTACGCCTTAGCTGACGCCTTCACCATCTGCGACAATTATTTTTGCTCCGTCATCGGGCCCACCGATCCAAATCGGCTCTATACCATGGCTGCTTCACTCGATCCGGACGGACAAAACGGTGGCCCGATCTTGCAGACCATCGTCACCAATCGTTCGGCAATTTACGGACGCCTGACCTACACCACCATGCCCGAGCAGCTTCAGTCTCGAGGAATTCCCTGGAAGGTTTACTCGTCGCCGGATCAGAATGTTCTGGGAGGAATTCTTTCGGACAACGTTCTCTCCTATTTCAAGAATTTTCAGGACCCATCCTCAGTGCTGCATCAGAACGCATTCGGACCACAGTTTCCCGTCGACTTCCTGTCCGATGTAGCGACGGGCAATCTGCCGAAAGTGTCCTGGCTGATAGGCTCGGTGCTTAGTTCCGATCACCCACCTGCGCCCTCACTCTTTGGTGAGAATGTACTCTCACTGATTGTCAGCGCTCTGATGGCCAACCCTCTGCTTTGGGCGAAGACCGTGTTGTTTGTGAATTACGATGAGAATGGTGGATTTTTCGATCACGTTCCACCGGTGACGGCACCGCCGGGTACGCCAGGTGAATATGTGACCGCGCCTGCGGTTCCAGATCCCACTGTGGTGGGCACTCCAGCGGTTACTGGGCCGATCGGACTGGGGTTCCGCGTCCCCATGCTGATCATTTCGCCCTTCAGCCGGGGCGGGTTCGTATGTTCAGATCTTTTCGATCATACGTCGGTGCTGCGATTTCTGGAGACTCGCTTTGGCGCAGAAGTTCCCAACCTGAGCGCCTGGCGCCGCGCGACCGTCGGAGATTTGACGACCGCATTTAATTTCACAAACCCCGATCAGTCGATTCCGAACTTGCCGTCCACGATCCAAGCTGATGCGCAGGCAATCCAACAATGTGTCTCGAGTCTGGCGGGATTCGTACCTTACACGGTGCCAACAACGCAGGCCCTCCCCAGCCAGGAATCCGGAACGCCTACTCGACCCAGCGGACCCTGCTAGCCGGGACGATGAGAGAAGTGGTTTCCCGCTCCAATTAGACTTAAGCGCTCTATGGATGGCCGGAATACCCGCTAAACACGCTCACGCGCAGTTGAAAATTCTAGCCAGCTTGTTGGCGTGTACGCCTTCGCGATCGAATGCACGGCGGACCGCCGCGAACGACTGAGTGAGAGGAAAAATGTCACGGGTGACCAGCAGGTCCGCGTCTTCGGCCCCGACTGGATGCCAGTACACGCCCTCGGCCGTGATCGTCACTTCGGGCACCAGATCGGCTCGACTCACAGCAACACCCTCGCCGGCGACACCGCGCAATGCAATTCGCCGAATCACTCGATCCTCTGCTGCGATGTTTTCTTTGTCGAGGAAGTTACGAAACTCCTCGGCTTCGGCATCGTTCGAAACAGTCGCTGCCAGCCGCACGCGGAAACCCGAATCACGAGCACGTTGAATCCCTTCGCGCGTTCGCACCCACGTCCCAGCCCCACGATGGAGATCGTGCAGTCCAGGTGTCGGGCTGTCCAAACTGATTTGCAAGACGACCCGCTCGCGAGGCAAGACTCGTAGGCTTTCCAGTCGCCGCCCCGCAAACAGCATCCCGTTGGTGAGCACGGTAGTCGGAGCGGCTGCCGCGCAGGAAAGCAGAATCTCTCCGATATCTTCCAGCAGAAAGGGCTCGCCCCCGGTAACGAAGATTTCTTTGACACCAAGCTCTGCCGCTTCTGGAGCGATGCGCCGGATACGAGAGAGTCCCAGTTCTCGTCGTGGGGCGCTGGGCGACGAGCGCACGCAGCAGTAGTCACAGTGTAGGTTGCAGTCGAAATTGGTGTAGAGCCAGAGCCGCGAGCCCACTGGCCGATTGTCCTCAACTTGCGCGGGAACAGCCCCACACCGAAAAAGCCAGCGCGGGCGAGCGTTTTCGACCGTGGTCTCCAGCAGCTGATTCCCGGTGAAGCGGCACCAGGTTTCCAACTCAGACCCGATGCTGTCATCGTCCCCAACCACCGCAACTAAATCACCCTGTCGGCTACGGCGCAACACAGTAACCAACTCCGGTAGGAGACCAGAGGCGAAAGTCTTCCGCCCGATATCGAGATCGATGTCAGCCTTCATTGCTCGAAGCGGGAACAAGGAGGCATTTTACCTCCTGAGAGGCTCGATGTTCCGACTCAAGCCAGCAACAGGCTTGAGTGGGCTACTAGAATTTATTGCGCTTCGATCCATTTGTCGGAGCCCACCAGCTTGACGGCAACATTGGAATGGGAGATGTGCAGCGGCTTTCCATCCGCCGTACCGCGGTGCTCCGTTGAGAACAATAGCGGGCCCGCCTTCTTGTAGCCTGTCCACGATGCGATGACCAGGCTCGGTTTCTTGTCACCGCCACGGTGATACACCATCGCCTTAACGCGATCGTCGGGCCCGATATAAAGGTCCCAGGTATCTCCGGGTGTATAACCGCCAGCCGCCGCCGGGTATTTCACCGAAACCAACCGGGCAGTGCCGGTCCCGATCGGCAGCTTCTTCATGCCTTCATCAGTCACCGTGGCGCTCTTGTCCCAATAAGCATGGAGAGGAAACAGCAGCCAATAATTGTCGTTGACGAACGACGGTTCAATCTGGTTCTTCACCACGTCGGACTGACTATTGAGCTGAGAGCTGTCGTATGTGACCTTGACAGGCTTGCCGTCCTTATCCGTTCCCTCGAAGGAGATCTTGCCTGTCTTCGGCTCCCACTCCCACGAGTGAGAAAGCTTGAAGAGTCCGGGAATTTCACCATCCCATGTGTAACGGATCGCCTGAACCTGGTCCCACGAATCTATACCGTAGGTCTTGGCGATCTTGTCGACAATTGGCGCACGCTCTTGCGTCCAAGACGTTGCTGCAAGGACCAGTACCCAGAATCCCATAAGACCGGTTGTCCTAATACGGCTCGAATATTTCATGGAGGTCCCCCTCGGTAAATTTGGAACACGTTGACTTGGATGTCGGGCAAAGGTCTTCGGTTACATTAGCCGCGTCTTTCGTCGGCTTAACGAGCGCGACGCGTTTCCTTGGCTGCCTGCGGGCAAGCTCCCCGATCTCATCTCCTTCACTCGGCTGCGATGTGAAAACGGGAAGGGCGATGGCCGGTCGACTCATGCACGCTGAAGGAGAAGAGCTAGCCCTGTTCAGCGAAGCTTTGACCAAGGACGTCGAGCGCCGCTACGGAACCCGGTACAGATGACGCATTTGAAGCACGTTATCTTCGATGAAGCGAACATCTCTATGATTTCCTCGAACTACCATTCACGAGATCTGCCGGCTTGATTCAACGGATTCCTTTGAGTATTGCGGGGCAGCCGGCCGCTTGTACTGCCGCAATGCAATTACGGCGGCGGCGATTGCCACGCATCCATATTCCAAAAGCATGACCCAACCAGGGAGTGCTCCCCATTGACGCCCGACTGCTCTCAGATGCCATTGCACGTAAGTCGGGATGATGCTCACAGTCCAAACGATGAGCAATAGCGTCGACGCGGATATCAGAAATGGCAAGAGCCACAGAAGATACCAGGGGAATACGGCGGGCGCGAATAAGAGCGATGCTGCCATTGGCCAGGCAAAAACGTCCGGACGCAATTCGGGCGCTGCCCTTCTTAGCCAGGCTGCCGTCACCAACCCGGCGAGCACAGCCAGCGCAGTGAGCGGCTGCGGGGGTGCCACTTTGTCGAGTGCAGCAAACACCGGGCCATTGAAGCGAAAAGTCCGCACGTACGTACCAAGCGAACCGATCGGAATGCGCCCCTGATGAAGAAATGGTACGTACAGGAGTGCGACCACCGCCACTGCCAGTGCAGCGTCGCGAACTCGAACTCGCTTCCAATAGAGTGGCACCAGCACGATCGGCAAGAATTTCACTGCTATCGCTACTCCCAGCGCGACTGCCGCAACTGCCCGCCATCGCCGGACGAGCGCGGCGACGGATATCACTACCAGCAGCGCGCCAACAATATCGATGTGACCGCTGCCCGCAACTTCAATGGCCAGCAGCGGGTTCCAGGCATACGCCAAAACCAGATGCGATCCCTGACCAGTGTGACGCAAGACATCGAGCAAGACGAACACAATCGCGAAATGGCAAAGAACGAATGCGAGTTTCATCGCGAAAGCAGATTCATGAACCGCGGTGACCACTCGGAAGAAAAGCTGCGCCCCTGGCGGGTATGGACTCGCCAGATCCGGGTTGTTCAGGTTGTGGGTCTCCGGAGTGTGCAGCCCCTTCGCTGCGGGGTCGTTAGGGACGACAAGATAGGGGTTATAGCCGAGCCTCTGCAGGCGGCCATCCCACACGTATCGGTGAATGTCATCATCGATGCCTGCGGGCAGCCGAAGAAACTCAATGTGCCACACAACAGCCAACAGGAGGCCGAAGATGACGGCGCGCCGCGGAAACTTTGGCGTGGTGAAAAACTTACCGCACGCCAAAAAATACGCGACACCCGCCAACGCGAGAGAAGTCATGAAGACTGGCCCACCTCGATCGCTGAAGTTTCGCGAGCAGATCGTAAGCGCCACGCACAACGCGGCGCCGGGTATGTACACTCTCCACTCGGGAGTGATCTTCACAAAGCTTCCGTGCCCGTCCGCAATCGTACTGCTCCAAGCCCCCACTCTTTAAGCCACGCCGCTGTGCGCGGCGCCCGCGCCGGCGCTACACGCAACTCCGCGGCCAGGCGGGTCAGATCGTCGGCTACATCGACATCGTAAAAAGATTCGGCGAAGCCGATGGAAAGCTTAAGCGTTCGTGCGCGCGACAGAAGTCTTTCAAGCGCACTGCTGGTGCCCATTCCGTCGCCCGCGAAAAGTGATGGATGAGAACTCTTTGCTCCGACGAGATAGTAGCCTCCGTCGTGAGTCGGTCCGACGACCAAGTCGTGCGATGCTACTGTTTCGAATGCAGCTTCCAGAACACAGGGCGGCAAATGTGGGCTATCGCTGTTGAAGGCAATTATGCGTCGGGGACGATGCGCCGCGAAGTGTGCAAACACCGAAGTGAGGCCTGCGGCAAGACCTTCGCCTTTCTGCGCAACTACGCTTGCTCCGTTACCTGCCAACTGGGCGAGTTCGCCTACGTCCGAGTCCGGACACATGATCGCGACTTCGACATCAGTCAAGGATCGAGCCAGCGCCAATGTGTCGTCGAGAAGACAGCCATAAAAATCGGTGACAGCCTCAGGAGTAAGGTTTGGCGTGAGCCGGGTCTTGACTGCCCCCAGCCTCGGCGCTTTCGCCATGATGACCAGAACACGGTCGACATCTGATGAACGAATGACCTTCTCGTTTGAAGACTTCATAAAACTTCGACGTGGAGCTATATTGCGGTTGGTGTTCCGACTCGTCGGTGCCGAAAATAATAGCGCACGATCAAGCTGAGAATGAACCACGCAGCGCCAATCGTGCCCTTCACCGTACCACTGATTTTTGATTCTCCAATGCGGGGGTAATAGCTCACAGGAACTTCAACTACGCGGAATCCCGCAAGAGTGCCTTTCAAAATCATCTCAACCGCCCAACCATAGGTTGGCTCTTCGAGTGCAAGTTTCCGCAGAACATCGGCGCGTGCGGCACGAAACGGCCCCAGGTCACTGATCTTCAACCCGTACAGAATCCGGATCATGCCAGCGGCGAGACGATTCCCAAACACCTGGTGCCAAGGTAACGCTCCCGAAACACGCTGCTGTCGAAGGCGGGAACCGAGCGTGATATCCGCACGCCCATCGCTGATTGGCGCCAACAAAATCGTCAGTTCTGACGGTCGATCGCTGTAGTCGCCATCGAGGAATACAACTACATCAGGAGAGTCCGCCGCGGCCAGCCCCGTGAGACAAGCTCTCCCATATCCGCGCCGTGGTTCCGGGATCACGCGCGCTCCCATGCGTGCGGCTATCTCGGGCGTTCCATCGCTGGAACTACTGTCGACCACAACCACTTCTGTGACAAGCTCGCGCGGCAGATCGGCCAGCACGCGCCCGATCGACTGCGCTTCATTGCGGGTAGGAATGATGACGGACACTCGCACGTGAACTTTGTCCGATCACCACCACAGCGACGACGGCCAACGTTGCGCCAATCGGGCGTCGAGGCCCCATTTGCGGCCGGCGCTTCCGATCGCGAGCCCAAGCGATGCGAGCATCGGGACCAGCAGTTCCCAGATCCACGAGGTGCCCCATTCTGAAACCCAAAGGCTTCCGAGATATAGAAAGGCCACAAATGCGACGGGACGCGTCAAGAGACCGAGAATGAGCAGGATCCCGAGCAAGATTTCAGTCAGTGCCTGCAGAGGAGCAGACATCGCAGCATGGCTCGCAGCTTGTGCCATCACCGCCTTCCATATGGCGGGCGAGTGACTCGCCTTGATGTAGTAATTGATCAACCCGGCGTAGCCTGCGGGTGTGTACAGACCCTTCCCACGGTTTTCGAAGAAGACCCACACGAACATCGCGCCAATCGTCACGCGGACCAATGCCAGCCCATTTGCCGCTCCCGTAACACTTACCGGTCCGGTTGTCTGGTTTTGCAACGAACCCATGTTCACCGTCATAGTGTCTCGCATCTCCTTCGTAGTGGTACTTTTTCCGTAGATTCTTCTCATAGACTACGGCGCGGCCCGGGGAAACAATCGGTATAGATCTCGAATTTTACTGCAAACGCAGAACAGACCGGATCAAGTGGATCCTATGTATGGCAGGGGAACAGTTCGTAAAATGGGAGCGACATCTCAGCAGAACAGCTGGCCTTGCGGGGCTGACTCCAAAGCGACTGGCATGCGGCACTCCGCTCCGTAGAGCCTTTCTCGATTATCTCGAGCATAGCCTAGGCATTTTATCGCGCGATGAATCCCTCCCTCCCCGTCATGCCTTCCAAGACTTAAGTCAGCTCGGGCTGTTCGCCTTTTCATTGATTGAAAGTTTTCCCCACGATTGCATTCCGGAACCGCCCGTCTACTTCCAGGCTGGCACGAATACGCGAAAAAGTAACACCATGCCTCTTGATCTGGAGCCCACGGATGATCGTTTCGTTGTTGACATGCACATCGCGGGCCTTGTAGCTTGTTCGGCAATCAGCGGGCGGGATTTCGGATAGAGAGAAAGAGCGCTCAGATCCTGCCACGTCGATCCTGATCATTGCTTCCTCTGAAGTGTTGAGTCTGTTGTGAATAGTTTGAGCATTGTCGGTGCGGAGAGCCCTTGCGCGATCAGACACGCCACGGGCATGCATCGGCGAGTCTGCGCGTGAAGGGTAAGTTAATGGCTCGTTGTAAGTTTAGTGTCTCCTGCCTGCCGATGCTGGTGTTGCTGTCCGTTTCCGCTGCAGCCCAAAGCGCCTTTATTCCCGAACAAGGTATCAGGCCCGGTCGAGATTATGCCGACAGTGACGTTGACTTAGTTAGCGTCAACGAAAAACTCGACTTGTTTGGCTCGGATGGCTGGCTCGCAATGACGGTCAATGACTTTTCAACACACACGGCCGGAAGCGAGGCAGAGGCTCAAACGGCGCCAAGCAAGTACAACACGAGAGAGATCGAACTGGAGGACGTAATCTTCAACGAGACGGGAGGGCTGCGAGCGGACCCGAAAGCGAAGCCTGGCGCTCCTGGCAGTTCTGAGAATCTTCACGATGCGCGAGTCGCCGTTGGCGAGGTTGCTGGAAGGGTCTTGGGATCGAACCATCCTGAACGAGAGCAAGCGCCGCATCTCCTCACGCGCGAAACGGTCAGGGACCTGAATGCCGGCAACAAAGATGTTGCCAGATCACTCGATGACTCACTTAGCGCAGCAATATCCCACTCGAATACGACGAATGATGCGATGCACTTTCGTACAGGGAGACACAAATTCAAATCGCTTTATGGGCGCAAGGGCACGATGTACTTCGGGCCTTTCCGCGACGCTACAGGCGGTACCCGCTACATCACAATCGCACCGTAGTCATTGCACCGTAATTAGGAGAAGTTGAAGATGAGAATTCCGGCGTTTCTTTCAGTTTTGCTCTTGCTAACGGCCTCATCGCCTTCGAATGCCCAAGGCGCCACAAAGATCAAACTGACGCAATCGGAGACCAAGGCGCTTGTGCAAGCCGTTCAGGATGAGATCTATGACCGCGAGTATCAAGGGTACTTTTTCCCGGAAGGGGGACCGATAGGAGAGATTATCTCGGAGTCCAGAACCCGTGTGCCGTTGTACGTCGACCCTGTCGTGGAGGATGGAGAAGGCGAGGCCATCTACAAGCTGATGCCCTATGGCGAAGTGGTGCGATTGTTCCATGTACATAACGATGGGACGATCGTGCTGGACGGAGACCCGGATCTAGGTTTTCCTGCGTCGCAGCCAAACCGAAAGACGGTTTACCTGGAAGACCGTGACGTCAGTCGCATGAAGCATGACTGGGTGAAGTCCTCATTCGAGATCGATTTGTCGCCCACTCCAGAGACGATTCAGGACGCCATTCGTCGTCAAAAAGAAAGAACCGGCGGATTTTCGGCCTGGGAATTTGCGCGCTCAAAAAGCACCAAAAAGCCACAGTAGTTGGCATCGGTCCTTGCTTCAGGCGTAAGCTCCGGGCCTGTACCGGTTTCGCGGGGAAGACTCACGACGGCGGCGAGCACTGGCGGGAGTGGATGAAAAGGAACAATGCCAGGGCATTGTTCAAAGTGACAGTTTCGGGCGAGGCAAAAGTGCTGCATAATTTTCCGGCAAAATGCCAGCCCGCGGAAACAGCGTCACCGTAGGTAATGGCAGGGTTAGTAACCACCATGCCATTGAGTGAAGCGCACTCGTCTTCGATGCCGTGGGTGCTGAAGCCTCTTGCCTGGTTGTGGTCCGGACTTAAATTCCTGTTCCGGTTTCTCCTTCTTGTCTGGGCGACGCTTGCGCTCTATTGGTCAAATCTTCCTGGGGCTTGGCTGCGCCTGGCGCTGGCGATCGGTTTCCTGGCATTCGGCATTTATGCGCTATGGTTGAAGCGGACCCTGCGGACATATCTGGCTTTCGCCGGCTTGTTCCTGGTCGTGGTTACCCTGTACCGTTCCATCCAACCTTCATTCGACCGCCCCTGGCAAACGGAGGTGGCAATCCTGCCTGAAGCATCCCGCGATGGCGACCGCGTATTGCTGAAGAATTTTCGCAACTTTGACTATCGCTCTACCACGGACTTTTCGCCACACTATGAATCACGTGAAGTCTTGCTCTCTCATCTGACTTCGCTGGATTTCTACATCTCCTACTGGGTACCCGGCCCGATCGCCCACACGTTTGTGACTTTTAATTTCGATAACGCGCCTCCCGTGTGCATTTCGATTGAAGCGAGACGAAAGATAGGCCAGGGATTCGACCCTCTTTCTTCGCTCTTCAAGCAATTCGGCTTGATCTACGTCGTCGGAGACGAACGCGATATCGTGCGGGTGCGTACGAATTTTCGCCACGAGGATGTCTTTCTGTACCACATTGAGACTTCGCCCGAGAACGCACGCAAACTGTTCCTGGTATACCTCGACCGCATCAATGAGATAGCAAGCCGGCCGGAGTTCTACCATCTCCTCAGCAATAGCTGCACCATCAACATCGTGCGTTACGCGAGGAGCACGGGCAAGCTTCAGCAGTTTGACACCCGTTTCTTGTTCAATGGGTATTCCGATCGGGGCCTGTATCGCGCCGGCTTGCTGAATCCAAAATTGTCTTTCGCGGAACTGCGCCGCCGCGCGTTCATCAACAATTTGGCGCAGGCTGCCGGCGATGCTCCGGACTTCTCCAACCGTATTCGTGCGTCTCTGCCTGTGGCCCAACCATGATGTTCCACCTTCCACGAAGGCTCCGCCTACGTCCGAGGCACGAAATGGCACCATGATCCGCGAAGACGTCACCGGTCTTTTAAAAGCGGCAGCTGTCAACTGGGTACGCGACTACGCGCAGAGCATGGGTGCGGCTTTGGCTTTTTACACGATGTTTTCCATCGCTCCCCTTTTACTGATCGTCAGTTCCATCGCCGGAGTTGTTTTCGGTGAGGGTGCCGTGCGTGCCGAGATCTTTGATCAACTTCAGGTTATGCTCGGTACGACTGGTGCTTTGGAAGTACAAGGCCTGCTGGAAAGCGCGCGAAAGCCAACCGGAAGTTTCCTGGCTGTGGTGGTCGGCATTATTTTTCTCATCATCGGGTCGACGGCTGTGTTCGCTGAACTGCAGGACGCGTTCGATCGCATTTGGCGAACGCCGGCAGCGACGGACAACGGCTTCAGCTTGTGGAGAATTGTGCGCGCCCGATTGTTGTCTTTTGGCATGGTTCTCGGGATTGGCTTCCTTTTGATGGTGTCGCTGATGTTCAGTGCCGGTCTGGACGCGCTTAGCAAGTGGTGGAGCCCGCGTCTCGACGGATGGGTGACCGTCGCGCATGCCTTCAACGTTATATTGAGTGTCATGTTGTCGACTGTTGTGTTTGCGATGATCTACAAATTGATGCCTCGCGTGGTCATTGATTGGAAGGATGTGTGGATCGGCGCTGTGGTGAATTCGCTTCTGTTTATTGCAGGCAAATTTCTAATTGGAGTGTATCTGGGGAGGAATGGCGTCTCGGCTCGATTTGGGCCAGCTGGGTCGCTCCTCGTGGTCTTGCTGTGGGTTTATTATTCCGCCCAAGTCTTCTTGTTTGGCGCGGAATTTACCTGGGCCTATTCTCATCAGTTCGGCTCGCGCAAAGGACAACTGATCGATTGAACCAAAGAGGAGGCGATTGATCTCTCGAAAAGCCAGCCTGCTGCTGTTGCTAGCACTCACTGTGCTTGTGGCCGTCACGGCTCTCTTGTTGCCCCGCATCCCGCAGCCACAGTCGTATCACCTGTTTGCAGACCAGCGTAGTGTTTTTGGCATCCCACATTTTGCGGACGTAATCTCGAATTTTCCATTCGCGATTGTCGGAATCTGTGGGCTGATCTTCTTATTTCGTAATGGCGGTATAACTCTTAATGACCCACGCGAGCGCTGGCCCTACCTGTTTGTCTTTGTGGGCGTGTTCCTGACCGCATTCGGATCCTCGTACTATCACTGGAACCCCAGCAATGCCACGCTGGTCTGGGACCGCCTGCCCATGACGATCGCATTCATGTCGATGGTGGCAGCGGTGATCGCAGAGCGCATCAGCTTGCGACTTGGCCTGTGGCTATTGCCGGTCTTGCTGGTCTTGGGCTTAAGCAGTGTGCTGCAGTGGTACGTGAGTGAGACACGAGGCGAAGGCGATTTGCGCTTCTATGGCGCGGTGCAGGTATATTCGGCGCTCGTTCTCTTGTTGGCGCTTCTTTTTCCGCCATCCTACACGCGTGGAGCAGATCTGGCGGTTGTGGTCGGTTTCTACGCCTTGGCGAAAGCCCTGGAGGCGCTGGACAAGCCGATCTTCGCACTGGGGCACATCGCTAGCGGCCACACGCTGAAGCACCTCGCGGCCGCAACCGCTGCTTATTGGATACTACGCATGCTGCGGAAGCGACGGCTACTCTTGGCGTCTGCTTGAGGCTTAATGTAGCTCCACACCGATCATCTTAACCAGGCGTGGGGGCTTTGGAATCCCCGAGCAATTGGCCTAGAATGCCTTTCACCTGCCTCTGTGGGGAACCTGAGCGTTCGGTATGTCTGCCACGATCCAGCCCCAATCCGGGACGAGCGCTGACTTTGCAGGAAAGGTCGCGGGGCCGTGCATCTTTGTGCTGTTTGGGGCTTCTGGCGATCTTACGAAACGCAAACTGATTCCGGCACTGTTCAATCTGGTTCGAGCCAAGTTGCTCCCTGACACATTTGCAGTAATGGGAGTTTCCGTCGATGATCTGGACGCCGAAGGATTCCGCACGCAGGTCAGCGAGTTCCTGCCAACGCACGACGGTGAGGCGTTCGAATGGCTCCGCAGCCGCCTGTTTTATGAGCGGGGAGATTTTGGCGATCCCAATACATTCGCGCGGTTGCGGGAGCGACTCGCTGCAATCGATGCCGAGTCCCACACTGAAGGGAATTATCTTTTCTATCTCGCAACGGCGCCGAAGTTCTTTGCGACGATCGTGCAGCAGCTCGGCACAGCCGGGTTGTCTCGGCAGGAGAACGGACGCTGGCGGCGGGTTGTCATCGAGAAGCCTTTTGGACAAGACCTGGAATCGGCAAAGTCGCTGAACCGCGACATCAAGGGCGTACTGCAGGAGAACCAAATCTTCCGGATCGATCATTACCTGGGCAAAGAGACCGTGCAGAACATTATGGTCTTTCGTTTTGATAATGCGATCTTCGAACCGATCTGGAACCGGCGCTACATCGATCACGTGCAGATTACGAACGCGGAGACTGTCGGCGTGGAGCGGCGCGGCGCGTATTTCGACAATGCGGGGACGTTGCGCGATATGGTGCCGAACCATGTCATGCAGTTGCTGAGCTTGACCGCGATGGAGTCTCCGGTTTCGCTTGAAGCGGATGCAGTGCGAAATGAGCAGGCGAAGGTGTTGCACTCGTTGCAGCCCTTGAACTCAGAAGATGTGCTGCAAAACAGCGTACGGGGACAGTACGGCGACGGGGTGATTGGCGAGGAGAGCGTTCCGAAATATCGCGCGGAGCCGGGCGTGTCGCCCGAGTCGCGCACTGAGACGTTCGCGGCTCTTAAGCTGAATATTGATAACTGGCGCTGGGCCGGTGTGCCGTTCTATCTGCGTACCGGGAAAAGGCTGGCACAACGGCATACGGAGATCGCGATTCAGTTCAGGCGGATGCCGTTTGAATTGTTCCGCAATGCTCCGTTTCACAAGTTGCATACGAACACGCTGGTGATCCAGATTCAGCCGGTGGAGGGCATCTCGCTGAGCTTTGGGGCGAAGATTCCGGGGCCGCTGTTGCGCGTCGGATCGGTCGACATGGACTTCGAATACTCGAAGTATTTCGGCGCCGATGCTTATACCGGCTATGAAGTGCTGCTTTATGACTGCATGATTGGGGACGCGACGTTGTTTCAGCGCGCGGACATGGTCGAGGCGGGATGGAGCGTGATCGATCCAGTGCTCGATGTATGGAAGGCGCTGCCTCCGCGAAAGTTTCCGAACTATGCATCGGGCACCTGGGGGCCAGTGGAGTCGGATCAGTTGCTGCAGGCGGACAATCGGCAGTGGAGGGCGATCGAGCCATGATTCTTGCGGGAGAGATCGGCGGTACGCGGACGCGGCTGGCGGCATTTGAGACGGAAGGCAATCGCCTGAAGTGCGTGGTCGAGAAGACTTACATGAGCCAGAACCACAGCGGACTGGCGGAGATTCTGCCCCAGTTCATTCGCGGGGAAGGGATTCCCGTGCATAGCGCGTGTTTCGGCGTGGCGGGGCCAGTGCGTGCGGGGCGAAGTAAGATTTCGAACCTGCCGTGGACCATCGATGCGAAGGAATTGGCGAGCCAACTGAAACTGAATTCTGTGGGGCTGCTCAACGATCTTGAAGCTTACGCGTATGGAATTGATGCGCTGGAATCGAAGGATTTCATCACGCTGAGTGCGGGGTTGGACGATGCAGAAGGAAATCGCGCGGTCATCTCGGCGAAGACTGGGCTCGGGATGGCGGGGCTCTATTGGGATGGATTCCGGCATCATCCGTTTGCGTGCGAGGGCGGACATGCTGACTTTGCGCCACGAAATCCATTGCAGGCGGAACTGCTTGCCTATCTGCAAAAGAAGCACGGGCATGTCAGCAACGAAAGAATCCTCTCTGGGCCGGGAATCCGGAACATCTACGAGTTTCTTCGCGATGAGAAGAAGATCGAAGAGCCGGCGTGGCTGCGGGAGCAAATGAGCGGCGCTCCTGATCAGCCCGCCCTTATTTCGAAGTTGGCGATGGAAGGGAAGGCGGCGATCTGTGAGCAAACGCTGGCCATATTTGTGAGTGTCTTTGCAGCTGAAGCCGGAAACTGCGCTTTGCGGTACATGACGACCGGCGGAATCTTTATCGGAGGAACGATTGCGGCGAAGATCGCTGCCGCGATGCAGCAGCACGGATTCATGAAGTCTTTCCTCGACAAAGGCCGAATGGAAGTGCTCCTGAAAGATATGCCGGTGCAGATTATTGCCAACGATGACTGCGGACTGATTGGCGCGGCTCGGTACACGCTTGTGCAGAAGGCGTTCGGCGGCGGCAGCCGGGCGGCAGATTAGCTTTGAGCAATGAGCTATCAGCTATAAGTGCGTGGGTCTCGACCTCGACCGACTGTCCGCTATGTCTTATTTCGCGGCTTGGCCTTTTCGGCGTCTCTCGGAAAACTTACGTGAATCGTAGTCTCAACTTCCACAGCATCTCCATTAAGGGTAAAGGCTTGTACTTCCACTGCTTCACGGCCTCGATGGCTGGCGTTACCAGCATCGGGTGCCCGCTGATGACCTCGATATTCTCGACACTTCCCGCCTTGTTGACTAGCACCTTCAAAGCCACGACTCCGTGGATCTGCGCGGCGTCCGCGGGCACGAAAGGATTGACCTTCTTGATCAGCCGGCGTTGCATCGCTTCTTCTGTCGCGCGTACATGGGTGGGCCCTACAGCAAAAGCCAACGACGTGGATAAGATGAGCAAGGGAAAAAGCGCAGCTAGAGAGCGATTCATAGGCGGCTCCGTGGATTTCGCGCTGACTGCCCATTCTACTGGTCAGTGCTTTGACGCACGTTGAGAGTGGCCTCGCAGGGCTAAAGATTTAGACGCCGGGTTGAGTTGCTTTGTTTCCGCAGAGCGCGTCCACGAATCGGATGATTGCCTCCAGCGTTGCCTTCGCTTGATCGCGCTGCGGAGAGTGACGGCAATTTTCGAGTTTTAGCACGTCTACTGGGCCACCGCTTTGTTTGTGGATCGCTTCCACCTGCGCCATGGTTCCGTATTGATCGTCGAGTCCTTGAATGACGAGGATCGGGCAGGTGATACGCGGCAGGTATTCTTCGATGTTCCAGCTGCGGAAATCGGGATGGAGCCAGATGTCGTTCCATCCCCAGAAAGTGCGGGCTGGGTCGCGGTGATAGCGGCCTAGAAGCTCGGGCAGATTGGTGGATTCGAAGCTCACCTTGGCTTCGGCGATGCTACGGACGCTGAGGTCTTCGACGAAAACGTGGGGCGCGAGCAGGACGGCGCCGCGCAGGCGATCGTGAGCTCCAGCATAGATGATCGCAATGGAAGCGCCATCGCTGTGGCCGATGAGGATCGGATTCTTGATGTGCAAAGTCGACAGAAGCTCCGGCAGGGTAGCTAACGCTTCATTATGCATGTAGCGGAGGGAGCGTGGTTCTGCCAGTAAGTCGGAATCGCCAGAACCATAACGAGAGTAGACTGTGACCGGGCATCCGGTTGAAGCCGAAACCAGGGCAGGGAAGTCTTTCCAGTGCGACGCGGACCCTAGTCCCTCGTGAAGGAATACGAGTTCTGGGAGATGCGCGTTGCCCGGAATGCGAAGGACCTCGAGATTGCGTCCTTGGACTTTGATTTTGCTGACCTGGCCAGGTGGCGAGATTTTGCTCATGAGATTGACATGGCGGTGGAGTGCGCTATTTCCTCTGATCTCCTAATGATTACAGGTTATTCTGCATGTTCTTGCAGAGGCATGTTCTGCATCAGAGCTTCAAGATATCGTAATCTATAGGGGATGCCAGGAGATTCAGTGCGCTGTCCGCGGTGTGGTAACGAGAATCCGGCAGAGAACCGCTTTTGTGGGATGTGCGGTGCGACGCTTTTGGCGCCAGCTCCGGTTCCGCCCAAGCCTCCGCCGGTGTCCGCTCCACCTCCGGGTCCGACGCCGATTCGAGAAGCACCCTCAGTAAGTCCGGAACCGGTTCATGCGCCGGCAGCGACTGAAGATTCGCCGTCGATCAGCGGACCGTCGTTTCTCGGGCTGAACAATCCGCCGCCTCGAAGCCCGGTTTCGCGATCGCGCGCGAGCCTTAGCATTGATCCGAGCCACGCGCCCTCGTCGAGAAGTCTCGATTATTTGCTGGAAGATGAGGAAGAATCGAGGTCTTCGGGCGCGTGGAAGTATTTGCTGATTCTGATTGCGCTCGGGTTGGCGGTGGGCTTTGGCTACTTGCGGTGGAAGAATCAAGGCTTGCCTTGGTTAAATGCATTGGCCAAGAAGCCTGCAGCGGCCGCGACGACTTCGCCTGACACGACGAACGGCGACAGCGGGGCTCCTGCCGCATCACCAGCGGCGGCAACACCATCAATCACTCCGGAGACACAGCCTGCTCCGGTGCAGCCACAACCGGCGGCCGGGACGGGCCAGCCTTCTGCGAATCCGAATCCTGCGCCATCGAGTACGGCTACAAATCCCCCCGCGAACGCGCCTGCAGGAGGAAGCACATCTCCTGCTACTCCACCAGCCGCGGATAATTCAAAGGCCAACGATAGCGACAATTCTGCCAATAGTTCCGATAAAGGAGCGACCCCTGCGGGGAAGGATTCGTCCGCGGCTAAGCCCCCAAGCGACAACGAGGACAATTCCGATGAAGCGTCATCGGCGCCAGCCGCCAAGCCAGCGCCAAAGCCCAAGCCGACCGTTCCCGCTGTCGATCCGGTGAGCGAAGCGCAGAAATATCTTTATGGACGGGGCGGGGTTTCTCAGGATTGCGATCGAGGCATGCGTCTGTTGAAGCCCGTGGCAAATCAAGGCAACCCAAAAGCGATGGTGGAAATGGGGGCGTTGTATTCCGCGGGACTGTGCACGCCGCACGATTTGCCGACCGCCTACCGTTGGTTCGCGCTGGCGCTGCGGAAGCAACCTGACAATGCCAGTATCCAGACCGACCTGCAGAAACTTTGGAGCGAGATGACGCAGCCGGAGCGGCAGCTGGCGATGAAGCTGACCCAGTAGGCGCGGGGCGAGATTACCCCAGGGGAATCGCAAGTAACTGATTCGAAAATGCCGGACCCAATCCGGCATCGGCGTGGAACACGTACTCCTAAGGAAAGGACCGGGTGTTTGTCGAGTCCTGAAAGACAGACGATCTCTCCCGATCTGGCCGCAGTGACCGCGGTGAAATCGGGCGACCAGGGCGCGATGGCGGAGCTGTATGACCGCTACTCGTCTGTCGTGTATGCAGTGGCGCTGAGGGTTCTGGGAGATACGATGGCCGCGGAAGACGTGCTGCAAGAAGTCTTTCTTCAACTGTGGCGGAATCCGAGTGCATTCGACGCAGCGCGCGGCAGCCTGGGCGCTTGGCTGGCGGTCATCGCCCGGAACCGTGCGATTGACGCTTTGCGGAAGCGGAAGCCAGAGACGGATATTGAAGATGTCGTGGTTTCTGTGGCTCCCGATCTGGCTAGCGAGGCGGATCGGTCGCGCGCGGCTGAGAAGGTGCGCGGGGTGCTTGGCGCAATGCCTCCGGCCCAGAGGAGTGCGTTGGAGATGGCTTACTTTCAGGGATTGAGCCATTCGGAGATTGCGGATAAGACCGGCGAGCCGTTGGGGACGATCAAGACCCGGATTCGTGCGGGGTTGACGATGTTGCGGAAGGCGTTTCAGACGTAGAAAGTGGGAACTCCCGCCCTTGGAAAATCGCGAAGGGTGGGGCAGAACGGAGTGGAATGAATAGGGAAGCGAGCCAAACGCGCAGTTATGCGTCGCAAAAAGCGCGACGCGTTGCGCGGCTCGCTCAGATCCTTCGGCGAACCAAGGACGTCCGCCTCAGGATGACAAGACAGATTGGATGAGTGGACACGAACAATTCGGTGGGGATCTGGCGCTCTACGCTTTGAATGTTCTCGGGGGCGACGAGCGCGCGAAGCTTGAGGAGCATCTGGCTTCGTGTGCCGAGTGCCGGCTGGAATTGGAGCAGTTGCGCGGAGACGGCGCACTGCTGGCACTTTCTACTTCCGGGCCGAAGCCACCTGCGCGTGCTCGAGCGCGGCTGCTGGAGGCGGTCGCGAAAGAAAGCAAAACCGCAACTTCTGGCGCAAGAGGCACGCGAGAGATGCGGCATCCATGGTCACGGTGGGCGTGGCTTGGGTGGGCGACGGCCGCGGCGATGGTTGTGCTGACGGCGTTGCTGTGGAATGAAAACTCTGCGCTGAGGCGGATGCTGGCGGCCAAGAATGAAGAATCGACACAAGCGCGGCTCGAGCTGGAAGACTTGCGGAAGATTGTGGCTCCGATTCTTTCGCCGCAGACTCAACGCATCACCGTAGTTTCAGTGAAGTCAGCCCCGCAGCCGCAGGGTAAAGCCTTCTATCTAAGGAGCCGCAACAATCTGGTGTTTGTGGCGAGCAATATGCCTCAGTTGCCTCCGCATAAAGCGTACCAATTGTGGCTGGTTCCACCGGATGGGACACCGATTGCGGCGGGCGTGTTTAAGCCCGATGCACGTGGCAGCGGGACGATTGTGAATCCGCCGTTGCCTGCCGGAGTTGAAGCGAAGGCGTTTGCGATTACGGTGGAGGACGAAGCCGGTGTTCCGCAGCCCACGACGCCGATTATTATGATGGGCGGTGGAGAATAAGAGCCAGGCATTCTTCGCACGGGTCGGCGGCATCCAAACTCGTAGTGAAATCCAGAGACATACATTTCCACATTCTTGTTCTTGTGCTGGTCTTATACGGCGTTCCGCGGACACTCGCGGGTCAAACCGGACAGGAGAGCAGTGCGCCTGCCTCTCAGCATTCCATTCATACTCAACATTCCATGAGCAGCCGGAGGAACGAGGTCGGGGTACCGAATTTCGGAGAAGTTACTCCCAATCTTTTTCGTGGTGGTCAGCCCGGTGTGGACGGTTTTAAGACGCTTAAGGAAATGGGAGTTGGAGTCGTTGTCGACATGCGTGGCGGATCCAACGAGCAGGAAAAAGCCACTGTCACGAAGTTGGGGATGCAGTACGTTTCGATTCCGTGGCACTGTACGTTTCCGAGCGATGAACCCATGGCACGTTTTCTGAAGCTGATCGAGGAAAATCGAGATAAGAAAGTGTTTGTTCATTGTCGTCTGGGTGCGGATCGTACGGGCATGGCGATCGCGGCGTATCGTATGGCGAGCGAGGGGTGGTCCGCAGATGAGGCGTTAAACGAGATGGCGAAGTTCGGATTCGACTGGGAGCATCACATGTTCTGTCCGACACTGGAACGATTCGAGCGGAGTTTTCCGCAGCGGCTTCGGAATGATGCGGCGTTTGAGGAATTTCGGCGCGCGAAGGGGCAGAATTGAATCTGAAATACACGTTCGACGACAGGAAAATCCCCACTTCTCCCAAAATCAGGGAGAAATGGGGCACCCATTTTTGTGGGAGTCGCCGACAGCCTAGACTTCGTCCTGCTCTTTTAGTTTTGCGATTACGCTGAAGTCTTCCAGTGTTGTGGTGTCGCCCTTGACTTCGCCGTTGGTGGCTAGCTCACGGAGAAGGCGACGCATGATTTTGCCGCTCCGCGTTTTCGGGAGGGTGTCGGTGAAGCGGATGTCGTCGGGCTTTGCTAGCGCTCCGATTTCTTTTGCAACCCACTTTCGAAGTTCTTCTTTCAATTCGTTCGACGGCTGGCGCCCTTGCTCGAGGGTGACGAAGGCGGAGATTGCCTGACCCTTCAAGTCGTCTGGGCGGCCGACGACTGCGGCTTCGGCGACGGCATCGTGTGCGACGAGGGCACTCTCAACTTCCATCGTGCTGAGTCGGTGCCCGCTAACGTTTAAGACGTCATCAACGCGGCCCATGATCCAGAAGTAGCCGTCTTTGTCTTTGCGGGCGCCGTCTCCGGTGAAGTACATGCCGGGAATTTGGGACCAGTAATTCTTCACATAGCGGTCTGGATCGCCGTAGACGGTGCGCAGCATGCCGGGCCATGGGCGCTTGATAACAAGATATCCGCCGGATCCGTCGGGGACCGCGTTGCCTTCCATGTTTACGATCTCGGCGACAACCCCGGGGAATGGGCGCGTCGCTGAGCCCGGTTTTGTGGCGATTGCGCCTGGAATCGGAGTGAGCATGATGTGTCCGGTCTCGGTCTGCCACCATGTGTCGACGATCGGGCAGCGGTTGCCGCCGATGGTTTCGCGATACCACATCCAGGCTTCGGGATTGATGGGCTCGCCGACGGTGCCTAGCAAACGCAAGCTGGACATATCGTGCTTGTTCGGCCACTGATCGCCCCACTTGATGAACGTACGGATGGCGGTCGGAGCGGTGTAAAAGACACTGACTTTGTGGCGCGCGATGATCGACCAGAAGCGGTCAGGCTCGGGACTGTTGGGCGCACCTTCGTACATCAGGCTGGTCGCGCCGTTTTGCAGCGGGCCGTAGACGATGTAGCTATGGCCGGTGACCCATCCGATGTCGGCGGTGCACCAGTATGTGTCTTCTTCCTTGAGATCGAAGACGAGTTTGGTCGTGAGGTAGGTGCCGACCGAGTAGCCGCCTGTGGTGTGTACGACGCCCTTCGGTTTCCCGGTGGTGCCGGAGGTGTACAGGATATAGAGCGGATGCTCGGCGTCCAGCGGCTCGGCTGGGCATACATCGGAGGCTGTCGCCATCAACTCGTGCCACCAGTGATCGCGTCCGGCTTGCATGTTGATCGGAGTTCCAGTGCGCTTGTAGACGATTACATGCTTCACGCTGGGGCAGGACTTCAGAGCCTCTTCGACGGCTGGGAAGAGCTTCACTTCTGCGCCGCGGCGGTACGATCCATCTTGGGTGATGACCGCCGAAGCTTGAGAGTCGTGGATGCGGTCGATCAGGGCGTTGGAAGAGAATCCGCCGAAGACGACGGTGTGGGGCGCGCCGATACGGGCGCAGGCAAGCATCGCGATCGGCAGCTCGGGCGTCATGCCCATGTAGATGGCAACGCGGTCTCCTTTCTTAACGCCGAGATTCTTCAGCACATTTGCGAACTTCTGCACTTCGCGATGAAGCTTCTGATAGGTAAGGACGCGGATCTCGCCGGGTTCGCTCTCCCAGATGATCGCAGCTTTGTTTTTCCGCCAGGTCGCGACGTGGCGGTCGAGGCAGTTGTAGGAGAGATTGATCTCTCCACCGACAAACCATTTCGCCCACGGGCAGTTCCACTCGAGTACCTTGTCCCACTTCTTGAACCAGTGCAGCTCGCTGGCGATACGCGACCAGAACTTGTCTGGGTCGTCCACCGATTCGTTGTAGAGGCGCTCGTATTCAGCGAGGCTCTTGACGTGCGCCTGACGGCTGAAGTCGGCAGGCGGATCGAACTTGCGCTGCTCTTGAAGAATGGAATCGATGTTGGTGGATTGTGCGTCCATGACTGCTTTGTCGGCCATATGAAACCTCGACGAGGAGGAAGTATTTTATGTGCCCGAAAATTCGGGCAGCGATCGCCGGAGTTTATTCTACACACGGAAACACGGATGTGATTGGAATCACATGGAGTGATTCGTGATTTATATTCGGCTCTGGGCAAGGTTTCCGCAGCCTTTATTGACCACAAGGACACTAAGGTTCACGAAGGAAGACCGTGAACCCTTCGAGTTCCTTCGCGTCCTTTGTGGTTTTGGGGTGGTCAGGCCGGCTGTTGTTGGGTCATGCAGTGCATGGCGCCGAAGCCCCAGATGAAGTCGCCGGAGTAGATCGGGATTATTTCTCGGGTAGGGAAGAGGTCGGCCAATGTGTTAAGTGCGATCCGATCGTTCGGACGATTGAAGATTGGAACGAGGACGACTCCGTTGGCGATATAGAAGTTGGCATAGCTCGCGGGCAAGCGGCGGCCTTCGAAGACGACAGGCTGAGGCATGGGGAGTTCAACGACCGTGAGTTGCTTGCCGTCTTGATCGCGAGCGGATTGCAAGCGGCGCAGGTTAGCCCGCAAAGGCTCGTGGTTTACATCTTTTGAGTGGTGCTCGACCATCGTGACGACTGTGTCTTTGCGGACGAAGCGGGTGAGGTCGTCGACGTGGCCGTGGGTGTCGTCCCCGAAGATGCCGCGTCCGAGCCAGATGGTGTGCGGCGCTCCCAGGTAGTCAGCAAAGGCCTTTTCGTAATGGACGCGGGCCATGTGCGGATTACGCTCTTGCTCCTTGCTGAGCAAGCATTCCTCAGTGGTGAGGATTGTGCCGGCGCCGTTGACGTCGATGGAACCGCCTTCGAGGACAATGCGGGTGTCGAGAGACTCTGGGTGAACTTCATGCGCGTGGGCCGCTTTTGCCATGTGGCTGCCGATTTTGTCGTCCAGTCGCCAATTGGAGTATTTGGCCCAGGCGTTGAAGCGGAACTTGAGGGCGAATTGTCCCTCAGGGGCTAAAGCCCTAGTTTTCTTAGACTGCTTTGCGGCACGAGTAAACTCGTGCCCTTCCCGATCCGTACGAGGCGAGAACTGCTGCGGCCCCTCGGGACGGCCGATGGCGGCTGTCCCCACATGATCCTGTTTCAAGAAGATGCAGCCCGAGTCGCGGAGCCAGGCGCGGTTTGTGGGCCAGCGATGAATGCGGATGTTGTCTGAAACCGCATCCGCTCGTCCGAGTACTTTGCGCGCCTGCCGGGCTGCCGCCGCGTTATTGACGACCAACTCAACGCGCTCGTGATTTGCCAGACTGCGAATGATTTCCGCGTAGACCCACGGGATCGGTTCGAACTTGCCCGGCCAATCGTCGTGGTTGTGCGGCCACGCGAGCCATGTGGCCGCATGGGGTTCCCACTCGGCGGGCATGCGATAACCAAGCTCGGAAGGAATTATTCTAACCGGTGCGGTTTTACTTTTTCTTGGTCTTCGTTTTGTAGATGGCGACATAGCATTCCAGGTTCTTGATTCTGCCGGGGGAGTGGTTCTTGAAGGCGTCGGAGAGGAGGTAGGTTCCGCCGATCTGTTCGATGCTTATCTGGGAGACGAATGTGGGTGTCTTCTCATCGCAGGATTTGTCCCGGAATACATTTGCCTCCAGTGGCTCGCTGCCATCAAAGTATTTCGGATCGATCTGGGTTGTGCCGCCGCTGGAGAACATGACCTTCGCGTACTTCTGCTTGCTGCCGGTCTCCAGAATGACCACTTCCTGGTTCTGATCCTGGGAGGCAGACTTTGAAGAGTGCTTCATGAAGTCGTAGGCGACAATCTTTCCTGACAACTTCGTATTCTTGGCGGCACAAAAGACGCCCAGTGCCACGATGGCAATGACGATCAGCAATGCTTGCGTTTGTCGTGACAATTGAGTTCCTAGTCGATGAGTCGATTTGTAATGGGGGCGTAGCTGTCGATACGGCGGTCGCGCAAGAACGGCCAGTTGCGACGGATGTCTTCCAGCGCCTTCAGGTCGACGTCGCCGACGAGGATTTCCTCGCGATCATGCGAGCCCTCGGCCAGAACACGGCCGAAGGGGTCGCAGAAAAACGATCCTCCCCAGAATTCGAGTCCCTGCCCGGGCGCAGATTTTCCGCGGATGTTCCCAGTCTCAAATCCTACGCGATTGACGACGGCGACATAGACTCCGTTGGCGATGGCGTGCGCGCGCTGGATCGTGCGCCAGGCGTCGTGCTGGGCTACGCCGAACTCGGCTTTCTCCGCGGGATGCCAGCCAATCGCTGTGGGGTAAAACAAAATCTGGGCGCCTTGGAGCGCTGTGAGGCGCGCTCCTTCGGGATACCACTGGTCCCAACAAACGAGCGTTCCCAGTTTGCCGGCGCTGGTGTTGAGCGCACGGAAGCCGAGATCTCCGGGAGTGAAATAGAACTTTTCGTAGTAGAGGGGGTCGTCGGGGATATGCATCTTGCGGTAGAGACCAGTCAGGGATCCGTCTTTGTCGAAAATGGCGGCGGTGTTGTGGTACACGCCCGGGGCACGCTTTTCGAAGAGGGAGGCGATCAGGACAACGCCATTCTTACGGGCGGCTGCGGCTAGCTTTTCGCTGCTCGGGCCGGGGATCGGTTCGGCGAGATCGAACAGAGCGTGGTCTTCGCGCTGGCAGAAGTATTGGGTCTGGAAAAGTTCGGGCAGGCAGACGACCTGAGATCCGCGTCCAGCAGCCTCGGCGATGCGGCTAAGCGCCTTTTCGAGATTCTGCTCGGGCTCGGGCCCGCACGACATCTGGATCAGGGCTACGCGAAATTTCTCAGGTGGCACGCTCGACCTCTCCGCGATCAATATAGCATTGGAGGGGTAGGTACCAGCTTCTAGCTGCTAGCTTCCAGCGAGGCACTTAACCGCTGAGATCGCTGAGAAAGGCCGCAGAGAGCGCTGAGAGAATCATGGGTTGCTTTGTTCCGCTAGGACGCGGGACAGGCGGGGATTCTCCGAGGTCAGCTTTTTCAGACGGTCAACCACATCTTCCTGGGGCGCAGAACGCAAGAGGGCGGAGATCGCGCCTTCGGCATCGAGCGACTCGTCTTTCACCAAACCGAGAAGGAAGTCGATTGAGGCGTCGTGCCGCGTTAACGCGATTGCGGATAACAGAACCGAGCGGAACCACGGGTCGGAAGCGGCATGGAGAGCGTTGCGCAGAGCCTCGAAGGCTTCCGGGGAGTGAGTGCCCGCGATGGCAAGCGCTGCCTCACCCGCGGAGTCATCTGCGGTCGCGAGGAATCGGGCGACCCACGGAATGGCGCGTGGGCCCTCGATGCGCAGGATTCCACCATAACAGGCTCCGAGGACTTCTGGTTCGTCGTTACCGAGCATGGTTCTTTGTCGAAGTAAGAGCGAGGCGGATGACGAGCCCACTTGTTCGATGGCCCGGATGACTTCCACACGGACAGCCTTGTCCTTATCGGTGACAAGATCGATCAAGTGAGCGAGCAGGTCTACTTCGGTGAGGTTGCGGCATTGCACCAGAGCGAGAGCACAGGTGGCGCGGAGAGTGCCGGCGGTGTCGGAGCGGCCTCCCCAGACTGGTTCCATCTGAATGTGGCGCATGCCGCGAAGGAACACGTCGACGTCCTGGAGTTCGAATGCGGCCAATGCGCGGCTGATCGCATTCTTTGCCCAGCATTGAGGGTCGGATTTTTCTGCGTGTTCGAAGTAACGATCGAAGGCCTTGAGCAGGTCAGGGAGCAGTTCTTGCAGACCAAATTCGCGAATCAAGTCGGCTGCCTTGGCGGCGATGAAGTTGTTGCGGTTCGCGAGCGCTTTTCGTAGGGGATCGAGGCGGGGCTGTTCGGGCTGTTGCCGCAGAGCGTCGAGCGCTGCGATTTGATCCTCAAAGGCTCGCTTGGCGGCCATTGTGAGAGTGTAAGGCGTGTGCAGCGGCTAAAGCCAGATCGGCATCGTGCTTGAGACGGCATGCCTGAAGGCATGCCCTGATACGAACCTCAGCAATAAGATTCCGACCTCGAGATTCCGACGTCTGCGCCGGTTGTCAGAAGACATTACGTTGACCGCAGCTCGTAGCATCCGTTGATATGGTTCCTGTAGAGTATTGAGTCGGGAAGAATGTTTACAGACGTGGAGGCTGGTCTTGAAAAGCGGCAATCATGGCAATTCGCAGGGGCGGCACGGCGCTGGCGGAGAAGGTGTTGACCGGAAGTTGCACAATCCGATCGAGGACCGGCTGATTCCGTTGGAGCCGCTCGATCTGGGCAAGGCTACGTCGATCGACAGTCTGGTGCGAGCGATGGCCAAGACGGCTTTTACCGGCCGCCAGCTTGGCGAGGCGGCGGACGTGCTCGAGGCAATGGCTCTCGACGAGGATGCCTTCATCGTGATGACCCTGGCCGGGGCCATGACCGTTGCTAAGCAGGGGCTAATCATTACGGAGCTGATTGACCGCGGGATTGTGAATGCCATTGTCTCCACCGGTGCGCTGATGGCGCACGGACTGGTTGAGGCTACGGGGCGGGCGCATTTCCGGGCGAATCCTGAAGTGTCGGACGAAGAACTTTACGAGCAGGGATATAACCGCGTTTACGACACGCTGGAGCCTGAGCAAAACCTCGACGATGTCGAGGAAGTGATGTCGGCGGTGCTGGAGGCGTGGGATCACAACGAAGTCATGTGCTCGTACAAATTGAACCATGCGATCGGGGAGCATCTCGCGAAGCATGCGAAGGGGCAGCGGGGGATTCTGAAATCCGCCTACGAAAAGGGCGTGCCTGTTTTTGTGCCAGCATTCAGCGATTCGGAGCTGGGGCTTGATACCGCGCTGAACAATCGACTGCGCGAGTCGACGGGGCGGCACAAGATTCGATTTGATCCGTTCGAAGATTTGGAACATTTTGCGGCGACGCTTCTACGGCAAAAGAAGCTTGGGATCTTCACAATTGGTGGCGGCGTGCCGCGCAACTGGTCGCAGCAGTTTGGCCCGTTCTGCGAGCTGAGACATCGTCGATTAGGCGAGAACGTGCCGCTGAAGCGCTATCACTATGGTCTGCGAATCTGCCCCGAGCCGGTGTATTGGGGTGGACTGTCCGGCAGCCCCTATAGCGAGGCGATCTCCTGGGGTAAGTTTGTGCCGCCCTCTGAGGGCGGAAGATTTGGCGAAGTCTTCGTGGACGCGACTGTAGGGCTACCCATCATCGTTGCTGCTGTTCTTGAAAGGCTCGACAAAGCGAAGAAGAATTCGAGAGGAAAGAACGCGAAAGCAGTCAGTAAAAGGTAGAGGAGAGTTCTAGCAGAGATTGCTAGCTGACGACCTCTTCTTGATTTTCTTCGGCCACCGAAGAGGGATTTTTCATGCGACGGTACAACGGAGCAAGAGTGCTGTTTTCAAGCACTTCCGATTCAGCTTGAAACCAGTCCTGCAGCTCCTGTCCTTCTGCTTGGCCTCGTGTTTCGTAAAGCTGCTGGGCGCGCGAGCGTACTTTCCGCTCGACCATCCGCATCATCAGCGCCTGCTGTTTCTTCCTAAGTGTTTCTGTGTCCACACACACCTGTTCCACAAAATCGTTGCTGTTCGAACCCAAAGCTATGATAACTGATTCCTGTTAACGAAAGATTACATCGGATTTACGTTGAGGGTAACTAAAGTACTACGACCCGAGGTGAGTCGGAGAGAAGAGATAGCCCCAGCAAAATCAGCAGCTTACGTCTGCTTGCGCGCTGGGGCTTTTGTCTTAGAGAGTTAGTCGAAAATGAGGACTGCAGAGGCGATAACGGTTGTCCACAAGCCGCGTTTGTCACCGACGGCGGACTGGGTGACGTTTGCCGTGCGAACGATCTTATTGGAGAGGCGGTAGATCTGCTTTTTCTCGTCCCAGGAGCGGTCGGGATCGAACTCGACGTTTAGCGTTGTGGCCAGCATTTCGGCGGCAAGTTCTTCCGCATACTCACCGGCTGCGTCTTCGGTCTCGCCGAAGGAATGATGCTCGCTGAGATATCCGTAGGTATTCCGGTCAGCCGGGATTGCTACTCCGATTGAGGATGCCAGGAGGCGATGAGGCTCACGGGTAGAGTTTTCAGCCACGACCGCGAAGACGACTTCTCCGGGGTGGAGATATTTCACGCCTTCTTTTCGCGCGAGCAATTTGCAGTTGGGCGGGAAGATGGAAGAGACGCGCACTAGATTCTGGGCAGCGATGCCGGCGTCCCGCAGTGCCAGCTCAAATGAAGTCAAACGTTCACGGTGTTTCCCCACTCCTTTGGTGAAGAAAATCCGTTTCGGAACCATGTCTTTGCCCAATTCGCATTATCCTCCGCAGAGAAATTTTCAAGGGTAAGAATGCACAATCTAACACATTGCTTTGTAAAGGAAATATGAATTTCCGGTTAGAACCACGAAATTTCGGCGAGCCGTGAGGTGGGCAGGATGAGAGCGCGGAGTGTGGTCAGTGTGCTGGCAACCGCGTAGAGCGTTGTGCCGCGCACACTGACCGGGGTATCCGCTTACTTCGCGGCTTTGACGGAACTGACCGTGATTGTGTTGTCTTTTTCGGTTCCGGTAACGGTGGCTTTTTCGCCGGCCTGCTTGTCGAGCGTATCAAGGGCGGCCTTGTCGGTGGCATCGAGGGTGTAAACCTTGTCGCCAACGACGAGCGCGTACTTCGATCCTTTGGAGACACAGCCCCGAGTGCAGGTGGCAGCGTCACCCATGTGCTTTGCGCCGCACATTGCGTCACTCACGGTGCCGGTGAAAGTTTTTCCGCTGGCGGCAAACGAAGAAACGGTTAGGCCCGCAAGCATCAGCAGGCTGGCGAGGAAAATTCCAGCTTTCCGAAATCCAACAGTCATCACGGAGTCTCCTTTGTGTCTGTAGGCTGGCTCAGGGAGCGACATGAGTCGCCCAGCCCTGAACTAAGGATGCACCGAGCCGCGAGAAGTTACAACTTTGGCGGAAACAAAAACGCGGAGACGCGCTGGCGCGCATCTCCGCTTGCTGCCCGGATCGGATTAGGGGAGGGCCCGGGCAAACTCGGTTACGACTAAAAAACTGTATTATTGCGGCTAACTGGTCCGGCAAAATCAACGATCAGTATGAAAACGCAAAACAATCAAATCGATTGCTGAGCTACTGGCAGCTCTTTGGCGGAAAAGGCCCGCCAGATTTGCGGCACAGTGTATCAGGGAACGACCGTTTCCCAAACAAAATGTTGAGAAACACAACGCAGACAAAAAGACTGGTTAGACTATCGTGATCCAAGCCGATTTGCAGCCCTAAACCGATTTTGTTCCAAAATCCGAACAAGACGGGAAACGTGTCGGGTTGCGTCCCGCTATTTGGGGGCCTTCGCCGAGTAGATCAGATCGACGTCGACGCTCTTATCCTTCACGTTCGCGGTGACATGGGATGCGACATCCCAATCGAGATTAGCCGGCAGCAGCTTGCGTGCGGCAGGAAGGTATTCGCTGAGGTAGGTGGCGTCGAAGAGCTCCCCCTGCCGAATTTTCCACAGGTTTCGGAGTTTGGCTTCGAGGCTGTTGTCGAGCCCACGGAACTCCAGGTCACCCATGTGGAAGACGGGGCCTTCTTTGACGTCGAGACGAATCACCACCGTCTTGGCCGCGTCATCGAAGTCGGGATCGGCTTTAATCGTGGTAGTGACGTAGCCTCGCGATCCGTAGAGTTTTTGAATGTCTTTCAGGTTATCGGAGAGCCTGATCGTGTTCGCTGGTTCACCCGTCTGCGCACGAACCATTTTCTGCAGAGTTTCGGTGGGAAACTCGTGGTTGCCGGACCACTCGAGGCCTTTTAGCTTGTATCGATCCCCAGCAACAACAGGAAAGGTTACGTCGACGATAGTTAGATTGCGGATGCCGTCATCGTTACTGTCAGCAGACGGCTTCTTGACGACTTTGGTTTGGGGCTCGCCAAACGCGGCCTTGAGATACCCGCGAGCGAGGTAGACAGGAGTGAGCTGGTGTTGCACCAGGGCATTCAGAACTGACCGCGAATATTCGGTGTCACGGAGTCTTTGGGACGCCGCTTTCAGGGCCGGTATGTCGACGTCGGCAGCGCCGACGAAGTTGATATCGCGAATCTGAATCAACACGTCGGAGACTTTGTAGACGATCGAGTCGACCGGACCATCCTGTTTCCCGGCGCGCTCGTATTCCACGTGACCGGGGATTGAGTTTTCAACGAGTAGGGCCTGCAGAACGTCAGAAACCTGGTCAGCAAGCCGTCCGCTGAGAGGCAGTTCGCCATTGAAGAGCGGAGCGCGTTCCTGAACGTGTTTGAGCAATTCCTCGTCAGAGAACCAGACGAAATCCTCGAATCGGGCTGGGACGAACTTGGCGGCCTCTGTGACTTGCAGTTCAAGCTTGGTGCCGGCGGAGGAGAACGAGTAGGTATAGCTGACGTCGCTGAGGATTCCGAAGGCGCCGAGGCGAGTGGCGGCTTTCTTGAAGTCGTCTTCCGTTACGACCGTGCCGATTTGGAGGCCGCTTGCAGCGATGATGGCATTCTCAGTGAATCGCTTATTTCCCGTGACTTTGACGGAGATCAGTTGGCGTTGTGAGGCGGGAGCCTGCGCGAACGATTTCTGGGCCGAAACCGGATGTGCGAACGTGGACGCGATCAAGATAGCGAGTAAAACGTCACGCAATCGGCTGGAGAGGGACTTCATCATCGACTAGGGGTCTGTTCCAATTCTTGCGCGGATTTGTGTTTGACCGCAATATCGATAAATGCCAGGGCAGCGCGGCTGAGGGCTTTATCTTTGCGGAAAACCAGGGCCAGGTCACGGCGAACCTGCGCATCGGCAAGGCGAACGGCTGCTAAAGCTTTGGCGCGGACGTCCTCTTCGACATTCGATTTGGCAATGAAGCCGATGCCGACATCGGCGGCCACGAAGCGCTTCAGTAGTTCGCTGGAGTCGAGTTCCATAGTGAAGTTAGGCTTGAGGCGGCGCTCGTGGAATAGCTGCTCGATGGCGTCGCGCGTATGTCCGGCCTTGGGGACGATTAGCGGATACTTGCTCGCTTCGGCGATGGTGGTGGACTTGATTTTTCCCAGAGGATGCTGCGGCGGAGCGATCAGGATTAGTTCATCCCGATGGATGAGAACGACGGTCAGACGGTTGTCGTTCACTGGAAGAGAGACAACGCCGAAATCCACGGAGTTATCGATGATGGACTCGAGGATCTTGGCGTAGTCAGAACGTTTGATGTTGACCGATACGTCCGGGTACTGCTTCTTAAAGTCGGCGAAAACATAAGGCAGGATGTGCAGGCATGTGCCTTCGTTGGCACCGACGATGATTTCCCCGCGGGGAACACGCTCCATTTCGGCGATGGAGACCAGCATTGCCTTACGCGCGTCTAGAGTGTCTTCCACATATTTGAGGAACGCCTTGCCGGCAGCGGTCAGGGAGACTTTGCCTCCAGAGCGGTCGAAGAGCTTGGCGCCGACCTCTTCCTCGACCCCGCGGATTTGGGACGAAATCGCAGGCTGGGTGCGGAAACGCTTCTCCGCCGCCCGCGAGAACGAGGCGTGGCGCGCCACTTCGAGGAAAGTTTCGAGTTGATCGAAATCCATAAATGCAGTGGCCAGTGATCAGTGGCCAGTTGTCAGCCAAGGCTGGTTCGATGGGCACAGAGAGCCTTGGCTGAATGCTGATGGCTGAGAGCTGACTGCTTCAGTATAAAGTCCGTTTTATCACGGCTATAAGAACTATCGAATTGCCAGCGTGTATGGCTGGCAGTAGACTCGTCGGTCCGCACAACGCGACCCGATTGTAGCAGCCTGCCCGCCTGCGGGAACTCCGCAGGCGTTCGCTTGAGCAATCGATCTCCTAGAAGGAACCATTATGGCCGACGCTAAGACTGTTCTCGACTTTGCGAAGAAGCACGATGCCAAGATTCTGGATTTGCGCTTTACCGATATTCCCGGGCTGTGGCATCACGTGTCGTATCCCATCGAACAGTTGTCGGAAGCCACATTTGAGGAAGGCTTTGGCATCGATGGCTCGTCGATCCGCGCCTGGGCGGGGATTCACGAGAGCGACATGCTGCTCAAACCGGATGCGAACTGTCACCTGCTTGATCCTTTCACCGAAGTGCCGACACTGGTGCTGGTATGCGATGTGGTCGATCCCGTGACGAAGCAGCGTTACGACCGGGATCCGCGTTATATCGCACGCAAGGCGGAAACGTACCTGGCCGAGTCCGGGATTGCCGACACGGCCTATTTCGGCGCGGAGGCCGAGTTTTTCATCTTTGACAACGTACGTTTCGATCAACGCGAGCAGTACGGCTTCTACTACATCGATGCCGAGGAAGGCCGCTGGAATTCGGGCAGGCAGGAGAACAATCTTGGATACCGCCCGCGGTATAGAGAGGGATATTTCCCGGTTGCACCCACTGACCACTATCAGGATCTGCGTTCGGAGATGGTTTTGACGATGCAGTCGTGTGGCATGGACGCGGAGTGCCATCACCATGAGGTGGCGAGCGGCGGGCAGACGGAAATTGATCTGAAGTTCGACTCTCTGGTTCGATCCGCCGACAAGATGCTGCTCTACAAGTACATCGTCAAGAACGTGGCGAACCGCAACGGCAAGACGGTTACGTTCATGCCGAAGCCGATTTTCGGGGACAACGGAAATGGGATGCACACGCACCAGTCGCTCTGGAAAGGCGCCGAACCGCTGTTCGCGGGAGATGGCTACGCAGGGCTCTCGCAGGCGGCGTTGTGGTACGTCGGCGGACTCATCAAACATGGGCCGGCGCTTTCGGCGATTATCGCGCCGACAACGAACTCATATAAGCGGCTTGTCCCAGGATTTGAGGCTCCAGTGAATCTGGCTTACTCCCGACGTAATCGCTCTGCAGCCTGCCGCATTCCGATGTATTCGCCTTCGCCAAAATCGAAGCGGGTGGAGTTCCGTCCGCCAGATCCAAGCTGCAATCCGTATATGGCGTTTGCAGCGATGCTGATGGCGGGCCTGGATGGAATTGAAAACAAGATGGATCCGGGGCAGCCGCTGGACAAGGACATTTACGAACTCGATCCCGAAGAACTATCGAGTATTCCGTCGATGCCTGGCTCACTCGAAGATGCGCTCGATGCCCTGCAGCGCGATTACGCGTTCCTGCTCAAAGGGGATGTTTTCACGGAAGAATTGCTGCGTACGTACGTCGACTACAAGAGGTCGAAGGAGGTGGATGCCATTCGGCTTCGACCGCATCCGTATGAGTTCGCGTTGTATTACGATATCTAGGTACCATCCTTCTCCCAGGGCCCAGGCAGTTAACTCACTCACAATCTAACTGGAGGGCGCACCCATGCTTCGTTCACGAAGGTGGTTCCTGCTTCTTGTCGTGGTGACCGAAATGTTGAATTCCAGTTGCTTGTTGCAGAAGCGCTGGCCGGCGGTGCCGGTGTTTCCCAGTCCGCCTCCGCCAACCGGGCAGTTCAGCGTGGTTTGGACCCAAAGGGATCTTAATGGAATGCCGATGAGCCCGGAGTGGGCCGAGCAACGTGATGGCGAACAACTTCCTCCGCAGCCAAACAATGAAAACACTTACAAGTGCGTAAGACATCCGGATCTTAAACCCGATTGCACCGCTCAGGACGTTTTGGTCGACGACCAGACGCCAAATCTTTTCTGGCGTGCGATTTGCGCGCTGGAATTCAGTTCCAAGATTCATGGCCACGTCGACTGGATGCCCGCGACTTATTACGGAGCAGTGAACTGGATTCACATCAACTTCGGCGATGCCGATTACAACCTGCGGATGTTTCCGTACAACGGGACTGCCGCCGTACAAAACGGACTTACGAGGAATAACAACAATCAGGACGGTACGCAGTACATCGAGATGGAGTTTGATTCCAATGAAACGTCTGGCCGTTTTGAAACCAAGACTTGGAGAGATTTCGACGATGCAGCCAACCAGTTGACCGGCGACGCGATGAAAGCGTGGCTGGATCCGCAGCATCAAGAAACTGCTCCATTTGGAGTCGTTACGGGTCTTTTCAATCTGGATTGCGAGCACGATTGCCGGAGCGAATTGCACCCCGTCTATGCGATGGCGGTGGAGAGGGATCCGAATCCAAGCGATAACAACTGGGCCATCCTGGTCAGGAACTGGGGAGATGGCGGCTCTTGCAGCGGATACAACCAGCAGCTCGTTCTGCCGAACAATCAGTACACGCTCGTCTTGCCTAACACGACGGGGAATCCCACTGTGCTCTGGAACGAAGTGGAGTTTGCAGTCAGCAACAAGTCGATTCCGTTTCCGAAGATGTCATTCGTTTCGGGCTACGGATTCGTTCTGACATTTACGTTACCTCCTCCGGATCAGAGGGCCCTGGTAGAACTCGCTCTGCATTTGAAGTGGCCGGCAGGTAAACCGAGTCCCACCAGGATGAAACTTGCAAAAGAGGCGATGGCGCGTCCCGAGAGCGAGGTGGATGCGGGAACCTACGTCCAAACGCTGTTCGAGAATGTCGGCGAAGAACCGCAGGCTGCGCGGGCAAGACTACGGTCTATGGCTGTGACGGCTAAGAATCAGCACGTAACACCCGCAGTGCAAGCTAAGGTGGAAAAGTTCCGGAGTCCGAAGCAACAGATTGCGAAGGCAGGTCAGACGATGGCTGCGCGGGAAAGCGTGGCCGATCCGCAGAAGCAGGGCCGGGATGCAGCGCTGTTCCAGAGTTTATGTGCCGCCTACCGAAGTAAGGGTAAGCAACTGCCGAATGACAAAGTTCCGGATTTGCCGAAGCTTTGCGAGTCGCAGCAGTAGTCAGAAGAAATGACAACCCCACCCTTTGACGGGCTTCGAGGGTGGGGTATTTTTTTGAAGCACTTTACTTCAGTTGCTTTTCGATTGCTTCCGTCACTTCCTTAGAGTCGGGCGTAACCTCGGGCTCAAAGCGCTGGATCACGGTGCCGTTACGATCCACCAGGAACTTCGTGAAATTCCACTTGATGTCGCCGGTCATGCCCGCTCCCGTTTGCTGGGTCAGGTAT
>Ga0070734_10001003_pt1 | contig 46223 bp, 41 predicted proteins | sample Coa_R1_8_FD_66444 | JGI IMG/M metagenome (GOLD analysis project Ga0070734, IMG submission 66444) | Surface soil microbial communities from Centralia Pennsylvania, which are recovering from an underground coalmine fire - Coalmine... | ecosystem: Environmental > Terrestrial > Soil > Unclassified ...
CCTATGGCGCGCCGCCCCGCCCCTATAGCGGCGCGCCCGGCCCCTATGGCAGCCCGCCCGGCCAGTATGGCGGCGCGCCGGGCCAGTATGGCGATTTACGTCCGCGCTACGACGATCGGAGGTGGGCGCCGCCCCGTCGAGTCGACCCCGATGTGCCGTGGCGCGACCACCAGCGCGGCGAGTTTTGAGATCGGACCGCGATAGCGAATCGCAACAAGGGATTCAAAACGCAGATGAGAATGCGCAAGGTTGTAGTTTTCGCGATTTTGGCGGCCGCGGTATGCGCTCCGGCCCATACCCGGGCCCAGGAATTTCAGATGCAGGAAGTTCCGGCTCTTCCACCGCTCGCTGCTGGAGCCGCCTTGGCGCCGCGCACGATCCTGTTCACGGATCATCGCAAGGATGAGCTCGTAGACCCTGCCACCGGACTTATCCGCTTCTCGGATTGGGAACGCTCACGGCCGCAACAGAAGCAGCTGCTGAGCCTGTTTCCCTCCTTCGAAGAGCCGACGGTGAGCGGCACTGAGGCGGGCGCGAAATCGCACAAGCGGCGGCTCCACATCTACGTGGCGGAAGCCCGCTTTGCGATTGGCAAACCGGCCGCATCGATCGACCTTTCCAAGATGATCACTCTCGCGATGCTTGAGCAGCTCGATCCGTCGATCAAGCATCGCCTCATCTCGGCGGCCGACGCGATTCCAAACAAGGATGTCAAATCGCCGAATCACAATCCCATGCGCCAATGGTGCGAAGGCGGCGCGAGCGTCATCTGCATCCAATCCAAATATCAGCTCGAAGGCCGGCTGCCGACCGCCATCATGCTGGTGAACAAAATCCGGGAGAATCAAAAGAAGATCGCCGACTTCATGGAATTTCAGAGCGAGTTGCGACTGCTTCCACCAACCGAGATTGAGCAGACGGCGCTCGCCAAGGCGACCGGCGTCGACGCGCCGATCGCCGGCGCGATCGAACAGAACATCTTCTACATCAACCAGGTCATGCAGTTCGGCAAGTTCCTGGCTGTGTTGCAGCCCAATCCCGCCGATGCCCGGAAGTCGGTTGCCACCGCTTTCATCGCGCTTGCGGTCGACAGCGATCTTTTCGAGAAGAAAAAGGAGCTGGAAAGCGTCCCCATCCTGCGCAATTTGGTCCCGGCACAAGTGCTCGCCGGCAACAGCTCGTTCAACACCGGAAATTCGATCAGTGCCGGGTTGCCGAAATATTCCCGCAATCGCATTAAGACTGTCGCGGCGCTGTTGGAGAAGTAGGGCAGTCGCCTGGTCCTCATCCGTAATGAAATCACTGACTGTCATGCCCCGCGAAAGCGGGTCATCCAGTAGCCACCGGCATCTGCGTTGTGCGGGCGATGGCCGCTTGATAGAACGGCCGCATGGATGGCTTGTCCCGCCTCACGTCGATCGATTGCGACGTCCACCCGAACGTACCGGGCATGTCGGCACTCATGCCCTATCTCGAAGAGTTCTGGCGCGATTCGGTCGAGGACCGCGGCATCACTTCGCTTGAAAGCATCAGTTATCCGCCCAACGCGCCGATTTCGGCGCGGTCGGATTTTCGCGCGCCCCCTCCCTACCCTCCCCCGCAAGCGGGGGAGGGTAGGGAGGGGCTGGCGACCTCGGTCGGTGATTTGCGGGCTCAGGTGTTCGACCGGTGGGGCGCCAGCCTGGCGATCTGCAACTGCCTCTACGGCGTGCAGCTGGTGCTCAATGAGGACATGGCGCGGGCCTTCACGAGCGCTCTGAATGATTGGATCGCGAAGGAATGGCTTGACCGCGACGAACGCCTGCGGGCATCGATCGTGGTGCCGCTCCAGAATGTCGAATTCGCGGTGGACGAAATCGAGCGCTGCGCGAAAGACCCCCGCTTCGTTCAGGTGCTGGTGCTCGCGATGGGCGAAACGCCGCTGGGGCGTCGCCATTTCTGGCCGATCTACGCGGCGGCCGAACGCCACAGCCTGCCGATCGGGATTCATGCCGGCAGCGCCTACCGGCACCCCGTCACGTCGCTGGGCTGGCCCACCTATTACATCGAGGATTACGCGGCCCAGTCGCAGGGCTTCCAGTCACAGGTCGCGAGCCTCATCTGCGAGGGCGTGCTGACCAAACACCCCGGCCTCAAGGTGGTGCTGATCGAATCCGGCGTCACCTGGGTGCCGGCCTTTCTGTGGCGCATGTCGAAGTTCTGGCGCGGCCTGCGCACCGAGATTCCCTGGATCGACCGATCCCCACGTGAGATCTTCCGCGATCATTTTCGCTTGACCGTGCAGCCGTTCGACGCACCGGACTCGCCGGATATCGTCCGACGTATGGTCGATCACCTGGACTGCGACGAGCTCTTGCTGTTTTCCTCGGACTATCCGCATTGGCAATTCGAGGGCGACAGTTTTCTACCGCCCGGCATCCCGGACGACCTCGCGCGAAAGATCATGGTGGACAATCCGCATGCCACTTATTTCGGACAGCGTGGGGCGAGTTTTCTCTGACGCACGTTTGCAGGATCGGAGAGCGGACGGGCGCAGCGTCATCTGCATTCCCTGGGCACGGCGGGCTACGCTGCGCTAACTACCTGCCCTACGCAGGTTCGATCGAATCCATTCTTGATCACGATACTCGGCTGCGCTTCCCCCGCCTCGCACACTGATCCGATCGCCGCAGCGTCCGCATATCCGGCGGAGCGCAATGCCGCGATGCACGCCGCAACGCGGTCCTGCGGAATCCCGGCCAAAAGCGCGCCCGCGGTCTGCGGATCGAACAACACGGCGCGCGTGACCTCGCGGAGGTCGCCGCGCACGATGTCGCTTGTGGCAAGGTTCTCCGGCAATAGCGTCGAGGCAATTCCGGCGTGCGCGAGGGCAAGCGCGCCCGGATGGAGCGGAATCGCGGCAAGGTCGAGCTCCGCCTTTGCGCGGCTCGCCTTGAGCATCTCGCCGAGGTGGCCGGCGAGACCGAAGCCGGTGACGTCCGTCATGGCGGTGGCGCCGTGAGCGACGAAAATATCCGCTGCCGCGCGAGCGGATTGGCGCATGCCGGCGATGGCCCGCGCGACCGCAGCCGACGCGGCGCGACCGCGCATCAGAGCCGCGAACAGGATGCCGGTGCCGATCGGTTTTGACAGGACGAGGGCGTCGCCTGACCGCAGGCCCGACTTGCGCAAGATGCGATCGGGCGCGACCACGCCGGAAACCGAAAACCCGAGCGCAACTTCGGCGCCTTCTGCCGAATGACCGCCGACGAGTGCAACCCCCTCGCGATCCAGGCATGCGCGCGCGCCGGCCAACAACTGGAACAAGGCTTCTTCAGTTTTGTCGACTGGACCAGGCGGCACCATGGCGACCGCGAGCGCATGCAGCGGTGTGCCGCCCATGGCGAAAATATCGTTGAGGGCATGGTTTGCGGCGATTTCACCGAACATATAGGGATCGTCGATGAAGCTGCGGAACAGATCGACGGTCGCCACGATATGATTCCCGCCAGGCGGCGGCGCCAGCACCGCGGCATCATCCGGCGCGCCGAGCCCAATCACCACATCGCCCCCGGCGGGAGACGTTCCAAGGCGTGCGAGCGCGCGCGACAGCGTTGCGGGCCCGACCTTGGCGGCGCAACCACCGCAACGCATGGCCGCTGGATCGAGCTGCGGCGCGACGGCGGGCGTTTTCATGCGCATGCGCTCGGGGCGGCGATACATATCGATCCAGCGCCGGTCGATCCAATCCTTGATGGTCCACAGCCATGCGCCTTCCGCCTTGAAGGGGCCGCGTGACGCAACGGCATAGCGCTCGCCGGTCGAGATCAAGGCCAGATGACGGCGCTGCGGCCGCCATGGCCGCAGAGCTTCGCCGCGGGCACGCCGCGCAAGATTAGCGGCGAGCCGCGGGCCGGCCCGCACCGCATAGACGCCGGCTTTTTCGCGCGGCGTCTCGACGAGGCCCGCACAATCACCCGCCGCGAAGACGTGAGGGTCATTAGCCACCTGGAGTGTCGGTGTGACCGCAAGGAAGCCGCCACCATTGCGCGCCAGGCCGGATTCCCTGAACCAGCTAGGCGGCGCTGCATCCGTCGCGAGCAAGACAGCGTCGGCCGCAAGGATCGTGCCACCGCGGCAAACGATGCGGCCGGCCTTGAGCGCCGTCACGGCGCAATATTCATGCACCTCGACATCCGCCCCCGCGAGATGCCTTCGAAATGCCTGCCGCACCCGGACGTTGTGAGTTGCCAGCAAGGTCTCATCTGTCACCAGGGCAAAGGAGATGTCCAGACTGCGGCCGTCGCGCGCCGCATCGGCGCGCAGGCGCGTGCGCAAAGAGAGGACCAACTCGACGCCAGCCGCGCCGCCGCCAATCACCGCGATGCGCCGCACTTCCCCGGCACGGCACCGCGCCCGCAGGTGTTCGAGCTTCGCCAGGAACATGCCGATTGGCTTCACGGCGATGCCGTGTTCCGCCGCTCCGGCGATGGATGCGAGGTCGGGCGTTATTCCAACGTCGATCGACAGAACGTCGTAAGCGATCCCCGGGCGGCCGGCGAGCAAAACGCGCTTGCCGGCGCGATCGAGCCCAATCGCCTCCGCATGGATGAGGCGGGTCCCGGTCGCGGCGGCGAGCCTGACGAGATCGATGTGCGCTTCCTCGGCTGCGTAGAGACCCGCCACGACGCCGGGCAGCATCCCGGAATACGGCGTTTCGAGATCGCGGGTAACAAGCGTCACCCGGACGCCCGGCAATGGGCGCTTCGCGAACGCCTTGAGCACGTGCACATGGGCGTGGCCGCCGCCGAGCAGCACGATGTCGGTCGAGACCTCGGCATCGCGGTTCACGATTGGTTTGTCCTCGCGAGAGCCCGCGGCGGGGTGCGGCGATCGCCATGACGTTGCGTTATCCCGATGCGATCAAAATATTCCAGGACCTGAATCGTAAGATTGCGCCCGATGCCGCTGGCGCGGTTGAAATCGGCCGCTGCGAATCCTCCGTCTGGGCATTCCTCGGCGAGATGTTCCGCGATCCGTTCCAGTTCGTGGAGCGTTGCCGGCAGGAAGTAGCGGTTTTCCGCCACGCGATGGACCCAGCCCAACTCCTCGGCGCGGGCGAGAAAAGCTTCAAGCCGGTCGAGGGTAATTCCGATCAGGTCGACCAATTCTCGCACCCGGGGAGGACGCACGCCATTTGCCGCGAGAGCCGGCTCGACCCGTTTCCACAGAGCCGCCTCGGCCTGGGTCGGCTTTGCCCGGTGGCCGGAGAGGTGCATGACGACGCCGCGGCGAGAAACGATGCCGGCGTCGCAAAGCTCTGCAATGGCCCGACGCAGCAACGATCTCGGCACCAAGGGCCGGAGCGCCGCATGAATGCCCATTTCGTCGAGCCCGAGCAGTTCCGGGTGACTGCTGTGATGAGCGCGGAGCGCTTCGAGAATCTGGTCACGCAGTGCATTCCAATGATCGGCATGCACCACGATCCGTGCGTTCCCGTCATCGCAGATCTTGATCGGATGGTCTGCGAGCAACACCTCGCATTCCGTCTCCGTCAAGTTCCAGGATTGCGCGAAATCATCAACGTCAAAGCCGCGAACCGATGCCGCAAGCAGTCGGCCAAATGCGGTCGCGGCTTCCGGTGCCCTGAGCGCATCGAGTCGCGCAAGCCGCAGCGTCGCGGTCTCGCGTGGCGGCGGCAGCGGATCGAGGACCACGCCGCCGCCAAGGGTCCGCTGGGCGGACTGATCACGCAGGATGAATTTCTGCCTGGCCCATGCGGCGATGGGTCTGTCGAGGTGAAGGACCGCCATTGCGGTTTCGCCGGGCTGGACGGCCTTGCCGGAAAGGAGTGCGATCCGGCTGGTGAGGTCTTCCGCGCCGATATGCAGATGGGCAGGGGTCCAATGGCGCAGCGGCCGCTCGCGTCGGAGCAGCCGTAGTTCGACGTCGAGGCGCTCGGTTGCCTGGTTCGGACCGGCAATGATCCAAGCACCGCGCCGCAAGTCATCGAGTGCGACCGCGGACAGTTGGACGGCACAGCGATGGCCCGATCGAACCGACTGGACTTCGCCGTCATGGATTCGCAGAGCGCGAAGACGTGCCTTAATGCCGGCGGGCGCGATCGTAACGGTCTCGCCCGCACAGGCGCTGCCCGCATGCACGGAACCTGTCGCCACAACACCGATGCCGGGCAGGATGAAGGCGCGGTCGACCGCGAGCCGGAACCGGCCGAGGGACGGCACCGCCGGATGGGCTCCCGCTAAAGCGATCAGGTGAGCCCGCAACTCCGGCACACCTTGTTGGGTGTGGATGGCGGTGGGAAAAACCTTCCCGGCCGCGATCGACGTTTGGCCGAGCAGCCTCCGGACCTCCGCCTCCACCTCCTCGCCGCGGCCTGGTCCAACCATGTCGGTCTTGGTGATCACGACGGTCGCGTGCGTGACATCAAGAAGATCGAGGATTTCCACATGCTCGATCGTCTGTGGCATCACGCCATCATCGGCCGCGACCACCACCAGAGCATGATCGACATTACCAACCCCCGCGAGCATGTTCTTGATGAACCTGTGATGGCCCGGCACGTCGACGAAGCCGAGGAGCGTGCCATCCGGCAGCGGCATGTAGGCGAAGCCGAGATCGATGGTGAGGCCGCGCGCCTTCTCTTCCGGTAGGCGGTCGGTGTCGATCCCGGTGAGGGCACGCACCAGCGAGGTCTTGCCATGATCGACGTGGCCGGCCGTTGCGATGATCATGGACCGTCCCGGGACTCAGGCTCTAATGTACGCGGCCCGTAGGGTGGGCAAAGTCGCTTGCTGCAGCCGATGAGTGCAGCACCGGCGTCGCGCGACTTTGCCCACGCCGTCAAATGGCGAGATCCGGCAGCATGGGCAAAGGCGCACAGAAGCTGTGCAAGTTGCGCAGTTAGGAGGTGCGCCTTTGCCCACCCTACATCGCGATTCCCGTCGATTGAAATCCGCTCTATCATGCCGGCAATGACGCAAGTAGCTCTTCCAGATATCGAGGCAAGTGACAAGCCGCCGTTCGCGGCGCGGACTTTCATCGCCTTCGTCAAGCGAGATTGCCCGACCTGCGTCCTGGCAATGCCGGTGCTTCGCAACATCGAGCAAGTTATCGGACCTCTCGGCGGCACGCTGGAAATCCACGTGCAGGACGACGTAAGCTTTGCCGCAAGCTTTTTATGTGCGCGCGATGATACCGCACTTGCAAACTCTTACCACTACAACATCGACACTGTGCCAACGCTGATCCGCCTCAGGGACGGCCGTGAGGATGCGCGAGCTGTTGGCTGGCGACGCGGCGAGTGGCAAGCCATCACGGGCATCCCGGGACTGGGCGAAGACCTGCCGGATTATCGTCCGGGCTGCGGATCGAAGACCATGGATCCCGGCATGCCGGCGCGGCTTAAGGTGAAATACGGCAACACCGGCCTCGCCTCCCGCCGCATTGCCGTGCCGGCACTCTCGGATCCGATTGAGACCTGCTATGACCGCGGCTGGACCGACGGCCTGCCGGTGGTGCCGCCGACCGAGGAACGCGTGCTCGAAATGCTCGACGGCACCGCACGCGCCCCTCAGGAAGTGATCGGCAGGATTCCGCCGAACTACAGCGAATGCACGGTCGAGAAGGCGGCCATCAACGCCGTGATGGCGGGCTGCCGACCGGAATACATGCCGGTGGTGCTGACCGCGATCGAGGCCGCGCTGACGCCGGCGTTCGGGCTCCACGGGGTGCTCGCCACCACCAACCCGTGCACGCCGGTCGTCATGGTCAACGGACCGATTGCGCGGGCAATCGGGATGAATGCAAAAGGCAATGTGTTCGGCCAGGGCAATCGCGCCAACGCGGCGATCGGTCGTACGCTGCAACTCGTCGTGCGAAACGTCGGCGGAGGTCGGCCCGGCGAGATTGACCGCTCGGTGTTCGGCAGCCCGGCCAAGTATTCCTTCTGCTTTGCCGAGGACGAGGAAGATCCGCGCTGGGACTCCTATGCGGTGTCGCTCGGGTTTTCGCCGCAGACGTCGACGGTCACGATCTTTCCGGGTGACGGCATCACCCAGATCATCGATCACGTGTCGCGGCAGCCGGAAGACCTGTGCCGCTCCTATGCAGGCTGCATCCGGGCGATCTACCACACCGGCCATGTGATCGGCGTGCAGGCGTTCCTCGCGGTCGCGGGCGAGCACGCTACCGTGTTTTACGAGGCCGGCTGGTCGAAGGAGCGGGTGAAGCAGGAGCTTGACGGCCTTCTGAAGATCCCGGTGCGCGAGATCGCGCCGGGGCGGAGCGGTCTTTCGGGACTGTCGCCCGAGGAAAAGGCCAATCCCGACAACCTGATTCCGAAATTCAAGAACGGCACCTTCAACATTATTCGGGCCGGCGGCAACGCCGGCAAATATTCCGCCATCATTTCATCGATTGGCGGGAGGGGCAGCATCGAGCCGGTAACCAGGGAGATCAGATAGCGATGCCGGAAAACATTCTCCTCGACCCTACGGCGGAAACCGCCGCTGTTATACAGCCGCGCCTCGCGCGCCCGCCGTCTATCGCCGGAAAGACCATCGGTCTCTTCGACATCGCCAAGATGCGCGGCGATGAATTTCTCGACCGTCTTGACGAGCTTTTGACGGCCCGCGGCCACACGGTGAAGCGCTATCGCAAGAAGCACTTCACTCACCTCGCTCCGATCGAGTTGAAACAGCAGATCAAGTCCGAATGCGACCTCGTCATCGAAGGCCTGGCTGACTGAGGCTCCTGTACGTCGTGCTGTATGCATGACCTCAGGGGACTCGAGCAGCTCGGCATCGTGGCGGTCGGGGTTGCGACGACGGAATTCAAAATTGCGGCGGCAGCGCAGAGCCAGGCGCTCGGCTATGACCCGGCGGTGGTGTTTGTGTCGCATCCGATCCAGGACCGCACCCACGATGAAATCCGCGCGCTCGCGGACGGGGCGATCGAGGAGATTTTGGCCAATCTGAAGGCCCCGTAGGGTGGGTAACGGCGCTCTTCGCGCCGTTGCCCATCGCCCACGAAAGCAAGTCACAGCCTGGACTTGAACAGCCCGTCCAGCCGAAACGAATAGCCCACGCCGAAAATATAATCCGGTGAATTGCGGTTAAGCCCGAAGCCGATATGGAAATCGATCTGCTGGGTGTCGGTGATGCGATAGCCGCCGCCGGAATTGATCAACTGGCCGGTTCCGCCGTGGAGCGGGAAGTCGCCGACATATTCCACGAACAGAAAGGAGCGCTCGGCGAATGACTTTTCGATGACGAATGTCGATTGGTTGGAATACTTGTTGGCCGGATCGTCGGGCGTGAAAAAGTTCGTCACCATGCCGGTGAAGGCCCAGCCGCCGCCCAGCTCAATCGACCACGGGAACTGCACATAGGGCTGCACACCGGGACCCGCGATGGCGAGCGCTCCGGTTGGCAATCCGACCCCAACCGTCATTGAGAGATCAAACTTGCCTGGCACCGGACTGATTTGCCATTTGAATGCGGGCGCAATATCGCCGAAACCCGAGGCACCGGAACCGCGGAAAGCGCCTACATAGTTCGGCAGATCGATCAGCACCTCGAAGCAGGGCGCCACGCCGAGCCGCCAGCGACTGTTGGTGCCGTCGAAGACACCGACGCCGCCGCGCCTGCTCACATTTGCTCCATTCTCATTCTGAAGGCTGCCGACCGGCACCACGACGCTGGAATTGGTGGTGTCCGGCCGGTCGGTCTCGATGGGCCCACTGGGCTGCGTGCATCCCTCTGCTGCAGACGACGAATCCATGTGCCAAGCAAGGATTGCGACAACGGCCGGCAGAAGCAGAAATAGGGATCTCGGGTACGCCATGCACTTACGGCAGAGATCCCTCCCATCGAAACTCTGCAACGCGTAGATTCGCACTTTGGTCGGGATGTTCACTCTGCTGTCATCGCCCGTTTGAGCTGCCGATCCGATAATCACTCGTGGATACTGGGCGGTGCGTCAAGCAGGGCGATCATGTGGGAAAAAAACACGGCGCCGGATTTACGGCGCCACCACAATCTTCCCGGTCATGTGCGGGTGCAGGCCGCAGAAGTAGGAGAACGTACCAGCCTGATTGAACGTGAAGCTGAATTTATCCTCGGTGTCGAGCGCTGCAGAGTGGAATTTGCCCGTCGTCTCGACGATCGAATGCGGAATGTCGTCATTGTTCTCCCACACAACCGTGGTTCCGACCCGAACCGTGAGGGTATCGGGTTTGAAGGTGAAATTATCGATGCCGAGGTGGGACTCGCCGGACGCCGCGAATGCGCCATAGACGAGGCAACAGACCGCTGCGCCTGCTGCGAACGCACGCAGGCCGTCATGGATCAGAGACATGGAAGGGGAGCCTTTTCTTTACGTGATGAGTGCGATTGGCGTCATGCCCGCGCCCGTCGCGGGCATCCACGACTTCTCTTGGCGAGGTCTTCTAAACAAGGCGTGGATGGCCGGGACAGGCCCGGCCAAGACTTCGGATGACCGGATCCGCTTGGCGCGTGCGTAGTTTCACGCCTTGGCGAGCTCGCTATCCGTGATGGCCAGCGGCTGAGTGCCTTGTTTCACCGCAACGCTGGTGATGCCAAGGACGCTGCGCAGCTTGTCGTCAGGCACCCGCATTGGTCCGGGCGATGGCGCGGAGCCGGGTGTCGGTTGCGGGAATGCCGTGGAGCGCGCGGTGTGGAACGTCACGGCGCCCTCCACCTTCTGCATGATCTGGTGGATATGGCCGTTGAGCACAGTCACCGAGCCGAAGCGCTTGACGAGGCCGAGCGCCTGGGCGGCATCATCGGTTCCCCAGCCCCAGTTCTCCGCGACGGTCCACAGCGGGATATGGGTAAATAGCACGATCGGGGTCGAGCTTGATTTGCCTTTCAAATCATCGGCCAGCCACGCGAGTTGCTCGGCGCCGAGCGTACCCATGCCGCCCGACTTGAGGTTCGCCACATTGACCAGGCCGACGAAATGCACGCCGTTCTGGTCAAACGAATACCAGCCCGTCCCCTTGGCCTGGACGCGCTTGCCATAGCGCTCCAGGTAGGCTTTGCCGAGGTCCGCATCGACCACGTCATGTTCGCCCGGAACGTAGAATGTGTCGAGCCGCGCCTTGCCGATCGCCTGATCGGCGTTGTCGAATTCATCGGGCTTGGACAGATGGGTGATGTCGCCCGTATGGATCATGAAAGCGGGCTTTTGCGGCAATGTGCCGATCTTGGCGATCGCTTCCTCGAGCGTTGCCATCGGGTTGGGGTTCGCAGGCGCCTTGAAACCGATGTGGCTGTCCGAGATCTGCAGGAACGTAAAGCCAGTTGCTGCCTGCGCGTTCGCTTCGGAAATTCCCAGCAGCGACGATGACCGCGGCACGCCGCCAGCAATCGTCCACAGCACACCCGTACCGGCCCAAATCATGCATTCCAACGCACCGCGACGGTCGATGCCATCCCTTTCGTCCTGTCCCATGTGATCTCTCCTCCAAAGGCCAATAACCGGCCGACTGCGGCAGAGACCGCCGGGAGGGGCGATTTATTCCCGGTAATTTTGGCGACCGAAGTCACATTGCCATTGCGTTATTGCGCTTGTGACGTAATCCTGCGATTTCGACCAATTGCCGGGCCGTCGGAAAATGCCGGTTAAGGAGTCTGTGCAAGTTTGCGATTCCGAGCCGCCCATCCGGGCACCGGAAACGGGACAACTTGCGGCGCGCACTGTATGCACAGCGGGAGAGTGGTATGGCGCAGAATATTTCTGCATCATTGAACGCAAGCAAGAAGCTTTGCTTCGCGCTGGTTGCCGCGCTCGTGGCAGGCTGTTTCGGACTTGGCGGGCCTGCTTGCGCGGCCGGCGTTCGGCCTCACGCAGCCGCGTACGTTGCTCAGGCGGGGCGCAGAGCTGGCAAGCACGACCCGGCCAGAAAAGCGCAGCGAAGCGCCAAAGCGTTTTCGACGGCGCCGAGCAATGGCGCGTTGCATCGCGTCCGCCCCGTCATGCCGGGCGTCACCAACATATATTACATTTGGTACGGATCTTGGAACTCTACGACCGATACCACACAAACGGCGCTGACAAATTTCGCCCAACGTGTCGGGGGGACGCCGCATCTTAACATCGGTGCCTACGACGGCGCGATCAACACGACAGTCTCCGGCGTCGCCAACTTTGGCGGCGCGACTTACGACCTTGGCAGCCAGGGCACAGTGCTGACAGAGGCAGAGGTTCAAAAGATTATTGCTAGTGCGCTTGCGAGCGGCGCGCTGCCGGCCGATCCGAACGGCGCCTATTTCGTTCTCGCGTCGAAGGAGATCAAGCAAAGCCCGGGGTTCTGCAGGCAGTACTGCGGCTGGTATACTTACGGCGAGATCAACGACAGGGACATGAGATATTCGTTCGTCGGCGGCGCGCAGCAATGCGCGTCGGCCTGTCCAAAGCCATCCGTAAGTCAAGGCAGCAATTTGGGCGCCGACGCGATGGCGAACATGGTCGCGCATGAGCTCGCGGAGAGCATCAGCGATCCCAACCTCAACCCGTGGTTCGACCAGCTCCGAGAAGGAGCCCCTGATAAGTGCGCATGGACATATGGCCCCACGAAAGTCTTGCCGAACAGCGCCCACTACAATGTGACCTGGGTGGATCAAACCCTGCGCCAGCCGACCAACTGGCTCCCGCAGTACAATTGGCAAAATCCAAGTGGAGGCGCCTGCACGCCGGCCAATTAGCGCGGATTCCAGTCAGGTAGCCCATCCCTCTCTGCGGTGGTGGCCGGGCTTGACGTGGGACGAATTCCCTCTATGCGCTCGTCTTCAGGATGTGAGCGGCGCCTTTCTGCGCCAGCGTGATTGCGGCTTGGCTTGGGTTCGACACGGCGAAAAACAGGCTGAAGAGAGATCGATTTTTCCGGGTCATAAGCCGTCGCGGCGGTTCGACATGGGGAAATACAGTCCGCAACCTTTTAAGCACGTAGGCCTCAATCTGATCGAGAGAAACCGCCCGTCGTGCAGCCGATCGTGGCAATGTGAAAAATGGATTTTCCGGCACTTTGTAGAATTCGTCAAACCATTCGTCTGTCCCAAGCACGCGAGTAACGGCAGCGCGTTTGCTCGCGTCAAGGCGGCTTACGCGGCGCGGCAGGTTTCTTACTAGACCAGCGACAGAAAATAGAAACCACAAGTCCAGGGCTTTGGTCGCAGCGATCAATGTCAATGTGGACCAGTCGACGTTCATCCCGAAAGGATCAAGGAAGACGATTCCGCGGCGGCTGCTCCAGTCGGAGCGGCAAATCTGGTGAAGGACTTCGTTGGCCTCGCCGCACTCGACTCGCGCATTGGCATGACCTGATTTGTCGATCAATTCCTGAAGCGATTTGGCGTGTGATCTTTTCTGTTCGATAACGATCACTTCGTCGAAAGGAGGACTGGTGTTCAGCGCCCGCTTCGCCGAACCGGCGTAGATGTGTTCACTCTCATCGCGCAGTCCAAAGAGCCAGCCATTTCGCGGCGGACCGACAATGTAGCGAAACGCACCCGACCCGACAAAACCGTCAATGTAGACTCCCCTGAAAGCTTGTTGCTTCAAGGCTGTATTGAAAAAATGGAAATACCTCTCGACGATGTCGAGCTTCGACAACGACCAGTTCCCGCCAAACATCGGTACCTTCGATCTTTTGCCCATTCGCCTCCGCGCTAGTCCCGAAATACATCTGCTGCCTGAGACTGACAGCAGATTCCCGTACGGAGCCTACAAAAATTGTCGAATCCTTGACTCCGCGCTCAGGGAGCCCAAGCTGCGGCGTGAGCGCCAGCTTGAGGGTATCGCTAAGGCAAAGGCAGCCGGCGTCTGCAAGAGTCGGCCGCCCTCGATAGATCCCGCACAGTTGCGTAAAATGAAAGCGCAAGACCTACGGCCATCGCCAAAGCGCTCGGCATCGGCCGGACGAGCGTATATCGGGTGCTCTAACAGGTCTTCGCGGTCGCAAACCTCTCTCAACCGTGCCACAGCCATCGTGGGTAGCCGTCCCAGTGCCATCTGGGGTCGCCTTCCCAGCGCCATCCGGGATAACCCTCCCACTTCCCTCTGGGGTCGTCGCCTACTTGACCGAGCGGCTGGAATAATGCCGAGGGCCGCGTGCGCGAATGCCTCGCCCGGTGCGGTGCCGGCGCCATGGCGCCGTAAATTCCAGTCATCAGGATGACGACTCGGCCGTTTGCGTCATGTGCACAGAACTGCGCGCCACTGGTCTGATATGGACAAGAGACGTTTGCCACGGATACGGTCGCGGCAACGCACAGAGCGGAGCCAGCCACCGCAGACGTCAACAAGGTCCTTTTCATTGTACACTCCACATTTCTGGCCGCTCTGTAGTCGATGTTTTCCGATCAACTGTGAATTTTCAAGATGAATCCCGCTGCACTGCCAAGCCCGCCGGGTTCCGGACCTTGACTCTAACCTCGATGACATCGCTGCGGTTACCGAAAAAAAACCGGTATTATAGCTCGCAAACCGGCATCGCCTGCTGTCCAAGCTTCCACCGGAAGATGAAGGAGAGGTCGCCTACAGGGTGACAGCGTGCCACCTCGGGAGCGTGCCCAGTCGGCACTACATCACAGCACGCCCCTATTCTGGTTGCGTTATAGCCACCGGACCGCCGCTGCGCAGGCGTCATCTTGGTCGAATTCGCTGACGGCGGGTTCTCGCTGGGTGCACTGCCTTTCAGGAAATGGACTAGGTCACGGTCATGCAACTCGTACGTCCTGCAGTGGGTTTGGGGCGCTGGCCGCCGGCTATGAGCTTGCTCTGCGCTCCAAAAATGGAGGTCGCCAGGATAAGCCCCGGCGACGGCGCCGACACCCACTTTAGGGCAACCCTGACTATGTCCTGATCCCCAATAGCCGCGCCGCGTTGCCGCCGAGAATCGCGGCCTTGTCGTCGTCCGCAAGGGTCGCGGTGGCGAATATATGGTCCACCGGATGTTGCTCCCACGGGAACGGGTGGTCGCTGCCGAGCATGACCTGGCTCGCGCCGACTTGCGCCACTAGGTGACGCAGCGCCTCCGGCGTGAAGACCAGGGCGTCGAAGTGGAGCTGCCGCAGGTATTCGCTCGGCTGCTTCTTGAGCTTGATTTCCGGATTGCAGGCCCCCGGCGGCGCGACAAAACAGGCGTGGTCGGAACGGTCCGCGTAGGAGCCGAGATACCCGCCGCCGTGGGCCGCCAGAATTTTCAAGCCCGGGAAACGATCGAGCGTTCCTTCGAAGATCAGGTGCTGGAGTGCGATCGTGGTGTCGAGCGGATTGCCGATGGTGTTCGACAGCCAGCCGTTGCCCTGGAAGCGCTTGGCAAGCTCCGGCGTGCTCTGCGGATGGATGAACAGCACCGCGCCGATCTCTTCGGCTTTCGCCCAGACCGGGTGAAATTTCGGATTGGAGAAATCCTCGCCCGCGACGCTGCCGCCGATCGCCGCGCCCCGTAGGCCGAGCTTCTTAACGGCGTCTTCAAGCTGCTGCACCGCGAGATCCGGAAACTGCAATGCGAGCGACGCAAAAGCAGCGAAGCGGTCTGGCTGCGAGGCGCACAACTCCGCCAGCTTCTCGTTCTGCGTCCTGACGATCGCCGCCGCAGTATCGCGGTCCTTGCGGTACCAGAACGGATTGATGGAAAGCACCTCCATGTCGATCGCCATCGTGTCCATCTGCTTGAGGCGCTCGGCCACCACGATGTACTGATTCTCCGCACCCTTGACCGGCACGAACACGTTGCGGGCCTCATCACCCATCAGGTTGACGGCCTCGTGGAACAGGCAGTGTGAATGCACATCGATGGTCTTGACGCGCTTGCCGTTGACCATGATGGGCAGGCGTCGCCCAGGCTCCTGGGCGCGTGCGGCATCCAGCATTGCGCAACTGCAGAAGGCGATACCCGCTGCGCCCGCTGATTTAAGGAAGCCCCTGCGTGTGTTCATCTCGTTTCCTCCCCGCTCGCAACCTTCTGCACCGCTGGTGCGCTTTGGCGCAGATTGTTCGCCGGTCGGGCGCTCTGGATCAAGCGGCATTTGGCTACGGTCGCCATGCTGCCGAACGCGCCGCGGCCAGGCGTATTCGATGCCGCCAGGTTGCCGTCGCGCCGTATCGGTATTAAGCAATTAATCAAAGAAACCCCAAGGAGAGGCATCCATGACGGCTTTCCCTCGGTGGAGCCATCTCGCAGCGGCGTTTGTCTCCGCCGCGACAATTTGCTTCACCCTGCCGGCCGCCAGTCAGACGGTCGAGAACTTCTACAAGAGCCACGAGCTGACCATCCTGATCGGGCACCCGCCCGGCGGCTCCTATGATCTCTACGCGCAACTCGCTGCCGCGCACATCGGCAAATACATTCCTGGCAAGCCGACCGTCATTGTGCAGAGCATGCCTGGAGGCGCCGGGTCGAAGGCTGCTTCATTCCTGTATGCCCGGGGCCCCAAGGACGGCTCGATGATCTCGCTGTTTCCCGAGACCATCGCGTATGTGCAGCTCATGGATCCGGCGCAGGGGCGCTGGGACGTGACCAAAATGAACTACATCGGCTCTTTCGCGCCGGTGAACACCGCCTTCATGGTCCACAAGGGCTCGAGACTTGCCTCCGCCGAAGACCTGTTCAAGGGCAAGACCAACGTGGGCTGCAGCGGGCGGACGTCGCAGAGCTTTCAATATCCCGCGACCCTGAAAGTGATCGCCAAGATGCCGCTCAACATCATCTGCGGCTATGACGGCTCGTCGGCCTACACGCTCGCTCTCCTGCGCGGCGAGGTCGATCTGGTGTCCAAAGCCTGGAACGCATGGCGTGCAGAGGACAAGGACAACATCGACAATGGCACCTTTATCCCGTTGTTACAGGCCGGGCTGAATCGCACACCCGAACTGCCGAACGTTCCGCTGATGCAGGAGATCGTTGCCGACCCCACTGCCAAATCCGCAGTCGAGTTCATCTCGGCCGGCGCTGCCATCGGCCGCGCGCTGCTGGCGCCCCAGAATGTCCCGGCCGACCGGGTGGCGGCGCTGCGCGCCGCATTCGACAAGGTCGTGGTCGACAAAGATTTCCTAGCCGACGCGCAAAAGCGCAGCATCTACATTGAGCCCACGCCCGGCGCCGAGGTGCAGAAATACAGCGATGCCATCATCAAGACGCCGAAGAACATCGTCGACCTTGTCGCCAAGGCATTCGATGCGTCGTGAGTGCGATCGATGCCTCAAAAACAAGCTGTCATGCCCTGCTTCAAGCTGCTTCAAGCGGGCATCCAGTACCCACCTGGTCAGCCAGGCATGCATCTCGGCCGTGCCCCAGACGTAGTTTCCGGGGTACTGGAACGCCCGGTCAAGCCGGGCGATGACACGCTTTGAGTGGTGAGGGGCACGAATGAACGACACCGCGGCCGATGCGAGGAAACGTAGCAGCGAAGCCACCAACGCGTCCTACGCAGAGAAGCGCTGGCAATCCGATGTCATTGTCGACCTGATCAAGCAGTTCGGGTTTCCGTACATCGCGCTCAATCCGGGGGCGAGCTATCGCGGCCTGCATGATTCGCTCGTCAATTACGGCGGCAACAACCCGCCCATGCTGCTGTGCCAGCACGAGAAGATCGCGGTGCAGATCGCCCACGGCTATGCCAAGGCGACCGGCAAGCCGATGGTGGCGATCGTGCATGACGTGGTGGGCCTCCTGCATGCCACCATGGGCATCTACTACGCCTACGTGGATCGCGCCCCAGTCTTCGTGATCGGGGCAACCGGACCGATGGACGAGAGCAAACGCCGGCCGTTCATCGATTGGATTCACACCGCCAACGTCCAGGGCGAACAGGTCCGCCACTACGTCAAATGGGACTACCAGCCCGGCAGCATTGAGGGCGTGCCGGACTCCTTTGCGCGCGCCTACGGGGCGATGATGACGGAGCCGCAAGGCCCGATCTACATGTGCTACGACGCCTGGCTGCAGGAGCAGCCGCTCGCCGCCGAGGTCCGCATGCCGTCGCGCGCCGACGCCACAGTGCCGGCCCCGATGGCGGCAGACGCAGGAGCCCTCTCCAACATCGCCGACCGGCTGCTGGCGGCAAAATTCCCGGTGCTGCTCGCCGAATATGTCGGCCGCCATGCGGAGGGATTTCATCACCTCGTGGCGCTCGCCGAGACGGTCGGTGCCGCCGTCTATGACGTCAACGCACGACTTAATTTTCCCAACCGCCATCCGCTCAATCTCAGCATGGACAAGAGCGTGTTCCGCGATGCCGACCTCATCTTGGCCCTCGACACGCGCGACTGGGAAAAGCCCACCCACGTCATCGACCGCACCAAGCGGACGACGCGGCCACTCTATCCAGCAAGCTGCGAGATGATCGAGCTTGGCTTCGGGGACATCGGGCTTTCCAAATGGTCGATGGATTTCACCCGCATGCCGGACTGCAGCCTGCGGGTGCTCGGAGATACCGTCACGGCAATCTCCGAGCTGACGAGGCTCTGCAAGGAGCGGATCGGCCGTGGCGCTGGGCTCGCCGATCGGATCGCGCAACGCGCCACCGAAATCGCGCGCCGCCACGACGCCCTGTTTGCGAAATGGGAAGAGCAGTCACGGCAGGACTGGGACGCGAGCCCGATCTCGCTGCCACGGCTTGCGCATGAATTGTGGGACGTCATCAAGAGCGAGGATTGGGTGTTGACCGCCTGCACCTTGCAGGATTGGGTGCTCAAGCTTTGGGATTTCGATAAGCCCTACCGCCATGCCGGTCGTGCGCTCGGCACCGGCACGCAGATCGGCGTGTCGCTGGGCGTCGCGTTGGCGCACCGCGGCACTGGTCGTCTCGTGGTCGATCTCCAGCCGGATGGCGACCTCATGTTCGATGCCGGGGCGCTGTGGACGGCGGCAAAGAACAACATCCCGTTCCTGATCGTGATGTATAACAACCGCGCCTACTACAATGACTGGGAACATCAGATCCACGTGGCCGAGCACCGTGGCACGCCGGTGGAGCGCGCCTATATCGGCCAGGATATCGCAGGACCGGAACCGGATTTCGCCAGGCTCGCGCAGGCGTGCGGCTGGTACGCCGAGGGGCCGATTGTGCAGCCAAAAGATATCGCGGGCGCGCTGCGGCGCGCGATCACCAAAGTGAAGGCGGGCCAGCCCGCATTGGTCGATACGGTGCTGCAGGCGAGATGAGCGCATGCAGACAGGTGTCTCGGCGTTCGATCTCATCCTCGGTGGCGATCCGGCGCTCTACGCGATCATCGGGCTGTCGCTGACGGTCAGTTTCTCTGCAACGCTGCTCGCAGCCGTGATCGGTCTACCGCTCGGCGCGCTGTTGGCGCTGGTGCGGTTTCCGGGACGCGCGGTGATCGTCGTGGTGCTGAATGCGTTCATGGGGCTGCCGCCGGTCGTGGTGGGGCTTGCCATGTATCTCCTGCTGTCGCGGTCGGGGCCGCTCGGGTTTCTGGGCCTGCTGTTTACGCCCGAGGCCATGATCCTCGCCCAGGCCGTCCTGGTGATTCCGATCATAGCGGCATTAACCCGCCAGACCGTGGAGGACCTGTGGGTCGAATACCGCGATGAGATGACCGCGATGCGCATTGGCCCCGCCGCGCGGATTGGGGCGTTGCTATGGGACGCCAGGTTCAGCCTGGTGACGACCCTGCTTGCTGGCTTCGGCCGCGCCGCCGCTGAGGTCGGCACCGTGATGATCGTGGGCGGCAACATCAACGGCTTCACCCGCACTATGACGACCGCGATCGCACTCGAGACCTCCAAGGGTGATCTGCCGCTCGCCATCGGCCTCGGCATCGTGCTGATCACCCTCATCGTCGCGGTCAATGCCGGTGCTGCCGCCGCGCGGCGGCTCGGCGAGATCCATGCCGGTTGAGATTATGCGGGCGCCGCCGAGCGAACTGCCGATCACGATCGCGGACGCCTCCGTGCGAAGCGGAGGCGTGACCATTCTGGAAGGCATTTCCTTGGTGTTGGCGCCGGGCGCCCCGACCGTGCTGATCGGTCCCAATGGATCCGGGAAATCCTCGCTGCTCCGCCTCGCCATGGGGCTGCTGGCCCCGACGAGCGGACGGATCATGTGGGGCGGGCGCGGCACGACCGCGGGTGACCGCCGTGCCATCGTGTTCCAGCGTCCGGTCATGTTGCGGCGGTCGGTCGCCGCGAATGTCGCGTTCGCGCTGGGGCGCGGTATGCTGGCGCGCCGCGCGCACGCCGATCGGGTCGCGGAACTGCTCGATCTGGTTGGACTTTCTGCGCTTGGCGCGCGGCCAGCGCGGCGCTTATCGGGCGGCGAACAGCAGCGGCTCGCCCTCGCCCGCGCACTTGCTCGCAATCCCGAGGTCCTGTTCCTCGATGAGCCGACCGCGAACCTTGATCCGGCGGCCACCAAGGCCGTCGAAGATATCATCGTTCGAGTCGCGGCAGCCGGCGTCAAAATCGTGCTCGCGACCCACGACCTCGGCGAGGCACGGCGCCTCGCCGGTGACGTCGTATTCATGGTCAAAGGCCGGGTGCGCGAAAGCGCGCCCGCGAAGTCGTTTTTTGCCGATCCGACAACTCGCGAGGCGCAAGCCTTCCTCAGCGGCGACCTCGTGATCTGACGGAGTCGTTCGCACAACCTGCGACCGCGGGCATGACGCGAAAAGTGATTCGACCCCCCGGAAACCCGCTCTGATCAGCCGGAGTCAATTTGACTTGCAACATCCTCCGGCATAGCAATCGATTCGTTGCAAAATTGCTTGCTGTGACGCGTCCATGGTCGATGACATAAACGCCCGGTCTGAATTTCAGGCGATTGCCCCAGACAGCTTGTCGTCGCCCCGCCGCTTTCCACGCCTCGCCGAGGTGGCGTTGCCGGTAACTGGCGTCGCGATCGGGATAGCCCTTGTGGCCGGCCCGTTCGTCGCAACCGTCGTCCGCAGCGCCCTCTATTGGGACGCAAGCGGCCCCGCGCTGTCGTGGCGTAATTTCTCCGGCCTGTTCGCAGATCCGCGATTCTACCAGGCCGCCGGGAATACCATCATATGCGGGCTCGGCGCGACGCTGATCAGTTGCTTGCTAGGCCTCGGCCTCGCATGGGTGGTGTCGCGCACTGACATGCCGGGCCGCCGCTGGCTCGAGGTGTTCAATCTCGTGCCATTCTTCTTGTCCCCGTACGTCGGCGCGATCTCGTGGGTCTATCTCGCGGCGCCGCACAGCGGCATCCTGAGCAAGCTGCTGGTCGATGCATTCGGCCTGCCGCCCGATCTCATTCCCATCTACGGCATCGGCGGCGCCACCTGGGTATTGTCGCTTTTCTACACGCCCTATGTGTACCTGTTCGTCATCGCGCCGATGCGACAAATGGATCCGGCGCTGGAAGACGCCGCGCGCGTGCATGGCGCGGGCTTCTGGGCGACGCTGCGTCTCATCACGATTCCGCTGCTCTTCCCGGCGCTATTCTCGGCCGCTCTGGTGGTGTTCGTTACCAGTGCCGGATTGTTTGACGTTCCGCTCGCGCTCGTATCGCCACGCGGCATCCGAACCATGCCGACCGAAATCTTTCAGCTCGTGCAATACCCTTCCGATCTCGGTCGCGCGGCCGCATTCGGCGTCATCGTCATGGTGGTGACGGTCCTGTTCACGGTGCTTCAGCGCCGCTACCTCGACCGCCGGCGGTTTGAAACCGTCAGCGGCAAAGGTTATCGGCCTCGCCTCATCGCGCTGCGCCGCGGCGGGCGCGCCTGTGCGCTCGCGCTCGAGATCACCTATATCGGCTGTGCCGTGGTGCTGCCGATGATCGCGCTCCTGATGGTGTCGTTATCGTCGATCTGGACCGGAACATTGTCGTACGCGACCCTCACATGGCGCAATTTTGAATACGTGACGTTCAATTATTCGCTGACGCAACAAGCGATTCTCAACAGCCTGTTCCTTGCGGTCACGGGCGCCACGCTCGGCGTCTGCATGAGCGTGCTGCAGGCCTATTACGTTAATCGCAGCGCCGGCAGGCGTCGGGTGCTGATCGATACGATTCTGTCCTTGCCGCTCGGCATTCCGGGTATCATTCTGGGCCTCGGCTTCCTCATTCTCGCCATTCGCACGCCGCTCTATTCCACTCTTGCCATCATCCTCATTGCCTATGTGGCACGGTTCTTCCCGTTTGCGACGCGGACGATTTCGTCGATGTTGGTCAACATAAACCCGGAGCTGGAGCAGAGCGCGCGCGCAAGCGGCGCCGGCTGGCTGCAGACCATGCGCTACGTGCTGCTCCCGCTGCTTGCGCCGGCGATCGTCGCGGCCTGGCTGATGTTGTTCATCATTTTCGTTCGCGAGCTTGGCGCCACCATCCTGCTATACGCACAGGGCACCGAGACCATCAGCGTGGCCCTGGTCGTGCTGAGTGAGCGCAGCTTCGGCTACGTGGCGGCACTTGCCGTCATCCAGCTCCTGTTGCTACTGATGGCTTTCTCGTTCTTCCGGGCGACGCGTGCTTCGCTCATTCGGACTTGAGGGGCTCGCGTGACGTTTGTTCAAGTCAAAGGCTTGCGCAAGTCATTCGATGCACTTGTGGCGGTCGACGACGTGTCGTTTGCGGTGGACGTAGGCCATACGCTCGCATTGCTGGGGCCGTCAGGATGCGGCAAGACCACGATTCTGCGCTGCCTTGCCGGCTTGGAGAACGCCGACGCTGGAGCGATCCAGATCGCGGGCACCACCGTCTTCGACTGCGCGACTGGCGTGAATCTGATGCCGGAGCAACGCGACCTCGGCGTCGTGTTCCAGTCCTATGCGGTGTGGCCGCACATGACCGTCGCCGAGAATGTCGGCTTTCCTCTCAAGGTGCGCCGTCTTCCCAAGACTGAAGTCGTAGCCCGCACGGATCGCATCCTCGACATGGTCGGGCTCGCGGCCGCGAAGGACAAGCCCGCCACTGCACTGTCCGGCGGACAGCAGCAGCGCGTCGCGCTGGCACGCGCACTGGTGCATGAACCCCGCTTGGTGCTGTTCGACGAGCCGATGTCGAATCTTGATGCCCGGCTGCGCGCTCGTATGCGTGTCGAACTCGCCGTTCTCCAGGAGCGGCTCGGCTTCACCGGCATCTACGTGACCCACGATCAGGCGGAGGCATTCTCGCTCGCCGAGACCGTGGTGGTGATGAACCAGGGACGGATCGAGGCGACCGGCGATCCGCGCAAGGTGTTTGCGCATCCGCAAACGCCATTCGTTGCTGAATTTCTGGGCTTCAACATCAATCGCGGCCGCGCCGTGAACATCTTGCCAAGGCGGAACAGCTTCCATGTCGAGGTCGCGTTGTCCGACAGTTTTCGCGTTTGGGGCATCCAGCGCGGCGACAAGCCCCCCGTTCCGGGCGGGAGCGTTCTTGCCTGCACCCGCAAAGAGCACATCGCGGTCGCGAGCCATACCGCCGAGGCGCCGCCGCGCCGCGATGTCGCTGGCGTACCGGACGAACAAAGTTTCATCGGCGTGACGCGCGCGGCGTCATTTCTTGGCCTGGAAGAGGAATATCTCATCGCCATCGATGGCGTCGAGCTTGGCGCTATCCAGCCGCCATCCGGATTACGGGCCGGCGAACCCGTTACCGTTACGATCCGTCCCGCGGATGTGATCGTTTTCGTTGCCGAGAATGACAACGACAGGAGATAGTCGTTAAATCACGATTGCCGGAACGGCACTTGCAGCAGCAACAAAGTGCCGAACGAAATGTTTTGGGAGGTCGCCATGGAATGTGTCGTTCGGAGTGCATTGCTCGCCGCAGCTGCTGCGGTGGCCATCGCGACATCTGCCGCGGCCCAGCAGGCTCCGGCGTTGCAGGGCGTTTCGGCGGACGAGAGGATGCGCCTTACGGAACTAATCGACGCTGCCAAAAAGGAAGGCAGCCTCACGTACTGGGACGTCGTCATCCAGCCTGAAACCAATGATGCACTGACCGCGGCGTTTCGCAAGTTCTACGGACTTCCAAACGGGTTTCAGATCCACTATCAGCTGTCCGCCACAGCCGCGCTGGTTACGCGGGTCGAGCAAGAGATCAATGCTGATCGCGTCACCGTCGATGTCGCGGCGGTCGGCGCGCCATCCTGGGTGTTCGAGCGCGCCGCCGCGGGCGATGCGTTGCAATACGATTCGCCGCAGTACAAGTACTACGCGGACGTGATCGCACGGGGGCTGGGCCGCAAAGGTTTCTTCGCCTTTAACGGCGCCTATCTGTTCGTGCCGATGTGGAGCACGGACCGAATCAAATTCGAAGGAAAGTCCTGGAAGGACGTCATCAACGCGGTGCCGGCCGGCCGCATGAGCATCGGTGACGTCTCGAAATCGGTAGCATATCTGGCGACCTATGCGGGCCACCGCGAAGTCCTCGACCTGAACTATTTCAAGGCCGTGGCCGCCATGAAGCCGTCGTTCCTGATCCGCTCCGAACAGATCGCCGGCCGCCTTGTCACGGGAGAGGATTTGATGGCGTTCTCCGGCATGCCCACAAGGGCGTATCAATACAACCAGAAAGGCGGGAAATTGAAATTCCTCCTGCCTGAGGAGGGCGCGGTTCTGCTGCCGCAAAGCATGTTCATCCTCGCCAAGGCGCCGCACCCGAACGCCGCCAAACTGTGGGTCGATTTCATCCTTTCCGAGCAGGGACAGAACATCCTCGTAAAAGGCGAGGCGATGGTGTCGGGCCGCACCGGTTTCAAAAGCCCGCTCCCTGAGTACGCACCCGGCATCGACAGCCTCAAACTGATCAATGTGGATTGGCAAGGCTTGTCGTCCGACAAGCTGAAGATGCTGCGGGACGAGTGGACACAGATGTTTAACCCGTAAACCCGTCATTGCCGGGCTTGGCCTGGTAGCGAAGAGCGCTTGCTTTCGAAGGATGGATACGTACGCGGGTCAAGCCCGCGTAGGACATCAGCTAAACTCGACCCACGCACCTTCGCGAACGCTGCGTGCACAAGTCTCCGCAAACGCGACGTCGCGGATGCCAGCCTGGAAATCCGAGCTGAGCTGCCCATTCGCTACGATGTGGCGCAGGAAATCCTCCCAACCGACCCGATAGGGATTGCGATTTGGCCCCGTTGGGGACACTTCCTGCCAGCGTGCGCGGTAGTCAATGCCGAGGTCGACCATCGGATTGAAGGCTGCGATCCGGGGCGTGTCAGCGAGCGGCTGCGCCCAGCAGCGGTGCAGCCCCGCGATGGCGGAACCTTTGGTGCCGTCGATCTGGAAGGTCATCAGATCGTCGCGGCGCACCCGCGTCGCCCATGAGGCGATGACCACGCCCGTGACGCCCGACGCAAGCTCGACCAGCGTGATCGCGTGATCCTCCACGTCGACTCCGTAGCGTGTACCTCCTTCATCAACTCGCTCCGGGACTGCGGTTGCGGCCGACGTACCGACGCGACGGATTGGCCCGAGCACGCTCTCGATGAGATAGCGAAAGTGCGAATACATATCGAGCAGCAGGCCACCACCCCCGGCCTTGCGGTAGTTCCAGCTCGGCCGCTGGCACGGCTCGTCGAAGCCATCGAATACCCACCAGCCGAATTCGAGCCGAAAGCCGACGACACGGCCGAAAAAACCCGCCTCTGCGAGCCCGCGAAGCTTAAGCAGCCCCGGCAGGTACTGCTTGTCCTCAACCACGCCATGCTTGAGGCCCCGCGCCGCGATTGCCGCCAACAGCGCGCGGCCCTCCACGACCGTCATGGCGACCGGCTTCTCCGAATAGACGTGTTTGCTGGCCGCAATCCCTTTTTCAAGTGTCACCGTGCGTTGGTGGGTAGCGGCAGCATCGAACAGCACCGTGTAGGCCGGATCGGACAGCGCCGCGTCGAGATCAGTGGTCCAGGACGCGCCACCATTCTCCCGCGCAACAGCGGCAAGGCGATCCTTGTCGCGTCCGACCAGGATCAACTGCGGCATCAAGCGGTGCTCGCCGATCGCGAGGCCGCCCTCCGCACGTATCGGCGTGAGCGCGTTTTTCAGATGCTGTGTGGAGGCAATGCGACCGGTCGCGCCGTGCACGATGATGCCGATGGTGCGGGTAGCCATCTGGATTTCGGCAATATGCTGTTTTAGAGGAGAGGTCTGTCGTTGAGTGCTTGAGACGATGATACGCAAAGCCACGCGCGCTGACTATCCGCGTATTTCCGAAATCCGGCTATCGGTTCGGGAAAACCGTCTGTCAAAATCAAAATACGATTTGGTCGAAAGAGTCGCCAATTGGCTCCTCGACAACTCGGCGTTTTGGGTGTGGGAAGAAGATGGCGTCGTTCAGGGCTTCTCTGCAGCGGATACGCGGGATGGAATGATCTTTGCGCTCTTCGTGCACCCTTCCCACGAGGGACGCGGCATCGGACGCGCTTTGTTGCCGCCGGCCTGCCAAATTCTTCGCGACAGCGGCCATGCCGCTGCCACGCTAACGACCGCTGCTGGTACCCGCGCCGAACGGTTCTATCGTCTGGACGGCTGGTTCGAAGTTGCACGACAAGACGACGGCCAGATTGTCTTTCAGAAGGCGCTTTAAACTGTGCCACGCCACATCGTTTGCCTCACTTTCGATTTCGATACCATGTCGGGCTTTATCGCCCGCGGGCTCACCACGCCCACGGCCCTGTCGCGCGGTGAGTTCGGGGCGCGGGCATCCTCGCGCATCCTCGCGTTTCTACAATCGCGCGGCATCCGCTCAACGTGGTTCACGCCGGGCTTCACGATCGAGACCTACCCGGCCGAATGCGAAGCCGTGGTCAGGGCCGGCCACGAGATCGGACACCACAGCTGGGCCCATGTGCCGCCCGCCGATCAAAGCCGTGAGGAGGAAGAGGCCGACATGCAGCGGGCGAACGAGGCGATCCGGCGCCTCACCGGCCGCGGGGCGCGCGGCTATCGCTCGCCGTCATGGGATTTGAGCCCCAACACTATCGATCTTCTGGTCAAGAACGGCTTCGTCTACGACTCAAGCCTGATGGGCGCGGACTATTGGCCCTACCGGGCGCGGCGCGCCGATGTGGCGGAGCTGGGGCAGCCCTACGGCTTCGGCCAGGAGACAGCGCTGATCGAAATGCCGATCAGCTGGTCGCTCGACGACTTCCCGCACTTCGAATTCCTGCGCACTCCGCAGGCCGTGCTGCCCGGCCTGCAATCGGCCCGCGCCGTGATGGCCAACTGGCTCGACGAGTTCCGCTACATGAAAGAGTCGGTTGACTGGGGCATTCTCACCTACACCATGCATCCCTACGTGATCGGCCGGGGCTACCGCATGCTGGCGTTCGAGGATTTCGTCGACGCGCTCGCGCGCGAAGGTGCGGCGTTCATGACCATGGAAGAGGCCGCGCAGGAGGCGCAGAGGCGCATGTGGGGTGCATGATGAACATGATTGATGCTGCCCGCGAGCAGGACGCGGACCACCGGTTCGCGGCCCCCGCGGTCGAACGTTTCATCGCCGACGCGATGACGGCCGTCGGGCTGCCGGCGGCTGACGCCGCGAAGATCGGGCAACTAATGACGGAAGCCGATCTCACCGGCGCCGACGCCCACGGCATCTTTCGCCTGCCCCAATATGTCCGCCGCATTCGCGCCGGCGGCGTCAACCCGCGCCCGCGCATCACGGTCGCCAAGACCGCCGCCGCAACCGCACTGGTAGACGGCGACAATGGCATGGGGCACCTCGTCGTGAGCCGCGCCGCCGAGACCGCAATCGCGCTTGCGCGCGAGGCCGGTGTCGCCTGGGTCGGCGTACGTCGCTCCAATCACGCCGGCACCGCAGGGCTCTACGCCACGATGCCGGTCGCGCACGGCATGATCGGCCTCTATGCCGCTGTCGCGAACGCCAACCACATGGCGGTGTGGGGCGGCTCGGAGCTGTTGCTTGGCACCAATCCGCTCGGGATCGCGGTGCCGTCCGGCGACGGACCGGTGGTGCTCGACATGGCGACCACCGTTGTCTCCTATGGCACCGTCAAGAAATACGCGCTGGCGGGCCGCGACATGCCGGAGGGCTGGCTGGTTGACACGCAGACCGGCGGCCCGCTGACCGATCCGAAACGTAGCGCCGAGGGCCTGCTGCTGCCGATCGGCGGTTACAAGGGCAGCGGTCTCGCGATCATGCTCGGCCTCCTGGGCGGCGTCCTCAACGGCGCCGCGTTCGGCCGCGACATCATCGACTTCAACTACAACCAGGATGGCGCCACCAACACCGGCCATTTCATGGTCGCGATCGACATCGCGCGATTCGTGCCGCTCGCAACCTTTATGGCCGAGACTGACCGCCATCTCGCCGACCTGCGGGCCTCAAAGCGGTTGCCGGGCTTCAATCGCATCCGCCTCCCCGGCGACCGCCGCCGCGACTGCCGCGCAGAGCGCCTGCGCGACGGCATACCGTTGCCGGCCGCTCTGCTGGCGCAACTCGACAAGCTCGCCGGGGATTTGGGTGTGCGGAATCTGCGGGAGCGGACTGCATAGGACCGGCTCCAGCTTAAGCAAAACGGGAGTTTCCGAGCCTGTTGGGAACGCGCGCGAGAGTCCGGAGAGGTCGCGGAAGCTTAGGGAAACTAGCAAACGCCGCAATGGAGTGCTCTCATTGCGGCGTTTGCATTGGTGCTTACCTGTTCGCTTGCGTCGAACTTATGCAGGAAGCACGGCAACGATCCTGAACGTCACCGGGTCAACAATCACGATTTCATCGCCGTAGACGAAAACCCGGCGCCCACGGAACCGCGGGTAGATGCGCACTACGTCTTCAGGAACGGCAGCCAGCCGCACACTTCTGGGAATCACGGAGTTCACACGGATGTCCACGTCGGGATTTGACACCCGCGGAATGTTCCGCCGCGACAACACCATGTCGTGGATGCGCCTACGCTGCTCCGAGCTGAGACTGACGCCGACCTCGTCGGTTCTCGTGCTAGGGGCCCGTCCAGTCGTTTCTGCCCGACCACGTTCACCGAGCCGACCGCGCTGGTCTGCCCCGAACTGACCTCGCTCTTCCAGTCGGCCACGCTCACTGAACCGACCGCGCTCCTCTAGCCGACCCCGCTCGTTCGCCCCAATTCGACCACGCTCCTCAACGCGACCACGCTCCTCGGCCCCCATCCGACCACGTTCCTCAAAGCGACCACGCTCCTCGGAAGTTGCACGGCCACGCTCCGGACCCTGTGCGCCGCGGATGTTCGAACCACGCTCGCCGGGCATCTCGCTCCGACGCGTCGGACCTTGCGCGCCTCTGGCGTTCGGACCTCTCGACTCAAATGAGCCGCCCTGGCTCGGCGCCTGGCCTACGGTGCCGCCTCCCATGCTCCCACCCCTTTGCATGCCACCGCCTTGCACGGGGCCGCCGCTTTGCATGCCACCGCCTTGCACGGGACCGCCGCCCGCGCCGCCGTTCATTCCGCCGCCGGCGCGGCCTCGCATTTCCTGTCCAACTACCAAGCTGGTGCCACCCATAAGGACAGCAATGGTTGCAAGAGTGAAGAGTCTGTTCGCTCGCATCATTTCGTCTCCTGTCTTGGAAAGCGGGCTTTAGGGAAACTGCTCGTGGCAGGCCCGGCGGCATCGCGCCCGCCGATACGATGAATTCGCCGGTTCGGACCGTAGGTTCGGCGCTTTCGCCCATCTCGGTGTGCGCAACTTGCGCCGCGTCACCGCACCTACTTGCACACGCGCCCTGTGTCTCAGGCGCCACGCTGGCGATTTCGTATTGTCGAAACAACGACTAATACGAAATGATGACGTCGGGCCGTTGTTCCGGAATCTTTCGCCCGTGCTCCGGAAACAAGTTGTCGCAGGCGGTTCATCTCATATTCATCTATCGACCACGCGCGAGACGACCTGTTCGCCTTTTGCCGGCCGAACCGCTAGGCTCGGCGCTCTCGACAAGACCTTGGGGAGCGCCGAGCGTGTCTGAACTCGTCAGCCTGCGAACCGACGGCGACGTTGCGGTCATCACCATCGACAATCCGCCCGTTAACGCCATGAAGTACGAGGTCCGGGTCGGCCTCCTCGACCTGATATCGCGCACCACCAGCGATCCTGCCATCTCGGCCGTCGTGATCGCGTGCGCCGGGCGCACTTTTGTGGCGGGTGCCGATATAACGGAATTCGGCAAGCCGCCGCGTCAGCCGACCGCCATCGCGGTGATCGAGGCGATCGAGGCGAGCCGCAAGCCCGTTGTGGCGGCACTGCACGGCACGCCACTCGGCGGCGGTCTCGAACTCGCGTTGGGCTGCCATTACCGCGTTGCAGCGCCGAGCGCGCGCCTCGGCCTCCCGGAAATCAAGCTTGGCATCATTCCGGGCGCGGGCGGCACCCAGCGCCTGCCGCGACTGGTCGGCATGGAAAAAGCGATGGCGATGATCCTCTCGGGCGAGCCTATTGCGGCCCGCGAGGCGCGCGATGCCGGCCTCATCGATGAAATTGTCGAGGGCGATGTCGCGGCGGGCGCCATTGCGTTTGCGCGACGCACGGTCGCCGAACGGCGGGAGCTGGTGCTGACGCGAAACCGCGACGAGAAGCTCACGTCCGCCCGTGATCTCGCGGCTTTCGATGCCGCCGCCGCGAATTACCTCAAGCGCACGAAAGGCCAGAACGCACCGGCCGCTGCTGTCGCGGCCTTGCTGGCTGCCCTCACGCTGCCGGTTGCGGATGCTCTTAAGCGCGAGCGCGAGTTATTTCTTGAACTGGTCGCCGGCGACCAGTCGAAGGCCCAACGCCACATCTTCTTTGCCGAACGGGAAGCCGCCAAGTCGCCGGACCTTGCGAGCGTTACGGCCCGCGACGTCAAGCGGGCCGCCGTGATCGGCGCCGGCACCATGGGGGGCGGCATCGCGATGTGCTTCGCCAATGCGGGCATTCCGGTGACGGTCGTTGAGGCCGGTGACGAAGCCTTGTCGCGCGGCCTCGACACGGTCGCACGGAATTACCGTAACACGGCAGCACGCGGCGGGCTTGCGTCCGACGAGCTGGAAGCGCGCATGAGACGCATCACCGGCACGACCGACCTTGCGGCTGCCGCGGATGCAGACATCGTGATCGAGGCCGTGTTCGAGGACATGGGCGTGAAGCAGGAGGTGTTCCGCAGGCTTGACCGCATCGTCAAGCCCGGCGCCGTGATCGCCTCCAACACGTCTTATCTCGACATCGATGTGCTCGCCCGCAGCACGGCGCGTCCGCAAGCGGTGGTCGGGATGCACTTCTTCAGCCCCGCGAACGTGATGCGCCTGTTGGAAGTGGTGCGCGGCGCCACGACGTCGCCCGAAACCCTTGCCACCGCGATCGCGGTCGGACGCAAGCTCGGCAAGATTCCGGCTGTGGTTGGCGTGTGCCACGGCTTCGTCGGCAACCGCATGCTGCGGCTGCGATCGGTCGAGGCCGAACGCCTGTTGTTGGAGGGCGCGCTGCCGCACGATGTCGACGGCGCGCTCACGAATTTCGGCTTCCCCATGGGCCCATTCGCCATGGCGGACCTGGCTGGCCTTGACGTGGGCTGGCGCATGCGCAAGGCGCAGGGGCTCACGGCGCCGATCGCGGATCAGCTATGCGAACGCGGCCGTTACGGCCAGAAGACTTCGCGCGGCTTTTATCTCTACGATCCCGGTTCACGCACGCCGAAGCCCGATCCCGAGGTGGAGCAGTTGATCGCCGATACGGCGGCGGAGCGCGGCGTCGTGCGCTCGCCGCTCGGCAAAGACGAGATCGTGGAACGCTTGCTGTTCCCGATGATCAACGAAGGCGCCCGCATCCTGCGCGAGGGCATCGCCCGGCGGCCCGGCGACATCGATGTGATCTGGGTCTACGGTTACGGCTTCCCGGTCTACCGCGGCGGCCCGATGCATTATGCGGATAGCGTAGGGCTTGCGTACATTCGCGACCGGCTCATGGCCTTCGCGCGCAAGACGGGCGACGACCACCACCGTCCCGCTCCGCTGCTGGAAGAACTGGCCGCCACCGGGAAGGGATTTGCGTCGTTGGGAACATAGGGTAGACGAAATCGCCTGCTTGGCGGTCGTAATTATGCGATCACTTCGCGATTTTGCCCACGCGGTCAGTCGCCTTTTTGTTTCGCCCTGTCGACCGCGAACTCGGTTGGCACTGACTGCGTGGGCAACGCGCCAGCCCGCTCCCGTAGGCGATGATCGCGTCCTGTGGACGCGTTGCCCACCCTACGGCGCGTCTATTCCACCTCGCGACCGCCCTGCCAGCGCTTCACCACCGATGTTTCGATGCCGAACAGGTCGAGCAGGCGGCCGACCGTATGATTGACGATATCATCGACGGTCTTGGGACGATTATAGAAAGCCGGCACGATCGGCGCGATGATGGCGCCCATGTCGGCGAGTTGCGTCATGGTGCGCAGATGACCGCCGTGAAGAGGCGTTTCGCGCACCGCGAGGACGAGGCGGCGCCGCTCCTTGAGCACCACGTCGGCCGCACGGGACAACAGCGAGCCCGTCACGCCCGTCGAAATCTCGCTCATGGTCTTGATCGAGCATGGCGCAACCACCATGCCCATGGTGTGGAAGGAGCCCGACGAAATTGACGCGCCAATGTCGCCATTGGGATGATTGACCTTGGCGAGGGCCCGGACCTCCTTGACCTTGAGGTCGGTCTCGTAGGCGAGCGTCATCTCGGCGGACTTGCTCATAACCAGGTGGGTTTCGATATCGGTATCGTGCAGCAGCTCCAGTATGCGGATGCCGTACACGGTGCCGGACGCGCCGGAAATGCCGATAATCAGCCGGCGCGGTACATTAATTGCCATCCCTGGTCCCCTCCGTGCGATCGCGCATTTTATCTTCGAATCAACTCAAACCGCATGTGCAGGGTGGGTTGAAATCTCGAGACTGAGGAGGAGTTCATAGCGCATTCGACGGACCGGTCTACGATTCCTTTTTATGCCGATTCGCAATTCAATCCGGCGCGCTCCGATACCGGCCGACAGACCGCGTCAGGCATCGCATGCGCCTTGCCGTGGCCGATATTGTTCATCTCACATCGTACTCATCCCGCAGACGCACCCATTCCATGTGGTACTTGAGCTGTTCCTCGTCGGGGCCCTTCGGAACGATGTCGAGGTAGTGGTAGGCGCCATTGAACATGTCGAGGCCGCGCGAATAGGTCGAATACGTGTGATAGAGACGACTTGATGATTTGGTATGGCGACTCCTTCCGTCCAAGTTCTCACGACGCCTTCGCCTGCGGTGGCATCGGCGGTGGCGCCGTGTTCTGGAAGCTCTCACGGGCGGCGAGCCGGTCGTAATAGCTGCTCAGCGCCTTTCCGGCCGCGATCGCGGCGCCACCCTCAGGGAATTGGCGCACGTAATAAAGGATCGGCATCACGTTGATGTCCGCATAGGTGAGAGCGTCGCCCGCGAGATACCCGCTCTTGGCCACCGCACGATCGAGCAGGCCGATCTCCTCGTTAAGCGCCGAGGTGACGGCGCCTATCGTCTTGCGGTCGGGTTTACCGTCTTCGGTCTTGGGGAAAACATACGCGAACAGGTAGGTACGGATCAGGGTTGTATCGATCCGGGTGTTGACCAACGATACCCATTGCTCCGTCAGCGCGGCATGACGGGGCTCGGTCGGAAACAGACGTGGACCCGGGAAGGCAAGGTCAAGATAGGTGGCGATCGCCTTTGACTCGCACAACTCGAAATCGCCGTGCCGCATCACCGGAATCTTCCCGAACGGATGGATGGCCGCGGCCTCAGGCTCATGGGGCCGCACCTCCTTGTGCTCGTAAGGAATGCCTTTCTCCTCGCACACCATGCGGGCAGCGCGCACATAGGTCGATGGTGCAAAACCGATAATTTCCACGCTCGACATTGTATCCTCCAGCAGACTTCCTTGAACGAACTTTCAGCCGACGAACGCCGCAAGCTTGTCGAGGGCCCCCGTCCAGCCGTGACGGTGGCGGTCGCGGGCGGCTTCGTCGGCGAAATGCTCACGGGTGAGCGTCAGCGCGGTCACATCGCCTTCGGGCACAAACTCGACCGTCACCAGGGACTGCCGCTCCGGCGTGCTGCCCCAAGCCCAGGTGAAAACCAGCTTGCGGTTTGCCACCACCTCGCGGAACTCTCCGCTCACATCGTGCTCCTCGCCGTCCGGAGTTCGCGTCACCACGCGATAACGTCCGCCCACGCGCGGATCCGTTTCGGCCAGCACGACTTCGTTTGGACCAGGGCAGAACCAGCGCTTCAGCGCCTGCGGATCGGTCCAGGCGCGGAAGCAGCGGTCCGGCGACGCTTTGAGCTTACGCGTGATGGTAAGGCTGGGTCTTGATCGCGTGGCGGCGGATCGACCGTCGGAGGGCATGAATGAGGCTCCACGCTTGGTGTCGGGGTGGTCGCATCTGGATTTGCACTTGCCCCCTCCCTACCCTCCCCCGCGAGCGGGGGAGGGTAGGGAGGCGGCACCTCCTTGGCAAGGTAGCGCTCAAGGGCGTCGAGACGGTCGGACCAGAATCGCTCGTAATGCGCGAGCCAGCGCTGCACCTCTTGGAGTGGCCCGGCGTTAAGCCGGCACGACACGATGCGACCGCTCTTGTGGCGGCGGATGAGGCCGGCGACCTCAAGCACGTCGAGATGCTTGAGCACGGCGGGCAGCGACATGGAAAAAGGCTCAGCCAGGGAGGTGACAGAAAGTTCCGGCGCCTCGCTAAGACGGGCCAGCACGGCGCGTCGCGTGGGGTCGGACAGCGCCGCAAAGATGCCGTCAAGGCGATCGGATCGTTGATAGTTAACCATAAGGTTAACTTATGAGGGAAAATCTGCCTCGTCAACAGCAGCGGTTTTGAACCACGCCACTTTTTTGCAGCCACGAAAAACGCGTGAGGCCGCGCGCGGCCTTGGTGAGATCGCGTTCCGCGATCAAACCGCGGCACTTCGTGCAGAGGGCTACGCTACGGCGGCTCGCCAAACCTGCGCCTTATCGCCTCAACCTCGGCAAGCGTCGGCAATCCCGCTTCGTTGCCGAGGTGCTGAATCTTGTGGGCGGCAGCGGCCCGTGCAAACCGGAAGTGTTCGTCCCATGTCTTATCGCGACCCGCCAGATAGGAATACACATAGGCGCCGTGAAAGACGTCGCCGGCCCCGCTGGTGTCCAAAATTTGCTGTGGCGGCACCGGGAGCGCAGTCATCAGATGAACCGCGCCCGTCTCGTCATACCAGAGCAAACCTCGCTCCCCTGAAGTGACGCCGCCAATCCGGCAGCCGCGCGCTTTGAGGTATTCAAGCATCTTGGGAGGCGACAGTCGCATCTGATCGCAGAGCCGCTCCGCCACGACGGCAACATCGATGAAGGCGAGCAGCTCGTGGGTGTTCGCTCGAAGTCCGCCGCCATCCAAAGACGTAAGGATCCCGGCTGCCCGACATTTCTGAGCATAGTAAATGGCGGCATCGGGCTGGTGGCCGTCGACGTGCAGCACGCGGCAGCCCGCGAGATCGGGGGTGGGGAACGAATGAAGGTAATCGGAATCGCGACAGCGCACGATCGCCCGCTTGCCATCTTTCGGCATGATGAACGACAACGACGACGAACCGACCCGTCGCGGATGAACCGGAATGGCGTATTTCGCTGCCATGTCAAGGAACATGCGCCCGAGCCAGTCATCCGCCACCGAGGTGATGAGGTCAGGCGTTATCGAAAGTTTCGCGCAGCAGAATGCCGCCGTGACGGCATTGCCACCAAACGAAACCGCATAGGCCGATGCGACGTGTTTCTCGTCGCCGGTCGGCAGCCGATCGGTCAGGAACGTAACGTCGATATAGGTTTGACCAATGAAGAGTGCGTGCACGAGCCTTTCGCCTCAATTCCGCTGCGTTTGTCGCCGGGCGCGGCCCGACCATCTATCGAGAGAAGGTCCTGTTGCTAACGGAATGGATTTGCAGGTCAAGCCTGCGCATGAATCGCCAGGTCGTCGGCTACGAACGTTTTGACTTGGCAAGGAGCACTGATTGCAGATCTACCGCCCCAGCGCGGCGCTCACGAGCTTCAGCCCGTCTTCGCTCGCCCATTCGGCCGGTCCGGCGAGCGAGGCAAGCTCGCATCCGTTCGGGTCGATGAGCAGTGTCGTCGGCATACCCAGCGCCTTGCCGACCGCCTTGAGATCCTGGAAAACCTTGGCGCTGGCATCCGAATAGTACGCGAGGTGCCCGACTCCGACGTCGCGCAACCATGCCTTCGGCTTCTCCGGATTGCGGGTGTCGATATTGACGGCGACGACCTCGAAGTTCGGTCCGCCAAGCTTGTCCTGCAACGCGTCGAGCGCCGGCATCTCCTTGCGACACGGCACGCACCAGGTGGCCCACAAATTGAGGAGCACGGTCCGCCCCTGCCACGCGGCAAGCGATTTCGATTCGCCGGCGGCATCGCGGAACCCCAGTTCCGGCAGCTTGCGGGCCTCATCAGCAACCTTGACGGCCGCGACCTCTCCGCGAGCGAGCGCGTCCATGCGCCGCGCCAGGTCGAGTGCCTGCCGACAGGCCGGCTCGCCTGCGTTGCGCGAAGCGCCCACAACGCCGTATACCGCCGCCAGGGCGCCAAGGCCCACGATTGCCGCAACCAGCGCCACCCGCGCCCTGCGGCGGCGAACCGTCTGGTCGGGATGAATCGTCATGATCTTAGCCGTTCCTGCACTAACCGCGACGAACCCGTCATGAGCAACAAGATGTGGGGCGGCCGCTTCAGCTCCGAGCCCGACGCCATCATGGCGGATATAAACACCTCCATCGACGTAGATCGCAAGCTGTTTCGCCAGGATATCGAGGCAAGCCGCGCACACGCCGAAATGCTCAGGGAACAGGGCATCATCGCGGCGCAGGATGCGCAAAGGATCGCTCACGGTCTAGACACGATCCTGTCAGAGATCGAGGCCAGCAAGTTCCAATTCAAGCGCGAGCTTGAAGACATTCACATGAACGTCGAGGCGCGCCTTGCGGAGCTGATCGGGCCGGCGGCCGGACGGCTGCACACGGGGCGATCGCGCAACGATCAGGTCGCAACCGACTTCCGCCTGTGGATGCGCGACACCATCGACGACCTCGATGCCGGCCTAGGGGCCTATCAGCGCGCACTCGCCGAACAGGCCCTGGCCCACGCCGCGACCGTGATGCCGGGCTTTACGCATCTGCAGACCGCGCAACCGGTAACATTCGGCCACCATCTCCTCGCCTATGTGGAGATGGCCGCGCGGGATCGCGGTCGCTTTGCCGATGCCCGCAAGCGTCTCAACGAGTGTCCGCTTGGCGCGGCGGCGCTCGCCGGTACGTCGTTTCCGCTCGATCGCGCCATGACGGCGAAAAAGCTCCGGTTCGACCGGCCGGCCGCGAATTCGCTCGACGCGGTATCGGACCGCGATTTCGTGCTGGAGACGCTCGCTGCCGCGGCGATCACGGCAATCCACCTGTCGCGATTTGCCGAGGAAATCGTGATGTGGACGTCGCCGCTGATCGGATTTCTCAGGCTGTCCGACAAGTTCACCACCGGCTCGTCCATCATGCCGCAGAAACGCAATCCGGATGCCGCCGAGTTGGTGCGGGCCAAGGCTGGCCGCATCGTCGGCGCGCTCAACGCGCTGCTGATCGTGATGAAGGGCCTGCCACTCGCCTACCAGAAGGACATGCAGGAGGACAAGGAAGGCGCAATGGACGCGCTCGCTGCGCTCTCGCTCTGCCTCGCCGCCATGACCGGCATGGTCGGTGACATGGCTCCTGATCCCGATCGCATGCGCGCCGCGGCCGGTCTTGGCTATGCGACCGCCACGGATCTCGCCGACTGGCTGGTGCAGAACCTGAAAATGCCGTTCCGCGAGGCCCATCATGTCACGGGCCGCATCGTGGCGGCGGCCGAGAAGGCGGGCGTTCCGCTCGACCGCCTTCCACTTCCTGCCATGCAGGCGATCGAGCCGCGAATCACCATGGCGGTTTTCCGGGTGCTGTCGGTCGAGCGCTCGGTTGCGAGCCGCACCAGCTTTGGCGGCACCGCGCCGAAAAATGTCCGAACTCAGGCAAGGAAGTGGTTATTGCGGCTTGGGGAAAGGACAAAATAGCCTGAAAACAGAAAGACTTGTGAGTTTGCGCCGGCAACGCTCGCGCAGGCCCGCCGATCTGGTATGGTGCACGTGATTTGCGGCCCGGATTCCGGTCAGGTTGAAGAGGTAGGTCGCGTCATTCGGGGACAGGCGGGGTGCAAGTGAAAAAATTTGTGGACCGATGTAGCCGGCTCGCCTTGGCGGCTGCCCTCATGGCGACGCTTCTTGTGGCGACCCTTGGGCTTGCGGCCTGCGGGCGAAAGGGCCCGCTCGACCCGCCACCGAGCGCCGGGCTCGCTCCGCTGCAACCCTATGCGGCACGCCCGTCACTAGGCGAGGAAGGCTATAGCCCCGCGCCGCCGCCCGCCGGTGACCGCACGCGGGCCGCGGCGGCCGCGCCTCCTCCTGCGACTGAGCCGCCGGCCAAGAAAACATTCTTTCTGGATTTCCTGCTCGCAAAGTGAGCTTCACCAACCCGTGTTCGGAACGAGGGTCAAACGGAACCCCGTTTGCGCTCGCCCGTGAACCACGCGCCTCCCGCAACGGCCACCGCATTCACGAACCCAAAAGCCCCAAGGGCCACCGCGAGCGCGAGGAAGATGTCCGACAGGTCACCGCCGAGCCGCAGGGCGAGCCAGCCACCGCCCGCCGCAACCACCAGCCGCCCCATATTCGCGAGCCATGGCCACAGCAGGCGCCCGGCGCCCTGCGAGGCGAAATAAAGCCCCATGCCGAGGCCGAACACGCCATAGACGGGACCGACTCGGTGGAGATAGCGCATGCCGGCATCCAACATGGCAGGGTCGGTGTCGAACAGCGTCAGCCACGCGAGCGGAAAGGCGGCGGCGCACAGGCCTATGAGTTCGCACAGTCCCGCCGCAATGGCGGCACCAATCCAGGCTGCCCGCAAGGCGCGCTCGCGCCGGCCGGCGCCGATGTTGGTCCCCACCAGGGCGATCAGTGGGCCGCCAAGCCCGAATACCAACGGAATCAGCAGGTATTCGAGCCGTGAGCCCACGCCGTAGCCGGCGATTGCGGCCGGCCCGAACTGGCCGATAAGCCCCGTCGCAATCGCGATCGTAAGGTTGGTCTGCACTGTTATTAGGGCCGCAATCGCCCCGACCTTGAGGATGTCGGAGAACAGCGGCCACCGGAACGCCCCACCCTTGAGACGAACCCGAACGACACTGCGGCCCACCCACAAATAGGCCGCCAGTGCGGCGCTTCCGACGAAATAAAACGCCACCACCGCGAAGGCGCCACCGGCGACTCCGAGCGCCGGAAACGGCCCCCACCCGAGGATCAGGCACGGCGACAGCGGAATGAGAACCGCGACGCCCACGCAAGTGACGATCGCCGGTACCGCCATGTTGCCGGTGCCGCGGATCACGTTGGCAAGCGAATTGTAGACCCACAGCAGGACGGCGCCGGAGAACACGACGTTGGAATAGGTCAGCGCCGCGTCAAGCGTGGCGCCGCTGCCGCCCATGGCGGCATAAAGCCATCGGCCGCCACCCAGCAGAGCGACCATGAAGGCGAGACCGAAAATTACCGCGATGGCGAGCGCATGCAGCACCAATGCGTCCGCGTCGGCGCGGCGCCCGCCACCGAGAGCGCGCGCAATGGCGGAGGCTATGCCGCCCCCCATGGCGCCCGCGGACATCATCTGCATCAGCATCACGGCCGGGAACACGAGCGACACGCCGGCGAGTGCGTCGGTGCCAAGCCGTCCGACAAAATAGGTCTCGATCAGCCCGACCGATGCCTGCGCCACCATCACCAGTACATTGGGCGCCGCAAGGCGCACCAGTGTTGCGGCGATCGGCGCCTCGATCAGCATACGGGTGCGGGGGTTGAGCGATGTGCCGCCGGGCGCAGCCGGGGCGGCCGTGCGCGCAAGCAACGAAGCGTCCGCCGGGTGGGATTCGCGCTCTAAGGCGAGTGTCATTTGGCCTTCCGATTTCGACCGGTGTCGGGGATTATTTCCTGCCGCGACAGCCGCGCGACCTCGCGCTGCGGTCGCCGGGCGTAGCGCTGCCGCGTGCGCTCGCCCGCGGCAGGCCCCGGCACCCATGCGAATTCCGGCTCGCAAATCGGCTGACCCGTCGCGCGGTCGATGACGATCGGATCGGCCTCTGCGCCCGTCTGGGCGTTCACGATCATCACGCTTGCGCCTTCAGGAGCGAAATGCCGGTTGCCGTACGCAAGCAGTGTAATCAGGACCGGGCGGAAGTCGCGCCCGCGCGCGGTCGGCCAATATTCGTGGCGCGGCGGGCGGTCGCTGTAGCGGTGGCGTTCCAGAAGGCCGGCCTCGACCAGCGCGGCGAGCCGCCGCGTCAGCATGTTGGGCGCGATTCCCAGGCTTTTCTGGAACTCATCAAAGCGCCTCAACCCGAACAGGGCATCACGCATGATCAGGATGCTCCACCACTCACCGACCCGCTCCAGGCTGCGGGCGATCGGACAGGGCATGTTGCGGAAACTCTTGTGCTGCATACCATGAGGGTACGGCAGCAACTATCATGATGCAAGTAACTTATTCCGCTACTTCTTGGGAAGCAGGCTCGCTTCGAGCGCATGGCGCTACCCCATGTTGCAACGATGGAACGTATTCTCACGCGCGCCAGAGCGGATTTGGGTATCACTTGCCCGTCTGGACTTGACCCGCCGACCTCGCATTTCAAGGCACAGAGCGAGAGGAATCAGGGTGGCCGGACAAGCCGACCACGACCCGAATGAGAGGTGCTCAAACGTGAACGGAAGCTGGTCCACGTCCGGAGAATGACACGCGAGCATCCCGTAGGGCGGATCGTTACCTGTCGTCACCGAGGCTGGCGGACGGTGCTGCCTACGCCGGCTGTGCAGAATCGATCAACTGTGACGCCTGTGGTGGCGCGGCATGCATGCACGGTTCCGTGCATCGCCAAACGAGCTGGCGCGACGACAAGATCTTCCGGCGCAGCTCTTCGGCTTCGGCTCGAACGGCTGCGAGGTTGAGAGCGACCTCGCCGATTGCCGCAAACAGCGGCCATCCGGTGATCTTGAGTACGCCGGATGCCGCCACGATCACAGCCGCCACGGCAGTGGCACGCCCCAACCTCCGCAGCGTTTTGAGAGGCAATCGCATGGATGGTCCCCGTCCGACTGGGACCAATTTGTCACAAACTCTTTGTGTTGCCGCTAAACCGGCTCTGTCACTTTGAGGAGATGTTGAATCGCTCTCTCAAAAATCCGGTAACGGTTTTTTAAAACATTCCGATTGCCCTCTCTTGCGTGAGCCGTGATAAGTCCCGGGACCGGCGGTGCCCGATACCCGCGCGCGTTCTCACCCGGCCCGGAGCCTGCTCGCAATGCATCTGATCGCACGCTTCATCGAAGCGATCGTCTTCGGCAGCCGCTTGCTGGTCGTGCCGTTCCTGTTCGGCCTGATCGTCGGGCTCGCCGCCTTGATCTTGAAGTTCTGCATAAAGCTCGTCGAATTCGTGATGCATGCAGGCACTGCCGAGCCCACCGAGGTGATCGTCGGCCTTCTCGGCCTCGTGGACCTTACGCTCACGGCCAACCTGGTGGTGATCGTCATCTGCTCGAGCTACGAGAACTTCGTGGCGCCGATCACCTACGCTGAGCATCCGAACTGGCCGCACGGTCTCATCCGCATCGGCTTTTCGGGATTGAAGCAGAAACTGCTCGGCTCGATCGTGGCGATCGCCGCCGTCAATGCACTGGAATGGTTCGCCGACATAGACCGCCAGGCTGACAGCACGAAGCTCGGCTGGGTCGTGGGAATCCTGCTCACCTTCGCGGTCGCGGCGCTGGTGTTGGCCGTTGCCGATCGCGTCAGCCAGGGCCGCGACGAGCACTGAGGCCGCTACGGCAGGATCGCGAACGCCCGGGCGGGAAATCCCAGGCCATCCTTCACCTTCGGCCACGTCACGACGATCAGGGCGCCAGTGGCCGGCACCTGGTCGAGGTTAGCCATGACTTCGATCTGAAAGTGGCCCTGCCGCAGGACATACGTCTCCGACTCCATCTTTTCCGTGGTGTCGGTATCCATGGACTCGTGCCCAATCGCGGTCACGCCGCGCTTCTCCACCAGGAACTTGACGGTTTCGAGCGACCATGCGGGGAATTCACCCCGCTTGAAGCGCTCCGGATTGCTGTCCCAGTCCTTGTACATGTCGGTGCGCAACGCCGCGAAACTGCCTTTAGGCACCCGCCCGTGCGCCCTTTCCCACGCCATGAGATCGGCAATCGAGAAAGCGTGGTTCGGATCCTTGGCAAGGAAACGCGTATCGTCGAGCACCACCAGCGGCAGGATCATCCGCTTCAGCGGTATCTTATCCATGGTGATGCCGTTCTCGTCGAAGTGCGCCGGCGGGTCTACGTGGGTCCCGTATTGGCCGACCATTTCGTAAAAAGTGGTGCGGAAGCCATCCTTCGAGATCGTATAGGGCTCGTGGGTCTTGGGATCGGCCGCGGGCGTCATCTTGGCCTGGCCGAAGCCTGACCAGACCGGCGTGTCCGGCGAGAAGGCGTGGGTCAGATCGACGAATTTCTTCCCCGCAATCGTGCGGTAGGCACGATCGAGGTCGCTCGCGGCACGCGCCCCGCAGGGGCTGCTGCTCGCGAAAGCTGCCGCGAGAAGAAACGCGACAAAACGAATCGAAATGGCGCGAAGCAAAGTGGGACGAGACATCGGCGCAACCCCTTGTCATCGATCAGGAAGGACCGCACCTCTTGTATACCCTCGCCGGCTTACCGGGGAGGCGACCTCTCTCCGCAGCGAGAGAGGTGAACTCGCGGCGCGATCAACGCCGCAGATTCGCTCCGCTCGGCAAATCTCGTGCTATACGCATCGCCAGCCGATCCACTCACGCACACCGCATCATGCACCATTTCGCCTACCGCGCCGGCATACTTCACGCCGAAGACGTCTCTCTCGACCGGCTTGCAGCCGAGGTCGGCACGCCGTTTTACTGCTATTCCACCGCCACCCTGACACGGCATTACAAGGTTTTCGCCGGCGCCTTTGCGGATGTGCGGGCGCTCGTCTGCTACGCCATGAAGGCGAATTCGAACCAGGCCGTGGTCAGAACACTTGCGCGCCTCGGCGCGGGCGCCGATGTGGTCTCGGGCGGGGAATTGGCGCGCGCGCTCGCGGCCGGCATTGCGCCAGAAAAGATTATGTTCTCGGGAGTAGGCAAAACCGAGCGCGAACTCGCCGCCGCGGTCGACGCCGGCATCCTGTGCGTAAATGTGGAATCCGAACCCGAGCTGGAGCTGCTCTCCGCCATCGCGGCCCAGAAGGGCCGGCGTGCCGGCGTGTCGCTGCGCGTCAATCCCGACGTGGATGCGAAAACACACGCCAAGATCGCAACCGGGAAAGCGGAGAACAAGTTCGGCATCCCGATCAGCCGCGCCCGTGAGGTCTATGCTCATGCGGCGAAGCTGCCGGGCGTGCAGGTCAAGGGCGTTGACATGCATATTGGCAGCCAGATTACGGAACTGCAGCCGTTCGACGATGCCTTTGCGCTGCTTTCCGATTTCGTGCACGCGCTGCGTGCCGACGGCCACACGATCGAGCACGTTGATCTCGGCGGCGGGCTCGGCATTCCATATCGACGCGACAACGAACCGCCGCCGGATCCCGCCGCCTACGCCGAGGTCGTCAAGCGGGCAACGCGTGCGCTTGATTGCACGCTCATCTTTGAGCCGGGTCGCCTGATCGTGGGCAATGCCGGTATCATGCTGACGCGCGTCATCTATGTAAAACGCGCCGAGACCAAGACCTTCATCATCGTCGATGCGGCCATGAACGATCTCATCAGGCCGACCCTCTATGAAGCGCATCACGACATCCTCCCCGTCAAGGAACCAATTACCGGCGCTCGGCGAGTCGTCGCCGACGTGGTTGGCCCGGTTTGCGAATCCGGTGATTTTCTCGCGCTCGACCGCGAGATGATCGAGCCCGAGCCCGGAGAACTCCTCGCCGTAATGACAGCGGGGGCCTATGGCGCCGTGCAGGCCGGGACCTACAACACGCGGCCTCTGATCCCGGAAATCATGGTCAAAACTGATCAATTTGCCGTGGTTCGCCCCCGCATCGAAGCCGCAGAGCTCATCAGCCACGATCGCATACCGGACTGGGACTAGACGTAACCGTCAGTTACGACACAGCTTTATCCGCCGCGCGTGCAGCTTTGCTGCATCTTGCGGATGAAACGGCCGGATTTTTACCCGTGGCTGCGCTATATCCTTTCTATCGGCGTTGTTCTGTGTGAAAATTGCAGTTGATCTGGAAAGATCTGGGAGACATCGTGTGACCGAGGCCAGCAACGTGAACGATGCGTCGCGCCTGCCGGATGCGGGCGGTATCCTGGAACGCGCGCTTCGCCGGGCGCGGTGGAGCACTTTCTGGGAGCGGCTTTGGCCGCCCATTGCGACGCTCGCCACGGCGGTCGGCATTTTCCTCGCCGCATCATGGCTCGGCCTCTGGCTGTGGCTACCGCCGACCGGACGGATGATCGCGCTGTTCGGTTTCGTCGTATTGGCCGCGGTCGCTACCGTGCCTTTCCTACGGGTGCGATTCCCGTCGCGCAACGACGGACTGCGCCGGCTCGACCGGAATGTCGGTCTGCCCCATCGTCCCGCCACAACGATCAGCGATGAGCTCGCAACCCCGAAGTCGGACCCGTGGGCGACGGCGCTGTGGCGGGCCCATGTGGAGCGCGCCCTGCTGGCGGCGCGCGCCCTCAAGGCCGGGCGCCCCGCGCCTCGCCTCGACTTGCGCGATCCGATGGCGATACGCGCGCTGGTGTTGATGCTTGTGGTCGCGACTTTCATCGCGGCCGGCGGCGAGCGCAGCCGGCGCATCCTCGCGGCCTTCGAATGGCACGGCGTTGTCGTGCCGGAAAATTTCCGGCTGGACGCCTGGGTGTCACCGCCGACTTATACCGCGAAGCCTCCGGTGATTTTGCCCGGTCTGCGTCCCGGCGAACAGGCGCAAACGTCAGTCGCCGCGGTCTCGGTTCCGGCCGGCAGCGTCCTGGTGATCCGGGCGAGCGGCAAAGTGCAGTTCGACGTAGCGACCACCGGCGGAGTCGCCGCAGTCCCGGCCGAGCAGCGTCCTCAAGCGCCGACCGGCACCGAGGAACGCCGTTACCTCATCAGCGAGCGCGGCACCGCCGCGGTGCGCGGCTTGAGCCATGACGACCTCACTTATGCGTTCAACGCCATCCCGGACAAGCCGCCGGTGATCGCTCTCACCAAAGATCCAGAGCCGCAGCAGCAGAGTGGATCGCTGCAGCTTAATTACAAGATGGAAGACGACTACGGCGTAGTCGAAGCGAAGGCGCTGTTCGCCCTCAAAAGCCCGGATGCCGAAAAGACCGGCGATGCGCATGAGCCGCATCCGCTCTTCGATCCGCCCGAGATGCAGTTGTCACTGCCGCAGGCGCGGGTCAAGAACGGTGTCGGCCAGACCACGAAGGATTTGAGCGATCACCCCTGGGCCGGAGCCGAGGTGGTGATGACGCTTAAGGCCCGCGATGATGCCAACAACGAAGGCGTGAGCGCGCCGCACACCTTCCGCTTGCCGGAACGCATGTTCGTCAAGCAGCTCGCCCGCGCCATCATCGAGCAGCGCCGCGAACTCGCGTTGGACGCCGAGAATCGCGACCGCGTCCTGATTGCGCTCGACGCACTCGGCATAGCGCCGGAAAAGTTCATGCCGGAGCTTGGCCAATATCTGGGCCTGCGGTCGCTGTACTGGCAGCTGTCGCAAGCCAAGAGCGATGACGACCTGCGCGAGGTGGTGAAGCAGATGTGGGCTTACGCCACCATGCTCGAGGACGGCAATATGTCCGACGCGGCGGCACGCCTCAAGAATGCCGAGGAGGCCTTGCGCAACGCGCTCGAACGCGGCGCCAGCGACGAGGAGCTCAAGCGGCTCATGGACGAACTGCGCGCCGCAATGGACCAGTTCATGCAGGCGCTCGCGGAGGAAATGCGCAAGAATCCGCAGATGGCGCGTCCGCTGGACCAGAACTCGCGACAATTGCGGTCCCAGGATCTCAAGAGTCTGCTCGACCGCATGGAGCAGCTTGCGAAGTCCGGCAACCGCGATGCTGCTCGGCAACTGCTCGATCAGCTGTCGCAGATGATGCAGAACCTGCAGATGGCGCGGCC
>Ga0070734_10001004_pt1 | contig 46144 bp, 40 predicted proteins | sample Coa_R1_8_FD_66444 | JGI IMG/M metagenome (GOLD analysis project Ga0070734, IMG submission 66444) | Surface soil microbial communities from Centralia Pennsylvania, which are recovering from an underground coalmine fire - Coalmine... | ecosystem: Environmental > Terrestrial > Soil > Unclassified ...
CCGGTGTCATCCATGCCGCGCACGGTCGGATTCTGAACCGTCACGTTGTCCAGAGTCGGATTTCGGTCCATCGCCTTCGTAACGTTCCCGCCCCGAATGCGGTAAACCGCGCCCCCGTTCCATGAAGTCTGGAACGCTACATCGCCCTGGCGATTGATCTCAATGTTTCGCGGCGCCCCGGCATTGCTTCCATCCGGGTTCTTCAGCGGTGCCCGAACCGTCAGCTCGATCGTCCCCTGATTCCACGTATACAAGCTGCTGTCTTGCGCGAAATAATCCTCGGCAAACACGATCCGTCCATCCGGCGTTGTGCGCACCATGTTCGACGCCGAGCCGGCGAAATATTTGCCATCGGGCAGCCTGGCGCCGACCGCAATCACCGGCGTGATGCCGCTTGAGTCCAGGCGCGCGATGCTTCCCGAACCGCCGCCCGCGATCACCATCGGAACGCCGCTCCGCGCGCCCGGAATCAGGGCAGTAATTACTGGCGGAACGCTCACCGGCACGGAATCCCCCGACTGCAGCAGAATTTGCGGATTCGGTATCAGCCGCGCAATCACCATCGGGTTGTTGGCCGTCCGCAGCATCGCGTAAACCGTTCCGTCGGCGGTGTTGGTCGCGCTCAGAATCTCCTGAACCGGCGAGCCGTCGACCGAACTGTCATTCAGCAGCAGCAACGGCGTTGTCCCGTCGGAATTCCACAGGTATAAGCCGCGAGTCTTTCCCGCTGGCGTGGCGTCGAGCAGCGCGCCCAGATTCGGGTCATACCAGTACAGGCCGTTTACATTCACCGCCAGGACCGCCGATGGCGTCGTGTCGCCCTCATGCCAGAGCAAGACCCTCGTCCCTTTATTCGTGTAAACCGCGTTGACCGAGTCGCCGTTATTGGCCGCAAAAAAAAGCTCGTCCGTCGCCGAATAGTTGACGAGGTACCCGCCGACCGTGGCGTCTCCGAGTGCATCTCCCCGGGACAGCAGTTTTTCCGGCGCCTGGCCCGGGCGGCTGCGCCATATCGTGCTGGTGGATCCGCCCTCGAACCACGCCGTGCCGTCGCTCGCCGTGCCCCACGTATCGAACCAGCCCGACACATCGCCATTCGCGATCCGGCTGTCCCGGTTGTTGATGACCGGTTCGGAGATACCGAAGCCCGATCCGCGGTACAGCCCTTGCGTGTACAAATGCGTAACCGCGTCGGTGTACCCGACGTTGATCAGCATCGCTCCCGAGTCCGCAATGGAATTGCGCGTAATCGCAAACGTGCTGGTGTTGGACGCGCCGAACACAGCCGAGCCCCTTGCCAGCATCGGCGTGATCGAGCCCGCAGGGCCGCGCGATACCAGCTGGCTGCCTGACGTGTCCACCTCCTGCACCAGAACCTGGCCGGATGAGGTCCGTCCGTAGCTCACAAAATTCGCCAGCGGGTATCCGTTCACCAGGTTCACTCTGCCCGACGTGAGCAGGGGCGAAAGGTTGCCGTTGTTCCACTCGAGTAGGGCGCTGCCCAAGCCGTCGAGTGACGCCGCGAACATGAATCCGCCGCTCTCGGTCGGAATCAGCGGCGCCGGGCGTGGTGCGAGCTTGCTCGCCGGCGCCCCGGAAGCTTTGGAAACGAATATCCGCTGGAATCGATAGGTTACCGGGGCCTGGATGTCCACCAGGGTGTCGCCCTGCGCCACCGCGTCGAACCCGGGGATCTGCTGCGGATACGGAATGGTCGCCACCACTCGCACGCGGGCTTGCCTCACCCCGGTTAGCACGCCCGACGAATCGATCGTGGCGCTCGGCGAAAAATTGTAATAGTCGCTCGATATGTTCCAGCTCACCCCCGGGTTCGGTATGGGCTGCCCGTTCACATCCAGAACATCCGCGTGCATCTTCTGCGTGGAGCCGACCAGCATCGGCGTCCTCTCCGGAGTTACGGCAATGCTTTTCGGAAGCGCCTGCATCAGTACTTGTCCGCTGGAACCGGCTGCCGCGGCGTTGACCGTAAACATGGTCAGCCTCTGCGGCGTCACAGTGCCGTCGGGCGCGACCGATGCCGCGTTCGCCGGCGCAACCGTCCACGATACCGGCCCCGGCGCGATCGCTTTTCCCGTTTCGTCGTACAATCGCGCGGTCACCTTCACGGGCTCTCCCCAGACAAACGCCGGCTTGCTCGCCGATACAAAGAAGGTCGAGAGCAGCAGCGTGCCGGGTTCTGCGTCTTCGATCGCGATGACGGCGCCTGTGCTTACATTGACAATTTGAATGTCGTCGACCGCAATCGAGCCCGTGCCGATGACATTCCAGCGCGCCTGGTAATCGGTGAACGGGCCCAGCGTATTACTCAGGGTGGCGGTGCCGGTGCTCCCAACCGCGCCCGAAACCACTTGCGACGGAAGAAAGCTGCCGTGCTGCCCTCCCGTCGGCGAATAGAACAGGACTTCGAAACCCTTATTGGCCGTCGACAGGATCTTATAGCGAAACGTGATTTGATATGTTTGATTCGGCTGCAACGGCAGCCGGCCCGGGTCGCTGCGCAGGTATGGAGTGTAAGAACCGCTTCCCGAATAGGAGCCTTTGATCGAGCGCGTTCCGTCGACCACCTCCGCCGGATCGGACGTAATCGTGCCTGCTGTTTCCAGCAGCAACCCGCCCGTGGAAGTTGCATGAAGACCAGGAGCCGCTGCCAGCATGCCGAGGAACCAGCACGCCAGCCTCCCCCGCTTGATCATCGGAACACTTCCTCGATAGGTCCGAAGCTGCCCGCGTCGCTCCCGGGGACATACACGTACGGCCGCCCCATCGGCGTGTTTTGAATCGTCTTCGTCCAGTCAATCCCCAGCGCGGAGTAAATCGTGGATGCGATGTCCTCTAGATAAATGGACCGCTGCCGGCTCCAGCCCGGGTCGACGATGTTGGCCCCGGTCGCGTCGGTGGTCCCGATGGCCTGCCCCCCGCGCACACCGCCTCCCGCCATCAGCGCCGACATCACGTTCGGATAGTGATCTCTGCCGCCCTGGCTGTTCAGCGGGCCCGGCGTCCGGCCAAATTCCCCCAACGCCACGATCAGCGTCGAATCCAGGTGTCCGCTTACCTTCAGATCGGCAATCAGGTTCGCCAGTCCTCGATCCAGATCGTTATTCAGATTGTAAAGATTGCCCTGGTTATTCGCGTGGAACTGGTTGAAGTGCGTGTCCCAGCCGTCATGCGAGACGTTTACGAAAACCGTGCCCAGGCCCGCGCTCACCGCGTTGCGCGCCGCGATCATCGCTCGCGCGAACGAAGTCCCGCCATACCGCGCCTCATCCGCCGCCGTGTACTGGAACACGCGGCCGACCACGTCGTTGTAGACCAACGAGCGCGCCTGGCCGACGATCGCCCCGTATGCCGCCATGCTGTCGTTCAGCGGCTGTGTGTGCAGCGGGGCATCCAGCGTCTGCAGCAGGTTGTACGCGCTCGTAAAAAAATTCTGGCTGTCGGGGCCGTAATAATCGTGCTTCAGGTTGGGCAAGCCGGAAGAGTTCGGATTAAAAGTGAAGGGAGTGTCGATACCCGGCAGAAACCCCTGCGTCTGCTCTCCGCCCAACGTCGGCGCGACCGAAAAGTACGGCGGCAGCGGTCCCTTCCCCCCGAGTTCGAACGCCGCCACCGCGCCAATGTGGGGCAGCACCGGCGCGAACGCCGGATTGAACGTGTGCGCTGTTTGCACATAAAATTGCCCCCGGCTGTGCGCCGCTTCCCAACTGGTGCACGACCGCAAAATACACAGGTCCGATGTCATTCCCGAAAGCATGGGGAAGTAGCGATATGACAGGTACAGGTTTCCGTACTGCCGGATATCGGCATCGGCGGGATTCCACGGCCCGTCCTTGGCGTCGAATGTATCCAGATGGCTGGGACCGCCGGCGAGGTTGATAAAAATGCAGGCCTTCGCCGTGCTCCTCGGCGTCACACCCGCCCCCGCCACCGCCGCATCGGCCGGCGTGCGCAGCAGGGCCGCGCTCGCGGCACCCACGCTGCCGAACAGAAAATGACGCCGCGTGAACCTGTGTTTACCGCAACAATCCCTTGCCATACCGTCAGTAGTTGAAGACGAAGTCGCTCTTCTGCAGAAGCGCCCATTGCACGCTCGTCAGCCAGAGAAGCCGGTTGCTCTGCCTGGCGGCGAGAATCGACGACATTTCCGAAGACGATGGCATCCGCGCCAGCGTCGCCAGAAAAATATTGTTGATCACGGCCGCGTCCGAAAGACCCGACCCCACCCAAATCGCCAGCCGCGACTGGGGCGAGTACGCGTTGGACCATGCTTGCGTCCGCAAGGCCACGCTCCCGCTGTTGAAGAAATCGAGCACGCCGTAAAGGCTCGGTTGATTGCTGGGAAGCTGGTTAATCCAGTCTCCCTGGCCCAGTGACGTCAGCAGCGAGTCCGTTTGATAGTCCAGCGTGGAATGCGGATGCGGCAATTGGTTCGCGTATTGGAAGTGGCCCGGCATCCCGTCGACTTCCAAAACCGGTTCGGTGCCCGTCGCCGTCGTCAGCGAATCGAACATTTGCTCCGCAGTCAGCCGTTGCGCCTCGTGCCGCGCAAAGTACCGCTCATATCCCGGTTGCCAGTTCGCCGCCGGATACCGGCTCGAGAGCTGGTACGCATTGGAGGAGACGATCAGCCGCACCATGCTCTTGACGCTGTAGCCGGAGTTCTTGAAAAGCGTGGCCAGTTGATGCAATAGCTCCGGGTGTGAGATCTGCAGCGGCCAGCCGGCCGGCGGCGGATTCGCCGGATCCACCCGCGCCAGGTCCCACCCGTCGGGCGGATCCACGATGCCGCTGCCGAAGAAATACGCCCACACATAATTCACCCCGGCCAACGCGAATTGCGGATCGGCGGTCATGGCCCGCCCCCATTCGCCGCGCCAGAAATCGCTTTGCGGAGTCTCGCCGGTGAACCAATACAGCGGCTGCGCGTTGGCGCCGGTGCGGGGCGGCCGCGGGCCCGGCGCGGCCGGATTCACGATCCCGTTATATCCGCCGCCGCTTGTGGCATCGGAAAAAATCAAACGCCGACGGTACGCCGACTGGTCGTCGGTCACAATCTGTATCCGCGTCCGTGAAAAAAATGCGGAGAGTTGCCAGAACTGCGCCCGGTTGACCGGCGCCAGATACAGACTGATCTTTTCCAGGTGCCCGCGCCCGTTGTGGCAGGAAACGCAACTGCTGTGGAATCCCAGAAACTGCGTCGTGAACAGGTCCGTGAAGTTGTCCCAGAAATCCTGCTGCGCCGTTTGATAGTAATCGGTGACCTGCCTGCTCAGTGGCGCCGTCGCCGGCGCCGTGTCGGTATCACCCGCAGCCGTGACGAGGTCCCGCGCGAATGCGTCGTAGGGCCGGTCCTGCTGCACGAATTGTTGGATGAACGAATAGAAGTGGTTCCGCTCCGGAATTCCGATCGTTACCGAGCCTCCTGAATTCGCCCCTCGCACCACTTGCAGGCGCTTTCGAAACCAGAACGAAAACTGGTCCACGTACCCCGGCGAAGCCAGCAATGTGTCGATCAATTTGTCGCGTTTGCCGGCGCTGGTATCGGCCAGGAACGCATTCACCTGCTCGAACGTCGGCACGCGGCCCGTCAAGTCCAGGTAAATCCGCCGCACGAATTCGTTGTCCGTGGTCAGCGGCGCCGGCTGCACGCCGTCGTCCGACATCTTCTTGAAGATCCAGTCGTCAATGACGTTTTTTGAAGGCGGGACCGCCACGGCCGTGTGCCGCCCCGGCGCTCGATGTTGCGCGAGATACGCCTGGTCCAGCCGGATGGTGCGGGCCAGATTCACCCGGGCCGCGGCCGGATAGGCGGGACACCCCGGGTCCTGGCTCTGCGCTCGCGAAATCGCCGCGTAGCCGGCAACCCACAAGAGCAAGGCCGCTCCTGATTGCCTTGCGCGGCGGATCGGCACTTCCGAAATCCTAATATGAAAGCGCCGTGCTGGCAAGACCTCAGTCGCGCCGCCTGGTCATCGCGTGCTGCGCCTTCTATACCGGTTTGTGCGCTTCGCTCTAGTACGCCCAGCGCAAAAGGCGCCCGCCGTGTTTGCCTGACCCGTGATTCTGAATCCGGATCCCCTCAAAAAAGCCGTTGCATCAGACCCGCAAGCAACTCAGGGTCGACAGGCAGGTTGCGGGGGTTGCGCCAATCGTAGAACCGCCAAAAGGCCGTCTCGTGATCGACACAGTAGAACAGCGCCTGGCTGCGAATCTCGAAATGCTCGAGCATCCGCTGGTTGTACGCCCGGATTTCTCCCTCGAGGATGTACGGGATGAGGTATTTCTCCGTGGAAAAGGTCTGAGGCGTGGCTTGAAACGCAATCTGCATCTGGCGTCCCTGCGAACTGACCTGAAACAGGTTCACACCGCGCTCGCGGAACATCTCCTCGCTGTACGTCAGTGGGGAAAGCTCAACCGGTGAATCAACACCCTTGCTCTTTAACAACGAGACGAACTCCGCGCAGACCTGATGAAGCTGGCACGCGCCCCGCCGGCGCAACCCGGCGATGCTTCCCGCGTTCATCAACAGGCTCTCGGACTTGCGGCTGGCGTCCATCTGCTTCGCGAGCCTGACAATTGGGTCATCGTCGGGCATGAGACTGGGAATTCCCATTGTAAACCTGAACCGCGCCAGGTCCGTTTCGCACCGCCGCCTCGATCGAAAGACGATCGCCCGCTTAATACGCCCAGCGCCAGAGGCTCGCGCCCACTGTGTATCCCGCGCCCACTGCCGCGAACACCACCAGGTCGCCGCGCTTCAGCCGGCCTTGCTGGATCGCATCGCGCGTGGCCAGCGGAATCGTCGCCGCCGTCGTATTGCCGTACCGGTCGATGTTGATCATCACCTTCTCCGGCGGCAGCCCCAGCCGGTCGGCCGCCGCGGTGATGATCCGCCGGTTGGCCTGATGCGGCACCAGCAGGCTCACATCTTTCCCGCTCAGTCCGTTGCGCTTCAGAAGTTCGTGGCAGGACTCGTACATCTTCCGCACCGCGTACTTGAACACCTGCCCGCCATCCTGGTGCACGTAGTGCAGCCGCTGATCGATCGTCTCATGCGACGAGGGAAGCCGGCTTCCGCCCGCCGGCATCTTCAGATAATCGCCGCCCGAGCCATCCACTTCTCCTAGAAAATCGATGAAGCCGGCGCCGTTTTCTCCGTCTCCCGCCGGCTCGATCAGCATCGCCCCCGCCGCGTCGCCGAACAACACACAGGTCGTGCGGTCCGTATAATCGATGATTCGGCTCATCGTGTCCGAGCCGATCACCAGCACTTTGCGATGTGTTCCCGCCGCCACCAGGTGCGCGCCCGTAGTCAGCCCGTATACGAATCCCGAACACGCCGCCACCAGGTCGAAGCCCCACGCGCCCCGCGCACCCAGCCGGTTCTGTACCAGGCAGGCCGTCGACGGAAAAAACATATCCGGCGTCACCGTGCAGACGATGATTGCATTGACTTCCGCCGCCGCTACTCCGCGTTGCGCCAGCGCGCAGCGCGCCGCTTCGACCGCCATATCGGACGTGGCCACCTCCGCGTCCGCGATGTGGCGTTCGCGAATTCCGGTCCGCTCCACGATCCACTCGTCGTTGGTCTCCACCATCTTCTCCAGGTCCTGGTTGGTGAGCACGCGCGGCGGCACATAACACCCCAGAGCGCTGATCTTCGCGTTCGGCAAGTCGGGCCTTCCTTTGTAGAACCTCAGAGTAACGCATCCGCGTTACTCTGGGGAAAGCATGCCCGATTCCCCCGTCATGTTTCCGTCCGACGGTCTGCAGGCTTCGCTTTTTTTTGAAACTCCGCAGGAAATCTACGCGCGCGTCTTTCGTGCGCTGAAACCTCGTTCTCCGCTGCCCGATCTGCGCGTCGAATTCTGCCGCTTCGCGAATGCGGATAGCTTCATTCGCCTCGAAAACGGAAAGCTGCATGTGCGTGTTTCCGATCTGCTCGAAGGCGCCCCCGCCCCCGTCACCGAAGCCCTCGCTTTCATCCTGCTGGGCAAACTGTATCGAAAACCCGTGGCGCGCATGTATACCCACCGCTACCGCCTCTATCTGAACCGCCGCGACGTGCGCCGCCAGATCCACTTGGTGCGCCAGATCCGCGGCCGCAAATTTCTTTCCGGTCCGCAAGGCGTCCACCGCAACCTGGAGGAGATCTTCGAGCGTTTAAATCAGCGGTTCTTCGATGGGCTGCTCGGCCGTCCGCAGCTGGGCTGGAGCCGCGGCGCCTCCCGCAGCATGCTTGGCCATTTCGACCCTTCCCACAATGCCATCATCATCAGCCGCATCTTCGATCGGGCCGAGACCCCGCCGCTCGCTCTCGAATACGTCGTCTTCCACGAGATGCTGCACCTGCGCTACCCGGTCGAACACAACGGCGCCCGCCGCCGCGTCCATACCCGCGAGTTCCGCCAGGCCGAAAAACAGTTCCCGCGGTTGAAAGAGGCCAAGGACATTCTGAAGCGGCTGTGAGTCCGCCTCAGCTTTACGCCATCACGCGGTCCGGAAGCAGCGACCGTAACTCGCGCCGCATCTCTTCGAACGTTCGCATCAGTCCCGTCGCATCTACGCCGCACACTCCCCGTTCATAGAGGAACAGTCGTAGGTGAACCGCGGCGGCGGCAGCCGCGTAAACCGTCCGCCGCCGGATCAGCACCCGCGCCAGGTCCGGACGATCGTCGCGCGATTGCACCATCAGTACCCGAATCGCCATCGAGATCCGCAGGAAGTCCGCATGCAGGCAGCGCAGGTATCCGCGGAAGATCTGCGCCCGGTTGCTGCGGAACTGGCTCTCTTGCCCCGCCGTAAAGTGCGGTTGTGATTTCAGCAAATCCAGCTCATCGGTGTCGAGCAGCCGCAGCATCGGCCGGTAACGCTCGGCCGACAATTCACTGATCCAATCTGCGGTGATCGGTAAACAACGTTCCGCGCACCCCATTTCACGCAGCAGCCACACCAGGCCGATTGCCGAACACACCAGCAGGAGAAGGAAAATCCCCAACAGGAAATGAATTGCGGCCATTTAAAACCTATCGAAATCATAGGCCTGAAATTGCGGTTAATCAATGGAATCAGGAGGGCTTAGGTACTGCCCGGGGGGTAGGGAATTCCTTTATTCCCTTGATACCTTTAACAGGGTCTTGTTCAAAGCTTCCAACTGGCTCAGGATCCGCTTTTCCTGTTCCGGACCGAAGCTCGGCAGGCTCACCCGCACCTCCTCGCCCTTGGGCGTCAGAAAGATGAGCCACATCAGGATGCAGATTGCTCCAATCGCCAGGAAGAGAGTCGTCACCGGCCGGGCCAGGTTAAGCCCGAACATCACCCGCACCAGCAACCCAGCCGTGTTGCTTAAGAACAGGATTGAGTACGCCAGGCTGTGCACCAGCACGTTGCGGCTGAGCGGAACCGGGTATTGTGTCAGCCAGAGCAGAATTAACAGCAGGAAAATCAGGAGACTGAAGTCCACGCCCCGCTCGATCGCCAGATAGTACGGAATGAGCCGGGAGCGCTGGGGGGCCCCTCCGCTAAGCTCCGGCAGCAGTGCCAGCCCGGAAATCAGCAGCGACACTGTCAGGCCCCCATAGAGAACCCAGCGTCCTAGCGTATATAGCCCGCGATGTTTCTCCAGTACTAGAGAATAGAGCTCAATCACGATCAGCACATAGAAGAGCCAAATCGCCGGCTCCGTCAGCGTAAAGAACCACAGGTAGGCGCGGGATCCGGTATTGGGAAAGGCGAACAGGAGAGCCCCGGTGTAGAAAAACCGGAAAACGAGGTAGGCGAAAAGAGCTCGGTAACGCTTGTAAAGCCCGTTATAGACAAGCCTTACATTGGTCAGCAGGCAGGCGCCAAGGATAAAGAGTTCAAGGTAACGAACAATCGCGGCGCTCAACTCCGTGCTCACCGTTGGGGTGATTCTAGCATCGAGCGCCGCAAGGATTCAGTAGTGCCTTTAGCGTACGAACGGGCACGGATCGCACGTCGGCAGCGGGCCATCCACCTTGCTGCCGTTGGTCTTGGCCGTGGCCAGCACAGCAAGAGCCATTACCGCTAGCAAGATCAACCTTCTCATAGGTATCCACCTTTCTACTAACCGAAGTGTATTGACTTCAGTTAAGTACTGTAACTGATCGTACGGTAGTAAGGGGAGAACCTGCCCAAAATTTTCCGGAATCGGAACACTAGGCCTTACGTAGTAGGACCGTCAAATCGGCTTATTTGGGGTTACGGCGGAGCGCGAGTGCCCGCGCTTGGCTGGTTCCAGCAGCATCGCCACACCCGTGATCTGACCAATGATGTCGATCTCATCGGGAAAACGAAAGACCGATGGCTGCTTGTCCGAAGCAGGATGCGGCTGGACCATCAAATGGTTTCCCTCCAACGCGCACCAACCGCACAGGTATCCATCGCGGTGCTCGAGGAAATAAATCGGCCGGTCAAACTCGTTAGCCCATCCGCCCCGCGTAATTTTCCGGCAACCCTCGTCGATCATCACCAGGGATCCCGGCCGCAGCAGCGGGTACATGGACCAGTCGTTGAGGCCGATCAAGCCGTAGCGATGTTGCTTCAGATCAATCCCATTCAGAAAACCCAGTGGTACTTTCCCCCACTGCCGAATCAAGTGGCTCAGGAAGGTGGTCTTGTCCAGGTCGATTTCCCCCTCCGGGGCGTGGGGGATCGTGACGACCGCGGCGGTCCGGTTGGGCACCGGATGAGTCTCTGCCAGCATGACGTGCAGCGTATCAGCGCCCATCTGTTCCAGCGGAATTCCATACCAACGCAGAACTTCCGGAAACTCCAGGCGGTACACGACGCATAACGTATAGAGGCGAAACAGGCTGGGCACTTTGCCGTTGTTCTCGATGTCGGCGAGGCGGCTTAAGGGAATCAGAAATTCGTTGCTGCCCCGGCGCTGGGCCAATTGCTGGCTGGCCTGCTCGACATCGCGATAGGTAAGCTTCAGGCGTTCGCGGATCTTTCGCAGCTTTTCACCGGTGCGGTCCATGTTATGATCCTCGCTGTGCCAGCGCCCGTGAGGCGAAGCCAAATTATAGCGACGGCCGCGGATGGCATCAAGCCAAATTGGATATTTTTGTTCCGAAAACGGAACAGACGCGGTCCTCACGCGGGGAAAACAGTGTGACGATTGTGGTCGGAATGACCGGCGCAAGCGGCGCGATTTACGGACTTCGGCTGCTCGAACGGCTGCGTGCAGAGGGCGCAAAAATCCATTTAATTCTTTCCAGATCCGGCGAGAAAACGCTTTTCCTCGAAACCGGGAAATCGGGCGCCGAGGCGAAGAAACTCGCGGATTTCTGCTACCCCGTCGAGGATATTTCCTGCCGTTTGGCGAGCGGATCGTTTCCTACTGACGCGATGGTGATTGCACCCTGCTCGATCCACACCATGTCGGCGATTGCGCACGGCATCAGCTCCAACCTCCTGGTGCGGGCGGCCGACGTGACGTTGAAAGAGCGGCGGAAGTTGATTCTGATGGTCCGCGAAAGCCCCTTCCATCTCGGGCACCTGCGCGCCATGACCGCGCTGGCGGAGATGGGGGCGATCATCGCGCCGCCTATCCCGGGCTTCTACAATAATCCGCAGACGGTGAGTGAAATCGTGGATCACAGCGTCGAACGCGTTCTCGACCTGCTTGGCATGCCGAGCCCCACAGCACGCCGCTGGGACGGTGCGCGGTGAGCCAAAAAGCAGGAAAGGGCGAACGGATCGCGTTTCAGGGCGCGCGCGGCGCCTTCAGCGAAGAAGCCACCCGTAAACTGCTCGGCCCCGCGACCGAAGTCGTGCCGTGCGCGAAATTCGAAGAGGTATTTCGCCGTCTTAAAGATGGGCGCGTGACCGGGGCGGTGGTGCCGATCGAAAATACACTGGCCGGCTCGGTGCATGAAAATTACGACCATCTGCAGCGGTTCGAGCTGCCGATTGTAGCCGAGACCAGCGTCCGCATCATCCACAATTTGATTGTGAATCCGCCCGTCACATTCGCGAAGCTTCGGCGGGTTTTTTCTCATCCGGTAGCGCTCGATCAGTGCCAAGATTTCTTTGCGCAAAACCCGCAAATCGAGCGCGTCCCATTCTACGACACTGCCGGCAGCGTCAAAATGATTGTAGAAGAACGGCTTACGGATGCCGGGGCGATTGCATCCCGCGTGGCGGCGGAGATCTATAAGGCAAAGATACTAAGGAAATCCATTGAGGACGACCGCCAGAATTTCACCCGATTCTTTCTCTTGCGCCGGCCCAACCGATACCGGCTGCCGCCGCGCGGCAGCTCCGCCGACGCGCAATGGAAGACCTCGCTGGTCTTTACGATCCGGAATGTGCCGGGCTCTCTGTTTCGGGCCCTGGCGACGTTCGCGTTGCGCGATCTGAGCCTGATTAAGATCGAGTCGCGGCCGCTGCGCGGCAAGCCGTGGGAATATCTCTTTTACCTGGATTTCGTCGGACGCGTGGATTCCCCGCAAGCGGAAAACGCGTTGAAGCACCTCAGTGAGCTGGCGGACTATTTGCGCGTGCTCGGGTGCTATCGCAACGGCGCGTAGACGAGATTGCGGCGCACCCCACGCTACACTGTGGATAGCCCATGGCCGTCGAAGAGCAAGAGATCAAATCGCAGGGCGGCGACGCGGAGAGTGCGACCGTCGAAGAAGTGCCGGTGCTCACGGTGCGCGACACGGTGGTTTTTCCCGGCGCACTGGCGCCGATCACGGTAGGGCGGCCGGCATCGGTGGCGCTGGTACAGTCGCTGGGCGAAAACCGCACGCTGGCGGTGGTTTCGCAGCTGGACCCGCGGGTGGACGTGCCGACGCCGGAAGACCTGTACCCGGTAGGAACGATTTGCGTTCTGCACAAGGCGATCCGCGTTCCGAAGGAAAATCTGCTGCTGTTTTGCGAAGGCATCACGCGCATCCGGACCAAGGAATTCACGGCGCGCGAGCCGTTTCTCAAAGCGAAAATCGAGCGTATCCCCGACGTGGAACCGGAAAACACTCCGGAACTGGAGGCGCTGCGGCAAAACGTAGTGAGCCTGTTCCAGCAGATCGTGGCGGCTTCGCCGAATCTGTCGGATGACCTGGCCACGACGTCGGAACACATCACCGAGATCGGCCGGCTGGCCGATTGGGTATCGGGCACGCTGCCTTCGCTGAGCCCGCAGGAACGGCAGAAGCTGCTCGAAGAGCCGGATGCGCGGGCCCGCCTGGACCAGGTGCACCGGCATCTGGCGAGGGAACTCGAGATGCTCGAGCTGCGCGGCCGAATCCAATCGCAAGTGCAGGGACAGCTTTCGCAGAGCCAGCGCGAGTTTTACCTGCGCGAGCAGTTGAAGGCGATTCAGAAAGAGCTGGGAGAGGGCGACGACGCCAATCGCGATATCGAGGAACTGCGGGAGAAGCTCGAAGCGGCGGAACTTCCGGCCGAGGTCAAAACGGAAACCGACCGCGAATTGAGCCGGCTGTCGCGCATCCCGGCCGCTTCGCCGGAATACGGCGTTTCGCGCACGTACCTGGAATGGATGGCGAGCCTGCCGTGGAACGTTTCTTCGGGCGCGCAGGTGGACGTAAAGCGGGCCGCGGAGATCCTGGACCAGGACCACTACGACCTGGAAAAAGTGAAAGACCGGATTCTGGATTATCTCGCGGTGCTGCAGTTGCGGCCGGTGCTGAAGGGTCCGATTCTTTGTTTCGTCGGGCCGCCGGGAGTGGGGAAGACGTCGCTCGGCAAATCGATCGCACGCGCGCTCGGCCGCAAATTCGCGCGGATTTCGATGGGCGGGATGCATGATGAAGCCGAAATTCGCGGGCACCGGCGCACGTATATCGGCGCGCTGCCGGGGCAGATCATCCAGGCGCTGCGGCGCGCGGGGACGAACGATCCGGTGTTCATGCTCGATGAAGTGGACAAGCTCGGGCGCGATTTTCGAGGCGACCCGGCTTCGGCGCTGCTGGAGGTGCTGGATCCGGAGCAGAATTCGACGTTCCGGGACAACTATCTGGACGTGCAATTCGATCTCTCGCGCGTGCTGTTCATCACGACGGCCAACGTGCTCGATCCGGTTCCCGATGCGCTGCGCGACCGCATGGAAGTGATCGGGCTGGAAGGCTATACCGAGCACGAGAAAGTGATCATCGCGTTCCGGTATCTGATCCCGCGGCAGACGGCGGAGAACGGGCTGGATGCCGAGCACGGCATTGAATTCAGCGACGAATCGGTGCGTTTCCTGGTCCGGCGGTACACGCGCGAAGCGGGAGTGCGGAACCTGGAGCGCGAGATTGGCACGATCTGCCGCAAGCAGGCGCGGCGCATCGCCGAAGGGCAGCCGGGAAAAATGGCAGTGACGCCGGAGCTGGTCGAGAAGGATCTCGGAGCCCCGCGGTTCCGTCCGGATACCGAGATCGCCGAGCGGACGCGGCGCGCGGGCGTGGCGGTGGGGCTGGCATGGACTCCGGTGGGCGGCGACATTCTGTTCATTGAGGCCGGCCGCATGCCGGGCGGCAGCAAAGGACTGATCATGACCGGGCAACTGGGTCCGGTGATGCAGGAGTCGGTGCAGGCGGCGCTGACGTGGGTGCGCGCGAACGCGACCGAATACGCCATCGACCCGGAAATTTTCAAGACGAGCGACATTCACATCCACGTGCCGGCGGGCGCGATTCCGAAAGACGGGCCTTCGGCGGGCATCACGATGGCTGCGGCGCTGCTTTCGATGCTGACGAACCGGCTGATCCGCAGCCACCTGGCGATGACGGGCGAGATCACGCTCACCGGACAGGTGCTGCCGGTGGGCGGCATCAAGGAAAAAGTGCTCGCGGCGAAGCGCAGCGGCGTGCGCGAAGTGATCCTGCCGTTCGAAAACGAAGTGAACGTGCGGGAGGACCTCAAGAGCGAGCAGATCGGCGATATGAAGATGCACTTCGTGAAAACGATGGAAGAAGTGGTCGAGCTCGCGCTGGAGCCGAAGGCATAGCGGCGATTTCCGAAACGTACGTTTCGGAAATTCCCAGAGGTTCGTTCCAAACAAGGAAGTTACCCGGGCATTGACGATTTGTACCAATCGGAGCCCGAGTTCCTCGCCGCGGTTCCATGCTTGTTCCCATCCTCATTGTCCGTTCGGAGAAGCAGAGGCAGGGCAGCGAATCTGCCAGCAAACGGTGGTTCGGGCTTTGTTTTGTTAGGGAAAATATTTTCGTAGGAACCGTCACTGAAAAAGGTGTCACGCCGGCGCAAGGTTTACTTAAGACAGACTTCACTTTCGACTGTGAATGCCGATACGATAGTTGTAGCCTTTCCAGGCGATTTTCAGGTGTCATTCATGGGCCTCGCAAGTTGGACGAAGTTCTTCCCCCTGGTTCTGCTTGTCTGCAATGCCAGTTCGGCGGTCTGCTACGCGGTAGCGGGCGATTTTCGACGGTCGCTCTATTGGGCCGCATCGACGATTTGCGTCGGCGTCGTCACCTTCTGAACGTCTCGCCGGATCGATCCGGCGCCTCAGGGCAGACCGGTTTGGAGACCCGGATGCTTCGTCAGCGGTGGGAGGCGACAGATATGTTTTTCATACTTCTCATCGCCACCCTCGTCCTCTGGACGTTCAACCTCAGAAAAGGCTGGGTTTTGTAATCTTTCATACCACCCGGCCGGGACGGAGGCCCGCTGGCAAGAGCGGACCTCCGTTCCCTGAGGGGGGCTGATTCTCCTTTTGTTCGCCATGAGCTACACTGGTCGAAATGCGGCTCATCACGGGACCGGCCGGATCGGGAAAGAGCACGTACGTGCTCGAGCGGTTCCTGGAGTCGCTGCGGGCGCAGAAGGATTCGATACGGCTGCTGGTGCCGACTGCGACGCTTGCGCAACATCTGCAGAACCGGATTGCGCGGGAAGGATTTATCTTCCGGCGCAACCTGATTCAGACGCTTTCCACGTTTGTGGAACCCTGGAAAGGGAATCGGGCGGAGGTTTCGGAGCCGGTTTTGTACCTGCTGGTGGAGCAGGCGGTCGCACGAATCAAGCGCCCGGAGTTCCAGCGCGTGGCGCAATTGCCGGGGTTCAGCGCGGCGCTGGCGCGCACGATCGGTGAGTTCTCGTCGGCGGGCTGCGACAGCGCGCGGCTGGCCGCGCACCTTCCCGAGGCGCCGCTGGGAGCCGCCTTCGTCGCGGTCTATCGCGAAGTCGACCGAGTCCTTGAGCAGCGCGGCTTAGGGCTGCGCGGCCAGACGTTGCAGCGCGCGGCGGCAGCAATCGGCAGGGACGGGATAGCGGGAATCGACACAATCTGGCTGGATGGCTTCCACGTTCTGCCGGAACCGGAACTGGCGGTGATTGAAGCACTGACGCAGCACGCCGAGGTCACGCTGACGCTGAGCGACACGGACGGCGGCGAGGGTATCCGCGCGCGGCTGTGGAGCATGGGTTTCGAAGAAGAGCGGGCGCCGGGGATGGGATCGAGTCCCGAGCGCCGCCTGGTCCGCGCGCCGAACATTGAACGCGAGGCGGACGAAATCGCGCGGAGGATCGTGGAACTGGCGGAGGCGGGGCGCGCTTTCCGCGAGATCGGAATCATCGTGCGAGCGGCCGAAACTTATGTTCCGATCCTTCGATCGACGCTGGAGCGCTACGGAATTCCGGCGCGGTTCTATTTCAACGCTGAATTGCAGCAGAACGCGGCGGCGCGTTTTTTGACGGCTGCGGTGGAAGCCATGCTGGGGAGGTGGGACTACGGGATGACGCTCGCGGCAGTGCGGCTGGCGCCGCGTTTTGCAGATTCACCGGCCCTGGATCGCTTCGATTTCGAAGTTCGGGAGCAGATGCCGGAAAGCGGCTTGGGCGGACTGAAATCGCTGGCCGGAGATCTCGAAGGCCCGCTCGCAAGACTAATCGACTCGCTGGCGGGGCTGGAAGAATGGCGCATGTTTGAAATGCCTCCAGCGGATTGGGCGGCGCGGTTCCGGACGCTGCGAAATCTCTTCCGGTTCGCGCGGCCGGCGGAGGGAATCGATCACGAATCGGCGCTGCTCGCGCGGCAGCAGGCCGCGGCGCTCGAAGCGTTTGATGAAGCTGTGGACGACGCCGGGCAGGCGCTCGATCCGGAACGGGCGGTGGGAATCGGGGAGTTCTGGCGCGCGGTGAAAGCGGCGGTACGGCTCAAGCCCCTGCGGCTGGAAGACGGACGGCGCAACGTGGTTCACGTGCTGAGCGCGCCCGAGGCCCGGCAGTGGGTACTGCCGGTGGTTTTTGTTTGCGGCATGGTGGAGAAGCACTTCCCGCAATTTCATCCGCAGGATCCGTTTTTTCCCGATACAGCGCGGGTCAAACTGGAGAGCGCGGGGATCGGCGTTCGGACCGCCGCGGAGTTCGACCGGGAAGAGCGGGCCCTGTTCGAGTCGGCGATCACGCGAGCAACGGAAGAGGTCACGCTCTCGTATCCGGAGACCGACGCACGCGGGGAACGCAACCTGCCTTCGCTATACCTCGAAGATCTGGGATTGCCGGAAGAGACGGCGCGGGCGAGCCGGCCCGAACCGCGAAACGTCGTTTCGCATCCGGCACCGGCGGTGATTCGTTCTCCAGCACTGTTGACGGTGCTGCAAGAAAAGACGGCGCGTCTATCCCCGACGGGCCTCGAGTCGTTCCTGCAGTGTCCCTTCCAATATTTCGGCGGACGAGTGCTGCGGTTGAAACCGGCGCCGCGGCGGCCGGAGGACCGGCTGAGTTTCCTGGCGCAAGGCAATCTCGTGCATGCCGTGCTCGCGGAATGGTACAGCACTGCGCAGGACGTGGGGCTGCTGTTCGACCGCATCTTCGACGAGTACCGCGAGGAATACCATATACCGAACGGATACCACACAGAGCGGCTGCGACAGGCCATGCGGGAGGATCTGGAGCGGTTCGCGGCGGATGAACGCTGGCCGCGCGGCGAATTCGAGTCGAGCACCGAGCGGGAATTCGAGTTCCCGCTGAATGAGACACTGCGCATCAGCGGGCGGATCGACCGGCTGGACGTGGGCCCGGACGGGCGCGCCTATATCATCGATTACAAGTACAGCGGCGCGCAGCGGATGAAAAAACTGGTTGGCGGCGACCGGCTGCAGGCGCCCTTATATTGGATGGCAGCGGAGCGAGTACTCGGCGTCAAGCCGACGGCCATGTTTTACGTGCGGCTGAAAGGGGATGTGGAATACGCCGGGTGGAGCGAGGATGGGTCGCGCGGCGGCAATCCAGTTCCGGAAGGCTGGGCGGAAGATGCCGCGGGGCGGGTGCTGCGGATGGTCGAGGAGATGCGGCAGGGCCGGGTGGCGCCGGATCCCGCGAGCGCGGAAGAGTGCCGGTTTTGTGATACGCGGGACGTGTGCCGGATCGAGGTCGAAGTGCCGGCCGCTACCGTCGAGGCGGTATGAAGACGGTGGATTTCACGCGGCACCAGCTCGAAGCGATCGACGCCGCGCAGCGGCACGCGGATACGTGCGTGGTGGCCGGTCCGGGTTCCGGTAAGACGACGGTACTGGTAGAGTACTTCCGCCGCCTGGTGGAATCCGGGGTGGATCCGGTTCGGATTCTGGCGATCACGTTTACCGAAAAAGCGGCCGGAAACATGCGGACGAAGCTGGCCGAGGCGTTTCACGAGGATTCGAAAACGCGCGCGAGGCTGGAGCGCGCCTGGGTCTCCACCGTACACGGATTTTGCGCGCGCCTGCTGCGCGAGAACGCCGTGGCGGCGGGGGTCGATCCGCAGTTTCAGGTCGCCGACGAAAGGGAAGCGCGGCGGCTGCAGCAAGAAGCGATCGATGCGGCGGTGGCGGCGCTGTTCGAACAGCATCCGGCCGCCGTGCGGGCGTTAATCCGCGGGCTGTCTTCGCGCGAATTCGAGGAGGCGGTGCTATCGGCTTACGATGCGATGCGGGGGGCGGGCATGACGATCGAAGAGGTGGCGGCCATGCCGGCGCCTCCAGGGATCACGCGCGAGGAGGTGGCCGCCACGCTCCAAGCGCTCAGCGAGGATCCCCTGGATTTATGGTCGGACGATCAGCGGCTGCACCGCGACTCGATTATCGAAGGGGCGGCACGAATCCTGATGGCGTCAACAGCCGCCGAGGCGCTGCGCCATCTGAAGGAGTTTCCGGGCAACCTGCAGAAGTGCAAGCGGGGAACGACGGCTTATCACCTGGTCAAGCGCTTGAAGGATGAACAGCTCAAGGGCCTGGAATACTCGCTGGTCACCGAATTGTATGAGCATGAACGCGAGCTGCTGGTGGAGATCCTGCGCCGCTTCGACCGGATTTATCGCGAGCGAAAGCGGGACGCCGGGGTGCTCGATTTCGCGGACCTGGAGGAATACGCAGCCGGACTGCTGGAGGGCAGGGCGGAAGCGCGCGCGCGGGTGCAAGAGCAGTTCGACTACATCGTGATGGACGAATTCCAGGACACCAACGGACAGCAAGCCAAGCTGCTGGAACGGCTGAGGCGGGCGGAACGGTTCTACGCGGTGGGCGACATCAACCAATCGATCTACGGATTCCGGCACGCCGAGCCCGATGTATTCCGGGCGTACCGCGACCAGGCTTCACGGCGGATCGAGCTGGACGATAATTTTCGCAGCCGAACGGATATTTTACGCGCGGTCGAAACGATTGCGGAAGGCGCGGCCGGCATCGAACGGCGCAAGCTGCTGGCGGGCCGCCAGTTTCAAGACCAACGGGAGGTTTGCGTCGAGGTGATCGCGGCCATCGCCCCGCAGATCGACGAAGCCTTGCATAACGAAGCGCGGTGGGTGGCGCGGCGCATCCTGGAGCTGGCGGGGGAAGCGGAGGGCGGCTTCGCGTTTCGGGAGATGGCAGTGCTGGTGAGGAACACCGAGGTATTGCCGGAATTCGCGGAAGCTTTCGACGAGGCGGGCATACCCTACGTCGTCAACCGCGGGCGCGGCTTTTATGAAATCCGGGAAGTCAACGATCTGGTTCACCTGCTGCGGGTAATTGCGAATCCGCGCGATGAAATCAGCGTGGCCGCGGTGCTGCGCTCGCCGCTGGTCCAGGCCTCGGATGAAGCGCTGCTTCGGCTGAAAGCGCTGGACGCGAATCTGGGGGCGGCCTTGATGCGGCTCCGGCCGGAAATCAAGAGCGAGTTCGACCCGGAGGATTATTACAAACTCGCGCGATTGCGCGAGCGGCTGCAGACGTGGCGGCAGCAGCGGGAACACGTTTCGTTTGACCGGCTGCTGCTCACTGCGCTGGACGACTGCGGATATTCGGGCGAGCCCGGATCGCGCAGTTTTGGCAGCATCGAAAAGTTCCTGGGGCAAGCGCGGCAGGCGGCCGGGCGCATGTCTCTGGACCAGTTCATCGACGAACTGGCGGTAGTGCGCGCGTCAAATCCGCGAGAGCCGGACGCGCCGCCGCAGGATTCGCTGAATGCGGTGAGCGTCATGACGATTCACTCGGCCAAGGGGCTGGAATTTCCGGTTGTATTCGTGGCGGCGCTGCACAAGGGGGTGGACCCCAATCCGCCGGTTGTCTCATTTTCCCGAAGCCGCGGACTGGGAGCGCGCTGGCGCAACCCGGCGACGGGAAGGGACAAGAGCGACCGGTTTCAACACGCGATTCGCGAAGAATGGAAACAACGCGAGGCCGAAGAAGGGAATCGCGTTCTCTACGTAGCGATGACGCGCGCCGAACAACAGCTGATCCTGAGTTTTTCGGCAGCAGCCAAGAAACCGGCGCATTGGGCACAGGAGATCCGCCGGAAACTGGGATTGGATCTGGAAACGGCGGGCGGCGGAATTTTGACGCGCACTTCCCCGTATGGAGAAGAGTGGAAGCTGCGGTTTCAGGTGGCCGACCGTGAACCCGAGGCGCTGCCGCGGCCGCAATGGGCGGAGCCGCCGGCCCCGGCCCAGCGCGTCGTCCGGCCCAGGATCACGGAACAGCAGGACGCGAATGCGACGGTGACGGCGGTGGCGGCATTTGCCAAGTGCCCGCGGGAGTACTTTCTAAGCCACTATCTCGGGTATGAAGGGCGGGCGCGGCGGATCGAGGAGCGCGGAAAACTGCCGGCCGCGGAGCTGGGCACGCAGGTGCATGCCCTGCTGGCGGGAGCAGCGGTCTCAAAGCCCGACTCCGAGGCGCTGCGGCTGGCCGAGGTTTTCCGGCAAAGCCCGCTGGGGCGGCGGGGCGCACGGGCATCCCGCGTCGAGCGCGAGTTCGATTTCCTGATGGCCGTCGACGGACTGGTTTTGCGCGGGCAAGTGGATCTTTGGTTTGAAGAGGGCGGCGAACTGACAATCGTGGATTACAAGACGGATTCGGTCACCGCAATCGAAGCGCACGAGCGGGCGGGCGATTATCACGCGCAACTCCGCCTGTACGCGCTGGCAGTGGAACGGGCGACGGGGCGGGCGCCGCAGCGGGCTTGGCTACATTTTCTACGGCCCGACACACCGATCGAAGTCGATCTGACGCCCTCTCTGTTGGATGCGCCGGAACAAATCGTACGCGACTTTCAGGAAGCGCAGGCGCGGATGGAGTTCCCGCTCCATGAAGGCGCGCACTGCCGGCGGTGCGAGTTTTTTCACGGGCTCTGCGCGTCCTCGTATGAACCCGACAAAACACAGGGGGCACGATCCAAGGTGCTACCGCTTGCGCCGCGGTAGAGCTGCATCCAGATACTGATCGAGGTTGTACGCGGCGCTAATCAAAGCCAGGTGCGTCAGAGCCTGGGGGAAATTACCGAGAGCGCCGCCGCCGCTATCAATCTGCTCGGCATAAAGGCCGAGATGATTGGCGTATCCGAGCATCTGTTCGAACAGGAGACGGGCGTCGTAAAGCCGGTCGGGATCTTCGCCGCTGGCGCGGGTTAAGGCTTCCACCAGCCAAAAAGTGCAGATGTTGAAGGTGCCTTCGGTGCCTTTCAGGCCATCGGGAGTCTTCTCGACGTCATACCGGAAAACAAGGCCATCGGTAACGAGTCCGCCGGCGGCAGGCGGCCGGTTGGTGGCGGCCAGCGTCTTTTGCATCTGGGGATCGGTCGGGGAAGCGAAGAAGACAAGAGGCATCAGCAGGTTGGATGCGTCGAGAGCATCGCTGTCGTAATACTGGACGAAGGCTTGCCGCTTCTCGCTCCAACCGCGCCGCAGGATCGTCATGTAAATCTGGTCGCGCGTGCGATTCCAGCGGAGGCGATCGGCGGGAAAAGAGCGTTTCTCGGCAAGCCTCCAGGCGCGGTCAAGGGCTACCCAGCACATGAGCTTGGAGTAAATAAACTGGCGCCTGCCGCCGCGGACTTCCCAGATGGCACTGTCCGGCTTCCGCCAATTCTTACAAACCCAATTCGTGAGGCGCCGCAGGTAACCCCACAATTCATTCGAGATGGGAGTTACGTGCTTGTTATAAAGATAGATGGAATCCATCAACTCGCCGTAAATATCGAGCTGGCGCTGGCGGTAAGCCGCATTCCCGATGCGGACGGGATGGGATCCCTTGTAACCCTCCCAATGATCGAGCTTCTCTTCGGTCAATACATGGCGGCCATCGATTCCGTAGACGGTCTGCAGCGCGCCATCGGGCTTCATTTCATGGCAGCGCGCATCGAGGAACGCGATGAATTTAGTTGCCTCCTCGGTGAACCCGATACGGAGCAGGCTATATAAGGTGAAAGCCGCGTCGCGGATCCAGGCGTAGCGATAATCCCAATTGCGCTGACCGCCAAGGCTCTCGGGCAGGCTGCAGGTGGGAGCCGCCACTATGGCCCCCGTCGGTTCATATGTCAAGAGCTTGAGAACCAGCGCGGAGCGATTGACCATTTCACGCCAACGCCCGCGATACCGGCTTTTGGAGAGCCATGATCGCCAGTATTCGATGGTTTCGTGAAACAGGCGATCGCTTTCCTGAACATCGAACACCCGCGCCGGTTGATGAGGCTTCAGGCCGTAGAGAACAAAACAATACCCGGAGCCTTCGTTCATCGTGAATTCCGCCATCACACCTTTACCGGAGCGCCGGAGCGGCACTTCGGAACTCAAGCGGAGATTGAGAGAGGCGGAGTAGAAATCCGCGCCTCCATGCCCGAGCTTAAGTCTATGGGGATCGCGGCCATAATTGAAGGCCGGCCGGCACTCCAACCGAAACCGCATCTTCCCGCGCACGACGCGGACTCTGCGAATCAGAAGATGCTCGTCGTCCTCCAAATTGGAGCGGACCGGCATATAGTCAACGACTTCGCCGACTCCCGCTTCAGAGAGAAACCGCGTGACGAGAACGTTCGTATCGGGCCAATAGAACTGTTTGGAGGATGTCTCCGCGACCGGACAGATTCGAAAACAACCGCCCTGGCCGGCATCCAGTATGGCGCCGAACACGCTCGGAGAATCGAACCGTGGAAAGCAGAACCAATCGATGGATCCATCTTTCGCAACGAGCGCGACGGTGCGGAGATTACCAATCACACCGTAATCTTCTATCGGTCGATAAGGCATTAGCCGGTGTAGGGCTGATTACTCTTCAACTGTTCGGATGCGCCAGCATGCAATCAGATGCAGTTAGTCTGCCATCCTAATGTCACTCGCAGTCGGCCCGGCCGAATGGCAAAGCTCCTGCAGCCATTTGGTGAGGAGGGTGTATGGGAAAAACGGTAAAGTTTCTGGGACATCCAGTACACCAGCAACTGATCGCGTTTCCGGTGGGCCTGCTTTTGACAGCAGCGATATTTGACATAATCTTCGCAATCACAAACGATTCACGCTGGACAGAGACGGCCTTTTACCTGATTGGAGCCGGCGTCCTGGGCGGGCTGGCGGCAGCAGTATTCGGGCTGCTCGATTGGCTCGGAGTACCATCCGAAACACGCGCCAAGCGGATCGGCGCGATTCATGGACTGGCAAACGTACTCGTAGTGCTGTTATTTATCGCCAGTTTCTTTCTGCGCTGGCCCAATCCGGCTGCGGTTCCCAGCTTGGGGTATATCTTCTCCTATGTTGGGGCGGCGCTGATATTATTCACGGGCTGGCTGGGTGGCGAGTTGGTGGACCGGCTCGGTATCGGAGTCGACACCGGCGCGCATGTGAACGCTCCCAGTTCCTTGCAGGAGCCGGCGGAGCTGCCGCGCCAACACCGGCCTGCCGCTTGATTGTGGTCCGCGTCCGCGCGAGGCGGCCCCGGTACTCAGGCGGCGGCTACCTCGCGCACTTTTATCAGATCGGCGACGAACTGGCGGTATGCCGCATGGCGCTGTGCGGAATCGGGGGCACGCAGGATCGCGGAGGGATGAATCGTGGCAGTAACCGAGGGCGCCCAGGGATGCTGGACGAAGCGGCCGCGCTCTTTAGTCAACCGGTAAGATCGTCCCAAGATGGACTGGGTAGCGGTCGCGCCGAGGCAAACAATCACCTTCGGGCGAACCAGATTCAACTCCGCCTCGAGCCAGGGGTAGCACGCGACAACTTCGGAGGCCTTGGGCTTTTTATGAATGCGCCGCTTCCCCCGCTCTTCGAATTTGAAGTGCTTCACGGCGTTGGTGATATAGACGGCGGCTCCGTCAATGGCGGCGTCGCCAAGGGCGCGGCGTAATAACTTGCCGGCAGGACCCACGAAGGGATGGCCTTGCCGGTCTTCGTCGTCGCCCGGCTGTTCGCCGATGAGAACGATGCGCGCGCGATGAGGTCCCTCTCCGAACACGGCCTGCGTGGCGGCACGATACAACTCGCATCCGCGGCAGCTTTGTATGGCAGCCCGTAGCTCTCGATCGGTACGCTGTTGCGGCAGAAACGGGGCCGCTCCGATCAACTTTGGCGACATCGAAGATGAGTTCCACGCCGGCCAGGAGCCCGTAAGGCACGCGGCCGGAGGCGCCGCGTGCCTGTTTGTCGGGTCAAGGCTCAATACCCTCCGGAGGTCCGTGTTTTCGGCTCCGGCCTATCGGTCCGGGCGTAATCCGCCGAGGCTTCGCCTGAAGACGAAATGTCTTCCGCACCCGTCGCCTTCATGAGGTCCTTGGCTTTGCTAACCCAATCCGAGTTGTCGCAATGCACCGAAGCCAGGATGCCGCCGGCTTTGAGCAGGCCCTCATATCGCTTGGCCTCATACTCCGGCAAGCCCAGACCGACGAGAGCGCCGATTACGCCGCCGACCGTGCCGCCTACTCCAACACCGGCCAGTGCGGCCATAATCGGCCCGGCCGCGATGAAAGGCCCGAGGCCGGGAATCGCGAGCGCGCCAAAACCGGCCAGCAGACCCAATGCGCCCCCGATAGCGCCGCCGGCGGTCGCGCCGGTTGCCGTACCCTCCGGCGCTTTTGTGTGTTTTTCGTGGGCGAAATCCTTCGTGCCCAGATTGTCAGGAAGGAGGACGGAAATGTCCTCGTTCCGAAATCCGGCCGCCAGCATCTTATCGATGGCGTATGAGACCTGCTCCTCGTTGCGATAAATGCCGTAAACCGTCGTGTTCTTTCCCGCCATAAAATCTCCTTGGTATCTTTCTACTGGTGTGTATTGCTTGCCCCGGAATCACCTTTGATGGTGAGTTGGTTGGTCACGTTCCCATCGCCCGCCGCGGCCACCGCCTTTGCTTCAATGGATTTTCTTTCGTCTTCGGAGCGGACCGGACCGCGCAGAGTCACCTTGCCATGATCGGCAATTATTTTGACATTATGCGCATAAGTGGAAAGCGATTTGTCACTTACAACATCCTTACGAATTTTCTGCATGAGCTCGCGATCGGAACGGTCGTTTTTGGCTTGATCCGCGGTGGGGGCCCCGGCCTGGCGGTCCGCCCGGTTAACGCGCGTGTTATCGGGCGGGTGACTGGAATCGGGAGACTGTGGGGCGCTTTGTTGTGCCGGCAGTATGCTCAGCGTGCTCCCAATCGCAAGAGCAAGCAGAAACTGCATCCTTGGTTGTCGTCGCATGCCTGAGCTGGGAGCAACAGGGGTGCCAAAGAATGCCATTTCAAAAAGGCAGGGTAATGTAGTTGCCGTATAGCGCCCGGCCAAGCTGGCTAATTTGCGCTGTACGGACTGTACAGCAGTTTGGAACATCACTTGCCCTTTAAGATGCCGCACACGAAAAAGAGCGGATCAGCCTCGAAGACCGCAATCAATGTGCGCCCGCTAACCAACCAGGAGTTTTCAGCTATGACAGTCAGAACATTAATGATCGCGACGAGTTCATTACTCGCCGGCCTGTCCATCGGACTTACCCCCGCACGCGCTCAAGGTCCTCTATATGATCAGGTACAGGTTAATATCCCGTATGTTGTGACACTCGGCGATACTACGCTGCAACCGGGCCAATATACGATCCGGGAATTGCAGAGTACCGACAAACAACGCGTCTTACTTATCTATTCGGATAATGGAGTGAAGCACGAAGCCACCGTCATGACAATTCCTGCGTACGACAATCGCACGCAGGATGATACGAAGGTTGTTTTACATCACTACGGTCCCGATTATTATTTCGACAAAGTCTGGATCGCCGGGAAGAACTACGGTTACGAGTTCCCGGTGCCGCAGAACGTGAAGGAGCGGCAGCGGGAGAGAGAGGGTCCCGTCTCGGTAGCGGCCACATACCAACCGGCAGCGCAGCCGGCAACGACGGCCGCCGCAGCGCCACCCGCCGAAACGCCAACGCCGGCGCCAAGTACGCCGCCGCCCGCGAACCAGCAGGAGGCTCAGAATACGCCGCCTCCGCCGCCCGCGAACGAGCAGGTGGCTCAGAATGCGCCGCCTCCGGCGCAGCAAAATGCGCAGGGAAACAGCGAGGAAAACAGTGCCAACCGGCAAGCCCCGGAAACCAACAATCAGCCGGGTAACGAGAAGCTGCCTTCCACCTCGGCGGATTGGATGACCCTGCTGCTCGCGGGCGGAACCCTGTCCAGTATTGGCCTGGCATTGCGCAGGAAATGGTGTTAATTCGCGATGACCGTGAAGACGCCATCTCTTTTCCGTATCTCGGTGCCGCACCTGCTGATCGCGGGCGGGTTGCTGATTACGCTGCAGGGCGCCCGCGATGTATGGCAATGGCGATGGGGTCAATATACGGCGGCGCGCGAATTCGAAGACGCCACCGCGGCCCGAGTGCTTGCTGAGAGCAAGACCGAGCAGGCGGTAAATCCGCAGCCAGGCGACCCGGTCGCAAAGCTGTCGATCCCACGTTTAAACACGGAGTTGTATGTGGTCGAGGGAACCGACGCAGCGGATCTGCGGCGGGGCCCCGGCCACTTGACGGGAACCGCGATGCCGGGCGCTGACGGGAACTGCGTCATCGCCGGGCATCGCGACACTCATTTTCGTATCCTGCGACAGATTCACACAGGGGATTCAGTCATTCTCCAGAACGAAAAGGGCCGCTACGTCTATCGCGTGAAGCGGACGCAAGTCGTTTCGCCGGAGAACACGAGCTGTTTGCGGCCCGCCCACGGCGTTCTCCACCTAATTACCTGCTATCCGTTTTCGTATATCGGCGCCGCGCCCAAACGAATGGTGGTCGAGGCGCAACTCGCCGCCTCCGAATAAGCCAATCTGGAGTGTTTGTTTTGAAACACCAGCCGCGGTGTGCTAGTATGCACACTTCTGGTCTTTATGCGGCGGCTTTTGGCTTTGGCGCCGTGCGCGGCTGCTTTTGCGCTTCTCACCCCGGCTCAAACTCCGGAGAAACCGATTTCCCCGCTGGTCGGGGTGTACATAGACTTCGACCATGTCCCGGAGGCAGTATCGGTCGAAACCATGAAGCGGTCGGTGGAGCACATTCTGAAGCCTTCCGGAATCAAGCTTGCCTGGCGATCGACGACTGAAAACCACGGCACCGAGACTTTTTCCGATCTCGCCGTTTTGAAATTCCAAGGGCGATGCCGGGCGGAAGCGCCGGCGCCCGCAAGCGATTTCGGAACGCTGGGCGAGACAGACGCGCTGGCGTACACGACCGTCTCCCGGGGACGGATCCTGCCTTACACCAAGGTGCAATGCGATCAGATTCGCAAAGCGCTGGCATACGTCGCGCCCGGCGCGGGAGCACTCCAGTTGAAGCAGGCCCTGGGACTTGCGCTGGGGCGCGTGGTGGCGCATGAGCTGTACCACATCCTGGCGCAAAGCGCCTCGCACGCCAGCGAGGGATTGACGAAGACTTCTCAACTGCTTCGCGACCTGGTTTCGACGCACGAACTCGCATTTGACGAAACCGCGTCGCGCGCGATCCGGAAGCGGCTGCTGGCGCGCAGGCAGGAAAGCGCCGGCGGGGCCGCCGCCGGCGCGCTGTTGCGTCAGAATTGAAGGCGGGCGGCCAGATCGACCTGCCGGCCAAACGCGCCATTCACGGTACTGGTAACCTGGCCGAAATCCGGAGAATTGATGTTGGTCACCGGGTTCGCCAAGCGCGGCGAGTTGGTCAGATTGTAGGCCTCGCCGCGCACCTGAAGGTTGAAGCGATCGCGGACGCGGAAATTCTTGAACAACGACATATCGTAGTTCTTGAACCCCGGGCCGCGGATGGCGCCGCGCGTGAGATTGCCGGTGGTCGCTCCGACAGGCGCGAAGAACGACCCGCTGATGAATGTTTGGCCGTTGTAATTGCCGGTGGTTGAGACGGGGCCGCCGGCGCTGGCCAGCACGGTGTTTCCGGGGCAGGCACAGAGCAGGGGATCAGCCGTCAGAGTCAGCGGCGTGCCGGTCGCCCAGGTGAAGATGCCGTTCAACTGCCATCCGCCGAGAATCGTGCTCATCAGACCGTTGCCTTTGCGTCCGAACGGCAACTCCCATAGATGGCTGATTGAGAGAACGTGCTGGCGGTCGTAATCCTGCGGTCCGTAATCGGCGCGAAGATTCGCCGGGTCCAGCAGCATTCCGCTGGCGGTCGTATAACCCAAGGCCTTGGCAAACGTGTAGGAGCCCAGGAAGCTGATTCCCTGCGAGAACCGCTTGACCAGGCTCACCTGGAGCGAGTTGTAATTACTTGTCAACCCATCGTTGTAGAGCAGCGTGCTGCCTGTGCGTCCGATATTGGAGAACGGCAGCCCCGCGACCCCGGTACCGGGAAGCGCGGCGTTGAGTTCCTCGATGCCTTGCAGATGGCGCCCGAGCGCACCCACGTAGCCGAGCGAAAGGACGGTGCCGTAATAGAAATCCTGCTGTATTTGCAGGTTGAACGTTTGCAGATAAGGCGTCTGCAGAGTGTGCGGGATGATCGCCGCGGGCAGATTGCCCGCCGCGGTTCCATTGGCCAGCGCCGGGGAAGCCGGCAGCGGGGATAATGACGGGGCGACGGTGTATCCTCCCTGAACACCCTGAACCGAGCCGAACAACGGCGCCATCATACCGGACATCAAATACGGCATTTCGAAATATTGCATGGAGTAGCCGGCGCGCACCACCGTCTTGGGCGTCGCGTGGAAGGCCAGACCAATGCGCGGCGCGAGGTTGTCCAAATCGTACATGTAGGCGTGCATCGGTGTGTTTCCGATGCCCGCAAAGTTAAACGTGTCCGTAGATGAGTTAAAAACGGCCGCGCCGCCTCGAATGCGCGGTTCCAGCGGGCTATAAAGCTCATAGCGCAGCCCCAGGTCCAGTGTGACCTTGTGCAGGACCTGGATCGTATCGCCGATCCAGAGGCCGTATTGGCTCTCGCGGACGGAGGGCGGCACGGCGTAATTCGCAACCCCGGTCTGCGAAGGAGCATTGAGCAGAAAGGCGGCAAAGGAATTGTAGAGCTCGGCATATTGCGAGAGCGGCGCGCCGTTGTTCAGCAGCGTCGCTCCGGGGCCGAAATAAAGAGTTCCATTGGGCCCAAACACATTCCCGAATGCCGTATCGAGGAAGCCGTCGGAACGGATGCGCCGGACGTCGAGGCCCCATTTTAAATTGTGCCGGGCCGTATGCAGACCCCAGGCCCAATCCCAATTGAACGTGTTATCGATGGGATGTTCCGGAAGATAGCCTGGCGCTCCGATCGCGGGCAGCCCGGAAATATTGATGTTCGGAATGCCGTTGGTGAAGCCGCTCAACGCGGGAGTTCCACTCAGCGCCTGGTCGCCGAGGATTCCGAGCTTCTGATCGTAGCGGTTATAGCCTAATTGCAGCTGCGTCAGCAGGCCGGAGCTGAGTTCATGCGTCACGCCCAGCGCTGCGTTGTATCCCAGCAGGCGGTCCCTGGTACCAGCTCCAATGGCTAAGCCCAGCGGCGATTCCGTCAGGGCGTGGTCGTTGGAAAAGCCGAAGCGCAGGAATGCGTTCGTGCGATCCGTGAAATGCTGGTCGACACGGCCGTCCACTTTCTGATGGTCGTTGCGAAATGGCGTATTAGAAACGAGGTTATCCGCGAAGCCCGGACGATTGGGAGCAGGAAGAAGGGCGGCGATCGCGGCGGACGTCGGGTTGATGGAGCCCGCGGGAATGATGCCGCCGCCAAACGTGCTGCGACCGGCGCCGGCAGCGGTGCCGGCGAAAGGGGAGTAGAGCGTCAGACCGGGAATCGACGAGAAGTTGCCGCCAATCGCCGCGGGAACCGGCACTGTCGAGATGCTCGTTTGATCGCCGCGGTTAAACGTCCCTTCGTAAGAGCCGAACAGAAATGTTTTATCGGGAACTCCGGCGCCGCCGGCGGTCGCGCCGAATTGGTTGAAGTTGTATCGCGGCGAGCCCGTGTCCACAGTATCAAACGCGTTGCGCGCGCGCAGGAGGTTGCCGCTCCAAAACTCGTAGAGGCTGCCGTGGAATCCGTTGCTCCCGGATCGCACCATGTCGTTCACGAATGCGCCGCCGGTGAAACCTTTTTCCATCGTCGGGCTGGCGGTTACGATATTCATCTGCTCGATACCTTCTTCCGGCACCACCCGAATCGCCGTGCCCCGGTTTGGCTCCTGATTGATGAGACCGCCTTGATAGTACTGATTCAAAAACGGGGCTTGGCCGTCGGTGCTATAAAACCGGTTCCGCTCCGGATCGAGGCCGTTCGACAAAGCGGGAGTTGGCGGAGTGATTCCGGTTTGCAGGCCGGAGAGCTGTTGGTGATTTCGATCGATCACCGGAAGTTCCTGAACGGGTCGCATACCGAGGCCGACGCTGACTTCGGCATTGTCGTCCTGTGTCGCGGGAGATGTTCCCTTGATTTCGACGCTCTCGTTGAGACTGCCGGCTTCCAACGTGAGGTTTACCGTGGCCGGACCGGCTGCGGTCAACTGGACGTTTTCCTGGGAAGTTCGCTTAAAACCTTCCGTCTCCACATCAACCCGATAAGTCCCCGGTTGTAGATCCACGACCGAGAAAGTTCCGTCCGGGGCTGTCAGTACCCTCTGGTTCGAGTTAGTACTTACATTCGTTACTGTAACTGCAGCGTTTGGGATTCCGGATCCAGTTGCATTGGTAATCCGGCCGGAAAGCGTGCCGCCACTTGGCACTTGTGCTTGTAGCATCGAAAGTGCCGCAGCCAAAAGAACAAACGAAAATCCTGACCACACTTGTTTCATTGACCCTCCCTGATAAAAGAACCCTAAATCGAGCCTATCAACGGGGATTACGAGGGTCAACGAACGACCTGTGTTATTGCTAACTCAAGTCTAGTCGACTGTCTAACCCAACACGCGATCCGGTTGTAGCATCGTCTAGTTCGTCACTTACTTACTATACGAACGACGCTTGTGTGGGAAAGACTGCCGCGTGCCCGCGCCTGACGCTGCTGTTCTTCAGCGCTGAGCCAAGGAATATTCCGGAAGCAGCAGAAACGGTCACCGCCACGGCAGTCTCACGTGAAATCCGGTTGCATGTCTCGCGCCATCGGCGGATGCCGCGAATCTGCACCTTAGAACGTTCCAGGACTAAGTAATTTCTACGCCTGCCGGCGACAGACAAACTGCAACGATGCCGGCGTTGCTTTCGTGTTTCCAATGAGATGAGTTTTGGCTGTCGATTTGCCATGTAAATGGGTTTCACAATGTTCAAGGGGTTCGTAGCAGTGGTCATCGTTGCCCTGGCGTTGCCAGGTTGCACGCGTCATCGAAAGCAGGAGGGATCGGCAACCACAAGTCCGGCGCAATCTCAGATCGCAGCGGTCTCCTCCCCGGCAGCCTCGCCGATCGCGCCCGTTGCGTCGCGCGTCGAGGATGCCGAGCCGCCAAGCCCTTCCCGCCCGTCGCCATTCTCCACCGTTCGAGACGCCGACCGGCAGCAAGCCATCCCGCCTGCTTCAGAGCCACCGAAGGCGGCCGCTCCGCCGGCGCTTACCGGAAGCATCTCCCGGGCGCGCGCAGATAGCACGAATCAATCGCTGAAACCGTTCGTTCCAACTCCCGCACCGGCAACAACAGCGCTCACAACGGCCAACCCAATGATCCCCCTACCGGGTCCGCCGGCAATTTCCACCACCCCAGCGCCTGCTGCCATTCCCCCGGTCGTGGTGCGGCAAAGGCCTTGCTGCATCGGCACGGCATTTCTGGAGCCGGCCAAGCCCGCTCGTCTCAAGCGCCTGTTCCGCCGGCTTCCTGGACTGGGACGGATCGGCCAACCGGCGGAAGCGGAAGAGGGCTTCACCGCGGCAAAGCCCGCACGTGAAATCAGTTTGGTATTACCGCCGGAAGCGCGGGCCTCCCTTCCCGACGGACGGATGGATCTTAAGGCCAGTGTGGACGAATCCGGCCGCGTGACGCGCGTGGAACTGCTCTCGCCCAAAGACGAAGAGCTGGTGCGCCTGGCGTCCTACGCAGCGAGCGATTGGCCTTTCAAACCCGCGCGCCTGAACGATAAGGCCGTGCCCAGCGAAGTGATCCTACACTTCAACTTCGGCAATTAGTTCTTCAGAGGGGCGGCGATAACCTGCGCTTGCGCATTCGGCGCTTGCGGCTTTTCGCCTTCGTAATAGCCGATGAGACGGCCGAATGTCAGCACGCCGCACCAGATGATCAGCGAGAGCGCCCCGGCAGCTTTGGCGCGCGCGGGAAGCGCCGGCGCGCGATCGATCTCTTCGGTCCGGTTATATACGCTGGGCCGGAAAATCAGCGCATGCACCCCTACCGCCAGCAGCAGGCACATTTTGACCCAGAAATAGGGGTTGTGATAATACTTCTCGGCTTCCGAACCGGCCAGAAGCAGCCCCATCGTGATCATGATGCAAAAGCCAACCCGCTTCCACGGCCGCAGCCCACCGACGACCTCGGTCACCGTGTACTTCTTGAGCGCGAACCCGAGCAGGCGCATGTCGGTCATCAGGATCATTCCGCCAAACAATGCGATGCAGGAGAGGTGCGTGGTCATGATGACGGGATACACCATGGCCGATTCCCGAATGTCGGTCAGAAAACCGATGCTTTGAATCGACTGGCACAACGATAACAGAGACATGCCGGGCCTCCCTAGAAGAACGCGATAAACAAACCGCCCGCTACGACCGACACCCACAGCCCCAGCGAGAAGACTGCGACGACTTTACCGATAGCGGGAGCAGGCTCCCGAAATACGGCCCACCGGTGCAGCGTGTAGTGATAGATGATGGCGGCCAGCAGCGCGCCCATCTTAAACCGGAACGAGATGTTTCGCAGATACATGTTCGGGTCGGATGAGAAAATCAGCGGGCCCGTGATGAGCATGATGGCGAGGCCGACCAGAGTCCAGGGCGCCAGCGTCTTAGCGAGCACCGGAGAAGGTTGGCCGCGAAAAGCCAGACCCAGCACCCGCAAGTCGACGAGCGCAATGGTTCCGATCGATAGGGCGAAACCGGCGATGTGGATGCATTCCAAGAGTGGAAACGCCCATTCGTTGTTGTTCAACGGATTGGTGGCTGGATCATAGGCAAACTGAATCATTCCGATCTCCCTTTATTTAATCCGAGTAGCGTGGGCGCATGGCTCTGAGCGCCGGCGATGAGGGCGTCCGCGCCGCGGGCCGCGTGCAATTTGTCCAGCGGAGGTTCGATGTAGCCGATGCCGCGCCCGCAGATTGCAACACTGATCCACAGGGCGAGCGATAAACCAGCCGCCAGTTTCGCCTTCCCCGGAATACGGCCGGCCTGATCGATCTCGGCAGCCCGGTTGTAGACATCGCGGCGGAAGTAGAGTCCATGCACCGCGAGCAGCGCCAATAGCGACATCTTGGCCCAGAAGAAAACGTTGTAATAATACTCTTCCGCTTTCGAACTGGCGAGGAGAAGTCCGCAGATGATGATGGCCAGAAAACCAATCCGCTTGGGCCAGCGCAGTTGATTGACGACCTCGGCCAACGGCCGCTTGCGCATTGTGACGCCGAGCAACCGCAGATTCGTCATCAGGATCATGCCGGCCGATAACGCGATGAAGCTGAGGTGCAGCGACAGAATGACGGGATAGGGCAGATAAAGCTCGCGGATCGCCGTAGCGATCCTGGTGAACTGCACCCACTGGGCGAATGTCAACACGGACGAGTTCTCCCGGCCTTACATTGTAAACGCAATAAAGATGCCGCCAAAAATGACGCTGACCCACAACAGCAGCGAAATGACGGCCACCAGTTTCGCACCGGCTCCGGCTCCACCCCGGAGCGCGACCCTGCGGCGAATCGTGTAGTTGAACAGAAGCGCCCCAGCGAAGCAGACCATCTTCACCTGGAAAGCGGGGTTCAGATAGTACATGTCGGGATCGGAGGAAAACATCAACGGTCCCGAAAGTAGAATCAAGGCCAACCCGACCAGGGTCCAGGGCGCCACGTCCTGGGCCACCTCCGCCACTTTTTGCCGGTTCATGCCGACACCCAGCAGCCGCAAATCCACCAATCCGATCGTCCCCACGCAGATCGCGAATCCAACAATGTGAAAGACTTCCAGCGTTGGGAAAATCAGCTGCGATGCGTTGAGCGGATTGGCCTCGGCGAGAATCATAACCAGATACTGTAATCAAAACCCGAAATTGAGCGCCACCTGCGCGATTGCATCGGGCAGCAGTCGCCGTCCAGTATGCTGAGTCTAACAGGGAATCTTGATGACGCGGCGGCCGCCGGGTCGAATCATGGTCAGTGACCGGTGTGTGACCGCTTGTTTTCAAGAGGTTGAGCTGGCATGCCGCTCCGGCTCTCCACGAAAGATTACAGTTTCCGGCGCAGGAGCTGCCATGCGAGGAGAATCGCGGTTACCGAGAGCGCACCGCCGCCGGTGAGCAGAGTCAGAACGACGATATCCCAAGCCGGCCGATGCGTGTAGAGCCACGGCAGATTGATGGAGTGGAACCCATGATACAGCCAGCGCGCCGCCCAGGAATCCGATGAATACGCGCCTACGATCCGCGCCGTGCGCGGGTCGATGTAGTAGCGGGAATGTTCCGGGTCGTCAAGCTGCGCCAGCACAACCGGGAGCGGCGCCTCGCGATGCCGATCCAGGTAATAGGCGTCATAATGCTGAAGAAGGCGGACAGCGGCAACCGGCGCCGCCGCCCGAACAATTCTGCCGATCTGCTCGGAGTCGAAGGCCGCGACGGCAGCCCCGCGGACCGGGATGACCCGGGTTCGCAACAGCCCTTCGGCGGCGAGGTACATCGGCTCTCCGGCGAAAGAAGTCAATTCCAGCTGTTTGACATGCAGACCCGAGGCCTCAGCGAGAGCCTGCCGGGGAGCTTTCGCGGCGAACGCAGCCAACACCGGTGTGCGCCCGCGCAGAGCGCGCACGATTTGCGATGCGTATGGTTCCTCATCCCCCTGAATGGGGAATGGCTCCATCGAAAGCATCCCGCTGAAAGCCCAGGTGCATGCAATAATTCCGAAGAATAGGCCGAAAATCATGTGCAGCCGTTTCGGTCCTTGATAGGGGACGCCGCGGGCCGGCGCATACATCCAGATCCCGATCACCAATCCAAATAGCGCGGCCAGCGTGGCCAGGGCTGACGCGCCGATCACGATCCGGCTCCACAGGACTCCCTTCTGCCGCAGCGGCGTGAAATAGAGCCAGTGCGGAATTGCGCCGAAATAGGCGCCCATCCGGGAAGCGCGCGTCGTGTACTGCACCACGGCGCCCGTAGCCTCGGAGACGTACACCTCTTCGCCAGCCGGCCACGAGTACTTCCACAGAGGCCGCAGCGGGCCAAACGTTTCCGAAACGGTCCACTGGTCCGGCGAGTTGAGCACTCCTTCCAAGCGCCCCTCGCGCGCCGGTTGATCGGTCCAGGCCGCGGCAACGCGCCGCAGCAAGTCGGGCGGAAACTCGCTGATTTCGGTGCCATCATCGGCGTGCACCATGCGCGCATCGCCGCCGAAGCCAAACCGGTACACGGGCCGGCCATCGAACATCGTCAGGCGGATGGAGTCCGGCGGTTCACGCTCGCCCAGCACCGCGAATGCATCCTGCGGAGACAAGCGGACGCGCGAGCCATCGAGCGGCTGCGCCCGGGCGAGCCGGTCGGCTTCGCTAACCTCCGGATAGTCCCAATACATCATGAATATTCCGGTGACAAACCACCAGGTGAACAGCAGACAGAAAGCGACTCCCATCCAGCGGTGAATGAAAATGGCGGAACGCTTCAGCCGGATCTCGAGGCGGGGCACGAATCGAGCTACTTTTTATTGGCCGCCGCCGGCTGGGGCCGGTCGCGGTACACGTCGTGGCAATTGGAACAGGATTCGGAAAGCTGGTCGGTGCAATCGCCGACCGTGTCGGCCTTGCGCGATTGCGCCGCCTTGTAGCAGGCCTCGCCGGCGGTTACCAAACCCTTCGCATATCGATTCCAATCGGCGCGCTGCACGGGAACGGGCTGCCCGTTTTCCCGTAGACGGCCGGGAATGGTCACCAGATTCGAGAATTCGGCGATCGCCATGGCGGCGTTTTCGATGACCTTCCAATCCATTTCGTCTTTCGGCGGCTTGGATTGAACGTCAAAAATGATGTTGGAATTCGGCAACGCGATACTGCGCATGATCTGCTTCAGATTCGAGGTAGCCTTTGGTCTGTAAGGAGCCGGCGCCTGCGCCGAAACCATACAGGCCAGCAGGAGGAAAACGAGAGATCTCACGGCTTGGGGCCCCCATCGACCGGGGAGCCGGCGAACACGGTCCGCCCGTCGGCCAGCACCACCGATCGGGCCGATGCGATTTTGGCGCCGTCCCACGCCGGATAAGCGACGACGGTTACGCGGTCGCCGACTTTCAACGAGTCGCGCTTCCATCCGAGCCGCGCCAGCAGATTCGGACCGGCCGTCTCGAAGGCCCAGTTCACCACCTGGCCGCCGTCCTGCTTGACGTCCACGAAAAAGAAGGTGTGGGGATTCGTCCACTCGACCTTGGTCACCACACCCTGGAAACTGGTGCGCCTGGCGCCGTCGAACTCGGCGGCAAACGAGTGATGCGCCACCGCCGGCAACGCCGGCAGGATCAGACCGAAACTCGCTAGCATCCAACCCCGGCGGGGCATGACTTTACCGCTTCGCGACATTGGTCGTATGCGCGGCCGACAATTCGCGGTGGAACACATACGAAATGGCGACCGGCATATCGTCCATCGATTTCACCTTTAAAACCACCTGGAAGTACCTGGGCACCGAGCCATCAGCGGCTTTCATCCTGGCTACCAGCGTTCGCGCCAGCGCGGGGTCCGTCAGAGCCTGCACCGCAGCCATGACGCTGGAAATGTGGTTGCCGGAAAGCGACAGAATTTCGCCATTGCCGTAGAGTCCCGGAATGTGGCTGATGAGCGCGTGACTTTCCTCGACATCCTGCGGGTTGTGCGACACCCGATCGGCCAGAAAGGCAGGTTCGCCGGAGCGCGGGTGCAGATTGCGGATCCCGTCCGGCTCGAGTTCGATCTGCTGGTCGACGGGAACGGCTTCCAACTGGCGGTTTCCAGTGGATGGTCCGATGAACACGACATTGTCCATCATGATCTCCGGCATGGAGAGCAGGTCGCCGCGCGTTAGCAGAACGTGCTGCTTGCGCGGCGCCAGAAACTGCCCGAGCAGGAAGGCCCCGCTGGCGGTCCCGGCGGCTGAGGATCCGGCCGACGGAGTTGCGATGCAAACCACCAGCGGACGGTTCGAATTCAAAATCGGCGTCCATAGCTGCTGCAGTTCGGCGGTCCACACCGCGGCTTCCGGCGCGGTATGCTCCGCGCGCACCGGCCGCGTCGAAACATAAAGGATTCCCGCGAGTGCTAAGGCCAGGGAGGCGGCCAACACGGACTCGCGCAACCGCCAGCGCCACGCCCGAACCTCCGGCTCCACCGGAACCGGCGGGATGGGCCGCGCTTCAAATGTCACCTTGAAGCCGCCTTTGGGCAGGTCGACCAGGATGGGATCCTCGCTGCCCTCGGTACGGTAATAATCCGTCAACTTCTGCCGCAGTCGCGCCACCTGCATCCGGACCACGGATTCCTGCCGTGGATCGTAAGAGGCAGGTTTACCGAAAGCATCCACCCCGATCGCATATTCCTTCAGATCATCGGCTTCGCCCGCCAGCGATTTATCAACCAGGTAGGAGAGAAGGCGGCGCTGCCCTTCGGAGAACCGGAGGTGCTTGCCTTGAAGAATACGTTCGACCTGCGCCCGGATCGATTCGGCCTCGAGTACCACTGGCAGAATCATATCACAGGGGCCCGGGCGGTCCGGTTTCAGGGCGTTGGGGGGCCCGCCATCCTGTCCCTCCGAATGTAAGCCAGCGCGGGATCCATCTCGGTGAAGACCTCGACGGGAACCCCGAGGCTCTGCATCGTCAGGGATCCCATTCTGCCGATTCCAAACCGCAGTGGATCTTTCCCGGTGACCAGCGCCCACTTGCCGATATGACCGGGCGGCCGCAGCCCCAGAATTCTCCGGCACATTTGCTGCACGTCGTCGCTCGTCGGATTCGCCGTAGACCGGCGCGTGTCAAACAGCAGCGGCGTGGTTTGCGCAAAGTTCGGGTGAGAATAGCCGTTTGTGACTACCGCGACCAGGTCGTCCAGGGCGTACTCGCCGGCGGCAGTGACGACAAAGATTCCATCCTGAAACTCCGAAGAGACCGGCATGGCAAAAGCTTCATCTTACGATCTGCTTTCGGGCGCGGCGCGGCCGGCCGGTATCTGGTAAGGCCACTGACCAGATTTTAGTCAGCTCGCAGACATTCATCTGATATCTGCAGGCTATATCCCGGCTCCACTTCAGAACGGTACGTCGTCGTCGGTGATTCCCTGATTGAAATCTTCGGCCGGAGCCGCTGCCGGCGGGCGCGGGGCGGCCGCGCTGCGGGGCATCGACGCCGGCTGCGCGAAGTCGCCGCCGGCACTATCGCCGCGGCCTCCGAGCAGCACCAGGTCGTCGCACACGACTTCGGTCATGTAGCGCTTCTGCCCATCCTTATCTTCATAGTTCCGCGTCTGCAACCGGCCCTCGACGTAGACCTGTTTGCCTTTGAGAAGATAGTTGGCGAGATTCTCCGAGCGCCACAACACCACGTTGTGCCAGTCGGTCTCCTCTTTCCATTCTCCGGATTGCTGGTCTTTCCAGCGCCGGTTGGTCGCTATGGTAAAGGTCGAACGGGCGACGCCACTCGGAGTGAATTTTGTCTCGGCATCCTTGCCGAGATGGCCCAGCAAAATTACTTTGTTGACGCTTCGGGATGCCATACTACACTGCACTCTATCATATGGCGGAAGCAGATACGTCTGACTTGGTGAGAGGACAGGTGGCGGCAAGCGAGCGCGCTTCGGTCTTCGGGAAATAGGGCGATACCTCGGCCAGCGATTGTTCGAGCGGAGCGCGCTCCGCCGAGCACGCGCCCTCCGCTACCGCCGCCATATGCCGCCATGCGATGGCATCGGGACGCAAGGATTGGGGGATATCGAAATTCAGAGCGCTTGCGAATTCGTTTTCGGCATGGTCGAAATCTTTGCGGCGATAAAGCATGATTCCGCGATACAGATGGGCTTCTCCAGAGGCCAGATCTTCCGCGTGCGCCAGGGCCGTGCGGCTTGCCAGGCTGTAATCCGCGAGGGCCGGTTCGGAGTGGCCGGCCAGTTCCTCGGCACGCGCTCTCAGGAACAGGGCGCGCGCCGGGTTCGCCGCCGCTTTCACCGCCGCATCCAGCGTGGTGATGGCGGCGGCCGTATCGCCGCTCAAAAGCTGCGCGCCTCCCCAATCGGTTAACGCTTGCGCTCGATCGGGCCTGGGCGCCAGGCGCGCGGGAAGTGAAGCTCCGTCCTGCGGGCGATTCCAGATCTCGACCGCCTGCCCGTACTGCCGGGCCGCCTCGCCGTAGCGTCGATCCCTAAACGCCATCTTGCCGGCGACCCACTGCGGCCAGCCGAACTCGCTCAGGCCCTCGAAGTGACGCGCCGCGCGGTCGAGATCGTCCTGCCGCAAAGCCATCCAGCCCAACCACAACCTCCCGGTATTGAGGAGCGCCTCGCAGACGGCCGCCGGCGCCAGCGTCGCGGCGCAGGTCGGATGATCGACGGCCGCGGAAATGTCGCCTCGGGCCCGCTCCAGCACCGCGGTATCCGCATGGGGCGCATCGCTCGCGAAGAAGCTCGCCTGCAGACGCGCGATCGCCGGTAACAGGCGAAGGTTCGCCGGCACCGGCTCCGGAGGGCGGTTCTTGGCCGCCTTCAACGCATGCTCGGGCCACGCTTTGATCGCTTCATCGAATTCATCCGCCGCTTTCCGAAAATCGTCGGAACGATGCGTGATCACCGCGGCCGCCAGATCGCAGTAACCTTTGCGGAAGTGAATCGGGGCGAGATCGGTGGGAGGCGCGACGGTCAGCCAGGCCGCTTCCGATTGCTCGCATCGCGTGGCGTCCGGAAGAGCCGGAGCCGTCGCTTGCTCGACCCGGTCGAAATCGGTCTGGGCCCTCTGCGCCAGAGCCACTTGTTGCTCATCGGCGGCGTAAAGCGGGGTCAGCCCGCCCAAAAGAAGCAGGCCGGCGTATATCCTGGTGAGTACAAATCGACGGCTTGAAGCCACGGCAAACTCTTACTGTGCAGGTCACTTGCCAAAAAAAACGTCCGTATTTATTTCCGGTTGCGAGCGCCTAAACGCTTGATTGGAGCCACTTCTTTGACACTGTGCTGCGGAATTGACGGTACTCGGCCGGTAAGGCTTCGAAACAGTACGTCGTTTTTACCCGACTCCCGACCGGTGGTTCTCATTACTTCGGTAGACGTCAGGCGCGGCGCGGCCGTTGCGAACCTAGAAACCAAACACCAGCACTACGGGCTGACCATGCGTCGCCAGAATGCGGTTTTCCATGCCGGTCGCGACGGCGATCCGCTGCTTCCCGCCCGCTTGATAGCTGATCACGCCGCCTCCCGCGGGCTGCCGGGTCATGATGCGGTGCAGGAGTTTTCCGGACCCGGCGTCGAACGCCATCACGTCTCCGGCAAGATCTCCGGTGAATAGGAGCCCGGTTGCAGTGGCGAGCAGCCCCGCCACCATCGGGGTCGATGCTTCATAGCGCCAGCGAACCGCACCGGTATCGGCGTCAACGGCAGTTACCCAGCCGGCCTTGCGCGCATCGTGCTCTCCGAAGGCGTTCGCGCTCCCCAAGAAGTTTTCTCCCGGTTTGAAGGTGGGCAATTTGGAATCGAGCTTCAACGTCGCGCACCAGTCGACGCTGTTGACGTATACCAGATTCGTTTTCGAGGAATAGGCGGGGCCGTTCCACAGCACGCCACCGGTCGGACCGGGACAGAAATGCGTGCCGCCGGTGGAAACCGGCACATCGATGTTCTCAATGGTGGTGACCGGCGTCTTCCAGGCCACTTTGCCGGCGCCGATGTCGATGGCGTGCAGGTAGCCATCCTTTCCGGGAGCCATGGCGCGATGGCGTCCGAGCTTCGTCGTGATCAGAGATGGCGTGGCCGCCACGTCCCAATCGTGGGTGTCGTGCGGCACCAGCTGATACCAGGTTCGGAGCGCGCCGGACCTGGCGTCCAGCACCACGATCGACCCGGTATACAGATTGGCGCCGGGGCGATATTCACCCGAAAAATCAGGCGAAGGATTGCCGGTCGGCACGTACAACGCGCCCGCCTGCGGGTCGACCGTGATGCTGGTCCACACCGACCCGCCGCCCACGCGGACCCCCTTCGGCCAACTCTCCGCGCCCGGAGCGCTGCCGGTCGGCACCAGTTGAAATTTCCAGAGGACGCGGCCGCTTGCGGCGTCCAGTGCCGCAACGACGCAGGCGCAGGCCCGCTCGGCGCCGGAGGTGCCGACAAAAACCATCCCATCCCACACACTCGGCGAAGCCGCAATGGTCGAGTTACTGCCGTCGGCGTCGGTGAGACGCGTGGTCCAGACTGCATCGCCCTTGGCGGCGTCATAGGCGATCACGAAACCGTCGCGGAACCCGCGAAACACACGATTGCCCGCGATGGCCACGCCGCGCACCGTGCCGCCAGCGCCTTCCATTTCGTGCCGCGCCCGCCACCGCAGCGCGCAGGTGTTGGCATCGATCGCGTAGGTGGATTCGGATGTCGTGAAATACAACGTCCCGCCGACCGCCACCAGGCTGCTTTCGAACGTCGTATTTTCCGGCAAAGGGTAGGAACAGACCTGGTGCAGCCCCGTCACGTTTTTCGGAGTGATCTCGTCGAGGGGCGAATACCGGGTGGAGGCATAGTCGCCGTTGTACATGGGCCAATCGGCGCCCGAGGCGGGCGGCTGCCAGGCATGCGCCGGTGACACGACCCGCAGCAGAGCGATCCAGAGAATTTGGGTCCGCATGGGTCCAGACTATATCACGGGATTTCGTTCACACCAATTACGCCTCACGTTTCCAAACAGTTGCATCTCTCGCCAGGATTGCCGCTGTTACTGTATGGGCGAGAGGAAATCTGCATGAACTGGAAATTGTGGCTCAAGGGGTTGGCGGCGGCGGCAATCGGCGGCGCGGCCAGCGGGGCAACGCAAGCCCTTTCTACTAAAGGCACGGTCGATAGCACGACCGGGATGACAGCGGCGGCCGGCGCGCTGGTCACGGTGATCGCGTATCTGGCGAAATCGCCATTGGGCGGGCAGACGGTCGCGGCGCCGCCGGTGAAGCAGTAATCGAAGATCAGCCGGCGGAGCGCGTCCCGATTGCGGACTGGCCGGCCAACTGCTGATCGGGCGCGGCCGGCTCGCCCTCGCCAATGGCTCCGCGACCGCGCCAGGCGGCGCCGAAAAAGTCGCGGTTCATGCGCGCGATCACTTCCAGCTTGATCTCCTTGGGGCAAACCGCCTCGCATTCGCCAATGCTGGTGCAGCTTCCGAACAGCTCGCGCTTAGCCTGGGCCGCCATGGCGATCACGCGGTCGCCGCGCTCGGGCTGACCTTGCGGCAGCAGACCGAGATGGGAAATCTTGGCGCCCATGAACAGCGACGCCGACGCGTTCGGGCACATGGCGACGCAAGCGCCGCAGCCGATGCAGGCGGCGGCATCCATCGCGCGGTCGGCATTTTCCTTCGGGACCAGGATGGCGTTGCCGTCGGGTGCGCTGCCGGTCGAGACGGAAACGTAGCCGCCGGAGGCGATCAGGCGGTCGAACGCGCGGCGATCCACAATCAGATCGCGCACCACCGGAAAGGCGCGGGCGCGCCACGGCTCGAGGTAGAGTTCCTGCCCATCGTGGAAATGGCGCATGTGAAGCTGGCAGACGGTGGTGCCGGGAAGCGGGCCGTGCGCCACACCGTTGATCATGAACCCGCACATCCCGCAGATGCCTTCCCGGCAATCGTGATCGAATGCCACCGGCAGCTCGCCCTGCGCGATCAGACGCTCGTTGAGGACGTCGAGTACTTCGAGAAACGACATGTCGGGGTTGACGTCGGCGACCTCATACCTCGCCATGCGGCCCTTTTCCGCGGCATTCCGCTGGCGCCAGATGTGAAGGACGAGGCGCATTATTTATAGCTCCGCTGCGAGGGATGCACGTATTCGAATATCAGCGGCTCCTTGTGCAGCACCGGCGCCAACCCCGCGCCGCAAAACTGCCACGCCGCTACGTAGGAAAACTCTTCATCATTGCGCGCAGCCTCGCCATCCTCGGTCTGGTATTCCTCGCGGAAATGTCCCCCGCAGGACTCTTTGCGGTGCAGCGCATCGGTGCACATCAACTCGGCCAACTCAAAGAAATCGGCGACACGGCCGGCTTTTTCCAGAGACTGATTAAGCTCCTCGCCGTTCCCGGGGATGCTGACTTCCCGCCAGAACTGGTCGCACAACTCCGGGATCTTGGAGAGCGCGTATTTGAGCCCGCTTTCCGTGCGGGACATGCCGCAATAATCCCACATCAATTTGCCGAGCTCACGGTGGAACGAGTCTACCGAGCGGGTCCCTTTGGCGTCGAGCAGCCGCTGGGTGACGTCCCGAACGTGGGCCTCGGCATCGCGCGCGGCGGGGTGGCCGGCATCGAGCGGCTCAAAACGATGAGACGCCAGGTAATCGTTGATGGTATTCGGCAGCACGAAATAGCCGTCGGCCAAGCCTTGCATCAGCGCGCTGGCGCCCAGGCGGTTGGCGCCGTGATCGGAGAAATTGGCTTCCCCGATGACGTATAGCCCCTCGATGCTCGACATCAGGTTGTAGTCCACCCACAGGCCGCCCATGGTGTAGTGAATCGCCGGATAAATGCGCATGGGCGTCTGATACGGGTTCTCGCCCGTGATGCGCTCATACATGTCGAACAGGTTGCCGTAGCGCTCGCGGATCACGTGCGCTCCCAGGCGCTTGATGGCGTCGCGAAAGTCCAGGTAGACGGCAAGACTGGTCTCGCCGACTCCATGGCCTTCATCGCAGACGGCTTTGGCATTGCGTGACGCCACGTCGCGCGGAACCAGGTTGCCGAAGCTGGGATACCGGCGCTCCAGGTAGTAATCGCGCTCGTTTTCGGGAATCGCGCTGGGTGGCCGATGGTCGCCTTTCCTGACCGGAACCCAGACGCGGCCGTCATTACGCAGCGATTCGCTCATAAGGGTGAGCTTCGACTGGTAATGGCCGGAAACCGGAATGCACGTGGGATGAATCTGGGTAAAGCACGGGTTGGCGAAATACGCGCCGCGCTTGTAAGCGCGCCAGATGGCGGTGGCATTGGAACCCTTGGCGTTGGTGGAGAGGTAATAGACGTTGCCGTAGCCACCGGTGCCCAGCACGACGGCGTCGGCGAAATGCGATTCGATCTTCCCGGTGACCAGATTGCGGGTAATAATGCCGCGAGCGCGCCCGTCGATGACGATCAGGTCGAGCATCTCGGTGCGCGGAAACATGCGCACGCGGCCCGCCCCGACCTGCCGTTCGAGCGCCTGGTACGCGCCTAGAAGCAACTGCTGGCCGGTCTGCCCCCGGGCATAGAACGTGCGCGAGACCTGGGCGCCTCCAAAGGAGCGGTTATCCAGGTAGCCGGAATATTCACGCGCGAAGGGCACTCCCTGGGCCACGCACTGGTCGATGATATTCACGCTGATCTGCGCGAGGCGATACACGTTCGATTCGCGCGAGCGAAAATCGCCGCCTTTGACGGTGTCGTAGAACAGCCGGTAGACGCTATCTCCGTCGTTGTGGTAGTTCTTGGCCGCATTGATGCCGCCCTGCGCCGCGATGCTGTGGGCGCGGCGCGGCGAATCCTGAAAACAGAAACAGTGGACGTTGTAGCCGAGCTCGGCCAGGGTTGCCGCGGCGGAACCGCCGGCGAGACCCGAACCCACCACAATAATCGTGTGCTTCCGCTTGTTGGCCGGATTCACCAGCTTGAGAGCAAACCGGTGCCGTTCCCAACGCGTTTCAATGGGGCCGGTTGGCGTTTTTGAGTCTATTTCCATCAGTACGTAAGCAATCCAGTGAGCACGGCCACCGGGATCGAAATGTTGCCGATCGCAATCAGAAGGGAGCTGATCGCGGCAAACCGCTTCAGCCAGACCGTATAGCGCGGATGGCTGACACCCACGGACTGGAACATGCTCCAAACTCCATGGAACAGGTGCAGGCACAACAGCAGCATGGCGACGATGTAGGCGGCGGCAACGGCCGGCTGTTGAAAGCCGAAAATGACGTTGGCGCGCACGTTCGGCTGGTTGGGCCCCAATTCCTGCAGCGGCAGCACGCTGCCCACCGTGAGATGCAGAATATGAAAGATGACGAAGGCCGCGATAATCGGCCCGCTCCAGACCATGGTGCGGGCGGCATAAGAGGCGGGCACGTCCTGTTTCTTGATGTAGCGCACCGGCCGGGCCGAGCGATTCAGCAGCCA
>Ga0070734_10001005_pt1 | contig 46135 bp, 36 predicted proteins | sample Coa_R1_8_FD_66444 | JGI IMG/M metagenome (GOLD analysis project Ga0070734, IMG submission 66444) | Surface soil microbial communities from Centralia Pennsylvania, which are recovering from an underground coalmine fire - Coalmine... | ecosystem: Environmental > Terrestrial > Soil > Unclassified ...
CCTCTACAAAGACAATGCCGAAGCCCTCGGGACCCTGGTTTGGTTGACAAAAGATATCCGCTCCGGCCAAAAGATGGGATACATCAGAGCGTTGTCCAAGAAAGCGGATGCGGTCGGTCAGTCCAAGATTCTCGGCCACCCGTTGGACCTCCGAGAAATACGATTCTTCTTGTGCGTTCTGTGGGCCGCCCACCATCCAGCAGATCCATTTGCCACTCTTAATTCGCGCCAATGCCCTGAGAAGCAGCACGTGACCTTTCAGTGCTTCATATCGGCTCACCTGGACAATGACTACTTCCTCGTCTGCAACCTTCAGATCGCTTCGCACTTCAGCCCGCCAGCGCAGCGCTTCCGGCGATTCCGTCAGTTCCAAAGGACAATACACCACCCCGGCTGGAACCTGGGGATAAAAGGTAGCCAGCGAGGCCGCAATAAACCGGCTGGGTGAAATGGCGAAGTCCGGAGTAATGCGTTGGGCCATACGTTCCAGCCAACTGCGGCCATTCAGCCGGCTGTGCACCCAAAAGATCAGTTTTTGTCCGGCGTCGCGTGCCTCACGCCCGAAAACCGCCAACGGCCAGGACATGTGGCAGACTACCGCGTCGTAGCGTTCGCGCCGCAGCAGTTCGCGGAGCCGGCGGCGTGCGCGCCACATGGTCCAGGGCCGACTGATCCGGACTGCACCCAGCTTATGCACGGGCACGCCCGCCGCCTGAAGTTCCTGGCTCAGCCGTCCTTCGAAGCACAATCCAAAATGCGGTTCGATGTTCGGCCGGAGATGCCTGAGGCGGGCCAGAGTATGGAGTAAAGTCTCCACGCCTCCATACAAGTTTCCTGCGTGAAGGTGCAATATTCGCAGGCTGGCTTCGGAAGGAACACCTCCCGGATTTGCAGTCTGGCTTGAGCTGAGCTTCCTCGCGCTAATCGGCATTTGCCCTCACTGGAGCTGGGCGGCCGACAGCTCCGACTGCACCCTGCAATAAGGAGCGGCTTTCAGATATAATTCCACCAATTGCTGGGACAGCTGTCTGGCGTCGAAGCGCTCTTCAGCAGTTGCACGTCCGGCGGCTCCCAGGCGCTCCCGCAGCCCTGGATCCCTTGCCAGCCGCGCGATTTGGCTGGTCAGTTGGGCGGAATCGCCCGGGGAATGGGACAAAGCATCGTGCTCTGGGGTGAAAAGCTCGACAGCGCCGCCCGACTGGCTCACCACCACGGCTTTCCCGCAGGCCATCCCCTCGATGATTACCATTCCGAAGGGTTCTGGCGCAGTGCTTGCGTGAACTACGATGTCGAGCGAGCGCATGACCGCGGGCGAGTCTTCCAGAAAACCGGTGAATCCGATTCTGCCGGCCAGCCCCAATTCACGTGCTTTCTGTCGAAGCTCGGCAAGAGACCACTGGCTACCTTGGGTTTGGTAGATCGGCCCGCCGATAATGTATCCGCGAACCGGAACATCTGGCGGCAATCCAGCCAGAGCCTCAAGAAAAACTTGGTGTCCTTTCCAGCGCGCGAAGGTTCCGACCAATCCCACGCGGACTGTGCCAAACGGTGCCTTCTCGAGACCGGCCGCGTTGTCCAGATCGATCTTATTGCCTGTAGGCGAAAATCGGCGCAAATTAATCGCGTTGTATAGTGGCTGGATTAGCAGTCCTGGAAACAAAGACCGGAGGTCGCTGCCTACGCTCTTGGAATTCACGATCGCCGCCTGGCAACCTCGCCCGGAAAGCCGCAACAAACGACTGACCATGCGTCGGGAACTGACGTAATCGTGAATATGCCATACCAGAGGCGTTTGCGGCGGGCGTGCCCAGGCACCCAGCAAATGCATTTTGAACCCGTTGGTGTGAATGAGATCGGGTTTTATTTCGCGCAGCGACCTAGCCAGGCCGCGAATGTATCGGTGCGTGGTTGGCGCGGCCTTCGCTAGACGGAGCCAACTGCCCCGTCGCCCGGCATCTCCCATGTGGCCGAGCGCCGGCGAGAATGGATCGACTAGGACCCGCACTCCAAGATCGCGAGCAATGGGGGCCAAAGGCCCGTCTTCTCCGAGTACCAGCCAGAGTTCCCAATCTGGCTGGCCCAACCGCAAGCTCCCCAGGATCTCGCGAAGACTGGTTTCGGCGCCTCCTAGTTTTCCGGAAGGGTTCAAAAAAGCTATTCGCACGCCATTCCGTTCTAGTGTACCGAGCCGAAACGTTCCGCCAGCAGCGGAAAAAGGTCCTGCGTAAACCGATAGCAGTCCGCCAATTCCTTTTCCGGCGTCATGCCTCGCAGCGGGCTGATCAACCGCACTAGACTCACATCGGAGCGGTGGTACCGCAGCAGATCCGGCAAGAGTCTGATCTTGGCATGCACCTCCTGAGCCCAGGTGTCCCGATCATTTTGATACCAGTACAACACCAGCAGACGTTCCCCTGATTTCTCCATTGTGTACTGATTGACGGGAATCGCCTCGGACCTTCCCGGAACCGTTATCTCCACAATCTTCGAAGAACTCACCAACCAGCCTGACGCCGGCAGGCAAATGCTCGGAGAGTGAGGGCCGTACTTGCTTTGCAGCGATTTGAAATAAGCGACAAATAGATTAATGTTGCTGCCGTCGGCGGCCTTTCCGTAGTCCCGCATGATGTATTCATCCGGCTTGAGATAGGCCTCGGTCGTCGCAGCCATAGTTTGCTCACTCGAAGCTTTCCACTGGTCCAGCTCAAACGGCAATCGATGCAGGCCGGGGATCGGAATACTCTGTTCGTCGATTCTAAGCAGCCGTGTCGCGCTGGCCTGAAACACCAGGACCAGACACGCTGCGGCGAGCAAGCCATAACGAGTTGGAGTTCCCAATGTCTGCTTAGGCATTCCGTTTGTGCCATCCTTTCACGATGGAGGACGCGATGAGATGGAACAAAATGCAGCCGAGGGCGGCGACCGCAACGCTGACATAGCCGAAAGCTTCATGTGCCGCACCCTGGACTAGCGCAGGATTGTATTGGCTCGCGATTCCAGTGGCGACAATCCGGGCTGTATTCCCGAGCACCGCGATCGGTATCGCCACCAGCAGGATCAGGGCTTTCATGTACCGGCCTTGGACAAAAAAGAAGTTGTACAGCACGCACATAAAAAGAATGGCTGTCAGGGAGCGGATCCCACTACAGGCCTCTTCCACCGAAAGCTTGATGCCTACCAACTCCAGGATGTTGCCTTCACGCAAGACCGAATAGCCTAGCGCATCCAGACAAACCTCACCCAACCGGCTGGCCAAAAGCTGTAGTCCCAAAGTGAGCCGCTCAAACACAAACGTGGGTGGAGTCACCATCAAAATCAACATACATAGCGGATACGTGAGGGCCCGGGCCATTTTCCAGCCGAACACCGCTACTATGCAACCCAGCAGTGATATCAGAAAGGCCATCCGGCTAAACCAGATCCATTGCACAACGATCCCGAACATTGCTTGCAACGCGCCCCACAGTAGGAAAAAAATACCCCAAGCGGAAGGTTGCCGGCTGATTCTCTTTAATTCATCCTTCTTGGACCAGGTGATGTAGGCAGCCGCCGGGAACACAAGAATGCCATGTTCCATATAGGCGTTCTCGTCAAACCAGCTGCCATACATGCTTGTGAGAATCGGCCAGAAAGCAACGACCAGCAACACGCCGATCGCGACCATATCGAGCTTGGGTAGGACCCGAGCGGTCTCAGGCACACTTGGCTGCGCCGGTTGGTCAGAATGAGGAAGTTGGACTTGGGTACTCATAGGATGTGGCGGATGCTGCGATTTGTACAGATACTCTTGGCCGAGCCCTGCAGTCGGTTACAGCGCGATGGAGAAGATCTTATACCGCCGGGCACTCGGCCAACTCTACCTTCCGATCAGCGCAGAATTCCTGGTACCACGCGATGGTTTCGTCTAATGCTTGATCCAATGAATACAGTGGCTTCCAACCCAACTTATTGGCAGCCTTGGAAGCGTCCAGATACTGTTCACGGATTTCCGCACTGGCCGTGTTCTGAATGATTGGCTCCAAAGAAATTTGCCCCATCTTCGCCAGCACATTGTGGACGATATCCAGCACAGTCAGGCGCAAACCCAAGCCAAAGTTGTAGGCTTCGCCCGGGACGGCTACGCGCTCGGCCAGCTTTTGAGCTACCAAGAGATACGCTGCGGCCGCGTCTTTGACGTATAGAAAATCGCGGACGAATTTTCCATCGCTGCGAATGACAAAACGTTCACCTCGAAGAGTGGAGCGGATGACGCCCGGAATAGTCCGGCTGAAATTTAAATCGCCGCCGCCGAACAGATTTCCGCAGCGCAGGATGCCGACCTGCATTCCATAGGTTTCAGCATACATGCGGGAGATGAGGTCCGCGCAACTCTTGGACACGTCGTATGGAAAGCGGCCCTGGAGTGGATGAGTTTCCAGGTAGGGAAGATTCTCGTTATCCCCGTAGGCCTTGTCGGAGGAGGCCACCACCACTCGCTTTACGTTGGTCTGGCGGCAGGCCTCCAGCAAGTTCCAGGTGCCCATCACATTTGCCCGCAACGTTCCGACCGGGTCCACCTTGGCCACACCTACTAGCGGCTGCGCGGCGAGATGGAAGACCGTATCGATGGAATACTCCGCCAAAGTGCGCCGCAGCAACGGCAGATCTTCCAGACAACCCGATACTGTTGTCAGCTGCTCGAGAATGCCCTCCCGCACCAACATGCTGCGTGGCGAGTTGTCGCGCACTAGCGCTACCACGTCCGCACCTTCCAAGCGCAAGGCTTTGATAAGCCATCCGCCCATCAGCCCGGTGCCACCTGTCACGAAAACCATTCTTTCTTGCCAAAACGAACTCATCCATTACCTTTCTTGCGGCCGAACTCCAAACTTAGACGCGGCTCCGGGCGAGTTGCTGCCACGGCCCGATGCCATTCTCAACCAGTTTTTCCAGCTCCTGCTGATCCTTGCTGGTATCCATCGATCTCCAGAAACCGTTGTGGAAATAGGTGTACAACATGCCCTCGTCGGCGAGTGCCGGCAGCACTTCCGTTTCCAGATTCTTCCCCTTCCAATGTTCGAAAACGTGCGCGTCGAAGACGAAGAATCCGGCGTTGATCCGATACTCCGCGATGACCGGCTTTTCGATGAATCGGCGCACCCGGTTTGCCTGATCGAATTCCACTGTCCCATACTGCGAGCGGAGCGGGACCGAAGTCACCGCCGCCATACCGCCCGAGCGCTGGTAAAATTCGAGCAGCTCGGCCAGATCAACGTTGCCCAGCCCGTCCCCATAGGTCGCGAAAAACGTATTCGTCAGGTACGGTGAGCAATTCAGAATTCGCTCGCCAGTGTCCGCGTTCTCTCCGGTATCGACTATCCGGATGTCCCACTGCTGGAAGCGGCCTTCAAAGTAGTCGTGCAGCATTTCCTTGCGATGACCTGCTGCGAGCACGAAACTCGTGATGCCTTGTTCGGCATATATCTTCATCAGGTGAACAAGAATCGGCGTGCCGCGGATAGGCATCATCGGCTTGGGGTAATACTCAGTAAAGGGATAGGATCGTGTGCCCTTACCACCGCACAGAATCACCACTTGCATCCCGGATAGATCAGTTCGTTTGTGGTTTGGCACAGGCATTTCAACCTCGGACTACTGAAAACTGCTCCATATAGTGTTTTCGGACGCTATCAAGCGTCATACCTTGGACTGCCTTCCGTGCGGCGGCACCCATTTGTTTGACCAGCGCTGGATTCTTCGCAAGGTGTAATAAACGATCCGACAGCATAGTCCGATCGGTGGGATCCACGATGTACCCGTTTACGCCATCCAACACATACTGCGCTGCTCCGGTATTCAAAGTGGTGATCACGGGAATACCGCTGGCCATTGCTTCCACCACCACGTATCCGAATCCATCGCAGAGGGAGGGATGCACCAAAACGCTGGATTTGCCGTATACGTTGCCATATCCATACGAACGCACCTCCACCGGATTTATGATGATGGCAGGGTTCTTGGCGCTGCTTTCACGCAGATACTTGGCTACCGGCCGGCTGCCTGAGCCGCCCCACAGTACCAGTTCGGAATCCGGAAGCTGCATGCGCTGAAAAGCTTCTATTAGGTAATGAAACCCCTTCCACGGCTCCAGCAGGCCCACAAAGCTGATACGGAACTTCGGTTCCCGGAATTCGGCCTGCGGAAACTCGTCCAGGTCCAGTGGCGGCGGGATCACCACCAGCCGCTCGGAAGCGAAGCCTCGTTCCAAGAAGGTCCGTTTGGCATGTTGCGACATGACGCGTATTAAGTCGGCCCGGTTATACTCCTTAACCGCCTGGTCGACGATCCGCTGGTTCGAGGGCGGTTGCACCCCAAACTTGTCGCATTCGCGTTGCTGGTTCATATGGAAATCCTCCATATGCGTCGTGATCACGTCCAGGATGGTGAAGCAGCCAAGTGCTTTTGCCGCTAGCAGACTTTGTGCGCATTGACCGGTAACACCTTGGAATAAATCCGTCTTGGTCAGACGTTCCGAAACATATCGGTCGAAATGAGTCTCGCTGGCTGACACGACCCAATCGCGTCGCCGGCGGAGGAACGGAATGCGCCCGATCGTGCTGCTGACCGATGACGTCGGTACAACTGTCGTCGGCACGGTCGCCACCGGATACGGCGCCGAGCAGAAGACCGATACATCGAAACACTCTCGCAGAGCCTCAACCATGTGATAGAAATTGAGCCCCTGCCCTCCGGTCTTTGCCTGGGCGTTCGCCGATATTGTTAGGGTCTGCACGCGATTATTCTGGACCATGGCTGCTAGCATTCAAATCAGAGTGTAAGGAGGCTGAAATAACCCCTCTGATCATCTTGACCCGGAGCTGCACTGGCGGACCAATAAAGCCGCATCAGTTCTACGGGACGGTCCCGGAGCGACGGATCGCGCTTTCGTTGAATGTAAGTTTGCGCTGCGCTTTGGCCGGAAGTACTGGAGCCGCCGTAGACGAGCTCGATACGGGCAGTTAGCCCTTGTTAGCTCGGGTGGTGGTTCCATAGTCATAGTAATATTGCCTTCTGCGGTCGCCAGTTAAATCATAGTCCGTTAATATCGTTCCCAGCAGAGGCACGCCATCCTCCTGGATGCGTTGGTAGGCCTCCATGGCGCTATCGCGATCGGTAACGCCGCATCGTAAAACCAGAATCACCGAGTCGGTAAGAGGCGCTATGACTCGCGCATCCGCAACGCTTAAGATGGGAGGCGCATCCACCAGAATCATATCGTAGCCCTTGACCAGGGTTTCAAGGACTGTCCGGAAGCGGGGAGAGTAGAGCGCCTTCGCCACATTGCTCGAACAAACGCGATTCGGAAGAATCGAAAGACCAGGCAGTCCGGTCGGCACGCCCAATCGTTCCGACGAATACTGCGCTAAAGGTTCATCCTCGTACAGCAGATCGATCAAGCCCCATTCGTTACTGAGGTCGAACTTGTGGTGCAGATGGGGGCGTCGGAAGTCGGCATCCACCAACAATACTCTCTTTCCCGACTCGGCCAGCACGATCCCTAAATTCTGCACCACCGTGGTCTTACCTTCCGAAGGCCCAGGACTGGTAACCAGAATAGTTCTTAATGGCTGGCCCGCAGCTTGGTTTCGCATGATGGAAGCCAGCGTGCTGCGAAACGACTCGGTGACAAAAGGGCTCCCGCTTGTCTTGGAGACAGCCAGCGCGGTTTCCTGATGCGTCCCGTTCATATCAGTCTTGGCAGCCAGCCAGCCGCGCTTAGGGAGTGGGGTTCCGTCAATTTCCAGGTTAGGAATGACACCCAGTTCTGGAGCGTTGAAGAGCTGGCGCGATAAGCCAGGCACCTTGATGCTATGGTCCATACGTTCTCTAAGAAACACCAGTCCGGCCGCCAGCGCCAGCCCGAACATGGTTCCAAATGAGATGTTGAGCACCGGCTGTGGCTTGTAGGGAGAGCCAGGAACCGTGGCGTTGTCCACAACGCGGACCGGACTGATCGGCACCGACCCACTCAGATTGGCTTGGTTCTTCTGCATCAGCAAATTCTGATACATGGTACGCTGGGTGTCTACCTCGCGCTTCAGCGCATTGTATTGGGCGGCCTTGCCCGCTTCCGACCCCACCCGCTGCGATTGGCTAGAATAAGCCCCCAACAACGCCTTTTCTTGTTTCACCGATGCTTCGTAATCGTGCTTTATGCGCTTGAGTACGCTGGAAATTTCGGCCTCATAAGCCCTCTGTACCACCTCTAGCTGAGCATCCACTTTCCGCACTTTCTCGTGCTTTTCGGTATAGGTGGTCAGGAGCATAGCCTTTTCGCGCTTGAACCCTTCTATTTGTTGCTGATACATCCGCAGCACGCTGTCATCCAGGACCTCCGCAAGTTGTTCGGGAGGATACTTGAGCGTCAGTTCGTAGCGGGACTGTCGCGCGATTCGCTCGTTTTGAATCCTCCCAAGCTCACCCTTCAACTGACTGAGCTTGGTGTCATCCAGCGTGGAATCTTGCCCCGCGAATATATTGCCGGAGGCCTGGACGAAATCGCGCAGATGCTCCTCGGCCTCTTGCACACTGTTTTTGGTCTCTTCAATCTGGCCGGCCACCCATTCGCTGGTTTTTTGCGAGGTTTGTAGGTGCGACTGGCTTCGGTCCTCCGCGAATTGCTGTGCCATGGCAGTCAAGAACTGCGCCGCCACTTCCGGACTCGTGGACTGGCAACTGAGCTCGATGAGTCTGGTATGGTTCACTGGACGTGCGTCGAAGGTTGCCACTGCCACGTTGAGTCCCGTTTGGGCGGCCTCAGTCGGATCCTGAGTGGCGGGATGAATGCGCTGACGCAATTGAGAGAAAATATCTCGCCCCGCGGGAGCCAATGGCACGCTATCCGATTGCATACGATCGGCGCCCTTTTTTAGGAAGCTCGCGCTGTGCAGAATACTGACTTGAGTCTGGATCTCGATTTCGCTCGTTTCGGTGACGCCCATATCCAACGAGTTCGCCCTCAAACCGGTCGTATTCTGGACTTCCAGCAAAAGGCGGGACTTATACAAGGGCGAACTCATGACTACCGAAATGAAACCGGCAGCCGAACCCAGAATTGTCAGCGACGCCAAAAGCAGCCAATACTTCCGGAGAAGCCGTCCGGGCTGGAGCGGAGAGCTTTTTTCCTCAGCGGCCGGATTTACGGGCGTATAGGGTAGTCCTACGGGATCCGAGGCCAGAAAACCATTGCTTCGGACAAGGCTCTGGCTGGCCTCGTCGTCCGGTCTGGAAAGAGATCGCATACTTTATTCTTTCTGACCTTGCTGGTCAGCAGCTCCACTGTTAGAAACCCCTGGATGTACGCCGGCGTCGACTCGCGCTGATGCGACATGGTGGGCGTGGTGGTCCCCATCTAACAGCTGCAGTTGCTCTGTCACTGCGGAAATAAGACGCTCGAGTATCCTCAACCTTTCGTCAACGTCCTGGCTTTCGCGATGAACCTTACCCTCAGCAATTAGCCGCTGAACCGCGCTCCGCGCAAGGTCCGAGATACTGCGAGCACCCGCGCGCTCGCACACACTGACAAACTGACTAAATTCGTCCTCTGAGACGCGGAAATAGACTAACCGTTCTCTAGGTTTTAATACCGCCACGGAACTCCTCCCGCCTGGATCAAGCCGATCACCAACTGTTCGTTTTTTGCCAAGCTACCGCCCTTTCGGTCCCAGTATCTTGTTCCCGATTGTCTGCATCTAATTGTAAATGCGCCTCGATTTGACAAATGTCAAGTCTGCTCCTTGGAGTATGGCGGATCGCTATAACAAGTGTCAATGAGTCAATGGTTGTAGGTCGGTTTTCTGAGTACCAGTACTAGGCAGTAGCGGAAGAAATGAGCGAAACTAGCTACATGCGAATCTTGATCGCGAGCGCCTTCCAACTCTTCGCATTTACCCTGGTAACTTGGTCGAAACCCGCACCGGCCGATCGAGCTAACTTGCTGAATTGCTTGAAGGGACTGTCTGAATGCGACCTTTCGGTTCTTTCACCGGAGCAGATCAATGAGGTTGCAGACCAAGCCAAGAAACGTAATTTTGACTACTGTATTGACGGCTCCAACCTGTGCGATCCCACCCGCCTGACGACCTCCGAAGCCACCGCAGTTAAAGGCGCCCGATACCGGCGTAACCTTCAAAAATGTGAAGAGGGATCCGCCAACTGCGATCCCTTACAGCTCGCCCCTAAAGACGCAGTTCTCGTTCAGAGAGGCGCTCTACAACGCAATTATGACAAGTGCTTGAATGCCTCGCCGACCTGCGACCCTACCGAACTGGATCCTCAGCAGGCCAAGAGTGTACACGACGCCGCTGCGCGGCGAAATTTAGACAGGTGCATGAATGGCTCGCCTAATTGTGATCCCGTGCGCCTGACCAATACCGAGGCGTCCTCGGTGCAGGCAGCGAAATCTGCGCGAAATCGACAACACTGCTTGGATTTATCGCCGGCTTGTGATCCCTTGGGCTTGACCGAGGCAGATTCGAAGATGGTCCGGACCGTGTTTCGAAGGAGAAATCTCGCAAATTGCCAAGGCGGACTCGCCAGCTGCCAGCCCTTGGAACTGGACGAAGCGGAACTGAAGGAGGCACGTACGGCCTTTCGAACCCGCAATCTTGAGGCTTGCAAACAGGGGCGTCCCGCGTGCGATCCCTCTGAGTTGACTGCTCCGGACATGGCGGCAGTCATCGCCTCCTATCAACACAGACGCAAGGTGCCGCCCAAACAACGCTAGAGTTTCGCTCGAACCCCCCCACCACCAGCGTGAAAGACCAAACAAGACATCCACCGACGAGTAATACTGTGAGCGTGGCGTCGGCTCGCGGTCATTGCGGGTACTTGCGGAGGATTACCGCCTTGGTTGGACTGGTTGCGTGTGGGTTCACGGCCATCTTACATGCAAGCAACCTGAATACACCCACTTTCAACAAGGATGTGGCGCCGATTCTGTTTAGGCACTGCATAGAGTGTCATCAGCCGGGTGAGATCGCCTCGCATGCACCGCTGCTGACATACGCGATGACGCGGCCTTGGGCAAGGGCGATCCGGGAAAAAGTCTTGACTCGGGAGATGCCGCCTTGGGGCGCCGATTCAAATGCGAGCCTGAAGTTTCGGAACGATGCTCGCCTCAGTTCTCAGGATATCCGAACGCTAATAGCATGGATCGACGCCGGCGCGCCCGAAGGGTCCCCGGCTGCACTGCCTACAATCCCGACATCGGCACAACGCTGGCAGCATCCCCGAGGTCTGCCGCCGGACCTGGTCATCTCGCTGCCCGGAGAGTTTCATCTGCCGGCCACGGGTCAAATCCCCTATTTGAGATACCTGGCAAAGGTTCCGTTCCTCCAGGACAAGTGGATTGCGGCTCTTCAGACAAGGCCTGGCAATCGAGCTGTAGTGCATCACATGGCGATCACTGAGATAGCAACCGAGAACGGAATGAAACCCGCCGATCTGGACGCAACTGCTGCAATCGCGCGGCAACTTGGCTTAGCGAATGCTTCGCCTTTGGCTCGACCCGCAATCACGACTCCTGGAGATTTGTCGGAGTTCGACATGTTGGGAGTTTACACGCCGGGAACAACCATCGAGGTTTATCCGGATGACAGCGCCAAACTGATCCGGGGCGGCGAGAATATGTACATCAACTTTAACATCCATTACCAGCCCACGGGAAAGGAGGAAAGCGATCGTTCGATGATTGCATTCTGGTTCCGGGACGCACCGCCAAAACATCAGTTGTTCCGGGTTCCTGGCGCAACTAAAACTATAATCGCTAACGGTACGGAACTATTAAACGATACTCCGGGGAAGAAGGCAGAGGGAACTGCGGCTGCAATCCCTCCCATTCCTCCGAACGCCGAGCGCTACGAGTTGATTGGTATCTCGGCGCACCCCGAACCGATCACCATATACCAGTTCCAGCCGCACGCGCATTTGCGCTGTAAAGACTTCAAGTATGATGTTGTCTACCCGGACGGGCGTGAGCAGACAGTGCTCAGCGTGCCGAAATACAACTTCCAATGGCAACTGGCTTACGACCTCGAAACACCGCTTCACCTGCCCGCAGGTAGCAAATTGGTGGTCACCGCCCACTACGATAATTCGCGGAACAACAAGTACAATCCTGGACCAGAAAAGGAAGTGTACTTCCGAGATGGCGAGAACCAGAGCTGGGATGAAATGTTTACGCCCTTCGTCCAGTACAGCATCGACACTCAGGATCTAACCGAGAGGTCGCCGACATTGCCAAGGGAGCTTCTGCACGATAAGCCGAATCCGGCGACACGGCGACGCCCCGACTCGGGAATTCTGAATATCGTCGAGGTTGACGGATGTTTGGGTCAAGATCGAGGAGCATGGATGCTGACGAACGCTACTGAGCCCAGAGCGTCCGAAAGCCAGTCGACATCGTTGGGTGCGCTGAGGGCGGCGGAGGTCAGACAGTTAAAAAATGGCCGGTACCGACTGCTGGGTATTAATATCTTTAACCCGGCGAGGTATGGAGGGCAGAAGGTGGCGATCAAGGGCGTACTCATCGAAGACGCTCAGGATAGCCGTCTGAACGTTACCTCGCTGAATGCACTCGCCGCAAACTGTTTTTAGGCGCAGCCCAAAGAGGAACCGATAGCAGAGTGTCCCTCTACGAGGAGCATTGTGAAGTTCTGCGCACTCAAGTAGACTGGTCTTCAACTTCATCACGATGCAAGCATCCGGTAGCCCAAGTTCCCGCAGACAAATCGTCGTTTGGGCAAGTTTGATTTTGCTATTCCTGGCCAACCTCGGAGTGAACTGGCCCCTCACATTCAGCTTCATTAATTTTGGATTTCGCGATCAAGGTAGCTTCATCACACTGGACGCCCTGCTTCAGAAGCATCTCAAACTGGCTGTCGATGTTGGCTATCTCTATGGCCTTTTTCCTGTTCTTCTACAGCACATTCTATCGTTCTTCTTCGGACGAGGATACTGGATCAGCCTGGGCTGCGGACTCGTGTATTTGGGGGCCATGGCTTTTTTTTGGACGCTTGCGTGGCGTCAGCTCGGAGCATCCGTTGAATTCTGGATCGTCCTGGCGCTGCTGGCTCCCTTGGAGGTTATGGTCATGCCGGTGCCAGCGCACGCGATGCTGCAGCTATCCGTCATGTTCGCCCTCTTATTCGTGTTGCAGGATAAACTGCCGGTAGCATTCGCTGTAGCTGGGCTCGGATGGCTCTCGATGCCATCTTTGCCGATTGCGGCCAGTGTCCTGCTGTTTGGCTGGATTGTTATCAAGTGGGCTATGGAGCCCGAGCGCTCCGCCGTCGTTCTACTCCGCAAGCTCCTGCCTGGAGCCGCTACTCTCATTGGCGGAAGCTTGGTGTTGGGAGCTTATTTCGGATGGGATTCGTTGCGCGCCACGGTGCTGCCCTTCGCCGGAGCCGCCAGTTACAAGGCCAGGAAGATCGGCATCTTCGGTGACGGATGGTATTATTTGCATCCACCGGGTGCGCGGATTGGTTACTACCTGGGCACCAAGGTGGGATGGTGGATAGCGGGTACGTTGCTACTGACGATTCTGGCAGCGCACACCGCCATTCTCGCCTGGGCGCAGAGGAAACTCTCGGCTCGAGGGACTTTCATCCTGTTCTGCTGGACCCTACATTTCATTTTCATTTTCATTGCATTTGGAACTGGCTATCACACAATGTACTATGACCCCATGATCGTGGCCGGGGTGTTGGCTGGGCTTTTGGCGGTCCCGAACCAGCTGGTGCGACGGGCGATCTTAATCGGGTTCGTTGGTCTGGGGATCCTCGGCCAAACCACCACAATACGCGCACTTCGGGCCGAATGGAAGAATTCACAGCGCTTCCAATCCACTGGCGCGCTGTATGCGCCCCGCGCCTTCGAGTTGGAGTGGAAGCCGATTCTCGATCGTGCGGCTCAACAAAAAGTTCTGATACTGTCCTATGGGAATGGAATCACGGAATTCTTTCCAGAGGTTCAAGCGCCCGATAGCTGGTTTCTGCTTCCCGGTCTGTTAAAGGAAAACGAAAAGAAGAGACTTATCGAGCAGATGCAGGAAGCCGATACGGTGGCCGAGGAGCTTGGAGGAGATACCGTTTACATCGATCAAGATGAGGAGATTCAGCGTGCTCTCAAGCGATTTCCCAAGGTGGAATCCGGCAAATGCTTTCGAGTCTGGCGCTGGTAGGTAAGCTGAGTCCGAATTGTCTCAGACAGTCTGGAGCGTAAGGCCGATCTAAATGGCTGCTGCGATGATCATCAAAAGGCCGACTGCGACGGCTTGGCTGGCTCGATCGAAGATAGCGAACACGATGGGATCGCCACTGATCGAGCCACGGTTAGCAAGGACCAGAAGGCGGCCTTGCCAATAAGCTAACAACGGAAACAGTCCTAGAAGTATTTCTGCGTGAGAGTAAAGCGGGGCGACTTCGGGACTGCGCACGTACAGGATCAGGATCAATGAACTGACCAATCCACTGGCAGCGCAGAGCGCCGTCAGCTGCGGGAGATCGGCCCTCAGATAGCCACGCCCTGAGCGGGACAACCCCTCCTCAGACGATTGCGCGTGCAGCTCAGAAATGCGTTTGATCAGCGCCAGACTCAAGAACATGAACATCGAGAAAGCTAACGTCCATATCGAAACCTCGATGTTGACAGCAGCGCCTCCATATAACATTCGCAATGTATAAAAGCCGGCCAGCATGATGACGTCGATCATAAGCAGCCGCTTGAGATAGAAAGAGTAAGCCAAGGCGGATGCCGAATACAGCGCTAGGATCAAAGCAGCCTCCCGCGTTGGATTGACAAGAGCCGCAGCCGCCAACAACGCCAACGTTAGGCCGATGCCGGCCGGTATCGAAAGGTCGCCGGCCGCCAAAGGGCGATGCTTCTTGCGGGCATGCTTGCGGTCGGTGGTCAGATCCATGAGATCGTTGATCAAATAGATGGCGGACGCAACGAATGAGAAAGCGATGAATGCTCGGATGCCATTTAGGAGAATGATGCGGTCGAATACGCGATGACCCAGCAGGATGGGAATCAAAACCAGCGCATTCTTTGTCCATTGGTGGATGCGCACCTCTTTCGCAATGGTGCGAATGGTGCGGTGGCGCCGTGGAAACACCCGTTCGATGGTCACTCCGGAGTGCTCGACCGCTCTCAGAACACGATCGCTCGCGCCGACGATCACCGCACTGTTGGCGCCACACCAGACCGGCAGGTCGGTGCTGGAATTTCCAACGTAGCCGAAATCTTTGTTCCCCAGCTCCTTCCGGATCGCGGCAAGCTTGGCCTTACCCGACACGTTCACCTCGCCTTCGCTGCAAATTACCTGAGAGAAGATATCGAGATGCTCAGCGACCGGGATCGCAATGGATGAATCCGCGGCCGTAACCAGGATCAGCTTTCGCCCGGCCCGTGCTTCGGATTGGATATACTCCAGAACGTCGCGGTCGTAAGGTAGCGCGTCCGGCTGGAGCTTGACCGCCCGGCCGAGTTCCCGCTTAAAGCCAGCTTTACCAAGGAATAGCCACCTAAGAACGCGAAACAGACGCAGCGGCTGCATGCGCACATAAGCGAGTACTGATTCGATTAGCGTATCGGTTCGGACCAGAGTGCCGTCCAGGTCCACACACAAACAAGAAGATGTTTTCCTGGGCACTTGTTCTTGGGGTGCTGCGTGAGTCTCCATCATGGGCCAGTTGCTTCAGAATAACGCGTTGCGTCCCTAACTACGTAAGCGAACTTCCCCCGCCCGGACGCCACGACGGGCCCCAGGGAACCTTCCCTTGGTCTACAATTACTTTACTCGGCGGCGGACCGGGAAAAGATTACAGGCGCGGATCGACCCCGTGATAGCTCGCCTCGCTATGGGTGCTCTCACCCCGTGGAGCGGTACGGAACAAGCACGGGTTTGTTTGACTTACCTGAGGATCTCGGACCTAACCCGGCACAATTCTTGATCCGCAGCATAGGCTTGATCCCTCAAGGTGTCTGCAAGGTTTCGAAGTGATGACACATCGTTAGCGCGCACCACCAGCCACTGCTGCGCTGCCCGATATTCCGTGGCCATCCGCGGGGCATCCGCACCCAAGAACCGAAGACGGTCAATACCGGCAGTCTCCTTGGGATGATCTAGAATTATCCGATCCCGTTCCGCAAAGCGCTGGATCAAGTTGCCATTCTGTTCCTGGGTACCATGCAGTTCGATGAAGATGTCGCACCCCGTCAGCGCTGACACCGCGTCTGGAGTGAACAAGTTGAATTCGCCCCCGTCGATGTCGCAGAATACCAAGGCCCGCTTGCCACGTGTGAGATCCGCCAGCGTGGCGCTACTGCACCACTGATCCACGGTGACCAGGTGGTCGACTTGATTGAGAGTGGCCATTTCCTTTCCCATCTGACGTTCGTTGCCGTTCACATCGAACGCAACCACGGGCTTACCAGTCAGACGCGCCAAACCAACCGCAAAGTACCCTTCCGCTGAGCCGATATCGACGATCAGATCACAATTGATGGCTGCTTCCTCGAGCAATGGATACAATTGCCGCTCGTACGTCCCAAGCAGGTTGGGTGTAGCGTGACGCGTTTGGACCGCCGCCCGCGAGTAGCGCATGCCCCGGAAAGGTCCGCTTTGAACGGTGTAATCGAATTGCTCAGCCACCTTCACAGTAAGCTCTAACACTCCTTCGCGCCGCAGCCAGCGAATCGCTTCGCGTCGTCCGTAGCGTGTTTCCAATTCACGGTAGGTTTGGGCGGGCAGAATGTAACGCAACGCCTTTGCAATTCGTTTCTTGATAGTCATGCGCTCCCCGGTGGTCCAGGCTGGCTGCTGGTAACCCCGACGGTCGATAGAATGGGGTTCATCAGAGTCTCCAAACCGCGATCCTATCCCAGCTCTGGCCAAAAACTCCATGTCTAGGTAGTTTTTTTAGAGACACGTACTGTCGAAACAGTACAAAGAATGAAGGACGCGGCGATGTTGGATTTGATGAGCGTGGTTCCTGACAGAATCATGACGCAGCTGAATCAGAACTCTATGCCTTAAAGGGGTGGGCTGAACGCGATCCTAAATATCGCACTGAGAAAGTCCTTCCCCTGTGAGCCCTGTTGGAACCCATTTCCGACGGCCAGCTTGAGGTTCGTGACTCACCTGTCTTCGCGATGGCCTACTATACTGGGAGTTGCGCCTTTCCATCCTAATCCCTGTCTACAACGAGCGCACGGTGGTGGAGCGAAGTCTGGCCCTGGTCCTGGCCGCGCCGCTTCCCGAGAATATGGAGCGAGAGTTGATCATCGTGGACGATTGTTCCACCGATGGCACAGCCGCCATATTAGATCGGCTGGCGTCCACTGAGCCCAAGATCCGGCTAATCCGCAAGACCGTGAACGAAGGCAAAGGCGCGGCGGTGCGAACCGCGATCCAGCACGCCTCCGGTGATTTTTGTCTGGTGCAGGACGCGGATCTCGAGTACGACCCTTCAGAATATCCCCGGCTCCTGCGGCCTTTGTTGGATGGCAACGCAGACGCGGTGTTCGGCTCGCGGTATTTGGTGGACGAGCAAACCCGTGTGCTGCCATTCTGGCACTCCATGATCAACAAATACCTGACGCTGCTCTCCAACATGTTCTGCAATCTCAATCTCACCGACATGGAGACCTGCTACAAGGTGTTCCGGACCGATCTGCTCAAGAGCATCCCAATCCGGTCTAACCGCTTCGGATTCGAGCCGGAAATTACTATGAAGTCCGCCAAGAGGAAGCTGCGCATCTACGAGGTGCCCATCAGCTATCATGGCCGCACTTACGAAGAGGGCAAGAAAATCGGCTGGAAGGATGGAGTGAAAGCGCTGGGAGTGATTCTGCATTTCTGGCTGATCGACGACCTGTATGTTGAGCCGTTTGGGCGCGCCTTTCTTAACAATCTCACCGGCACGCCCCAATACCTGAGCTGGTTGGCGCGGGTGCTGCGCCCTCACCTAGGCGATACGGTGCTGGAACTGGGTGCGGGAATAGGCAATATCAGCGGGCGTTTGATGGGCCGCCGGTTGCAGTATGTGGCAGCGGAAAAGGATCGGCTGTATCTGCATGCACTGCGAAATCGCTTTCTGCGCACGCCCAACGTTTCGGTGCTCCAGCTGGATCCGGACCGGTCGGAGGATTTCGACAACGCCGGCGGGCCGTTTGATACTGTGCTGTGCGTGAATGTGCTGGAATACGCAGCGGATCCGGGAGCGTTAATCGGATCCGTGAGCAGGATCTTGAAACCGGGCGGCTCGATGATCATTTTGGTTCCGCAGGGCCCGGGGCTGTTCAGCAGCTTGGACGTCAAGCTGGGCTACAAGCGGCGCTTCAGCCGGGCCGAACTGCAGACGCTGCTAGAGAAACACGGCCTCGCCCTGGAGGGTCTTTACCAGCTGAATAAAATTGGGACATTGGGGTGGTGGCTATTCGGAAAGGTGCTGCATCGCGGCCGAATCAGTAAAGTGATGCTGAAGATATTCGACAAGACAGTATGGTTTTGGCGTAGCGTGGATAGGTTACTGCCCTGGCCCGGGTTGTCATTGGTGGTCACGGCCAGCAAGCGATCTTGATTTCGCGGAGTTCTTGTGAAGAACTTCGTTTGCCACTGGTTGCGCCGGCGTAAGGCTGACAGTGGAGTAATTGAATCTTGAGCGTCTGGCGATGTGGCGCGGGAACCGGGCCTCGACACGATATGATGGACTTATCGGCGCGCGTATCTTCCTAAAGCAGTGGACTAAGCGCGGTTGGTTCCTTGGCCTGCCGCTCGTTCTGCTAATCATTCTGTCGGTGCTACTCATCCGATGGCAATCCACGCTAGATTGCATGGGTGAGTACCTGGTCTCTTCTGAGCAACCTCAGCCCGCTGACCTTATCCTAGTACTGGCAGGTGACTTCTGGGGACCACGAGTAGTGAAAGGGGCCGACTTGGGCATGCAGCATTATGCTCCGCTGGTTCTGATGAGCAGCACTCCATACCAAGGACGTCCGGATGGGGAACTAGCCATCGAATTTCTGGTCAAGCAAGGCTACCCGGCGCGTTTATTTCAGTACTTCAATCACAATTCCCGGTCTACGATTGAAGAAGCGTTGGCGCTTCGTCCGGAGCTAGCCCGTCGTGGCGTGAAACGGGTCCTTCTAGTAACAACCGCGTATCATTCGCGCAGGGCCGAAATCGTTTTTCGGCTCTTCTGCCCAGGCATCCGGTTCGTAGCGATACCCGCATCGGACCCTTACCGTCCTGACGGTTGGTGGAAAGATTCCAATTCGCGGATGCTGTTCTTCTCAGAATGGCGCAAGATCCTCGGAACAGTCCTGCTTGTCTACCCGAAGTATCTTTTGGGAAAAAACGTCGTCCGTTGAGCGAGGTGGGATCAGGACCGATGACGGGCCGTGACTGTATTATGCCCGGGGCAAGGATTGACAATTGATATTGACAGAATCCTCTTGGTGAGCTAGCGTGAAGCAACCCCACGGGATCGGGACGCGAGAAGATGACAAGAATCTTACTTACTGGCGGCGCCGGGTACATAGGCAGTCATACCGCGAAGCGTTTGTCGCAGTCTGGATTCGAGCCCGTTACCTTGGATGATCTCAGCACCGGCCACAGGTGGGCGGTGAAGTGGGGACCGTTCGTCCAGGGCGATATCGGAGATCAGAAGCTGATCCGCGAGGTGGTATCCGAGTATCGGATCCAGGCCGTGCTGCATTTCGCGGCACACGCGCATGTTGGAGAATCGATAGTCCAGCCCCGCAAGTATTTCCACAACAATGTCGTTCAAACGCTCAAGATGCTGGATGCGCTGGTCGATTGTTCGGTGAAGCATGTAATATTCTCATCGTCCTGCGCCACGTACGGCGACCCCGAGCGCGTCCCAATCGCTGAATCGCATCCGCAGAAACCGGTGAATCCTTACGGCGAGTCTAAGCTGATGGTTGAGCGGATTCTACACTGGTACGACAGGGCGTACGGAATGAAAGCGGCGTGTCTTCGCTATTTCAACGCGGCCGGCGCCGATCCCGATGGCGAAATCGGGGAGCTACATACGCCCGAAACCCACTTGATCCCGCTGGTAATGCATGCCGCTGCGGGAGCGATTGACGCCGTGTCCATCTTCGGCACCGATTATCCAACGCCGGATGGGACGGCGATCCGCGACTACTTACATGTTTATGATCTCGCCGACGCGCATGTGCGAGCGCTGGAATATCTCCTGAACGGCACCGCCTCCATAGAGCTCAACCTCGGAACCGGCCAAGGGCATTCGGTACTCGACGTCATCCGGGCCGTCGAACAAGTGTCCGGCCGTTCGGTACCGGCGCGGCGCACGGAACGCCGCGCAGGGGATCCGCCGGAACTAGTGGCCGATCCCTCCAGAGCTCGCAAAGTATTGGACTGGCGGCCGAGATTCATGGATTTGCGCGAGCTCATTCAAACGGCATGGGCCTGGCATTCCGCCTCCCGGAATCCAGAGTGATTTCCACCGACGTCGCGAGCTTTTGCCCGAGGACACCAGATAAATAACCAATCGGATAAAAATCCGTTCCCACCGAGCTCAGGTCCTCCAGCGAAGAATGGCAGCGCAGATTCGGCTTTGAAGAGGTAGCCGCGGGCATGAACTCGAACGAGTCGCAGTATTTTATACGCGCAGGAACGATCATGCCGTGGAGGATATTGCCAGCCACTTATCGGGCCGCTTGTAAAGCACCGGAAAGCTTACCCGAGCGTCTTCGATGTCAAGCAATGGACGTGGACGGACGGTAGAAACACTCTCTGCCATGGAACATCGGCGGAGTAGCTTCCAAAAGGACTTCGATCTGCATTTATGCTATATTTTCAGCGTGCGCAAATCCCACAAAATTCTGTGGAGTAAGGTGTGCCCGTGAAGGGTGTTGTACTGGCGGGCGGCACAGGCAGCCGCTTGTTTCCTCTGACCAAGATCACCAACAAGCACTTGTTGCCGATCTACGACAAGCCCATGATCTATTACCCCATCCAGACCCTGGTGGATGCGGGCATCCGCGAGATCCTGGTGGTTACCGGGGGCCGCAATTCCGGCGACTTCCTGCGGCTGCTGGCCAACGGACGCGAGTTCGGCTTGAAACACCTGGATTACACCTACCAGGAAGGCGAGGGCGGCATTGCAGACGCACTCGCGCTGGCCGAACATTTCGCAGATGGCCAAAAGATCTGCGTGGTGCTGGGTGACAACATCATCGAAGGCACGGTTCGCGACGCGGTAGAGGATTTCAAAAAGCAACCAAAGGGCGCTAAGATCCTGCTTAAGGAAGTTGCGGACGCCGAACGGTTCGGCGTGGCTGAGATCCGCGACGGCGGCATCGTTGGAATCGAAGAAAAGCCCAAGAACCCCAAGTCCAACCACGCCGTTATCGGCATCTACATGTACGACGAGACGGTGTTTGAGAAGGTTCGCGTATTGGTGCCTTCCGGGCGTGGCGAATTGGAGATCACCGATGTCAACAATGCGTACATCCGTGAAGGAACCATGACTTACTCACCGCTGAATGGATGGTGGACCGATGCCGGCACCTTCGAGTCCCTGCTGCGAGCCGCCAATCTGGTGGCCGAAACTCGCAGCAAAGATGCTGGGTCTGCCAGCCTTAAATCATGAGCTTTGGCGATCCTACAAACCTCGATATTGCTACGCCTGAGTGCGAGAAAGGCCTGGGTCAGGTAATTCTGGCACCCGACTCAAAGGACCTGATCCCCGGCGTCCGGATTCATCCCTATCCGCTGTGGCCGGACGATCGCGGCCATTTTCTGGAGGTGCTGCGGGTGGGTCACGGCCTGGCTGCGGAGTTCCCCAAGGACTCCACGCAGGTCTCGGCCGCGCTCAGCTATCCGGGAACCATCAAGGCCTTTCACTTCCATCGCCATCAGACGGACTGCTGGGTTCCAGTGCAAGGCATGTTCCAGGTGGCGCTGGTGGATCTACGGAAGCAATCGCCCTCTTTCGGCGCGCGCAACACAATGTATTTGGGGAAACTGCGGCCCTGGCAGGTTTTGATCCCGCCTGGAATCGCACATGGCTACAAGGTGATTGGAACGGAAGCCGGCATGCTGGTCTATGTTACCGACCGCTTCTACAATCCGAAAGACGAGGGCCGCATCGCCTACAACGATCCCCAGATTCAATACGACTGGGAGACGCAGCACAAGTAAGGCGGGGGAGGTGGATTACGAACGGACCCGGTTCAATTCGCTGGCCCGGTTTTCGTAATTCTTGGCGTAATAAGCCTGGTACTCGCCGCTCTTCACGTCTCGGATCCACTTCTCGTTTTCCCTTGTCGACACTCACGATTTCAATTGACGAACTGCGGAGGGCGAGGCGGACAAGCAAGAGCCGAAGAATCCGGCGCCCCCAGTGACGAGAAGTCTCATTGATATCTTCGTTGTACCGGCAAAGCGGCTCGAAGCTGAACCTGGAATCGAAATGGTTGGAAAGCAGCGAAGTCGAGCTACACGCTGGGGCGTTGGCTTATTCCAGCCAGGACACGAGCTTTTGCGCCAGAATATTCAGATTGTTCCCGGTATTGATGGTGCCATGGTCGCCAGGAACCAGGTAGATCACCAGATCGGATAGGATTCCCTTCCAACCAAGCTCAGGCCCCCCGGCGAAGAATGGAAGTTCCGATTCCGCTTTGAAAAGGTGAACGCGGCCGCCGTAGGGACGAGCGCGATAGTTATCCGCCGCCATTCGCTGGCGATCCACAATGCTCTTAGAAAGCACGGAGACAGGTGTGTCCACCACCGAGGCTGTTCGATAGGCGGTTCGAACGAATCGCTCCTTCAACCTGCCGGTGATGTGAGCAAGACGATTGGGACCGAAGAGCAAAATTCTCAGATGGTATTTGTAACGTCGAAGACGCTCGGGTAGGCTTTCCGCTGCCTTACAACCGGCCGGATAATCTGCATCAATGAGGACTACAGAGGGGACAAAATCGCCGCTCTCCGAGAGTTGCCGCGCCATTTCGACGGCGACCAATCCTCCAAAGGAATAGCCCAACAAAGAATACCGGCCCACTTCCATTGCCTTGATTTGTTCGATGTAGTGGCTGGCAATAACCTCCACGGGAACTAACGTGGAGGCCGACCGGTTCAAGCCGAACGGCTGCAACCCGAACATAGGCTGATCCTGCCCAAGTTCCAAGGCTAGGTTTCGAAAAAGCAGAACCTCGCCGTTCAACGGACCTATGCAGAACAGCGGTGGCTTAGCCCCGGTCCGTTGAATAGGAACTAAAGCAGAGTATACCGCGCTTACGCCGACGCTTCGTATGATCTGGGCCATCTTCCGGATCGTAGGCGCGTCCAACAATGTCCCTAAGGGGAGTTCGGTCTTAAATTCGCGATTGATCTCGCAGAGAAGGCGGACTGCCATCAAGGAGTGGCCGCCCATCTCAAAGTAGTCGGCTTCTACGTCGATCGAATTGAGCCCGAGCGCATAGCACCAAAGATCCGCGAGCCGCGCTTCAATCTCGTCCGCGGGAGAAACCGCAACCGGATTGTTAACCGACCCAATTGGTGGAAGTGCGGCGCGATCGGTCTTCCCGTTTGGAGTGAGCGGGAAAGCGTCGAGAAACACAAACCCGCTCGGGATCATATGACTGGGTAAAACGGGCTCCAGGAACCGCCTCAACTCTTCCTGCGAAACGTGAGCCTTGCTTTTGGTCAGGTAGGCGACCAGGGTTTTTTCCTGATGAGGATCATCCACGGCAACAACCAGAACCTCGCGGACACTGGGATGTTGGGAAAGGGCGGCTTCGATTTCGCCCAATTCCACCCGATGTCCTCGGATTTTTACCTGATGATCCAGGCGGCCCAAAAATTCGAGAGAACCATCCGGAAGAGATCGCACCAAATCACCAGTCCGGTAGCATAAACTGTCAAACCCAAACGAGTCCGCTGGGATAAACCTTTGCGCTGTCAGCGTGGGATCGTTGAGATAGCCGCGCGCCACTCCCGCGCCGCCGATATAGAGTTCACCGGGAACGCCTGCCGACACCGGCTTCTGCTCTTCGTCAAGAACTAAAATCCAGGTGTTTGCAATAGGGCGGCCGATGGAGATGACGCTATCTTCTTTGTGGAGTTTTTGCATGGTCGACCAAACGGTTGTCTCCGTCGGACCGTACATGTTCCAAATCTCTTTCGGACCCGCCTTGAAGAGCTCTTTAGCCAGTGTCATCGGGAACGCCTCTCCGCCCACCAGGAGCTTCTGGATGGTTCCCAGCGCCCGCTGGCCGGCTGCGCTGCTCACGATCATCCGCGCGAGTGAGGGTGTGCATTGCAGATGGGTAACTTTATGCCGCAGAATTTGCTCATGCAGAGATAGGCCGGCATGCGCAGACGCCCCATCGAACACCGGCCCGTAGAATGCGCTGTCCTGCAGGATGACTCGGAATCCGCGAGCCAGCGTCCAGAACAACTCCAGGACCGAAATATCGAAGGAAATGCTGGTGACCGCAAGCCACACACCGGGTGTCTCGAGGAGCAGGTGTTGGTCCATCGCCGTAAAGAGATTCATGACGTTCCGGTGCCGAACCATAACGCCCTTGGGCCTGCCAGTAGATCCGGAGGTGTAGATTACATAGGCGAGATTCTCGCTCGAAAAATCCAAGCGGAGCGGATCGGCCGGGTGGGCGGCAATCGCCGGCCACTCCGTGTCCACGGCAAGTATTGGCGCACCGAATTCCGATACAATCGCCCGAAGACTCTCCTGGGTCAGGATGAACGCGATCTTGGCATCGGAAGCGGCAAATCTGAGACGGTTAGCCGGATAGAACGGGTCGAGCGGCACGTAGGTACAACCCGCCTTTAAGACACCCAACAATGCCACGAATATTGTGAGCGAGCGTTCCAAAGAGATCCCGATGCGGTCTTCCGGTTGTACCCCTCGCGCCAACAAAAACCGGGCAAGCTGATTGGCTTTTCGGTCGAGTTCCCGATAAGTAATCTGCTGATCTCCGAATACTGCAGCTACGGCGCCGGGGGACTGCTCCACTTGCTCTTCGAACAGGTCCTGAATCCGCTTTTCAGCGGGATAATCCACGGAGGTTTGATTTCGGGCGTCGAATGACCACGACTTAATATCCGCCGGCGGGTTATACCCGATAAGGCGAGATAGTTGGAGGTCCGGCACGAGCAGGCTGGATAATGTTGGGACTTGGCCCGAATTTGAGATCTTGGCAGGATCGCTCATTACCTGGCTACAATCACCTGTTTGACGCGAAGCTGCCCCAAAGGCTACACAACTCTCGTAGTTAATGCGACCGGAACGGCAAGTCTTCCGCTTTTTAGTGTACAACGATCCGATCCGTAGCGAACCGGCCGTGAGTAATTCGGGCTTTCTTTCCAAAAAAGCAAGGCCGACGGAACCGGCGTCCCGATGAATTCCCAGGCAGGAGAGTATGTTACACTCCGGCAGAGAGGTTTGTGCCCGAACTCTCCGTCATCGTCCCCACCTATAACGAACGCGAGAATTTGACGCCTTTGCTCGAGGCTCTCGCTGAAACGCTGAACTTCATCGATTACGAAGTGATCGTTGTCGACGATGATTCCACGGACAACACCGCGGCGGCCGCCCGATCGATCGCGCAGAACAATTCACGGGTGCGTATCCTGCAACGAATCGGCAGGCGGGGTTTGTCTTCGGCCGTGGTGGAGGGAATGCTGGCGGCGAGCGCGCCGCTGCTGCTGGTGATGGATGCGGATTTGCAGCATGACGAGCGAATTATTCCCAGCATGATCGAGAAGCTATATCGCGAGAATTTAGACGTGGTGGTAGCCACCCGAAACTCCGAAGGCGGCAGCATGGGGGAGTTCGCGGCCGAGCGCGTTGGCTTGAGCGAAGCGGGCCGCGCCATGAGTTCCATGGTGTGCAAAGTGCAAGTTACCGATCCGATGAGTGGATTTTTCCTGATCCGCAGCGAATTCTTTCACAGCGTGGTGCACCGCCTGAGCTGCGTGGGATTCAAAATCCTGCTGGATATGCTTTCCTCGGCTCAGGGCCCGGTACGCGTGGGCGAGGTGGGCTATCGATTTAGAAATCGGATATATGGCGAATCCAAATTAGACATTCTGGTTGGGCTGGAGTACATGGAACTGCTGCTCCACAAGTTCACCCGGGGAGTGATTCCGGTTTCCTATCTGTTGTTCGGATTGACTGGCTCGGTGGGTGTGTTGGTGAATTTTCTGCTGGCCGCTCTGTTCGGCTACTGGCTCCGGCTCGACTTTCGGACGTCTCAACTGGCCGGCGCGTTAATCACGATCGCTGTGAACTTCCTTTTGAACAACCAGCTAACATTCCGGTCCGCAAGATTACGCGGCGTAAACCTGGCGGCCGGCTTGGTTGTGTTTTACTTTTGCTGCTCGATCGGGTTGTTCGCGCAGGTCACAGTCGCCACGGCCCTGCATGCCGGCGGAATGAATTGGTTCGCCGCGACGCTGGCAGGCATTGCATTGGGCTCGGTTTGGAATTATTCAACCGCTTACCTGTTCGTGTGGCAAGTGCAGAGGCGGCGAACCGTGCGCCTGGGGCAAGCCTATGCGGAGGCGATCCCATTGAAATCATCCGCGAGCCGGTAAACGGGCTCGCATAAGCAGGCTTTCCCACCAGGTTAACGGCGTACGTTTGCTATGATTGCAGCTTGTTTAGAGCGCAGTGTGAGATCGTGGTGCCCTGTTATAACGAGGGGCTTCGCCTCCCGCTGGATCGATTTCGCCAATTCCTTAAAACATCGCAAGTTTCGTTTGTTTTTGTAGACGACGGGAGCCGCGATAACACGGCCGAATTAATCGAGAGCCTGCGCACCGCCAATGAGGAGCGCGTATTCCTGCTCCGCTTGCCCGTCAACGCTGGCAAGGCCGAAGCGGTTCGCCGCGGCATCAATTTTGCCCTGGATCATGCAGCCGAGTTTGTCGGCTACTGGGACGCCGACCTTGCCACTCCACTCGAAGCGATTCCGGAATTCCTGGCGGTGCTGGAGGCCCGACCGGACCTGGCGATGGTTTTCGGCTCCCGAGTGAAACTGCTGGGCCGTCAGGTGCAACGCCGCGCCAGCCGTCATTATTTAGGCAGAGTTTTTGCAACGGTTGTGTCCGTGATGCTACGAATGCCCATCTATGACACCCAATGCGGCGCCAAGATATTTCGCGTAAGTCCCGAGACTCGCGCATTGTTTGCCGATCCGTTCCATACCCGATGGGTCTTCGATGTGGAACTGCTGGCACGCTATATCCGCGAACTGCGATCGCCCGAGGCCGCCGCGGAGCGGATCTATGAACTTCCGCTTCATTGCTGGGAAGATGTGGGCGGATCGAAAGTCAAAGCGGTGGATTTCCTCATTGCGTTCCGCGATGTATTGCGGATCTATTGGAGATACATGCGCGCGGTTTAAAATATGCTCGATTCCCGATTTCGTGCTTTGCGAACCGCCATCCGCCTTGCAAGAAATCCCGTTGTACTCTTTCGGCAGCCCGTCCCAGTATTTTCCAGAGGAAAGAATTTGTGACCAGGAACGTCTCCAGAGTGCCGGGGGCTGTGCTAACTCATCGGGGACGTCTTGTCTTGGTCTTCCCGTTGTGCCTTGCTTCCCCCGGTGTTCTTTTCGGTGCCCAGCCCCCAGTCCCGCCTTATAATGTTTTCTTCGCCCCCGGCCACCCGCATGCGCGACCAGGCTCTCCGATTCGTCCGCGATAACAGCACGCTCATCGTTTCCCTGATGGTCGTCGCCATCATGGGTGCCGCCTGGATCATCTTCGAAGCCATGCGCAGTCACCGCCGCCGTGACGAACTGTTCGCCCTGCGCCGCCGCGTCAGTGAGCTCGAAAAGGAGCGCGTCTCCTCCAATCCCAGCGTCGGCGACCCCATGGTCCTGTCCAGCCGCTGGATCCGCAGCGGCCGTACCGCCACCACGAGCGACGGCGGATGCCTGCTGTACGTGGACCGCGTACTGCCTGCAATTAGATCCGCTGAACTCACGGTTCGCGTAGACGGCTACGCGGTGCTTCAAAATCACGCCCTCAAAAGCGGCGAACGCCTGGAAGCCAACGGCAAGAATGGGACCTATGTGCTCGAACTGTACGGGGTGGACGGGCTTCAGGCCCAAGTCGCCGTGGCGCTGCGTAACCGTCACAAGCGTTAAACTGTCTTTTATCGATGCACCAAACTCGGATCGCCGCGTTTCTTCTTGGCGCTTTGCTCCTCGGCAGCCTGTTCCTGGTCTTCGCCGCTACCCGGAATTTCCGGGCGGTCGACGCCGTTCTTGCAGCCCCGCCGCCGGACGCAGCGAAGATGATCCAAACCGTGGGCGCACCGAACGCGCGTCTGCTGCTGCGCTATCTGGCTGGCGAGGAAAATCGCAGCTACTTTGAAACCTGGGAACTCGCGCAAATCGTGATCGGACTCGCCCTGACCGGAATTTTCTTGTTTGGCGTCGAGAATCGGCTGCTCGCTTCCTTCGCCGGCGCGCTGCTGATCCTGGCGCTCTTTCAGCACTTCAAAATCACGCCGGATATGCTGTGGCTCGGACGCTCCATCGATTTCGTCCCGCCCGCCGTCGAATCCCAGGCCCGCGATCAGTTCTGGAGATTGCACGGCATCTACAGCGGAATTGAAGTAGTGAAGATGCTGCTCGCGCTAACGACTGCGGGGTTTTTGTTTCGGCTCAAGCGGCGCCGCGTCCGCCAGCAAATCGAGATTGCAGCGGCCGGCCGCGCGGTAACTCGCTAGATCAAGCCAGCACGCCGCGCGCGCGCAAAGCTTCGTCGATCAAAGCCAGCAACTCCTGGCGCGTCACCTGGAATTTCTCCGCAGGCGTCTCTTGATCTTCCGCCACCACTGGATTTCCCGGCTCCATGCACGAGTGCGATTTCACTCCATAGCGCGTGCGCGAGTCGTATAGCTTCTCCACTTCTTCTTTCGGTAGCGCTTTAGCTCCGCCCAAAAGCTCGGCGATAAAACAGATGCGCGCGAAGTGCTCCACCGTTTCCATCTTGAAGAACGCCTTATAGACGTCTGCGCCGTATGAAACCGCGCCGTGATTGCCCATCAGAATCGCGTCGTATTTCGGAATATAGGGCAGCATGCCCTCGGTCAGGGCCGGAGTTCCCGGAAGCCCATAGTCGGCCAATGGCACGGATCCCAGTCCGATGATGACTTCAGGCAGCAGGGCCAAATTCAATGGCCGCCCCGCCACCGCGAAACCCGTCGCCGTCGTCGGATGCGCGTGGACTACCGAAAACACGTCCGGACGCATCCGGTAAATGGTCAGGTGCATTGCGATTTCGCTGGTGCGCTCGCGCGAGCCTTCCATCTTGTTGCCGTCCAGATCGCACACCGTGAGGTCGTCCACGGTCATCATGCCCTTGCTGATGCCGGTGCAGGTGCACAGAATTTTGTTGTCCTTCAGCCGGATGCTGACGTTGCCGTCGTTGGCCGCGACCCAGCCTTTTTGATAGATCAGCTTCCCGACGTCAACGATGTCCTGACGGTACTCTTGTTCCGATTTCTCCATCTGGAACTTCGATTGTACCGTTTTCTCCTATCAATTCGCGCGGAGCGCGATCGCCGGATCGATCCGCGAGGCCCGATACGCAGGTACGTACCCGGCGATAGCGGCGACTACACCCAGCCCCGCCAGCATCGCGGTAAACGTCAGCGGATCGGTAGCCGTCACGCCGAACAGCAAGCCGCGCAACAATCCGGAGAGCAGCCAGGCCGCGATTCCGCCTACCAAAATCCCAATCCCGGCCAGCCGCAGCGTTTCCAGCAAAATCCCGGATTGCAAATCGCCCGCGGATGCGCCGAGCGCCATGCGAATTCCGATCTCCTGCGTGCGCTGGGTCACCGAATACGAAATCAGCGCGTAAATCCCGAGCGACGCGAGAATCAGCGCGAACACCGCGAAGCCGCCGAGCAGCGTCACCACAAAGCGCCGCGGCGATACGGATTTGTCCACCAATCTTTCGAGCGTGCGGAACTCCTTGGGCGACAAGTTCGGCGCAATTCCTCGCACTGCGGCCCACACGCCGCCCGCCATCTCTTCAGGCGCACGCGCGGTTCGTACGACCAAATCAACCGAGCCCCAATCGCCGCACTGCCGGATGGGCAAATACATTTCGTTGCCTGCGTCCTCTTCCAGCGCCAGATGCCGGACGTCTCCCACCACGCCGACCACGCGCCGGTCCGCGCCACACGCACCCTCGATCACCTGCCCGACAGCTTCTTTGCCCGGCCACAGGTTTTTCGCCATCGTTTCGTTCACTAGAATCACCGGGTCCGTCGCTCGCGTATCGCGCGGCGAAAAATCGCGTCCCGCCTTGAGCGGGATGCCCATCGCAGCCGCATATCCATCCGACACCACCCGCACGAATGCGTTGGGAAATTGTCCGGGCGGATAAACGACGCCCTTCGCACCCGCGCCCCACGCGCGATTTCGTCCAAGCGGCAGCGCATCGGTTAATCCCGCCGCTTGCACACCAGGGACGGCGCGGGCCAGCCGAAGCATCTCATCGAAGTATGCCGCCTTCTGCGCATCCGTGCGATACAGGGTGCCGTCCGGATCCACGCGCGCCGACATCGCGCGCTCCGGCTGGAAGCCCATGTTCACGTCCAAAACGCGCAGAAAACTGCGCATCAATAATCCAGCGGCAATCAATAGGACGGATGCGAACGCAACTTCGGACACCACCAGCGCGCTGCGAATCCAGCTCCGCTCTTTGCCCTCCGTGGAACCGCGGCTCGCATCTTTCAGTGCATCCTGCATCGCAGCCACCGGGGTATGGAACGCCGGCGCGAGCCCGAAAATAATTCCCGTCGCCAGCGCGATCCCAAGCGTGCACGCAAGCGCCGCCCAGTCGACATGCACGCTCGCGAGCAGTGGGATGTTCATCGCATCCAAATGCGCCAGCGCTCTCGTTCCCGCAACGGCCAGAGCCACACCCAGCACCGCGCCGCATAGCGACAGCACAATCCCTTCAGTCAACATCTGCCGGACCAGCCGCCAGCGGCCCGCGCCCAGCGCGCTCCGGATCGCGATCTCTTTCCGCCGGGCGGCCATCCTGGCCAACAACAGATTCGATAGATTCGCGCACACAATCAACATCACCGCGCCCACGCCGCAGGTGAGCACAATCAGCGCCAGGCGCAATCGGCCGCTCACTTGCTCCTTCAGCGGTGTTACCCATCCCTCGAAATCGTTGCGATTTTGCAAGTGAAGCGCGTTCAGTTGTGCACCCAGCGTCTTGATCTCCGCTTGCGCCTGCGCCGCCGTAACACCTGGCTTCAGCCGGCCGACCATCGCCATGGTGTTGCCCCATCGGTTGGTTTCCGCCGTAAGTGGAAACGGGAAGATCAAATCGATCCGGCTGGCGGGCGCAAAGATGGACGAAAAATCGAATTCCGCCGGCATCACCCCAACCACCAGCACCGGCTGATTGTCCAGCGTCAACGTGCGTCCTACTATCCCCGGATCGGACGCGAATCGCCGCACCCAAAATCCATGGCTGAGCATCGCAACTCGCGGACCGTTCCACTTGCACTCCTCATGCGAGAACTGCCGCCCGATAACCGGCTGCACCCCGAGCAGCGGCAAGAAATTCTCGGACACAGGAACTCCACTCAACCGCTCAGGCGCACCTTTGCCGGTCAGAACGCTGTCCCCGACGCCATAGAACGCGAAGTATCCCGCGATGTCGACGAACGATTGATTTCGCGCCCGCAGATCCTGCATGATCCCGACCTGTGTGGTCGCACCCGAGAGTCCGCCGGTCTGGTAATTGGTGATCCAAGCCAACCGCTCCGGCTCCCGAAAGGGCAGCGGCCGAAGGAGCAACGTATTCACGACACTAAACAACGTGGTGCTCGCGCCGATCCCCAGGCCGACAATCAGCACCGCAAAAATGGTGAACGCGGCGTCCTTACTCAGGGTGCGGAAGGTGTAGCGGAGATCCTGCGTGAGGGTCATAGGAGTTGGACGTTGAACGCGAGCCCCGGTTAGGAGGCGCTACATTCAAAGTAAAGTAGCACATGCCTTTTGGAGCCGGACATTATCGTGACCGAACCCAATGACAGCAGGGTGAACCTCGTGGTGGATGTCGAGATGACGATGACGGATCTTTCTCATACCGAGTTGGGGCTCAAAATCTACATGCGTCTACTGAAGTGCCCGATCGGCGTGCTCATTACTCCCGAGCATATGTGGCTGTATCCGGACCGCTTTGCAACTCCAGATCCGGAGTCGGTTGAACAAGTCGGCGAGTTCGAACTCACAACGGTCTGGCCATACCCACCGCCAAAACACGAAACCGGCTGCGAGAGTTTTGTCCAACACTGGCTCGAAGAACTTCCGGCGAGGTCGGACGACCTGCCCATGGACCTTCGAAGTGCGGTCCGCGACTATATCCTGCCCGAAATCTTGCAGGGCGATGTTCGCGCGGCCCATTATCGCTAAGACGTTCCTTACGTTTTCGTCGAAAGTAACTGGATATTCCACCACGCATCGCCAACGCGGCGCCGAAGCCAGGATGCCATCAAGTTGCTTTTGCCGGAGTGCAGGGTGCCGCCTCTCGCGAAACTTCACCGCGAGATGAGGAGCTCAAGCTTCGTCGATCGCCCCTACCCCAGGAACATCTCGCCCGGTAGCTTGTTTGTGAATAGCCACAAGCTGCTTCGCCAGCAAACTACCCATGAGGTCTTCCATCGCGGTGACCTCTACGACTCCCTGTTGCCAAGCCCGATCTGCCGAGCGCAGGGCTTGATAGTAAGGTTCTCGATTTTCGACAATCAACTCTGGAATTGTTTTGGTGCCCGGAAGGACGAAATGAAGTCGCACGGACAGAACCAAGTATGATAACGCCCGTGCCGTTCTACCGTTTCCTCCATAGAAAGGGTGTATCCAGTTCATTCGCCACATGACGTAGGAAGCGAGGTGGATTGCAGGGGAGGCCCAATTGTCGTAAAGATAGGCACACATTTCTTCAACAAGGCCTTTTACCTCAGTGTGATCCGGGGGCTGGTGTGCCACGTCCGAGATCGTAACCGGCCCGTCTCTAAAATAGCCGGCACATCGGAATATTTGGGTTATCGCAAGTTCCTGTAATTTGAGGCACAGTTCCGGAGTTATCCGATCAGTCGGGGACCATTCAGCCACACGATGCAAAACATACGCCGCCTGGATGACGCCATTACGGCTTTCGAGGCGAACTTTCTCGTCCTCGTCCTGATAGGTCGCACCCTTAGGGACGAACGGGAGCGGAAGCACTTTCCTTCCCTAGTTCATCCATTGCTTTTTCGATATCGGACTTCGTAATCCGATCATTCTCGAAATGAGTGTTGCCATATGCGAAACTACGGACCTGCGCGCTCCGTTCCGCTTCAGTCATTTGATGCTTTTTGGCCCACTGGATGAGATAATCGAGATCGGTTTGCATAATGCTCGCTTTGTCGCAAATAAAACTTAGCGGGCTTCAAACCTGAAACCAGTCACGCTACAACTGGTGGATGGCAATCGCCTATATTACGCTGTGCCCATTTAGACAATAACATAACCCCCGTCCGCAGTCGTGGTTTCAACAACGGCGGCACGAACTAGTATCACGCAGTAAAATTGAACCGACCGGCCATGCGCCACCTCCGCCTCATCATCGCCCTGGCGCTCACCCTCCCCGCCTTCGCCGCGCCCCACCGCCTCCACGTCTATCCGAACTCGCTCACTATCTTCTCCATCGCTCAGGGACCCGACGGCATGCTCTGGTTCGCCGCCGAGGATGGACTCTATCGCTTCGACGGTTTCCACTATCACAAAATTCCGAGTTTCCCCTTCGCCTCCGCCCGCTTTGTCGCTTTCACCGCCGACGGCACGCTCTGGGCGGCGGATTTCGAAGGCGTCGCGCGCGTTCGCAATAACAAATTCGAAATCGTCTCCCGGGCCGAAATCGGCGGACTCGCCGCTTACCCAAAGGAAATTTTCGCCAGAGCCCAACGCGGTGTCGAGCGCATCGGCGTCGATGGCTCCGTTGCGCATCTCAACCTGCCGGTTCGCCGCGATATCAGCATCGATTCCGCGGGGCAAATGTGGTTCGCATGCCAGCTCACCTCCGGATGCTCCTATGATCCCGCTCACCCCGATCGTCAGCAATCCATGCAGTTCCCCCCGGTTACTCTCTACGCGCAAGTGGTCCACGATTCGCTTGGACGCATCTGGGCCGCCGATCCCGAGCGCGCGTTTCTCATGGAAGACGGACGCGCTGTCGAAACGATCGAACGGCTGCGCAGCCAGAAAGCGGATCGCCCCGGCCCGCTGCTCACCGGACGCAACGGCCAACTCTGGTTCCTGGGCGAAACTGTCCGTGGACTGATTCCCAAAATCGAATTCCGCGACCGTGCAGACCATAACCGTTTCCCTCCTACCTCCGGCATCGAAGACAACCGCGGCCACTTGTGGGTCGCCTCGCTCGGGCAAGGATTAGTTGAGTGGATTCCCGATGCGAATTGGCAGCGCTGGTTTCCGGACGATTTCGGCAAAGAACCTCCCGTGCAAGTGGTGCGCGACCCCGACGGATCGAAGCTCGTCGCCACGCAGAAGAGCGTTTTCCGGCAGGATCCCAACTCGGATCGCTGGCTCCCTTTCGGACGCCAGGCTAATCGCTATTACGCGCTGCTGCCCTTGTCGAATGGCGAGTTCCTGGCCTCCATAAGAAATTTTGGATTGGCGCGCCTTTCGGCTAACGGAGAAGTACTCGAACGCGTCCCGAACCTGGCGCCTGAAATGGATGAGTATCGCGAAATTCGGCGCGATGGAAAAGACCGCCTGTGGGTCGGAAGCAAGCGCACATTGTTCCGCATCGAAGGCCAGTCCGGATCTTTGCACCTCCGCGAAGAAATGCTGCCCGAAGTCGTGCCCCACGAAAAGGCCGCCCCAGCAGGCATGGAAATTGACTCCACCGGCCACTTGTGGGTCGGATATTCGCGCGGCCTGGTCTGGCTTGACGACCAGGACCAGTGGCACAAAGTCGCAACCGACCAACCCGTAACTCTGGTCCGGGACTTCGCTTTATCCGGCGATGACATCTGGGTGGCGCATCGCCGCCCCGGCGGTTTTTCAAGACTACACCGTGCGGGCGATCGCTGGAAAGTAACACTCTTTAGTCCCGCCGACGGCTATCTTCCGTCAGGAACCGAATTCATCAAACGCGACTCTCGCGGCTGGATCTGGCGCGGTTGTGATCAAGGCGTTTACGTTTCCGATGGACGCCACGTTGCTCCGAACGATTGGATCCATCTTCACCTCGGCAACGGTCTGGCCGAAAATGAATCTGCCCAGTACGGATTCTTCGAAGACTCCGGGGGCGCGGTGTGGATCACTGGCGACGAAGGCGTCTCGCGTCTTTATCCCGACCCTTCCTGGTTCGATGCACCGCGCGAGTCTCCGCCAAAAATCACGCGCATCGAAGCCGACGGCCGCGCCTTCCTCTATCCCGATCCCCTGCCCGGCGCGCTTCCGCCTTCCACCAAAGTCCTGCGCGTAGATGTTGGGAGTCTCAACGCGCCGGCTTTTCGCGCTTTCCCCATGCGGTATCGTTTGCAGCCGAACTCGAAGGACTGGCAGCTTTCCCGCGACGGCTCTTTCGAGTTCCACAACTTATCCGATGGCGATTACACGCTGGAAATCAGCTTCACCGGCAACGGACCCGCGCCGATCACCACCTATCGCCTGCGCGTCGGCGAAGGACGCACCAGCTTTGCCTGGCGCTGGCCGCTCGCAATTCTAGGGGCTCTCGCCGTTCTGTTCTTGATTGTTCGTTACGCTCCCGGACTCGATCGCCTCCGCTTCCGCCTCGAAAAGACGGCTTTCCTTTTGCGCCGGCGATTCGCGCATCCTGGCTCCGGCAGCCCCGTCACGCCAAATCTCACGGCGGCGGATCATTGCGGTGAGACTCTACAAGGGCGCTACCGGCTGAATCGGGTGGTATCGCGCGGCGGATTCTCGGTGGTTTATGAAGCGCGTGACCTGCGCGACGGCGGAGCCCGGCTCGCCGTCAAAGTTCTGAATCGAAATTCAAAGCAGGATGGATGGATTCGCGACCGTTTCGCGCACGAAGTAGCGGCGCTGCGCTCCGTGCAACATCCTGGCGTGGTTTCGGTTCTCGATTCCTGGATCAGCCCCGCGGGCGAGCCTTGTCTCAGCATGCCGTTTCTCAGCGGGCAAACGCTCCGCGCCGCGGTGGACTCGGGGCCGCTGGATATGCATCGGGCGGCATCCATCATCCGCCAGCTCGGATCCGCGCTCGACAGCATCCACGCTCGTGGCATCGTGCATCGCGATCTTAAGCCGGAAAATTTGATTCTCACCGCCGAGGACCAAGTGGTGGTCATCGATTTCGGAACCGCCGGACTTAAAACCGCGGAAAACGAGCTGGCTGCCACCACTCTGATGTCCGGATCGTTTCACTATATGGCGCCCGAGCGCCTGACCGGCCACTATTCCCCGGCCAGCGACGTTCTTTCGATGGCCGTAATCGTTCTGGAAATCATTACCGGCAAGCGGCTTTCCTCGCTCCACGCCATGTATGCCGACCCGCTGTTCCAATCGGAACTGGAAGAAGTCCTGGAATCGCGTCTTGATCGTGAAACAGCCATGCAGTTGGCCGAACTCCTGGCTCCCGCCTACAATCCACAACCGCGCAATCGCCCAACGGATGTTTTGTCTTGGTCCGAATCGATATCGCACATTCTCGATCGCGACCGATGAAGCAGCTTCACCGTGTCTCGGCCACGCTTGCTGGCGCGCGCGGTTCGGTTAGGCGGGTTACAGCCAGATACGTCAGGCTGATCGAGAGCACGAGTAAAATCCCATCACGGACCAACGTTGCTGGACCGATCTTCTCGCCCAATCCGAAACAGGCGCAATCGATGTTCACTCCGGCTGCATAACTCCGGACCATCACGGCGAAGAACACGCCGAGCAGCGCTGTGGCTCCCGCCGCGGAGTAGCGCAGCGCGACTCCGCTTGCAAGGAGCAGGCCGAGCGCGAGCTCGATCCACGGTAGCGTGCGGCCCAGCGCCATCGAGGCCCACTCCGGAAGGATTTGATACGCATCGATGGACATCGCAAACAGCAGCCACGGCTCACGTAGCTTGGTATAGGCGGCGTAGAGAAATACGATTCCCAATGCCACGCGCAGAACGATGAGGACGTAACGCACGCTAGTTCGCCAAGAGCTGATCGAGGAAGCGCCGCAGAATTTCGTAATTTCCGCCAGGGAGCCGATATTGCTTGGCTTTATAGGTCAGGATCATGGTCGGCGTTTGATTCACCTGCGCGCTTTGGCCGGCCTGGATGTCCTGCTTAACCTCCGCGGCAATTGCCGGATCTTTGGCCAGTGCGCGGACCTTCTTCGCTTCGTCGGCCGAGAGAACGCTGCAGACCGTTTCATCCACTTTTCCGTTGTTCGCCCAAGTTTCCTGCGTGCGGAACAAGACGTCGGAAACCTGCGCGTATTTTCCGAGACGGCTCGCGGCGCACGCGTAATACGCCGCTTCCAACGCGTGGGCATGCATGGGCAGGGGATACTCGTGATTCACCAGATAGACCTTGCCTCGGTCCACGTAATCCGACAGGAGCGGTGCAATGGTCCTGTCATGCAAAACCTTGCAGGCGGGACATTGAAAATCACTATACACGTCAATCGTGATCGGCGCACTGGCGATCCCCCGGTTTCGCATTTGCGAACCCCAGGCGCATAGAGCCAAGAATAAAAGACCAGATCCGGCGAAAATCTTGCGCATATCTTTAAGCTTAAAACAGGCGAGTTATTCCCGCTTCTCTCGGCCGGACTCTTCCTGCTCGCCGCCGTTTGGCGTCGGAGGATAAGGCTTGTTGCCCATCAGCCCTTTCCAGAGAATGCGATTGAACCCGGCAGGATCGACGAGGTCCGCGTCGCTGAAATTCATGCCTCTGGTGACTCGCGCCCAGTATTTCGCATTGTGCGCCGGTTTTAGGACCGCCATACCAACCGGCTTGGGTGGAAGCAGCAGCTTCGTGCTGTAGAGATACGCCGAGGGAGCGGCAGTGAAGCTCCAGGAGCTGGGATTGGTGTTGAAGATGTCGGCCATCGGCGCTGCGACTGCATCGTTCAAGTTCATGGGCGGAAGGCCGAGAACCTCTTCCATGGTCCGGATCAGATTAATGGTGTTGTACGGCGTGGAGACGACCGCGCCTCGCTTCACATATGCGCCAGCCACTAACGCAACGGTGCGGTGGGAATCCACGTGATCGGCCCCATCCTGCGCATCGTCTTCGACGACAAAAATCAGCGTGCTATTCGCATAGATGCTGTTCGCGATCTTCTGAATCAGCAGGCCCACCGCGTAGTCATTGTCAGCCACCATCAGTTCCGGAGTGTTCACGCCATCGATCGCGGCAGGCGGCGCGCCTCCCGCTCCCGCCATGAAGTTTCCAGTGTGATCGTGCATAAAACGCACCAGGCTCAGCGCAGGCAGGCCGCCGCGGGAGTAATTCGCGTTGAAATCCCGCTGCCATTCCGCGAAGCGATAGAAATCCGGCAGCGCGTTGTCGAAGCCCCGGAAATATGGATCGGTGTATGGCGTGAGGGCGGCGTTGGTTGGATAAGCCACCACGGTTCCGGTTGCGAACGGATTGCGCGAAAGTGGAATCGCATTCGTCGGCGTATTGTATCGGGTGCCATCCAGGAAGAAACCGTAGTTGCGAACGTTGAGACCTGCGCGCAGCACGTTGTCCCACAAATAACCGGTATTGATTTCGTTTTCCGGACCATCCGGCGCCGCGATGTCGGTCTGGCCCGGTAACAAATCCGGATCGTCCGGAGTCAAGGGATTGGCCCTCTGCCGTCCGGCCGCCGTGGGAATGCCAACGTTGATATTGCGGTTGATTCCTTCGGACTCCACGCTGAGACCGCGATAGGAATACGTAATCGGCCATTCGCGCTCCACCACATCCGGGCATTGCGCGGATGTCGACCAGAGCCAGCCATCCACGCTCACTTCGGCGCTGTCCAGGAAATGATCTAGCGTGACGAAGGTGCGGGCGATATTGTGTTCATTCGGAGTGACGGCTTGGCCAAACTCGGTCAAGGATGGATCGCCATCGGGTTTGCCGTTCACGGCTGGCAGATCGCCCAGAATCTGATCGTACGTGCGGTTTTCTTTCAGGATGAAGATGACATGCTGGACGCCTTGGTGCACCGCCGCCATAACGGCTTTGTCGTTATCGCTTTCTGTAAAGCTCAAGTGATCGTTCGCAATTACCTGCGAGGTCAATGTGGCGAGTTGCGCCGCGTCCGGCAGTGCGAAGCTGGCTAATCCTGCCTTGGTCCGCTGTGGATTGTATTCGTTCGCGGTCATGCAGTTTCGCGTAGGAGGACCGGGTCCGTAGCCGCCGTAGCAAAAGTCCTTATTGGGACCGGTCGGCGATTTCGCATTCACCACGTACATGTTCCCGGAGTTGAGACTCACCGAGTTCGGATACCAACCTGTAGGAATGAGACCAATCACGTGATCGTTGCTACTCGATCCGCGAAGCGCGATGACCGCGACGCAATTCAAATTGCCATTGGTGACGTAGAGCTGTGTCTCGTCCTGCGAGAGTGTCACGCTGTTGGGGTTTGCTCCTCTGTATTGAGCAAGCCTGGTCGGTATGAGCGTGGCAATCACGGGGATGCTCTCCAACACCGCATTCTTGGCCGTGTCGATGACATCCACGGTGTCCGACTGATCCGCGGCAACATAAAGTAGCGACTGAGCCCGGTTAAGTGCCATCTTGTTGGGCTGGCCCTTCAGGGGGATGCGAGCCGTCACCGACGGCGTCCGGCCCAGACTCACCACAACGATTTCGCGATCGCGCAAGCTGGACACGTAGGCTGTGGCATTGGCGCCAGTTCCTTTGATCGCCACCCAAAATGGATATTCGCCGCCGGGCACTCCAGCCTGCGCTGGATTGCTTTTGCCCGGGCGAAGATCGAGTTCTTTGCCTGCCGACCAGTTCGCCGAGCCGGGATAAGCGCGATTGAACACGGTGATCGAATCGTTGCCGAAGTTCGCTACCACCAACGTTCGTCCGTCGCTCGATATGGCCACACCAGCAGCGCACGGTGTCACTGCCACCTGCTCATTGATCGGGAGGAGTCCGCCGCTGGTGGCGTTGAGCCCCAAGCCTCCCAGCGGTCCATGGCCGAGATTAAGCGGAGAATTTGCGCTTTCGCCCCACAAGCCCGTGCTCGCGTTCTTGGCGATGATGTGGACATTGTCGCTGGGACCGCCGGATACATAAAATGCCTCGCCGCTTGGGTCGAAAACGATCCCGCTGAACGTATTGATGACTGGAAGCACCTGCTTCAGGACCGGAGTGCTGGTGGTGATGTCGTAAATAAACACGTGTTCCGACGATTCCGCGCGATTGAAAGCCGCGAGCAACGGCGTCCCCGGCGCCAATTGCGGCAGCGGATTGGTGAAGATGCGATTGTAACCGCTGGTGAGCACCAGTAGAACGTCACCCTGCGGGCTGACGACGGACGAAACCGCGTGGGTGGCGGTCCAATCCGGACTGTCGGGAAGTCCTGGGTTCAACGGCACGAGCGTTCCCAGCGGAGTTAGATCCTGGCCCAGGTTCGGGAGAGCTGGGGTAGTCGATTGCGCAAATGCCCCTGCGACGAAAACCGCAAATGCGAGGGCTGAAATCTGGAATTTGTTAGTCATGGGTTGCCCTCTCTCTAATTCACAAAGTCGACGGAATCCGGATCGATCGCCTGGCCGGTCACTTGGACGAAATCAGCCAGTAAACAATCGAACGTCGCGTTGTTCATGCTGCAACCAGGAATAAAAACCGGCGCGATCGCTGGTGGAGCAGCCAGCGTAAGAGCGGTTTGATGGCGAAGCTGATCCATGGTTTGGGCGACGTACGAAGTCCGAACGATGTACTCACCGCTGGACATGGACTGGCGGAGTTCGAATACCAACGCTCCGCTAGGGGCGGAGACGTCCGGTTGGTAACCGGGAAGAAGCCAATCCAGGTGAAAGAGGCCGGCCAGTCCGGCGATGTTGGTGTTGGCGGCGATTAATGCGATGACTTTCGTCGTGGGGCTTGCGAGCGCTCCCGGCGTCGGATTACCAGTGGCTCCCTGCACCAGCGAGCGCGCGATGTGCGACGCCAGATTGGAACTCTGCACCCGGGCGAGATAAGGCGTTCGATACTCCAGATCCAGGGCCAAATTATACAGGCGGAAAGTTTGGCTGATTCCGCCGGCGCTCAACTGTCCCCAACCGACTTCCGCATCGGGCAATCCATCCGCGTATTCCATGACGAACGGGTCGATCGCGTAAATCACATTGTTCAAGCCGCCAAGATTGACCGGCGCCGATGAATTTCCGGGCGCAACGACAATCGGCATCGTGGAGAAGTCGGTGACGTCGAACTTGCCCGCCGGGGTTGGAGGAACCGGCGTCGAATTGGCGGAATAGTGAAACAGAATCGAGCGCGTCAAAGCGAGCTCCGGCGCATAAGCAGACGCCAGCGCCTGTGGATTTCCCCCGATGCGTCCGTTCACCGCGGCGACCGCCTTTTCGGAATCGAGCAATGCAACTCCCGCCGCCACGGGCGAAAACAAAGGATCGTTGCCGGGCGAAATCACGTCGATCTTGGGAGCGCCGGCCGTTGGAAGCATTCCACTCCAGAATGCTTTTGCAGTGTCGGTAATCAACGGCGGATTGTTGGCTCTGAAGTAAACGAAGTTGGAGTCGGCGGTGTCATTCCCGCTCAGAAGTCTCTCTTGAATGAGCCACAGCCGGAAATAGGCGCCCAGATTGGTTTCGTTCTTAGCGCCATTGGGCGTAATCACACTGATACCCGTCGCGCTGAAGTCCGGGAACGGCAGCGCGGAGAAATGATCCAGCGCCTGATTGGGAAGAACTGGAGTGCGGACGGCGTGCCGTCCGAAGATAATCACCTGTTTCAGTACGGTGTCATCCACGGTCTGGGCCGGGAGCGTTGAAACGCTCGTGAGAATCAAAGCAAAGAGACGTTGCGCAGGGATTTTCATATTAATTCACCAAGTCCGCCGAATGCGGATCGATTAATCGGCTTGCAATCTCCACGAACTTTCCGAGAGGACAATCGAAGGTTGTGTTCGAGCCGCTACACGCCGGGATGAAGACAGGCGCGATCGCCGGAGGCGCATCCAACGTCAGAGGAGTTTGATCGCGGAGTTGGTCGAGCGTCTGGCCGATGTAGGAAGCCCGGACTATAAACTCGCCCGTGCTTTGCGATTGGCGTAGTTGAAAGACCAGCGCGCCACCGGGACTGCAGAAGTTCGACGGATATCCCGCGAGCAGCCAATCCAGGTGAAAGAGACCCGCCAATCCGCAGACGTTAACATCCGATGCGATTAAAGTGACCAGTTTCGTGGAAGGCGACCCGAGTGTTCCTGACAACGCATTTCCGGTCGCGGATTGAACCAGCGTCCGCACGATATGCGAAGCCACATTCGAACTTTGAACGCGAGCCAAATAGGGCGTGCGAAATTCCAAATCGATGAGTAGGTTGTAAATGCGCGAGGTTTGACTGACGCCCTCGGCATTCAAATGGTCCCAGCCGGTTGGGAGTCCGTCGCCATATTCCATAACGAACGGATCGATCGCGTTATTTACGGTAGAGAGCCCTCCGAGGCTAATCGGGTCTCCCATGGTTCCCGGCCCGACTATGATTGGGTTCGCGGTGAAATCGGTAGCGTCGGTTACGTTTGCCGGAGTAGGAGGCGCGGGCGTCTGACCAGCGGGATAGCCGAGCAAAACCGCGCGGACCAAGCTGAACTCAGGTGAAAAAGCGGAGCCCAATACCTGCGGTCCAGCGCCCATGCGTCCCAGGACGGAAGCAATTGCCGTGGAGGTATCCCGCTGCGCGACACCTGCATCCACCGGATCGAACAACGGATCGATGGCGGTTGTGGGCGATAGGTGTTGAACGTTTACTTGTGCTCCGGGAAGTAGGCCGCTTGCAAGATGTTGGGCAGTGTCTACTGTCCGCTGGATTGCGTTTGCGTGGAAAAAAACGAACTTCGCGTCGGCGATGTCGTTTCCGGTCAGCAATCCTTCTTGGGTCAGCCATTGCCGGTAATAGCCGCCCAGCAGGGTCTCGAGCTTTTCGCCATTCGGAGTGAGAATACCATTCGCAACGCCGAAATCCGGGAAGTTCTGCACGGAAAATTCATTGAGATAACTATTGGGCGCAACGGGCGCTCGGACGTTGTGCCGGCCGAAAATAATCACCTGTTTCAATAGCGTGTCGTCAACCGGCTGAGCGGTGAGAAGACAAACCGAGAGCGGTAGGATGCTGAGGGAAAGGATCTTCATCTCACCCCTTTAGTTCGAGGTGGCCCCCGTTCCTCTCACTTTCTCAGAACCGTACGTCCAGGTGGAATATGGACGAATCGAGAGCTTGTCCAACCGCATCTAAGGAGTAGATGGGTAATACCCTATTCTCTACCGACAAATAGGTGATACGATAAAGTAGGCTGATCTATGTCTGTCGCCACCACGAGCGCGCCATCACTTCCACGCCTCACTTCCACCAAACTGCTCGAGATGATCGGCAACACGCCGCTCATCCGGATGGAGCGGATTGCACGGGATTTGCCCGGAGTGGAGATCTACGGGAAGGCGGAGTTTGCGAATCCGGGCGGCTCGGTGAAGGATCGCGCGGCGCTCAACATGATCCTGGATGGCGAGCGCAGCGGGAAGCTGACGCACGACAAGATCATCCTCGATTCGACCAGCGGGAACACGGGCATCGCGTACGCGATGATCGGCGCGTATAAGGGATACAAGGTCAAGCTTTGCCTCCCCAAGAACGCGTCGATGGAACGCAAACATGTGCTGCAGGCGTATGGCGCGGAGATGGTGCTGACCGATCCGGCCGAAGGCTCGGACGGAGCCATCCGCGCGGTTCGAGAAATTTATCAAGCGGACCCGGAGCGATATTTTTATCCGGATCAGTACAACAATCCAGCAAACTGGCAGGCGCACTACAACGGCACGGCGCTTGAAATTCTGGCGCAGACGGACAGCCGCATCACGCATTTCGTGGCGTGCATGGGCACCAGCGGAACGTTCATGGGAAACACACGGCGATTTCACGAAGAGCTTCCGTACGTGAAGTGCATTTCTGCGCAGCCCTCCACAGGATTCCACGGACTCGAGGGATTGAAGCACATGCCGACCGCGATTGTTCCGGGGATCTACGATCCGCATGTGGCCGACGACAATGTCTGGATTGAGACCGAAGACGCGTACGCGATGTGCCGGCGCATTGCCCGCGAAGAAGCGCTGCTGGTTGGTATTTCGTCCGGGGCGAATCTGGTTGCCGCGCGAAAAATAGGCAAGCAACTGGTGGATGCGGGACAGCGCGGCGTGATCGTGACCATCCTGTGCGACGGCGCGTACAAATACCTCAGCGAATCCTTCTGGCAAGATCCCCAATAAACGATGCTCCGAGTCGAAAAAGCGGCATGGGATACCATGGTTTCGCATGCCGAGAAAACGTTCCCAAAAGAGTGCTGCGGCGTGATGCTAGGCACGGACGGCGTGGTGCATAAAGCGGTCCCGCTGAGGAATGTGTACACGGGTCCGCAAGAGGATTTCTTCGTGATGGATCCGCTGGATTTACATCGCGTGGATGTGGACGCTCGCCAGGAAGGCTTCGAGGTGCTCGGCGTGTTTCATTCGCACCCGGATTGCGACGCGTATTTTTCGAAGCGCGATCTGGAAAATTCGTGCTCCTGGTTTTCCTACGTTGTACTTTCCATCAAGAACGGGCGCTTCGATCATGCGAACAGCTACCGGCCGGACTTTGACCAGAAGGAAGCTCCCAAGGAAGAATTGATTTATGGCTAAGATTTTGATTCCCACTCCGCTCCGGCAATTCGCCGGCAAGCAGGATTCGGTGGTGCTGTCAGGCGCGACGGTTGGTGAAGTGTTGCAGGCGCTGACTACACAGTATGGCGATTTGCGCCGGCATCTTTACACGGACGAAGGCAAGCTACGCAGCTTCGTGAACGTGTATGTCAATGACGACGACATCCGGTATCTGGATAAAGAAGCGACCACGCTGAAAGACGGCGACACGGTTTCGATTGTGCCGAGCATTGCCGGCGGATCGGCTGGAATCGCCGCGCCTCCCGTTGCTCTTTCGAAGGAAGAGATCCTGCGTTACAGCCGGCATTTGATCATGCCCGAAGTGGGCATGGAAGGCCAGTTGAAACTGAAAAGCGCAAAGGTTGCGCTGATCGGGACTGGCGGACTGGGCGCGCCGCTGGGCATGTATCTCGCCGCGGCGGGCATCGGAAGAATTGGGTTGGTCGATTTCGACGTGGTGGACTTTACGAACTTGCAGCGGCAAGTCATCCACGGAACCAAAGATGTCGGACGGAAGAAGCTGGATTCGGCGGCGGATACGATGCTGGACATCAATCCGTATGTCGAGATCGACCGGCATGAAGTGGCGCTGACCAGCGAAAACGCGCTCGACATTTTGAAAGATTACGACATCGTCGTCGACGGTACGGACAATTTTCCGACCCGCTATCTGGTCAATGACGCTTGCGTTCTGCTGAAGAAGCCCAACGTGTACGGATCGATTTTCCGCTTTGAAGGACAGGCGACGGTGTTCGCATATGAGGGCGGTCCGTGCTATCGCTGCTTGTATCCCGAACCGCCACCTCCCGGGCTGGTTCCAAGCTGCGCGGAGGGCGGGGTTCTGGGAATTTTGCCGGGTACGGTTGGATTGATTCAAGCGACCGAGACGGTGAAGCTAATCCTTGGAATCGGCGAACCGCTAGTGGGCCGCCTGCTGCTTTACGATGCGCTGGGCATGCGGTTCCGCGAGCTGAAGCTGCGACGGAATCCGGAGTGCCCGGTGTGCGGCGATCATCCGACGATTCACAAGCTGATCGATTACCAGGAATTCTGCGGCATCCCGAATCAGACGCATGAGCCGGCGGCTGCTGAAGGCGATATCGATCCCGTGGAAGTGA